>Ga0075431_100000224_pt1 | contig 42279 bp, 47 predicted proteins | sample RhiMetdeltSRZDD5_FD_75297 | JGI IMG/M metagenome (GOLD analysis project Ga0075431, IMG submission 75297) | Populus rhizosphere microbial communities from Tennessee, USA - Rhizosphere MetaG P. deltoides SRZDD5 | ecosystem: Host-associated > Plants > Roots > Rhizosphere > Soil | place: USA... | reverse complement strand
CACTGTCCTGACCGCCGCCGCCTTCGCCTATTTCGGAATCGCGCGCGGTGCCCGGCTCGTCTTGTTCCTGCCGCTCTTCGTCGCCGCGCTCGGCTTCATGCAGGGGCACAGCGGTACGTGAACGGCTCTGGCCTCGCGCGGTCTGCGCGAGACGTCGAGCGGTGTGGAGCCCGTCGGCGATGGCTGGGCGCTCGGGCACCTCAAGCGGCAGGCGCATGAGATCCTGGCACAGGCCGCGCTGCTCGCGCTGGCCCTGACCGCGATGGCGCTGCTCCTGCCGGGGCCCTCCACCTGATGCCGGAGCGCGACAGCACGAGCCGCGTCGACTTCGGTGAGGTCGGGCGTCGCCCTGGACGTCGGGATTCCCTGGACGGCATTGCGCGTGCTACTACGCTGCACTGGACGTACCCGGGGGATATACTCGTGGGAAATTCGACCCGGCAGACGAAAGGAGCCAAGGTCATGTCCGTGAAGCTGTTCGTCGGTGGTCTCTCGTTTTCCACCTCGAGTGATGGTCTGCGCGGCGCCTTCGCGCGCTTCGGCGAGGTGATGTCGGCGGCCGTGATGACGGACCGCGAGACGGGCCGCTCGAGGGGCTTTGGCTTCGTCGAAATGGCGACCACCGAGGAGGCCGAAAAGGCCATCTCTTCACTCAACGGCACATCGCTCGACGGCCGGATGATCCGCGTCGACAAGGCGACGCCGCGCGGCGCCGGCGGGCCTCGCCCGCCACGTCCTGCCGGCGGACCCCGGCCCTACGGCGACCGCCCGGCCCCCGGCGGCGGCCCGGGCGGTCCACGTTTTGGTGCGGGCGGCGGTGGCGGTGGCCCGCGGTTCGGTATGGGCGGTCCCCGGCCCGGCGGAGGATTTGGCGATCGCCCTGCAGGCGGCGGCTTTGGCGACAAGCCGGGTCGCGCCCAGCGACGTGCCGGCGGCGGTGGCTTCGGCGAGAAGCCGGCCGGCCGTAAGGGTCCCGGCGGTGGCCGGCGCGGACCCAAGCGCGGTCTCGACGGCGGCGGTGGCGGCGGCCGCGGTCGGCCGGGCTCCGACGGCGAGTACCGCTGGGGGCGCTAGAAGAAAGAGGGCCCCTCGAGGCCCGTTCTATCAGGGCACGCCGCTGTCGGCGTGGGTGCCGAAGCGGACAAAGATCTCCATCACGAGCGGGTAGAAGAGCATGAAGACGAAGCCCGCGGTGGCGAACCAGATCGCGAGCCGCGCGAGCCTCACGTCAAGAGCTCCGAGAGCGATCGGATGATGCGCTGCGGGCGCGCGCCCGCATGCGCCGGCGGCAGACCTGCCCCCTCGCGATCGATCCAGACGCCCGTGAGCCCCAATCGTTGTGGCGCGAGGACGTCCCACTCGAGGTTGTCGCCGACCATCCACACGCCACCGGGCTCCACGCCCAGCTGTTGGAGCGCCTCGCGGTAGACCCGCTCCTGGGGTTTGCCGCACCCGAACTCGCCCTCGATGACGATCGCGCAGAAGTAGCGCGCGAGGTCGTGGCGCTCGATCTTGTCGCGCTGCTGCAGCGCATCGCCGTTGGTCACCAGCGCCAGCGGCAATCCGCGCGCGCAGAGCGCATCGAGCACCGCGCGGCTCTCGGGATAGAGCCGCATGGCCTCGCGCCGCCGAGCCGCGTACTCGCGCGCGATCGCGGCGCCGAGGGCCTCGTCGCCGCAGCCACAGCGCGCCAGCGCCTCGACGACGATCTTGGTCCACGCGCCCAGCATGTTCACGCGCTCGCGCGCATGCCGCTCCGGGTCGCCGCTCCAGAACCATTGACGCGTCTCGGCGAGCGCGGCCACCAGCGTGTCCGTCTCCATCGGCAGCGGCACCACGCCGCACGCCTCGGCCCACGAGGTATCCACGCCCGCCGAATAGGCCAGCAGCGTGTCGTCGAGATCGAGCAGCAGCGCCTTCATGCGCGGCTCTCAACGGGGGCGATCGCGCGGACGTGCCGCGGGTCGCGCACGCGCAGCGCGAGCACCAGCATGGCCGCGATGCCGCCGAGCGCGGTGATGACGAACACGGCGGGAAATCCGGCAGCATCTGCGATCAGGCCCGCGAGCAGCGGCGCGGAGAACGCCATCGGCGCGCCCGAGGTGTGTCCGAGCCCGACGTAGGTCGGTTGCGCGTCGGTGGCCGGCGCGAACTCGAGCAGCACGTTGAGGCCGGAGATCGTCGCCGATGCCGTTTGCACGCCGGCCAGGACGAACGCCGCGCCGAAGGCGCCGGGCGACGTGGCGGCCAGCGCGATCACGTTCGCCCCGACGCCGGCGATCACGCCGGCGAGGAGCACCAGGCGGTGACCCATGTGATCCGCGAGCCAGCCCAGCGCGAGGGTGCCGGCAATCGTCCCCGAGAGTAGCAGCCCGGTGAAGATGCCGGCGGCGGCGGCCGGCAGGCGCCACGCCTGCAGCGCGTACACCGTGTAGAACGCGACGCCGGCGGCGCCGAGCGCGGACAACGAGCGCGCCACGAGATACCACGCGAGATTGTGATCCTCGCGCAGCAGCGCCGGGATGCGACGCAGGAACACGCTGAGCGGCTCCGAGGGGCGCGTCGCGGCCGCGGCCACCGGCTCGCGCACGAGCACGAGCGCGACGAACGAGACGACGAGGCAGACCGTCGCCCACACGAAGCACAGCGCGTAGGCGACGGCCGGACGGTGGGCGGTCAACAGGTCGGCGCTGATCCCGCTCGCGCCGAGGCCCGCCACGCTCGCGGCGACGCCCGAGACCGCGAAGAACCGGCCGCGCCGCGTGACGGGGACCGCGCGGCCGATCAGATCCATCCACGCCGGCATCAGCAGGCCGCCGATCCCCGTCACGACGAGCAGCATCGTGAGGAGGATCGCGAGCGCCGTGCCCGGGGAGCGCTCCGCGAGCCAGTAGGCGGCCGCGGCCAGCACGAGGAAGGGCACGCGCTCCCAGATCGTCCACCGAATCAGAAACGGAAGCTTGCGAGCCAGGCCTTCGGTGTACGGCGCCGCGAAAAGACACGGCAGGAACCAGCCGAGCGTCATGACGGCCGGGATCGCGCCGATCACGACGTTGGGCGCGCCGAGCCACGCGGCGAACGCGGGCAGGATCGTCGATGGCGAGACGAACGCCAGGGCGATCATGAAGAACGCGTAGTCGGCGCCGAGGGCGACGACGTTGCGGCGCACGTGCGTGGCAGTCACCCGATGATTTTAGCGTGCCACGCCGCCGAGCGCGCGCGTTCGCCGGCACGCCGGTACGTGAAGCGTCGCCTGGAGGGGTTCCTCAGCGAGCGGACGAGAGGGACTGCGCCGTCACGCGCAACGCGGTCTCGATCGCGCGGATCATCAGCGGTAGATCCATGCTGGGCTGATCGAGCGCCGAGGCAGCGACCATCGCCGCCGACTGCGGTAGATGAATGAAGCCAGCCGCGATGCCACCGCCGCGCCGCTGGAGCAGGTGGAGCGTCGTGTACATCGTCTGGTTGCAGAGGTAGGTTCCCGCCGTGTTCGACACGTAGGCGGGCACGCCGTCGGCGACCAGCGCCGTCAGCATGGCCGCGAGCGGCAGCGTGCTGAAGTAGGCGACCGGTCCGCCCGGCACGCAGGGCTCACCGGTCGCGCGATAACCCGCGTTGTCGGGGATCTCGAAGTCCATCACGTTCACGGCCACGCGCTCGAGCGCGATACGCGCGCGGGCGCCGGCCAGTCCCAGGTGGACGATCGCGCGGGGAACGGTCTCCTCGATCAGCCGCGCGACGGCGAGCGCTGCGTCCGCGTGATGAACCGGCAAGACGACACTGCGGACGACCTCGGCGCCGAAGGCGCGGCCGTCGAGCGCCTTGGCCACCTCGCCGGCCGGGTTCGATGGGAACGTGCCGAAGGGCTCGAAGCCGGTCAACAAGATCACGCGCCACCTCCGTGCGCCAGCTCACGCGCGAGCACGCGGGCAACGCCGCCCCAATCGCGGCCCCGCACGTCGATGGCGACGTGGCTGCGGTCCGCGTCGGGCTCCGCGCTCAGACGCAGGACGCCGCCGACCTCCAGGCGGGCTTCGAGCGTGCCCGTGTCCAGATCCAGGCGCGAGATCGCGGCGCCGAGGCCCCGCAGCACCAGCGAGCCCTGCATGAGCACGTCGGCCGGCGCGGCGCCGACGTCGAATCGGCGCACGCGACCCGGCCACCGGATGATGTCGGCGAGACGATCGAGCATCGGTCAGAGAGTAGCAGGCACCACCGGCGATGCGCTATGGTCGGGGCCATGACCGAGACCGAACCCATCCTCATCGAGCAGGACGGCCGTGTGGTGACTGTCACCTTCAACCGCCCGGAGGCGCGCAACGCCATGACGTTCGAGATGTACGAGACGCTGCACGACCTGTGCGAGCGCTTCGACAAGGACCCCGCCATTCGCGTGATAGTCCTGACCGGCGCCGGCGACAAGGCATTCGTCAGCGGCACCGACATCCGCCAGTTTCTGAGCTTCGAGACCAAAGACGACGCGCTCGGCTACGAGGCGCGCATCACGCGCGTGCTGAGCCGCATCGCGAACATGACGAAGCCGACCATCGCCATGGTCGGCGGCGACGCCGTCGGGGGCGGCATGTTCATGTCGCTGGCGTGCGACCTGCGCATCGTCGCCGAGCACGCGCGCTTCGGCGCGCCGGTGGCGCGCACGCTGGGCAACTTCGCCGCGCCCTTCAGCCTCGGGCTGCTCGCGGCCACGGTCGGCGCCGTGCGCGCGCGCGAGATCGTGCTGACCGCGCGGCTGGTGACCGCGACGGACGCCAAGGCGATCGGTCTCGTGGATGAGGTGCACGCGGCCGCCGCGCTTCGCGGGCGCGTCAAGGAGCTGGCCGCGCACATCGCAGAGCTGGCGCCGCTCACGCTGGCCGCCACCAAGGAAGCGGTGCGGCGGATGATCGCCGCCACGTCGCCCGGCAGTCTCGAGGACCTGCTGCTGTCCTGCTACATGAGCGAGGACTTCAAGGAAGGCGCGCGCGCCTTCCTCGAGAAGCGGAAGGCCAACTGGCAGGGCCGCTAGGCGGCGCGGCGGCGGCCCATCACCTGGCGGAAGCGCTCGATGGCCGCGAGCGCGCCGGCCACCCGCAGCGCACGCTCAGCTGTTCGTCCCGCCCGGTTGGCGACTTCCTCCACCGGCCGCTTGCGCAGAAGGAGACCGGCCACCACAGCAGCGGCCACGGGGATCCACGGCAGCCAGCCGCGGCGACGCACCTCCTCCAGGGCGTGGACCAGAAGACGACCCGCGAGCACTACGTCGTCTCGGATTTCATTCGACCTTCGGCCCATTGCCAGGTCTCCTTGATGGATGCGAGCGTTTCGCGCAGCACGCTGAGGTGGCGCATCCGGTAAACCGACCACGCGAGCCCGACGGCCGCGAGCAACCCGCCGCCGCCCCCCGCGCTCAGCAGCGGCCGCCAGTCGGCGCCGAACGCGGGCGCGAGCGCGGCAGCCAGCGTCACGATCAATCCCGTGACGAGGATGATCGCGGCGACGACGGCCACGCCGAAGACCAGGCCGAGCTCGAGGGCGACCCGGCGCGTCTCGCTCACGGCCAGCTCGACCTCCAGCCGCGCGAGACGCGCGACACCCTCGGTGACCGAGGCGGCCACGCGCGCGTCGCGACCGGTCGACGGCGGAAAGCGCAAGACGTTCGACCGCAGCGCGGCCGCGGGATCGACCCCGGGCGCGGCTTCGCCCGCGGCCTTGGCGTCGGCGGCGCCGCGTGCGGCGGCGGCGCGCTCGATCTCCGCGTTCACCTCCGCGCCCACCAGCAGCGTGACACCGCTCAGGTACAGCCAGAGCATCAGCAAGATCGCGCCGCCGAGCGAGCCATAGGTGGCGTTGTAATTCGCGAAGTGGGTGACGTACCACCGCAGTCCGGTCGACATGGCGAGCCAGAGGACGACGGCAAGCGCCGAGCCGGGCGTCACCCAGCGAAACTTCTGGTGAACGGCCGGCGCAAGATAGTAGACCAGCGCGATCGCGAGGCTGACGAGCAGGATGACGATCGGAATACTGACGACGTTCCACACGAGCGTGAACACCGCGCCGAGTCCCACCCGGCTCGCAACGGTCTCGCCGATCTTCGGCCCGAAGACCATCAACACGAGCGCGGTCAGGATGAACGCCGAGAACAGCAGCGTCAGGCCGAGGGCGATGGCCTTACGCTTCCAGTACGGGCGGCTCTCGGGCACGTCGTACACCGCATTGAGCGCCGTCATGATCGACGCGATGCCGCTGGATGCCGCCCACAGCGCGCCGAGCATGCCGATCGACAGCAGCCCGCCGCGCGCGCCCCTGACGACCTCGTGCAGCGTGTTCTCCGTCACCGACGCCGCGTCGGGGGGCAGCGCGCGCGACACGTATGCCATCAGGTTGTCAATCAGGTTTGGAATCGGCAGCATGCCGAGCAGCGTGGTCAGGAAGAGCAGCGCGGGGAAGAGCGCGAACAAGAAGTAATAGGCGAGCGCCGCCGCCCGATCGCCGACCTCATCCTCCCCGAGCTCACGCCAAACACGGCGCGCGAGCTGCGCGACGGTGAGGCCGCCCAGCTTCCAGGGTGAGGCCTGCGAGCCCATCACAAGGCGCCACTGCACCGGTCATGCCGTCGACTCCAACAGCCGGGCTACGGCCACCTCCATCGGGAACAAAGCGTCGGCGAGAAAGTCTTCGAAGCGATGGCGGGCCTCACGCCGCCGTCCGAGCCCCAGGAGGGCGAGCGCCTCCACGCCGTGCGTCTCGCGCGCCGGCCGCGCCGCCCGCGAGGCTGCACAGTGCTGCAGGGCACGCTGGAAATCGTTGCGCTCGACGTCGAGCTCGGCCAGCCGCCGCGCCACGGCCTCGGCAATCGGCGTCTCCGACGCGCGCGCGTTGGCCTCGGCGTGAGCGGCGAGCCACGCCTCCAACGTGCGGTAGGCGGCGTGGCGCTCGCCGAGATCGTTCTCATACTCGTAGCGCCGTAACAGCAACCCTCGCCGCTCACGCGGCTGGGCGCGCTCGATCGCCGCGGTCACCGCGTCGATGCCCCCACGACGCGCCCGCTCGAGCAGCTCTCGCGCGCCCGGCTCCGACAACGCATCGGGCTGCGCCGCGAGATAATCGGCGGCGTCCTCGAGCCGTCCCGCTTCGACGAGCCTCTGCGCGCGCTGCAGTCGGTGACGGCGCCAGCGTGCCCGCAGTCCGCGCGGCAACGGAAGGCCGAACGGCGGCTCGGGCGCCGGCTCGAGCAGCGCCAGCGCCGCCCCGCCTCCGCGCGCGGCGAGCGCCGCCGCGGTCAGACGCAGCAACAGGCGCGCGCGAAACGACTCAGGCAGGCCGCGCGCGCGGCGGCGCAACGAGTCGAGGGCGCGCCGGTCGCCGTCCTCCCAGGCGATCAGGTCGAGATAGCCGGCGACGAGCGGATTGGCGCGCGCAAGCCGCGCCGCGCGCATGAGCGCGTCGCGTGCCGTCGCCCGCTGATCGGCATCGAGCCGCACGATCGCCAGATGCAGCGGGACGACGAAGTTGTCGGGCGCCAGCGCCGCGGCGCGGTCGAGCGCCGTTTCCGCCTCGGTCAGCCGCTCCTGTTCGGCGAGCGCGTGCGCCAGATAGAGATGCGCGTGCGCCGAGAGTGACGTGCACGCCAGCGCCTCGCGCAGCAGCGTTTCGGCGCTCGCAAAATCACGTCGGGCGAGCGCGCGCTGCCCTCGCGTGAGGCAGCGTCCGGCGCGATCGAACGGAAGGTGCCACCCCATGCGGGTCGGAGCCGATTCTACTGTAGAGTGGCGGCGACAAAGGAGCCTCTCATGAGCGGATTCGGCGAGTATGAGCGATACGACGCCCTGGGGCTGGCCGCGCTGGTCGCGCGGCGCGAGATCTCTCCCGAGGAGCTGCTGGAGGCGGCCATCGCGCGCGTCGAGGCGCGCAATCCGATGGTCAACGCGGTCACGATGAAGCTCTACGACTACGGCCGCAAGGCGATCGCCGCCGGACTTCCGGACGGCCCGTTCCGTGGCGTGCCCTACCTGATGAAGGACCTCACGGCGTCGATCGCCGGCGTGCCGATGACACGCTCGAGCCGCTACTACGCGGACGCGCCGGCGCCGACGGCCGACAGCGAGCACGTGCGTCGACTCAAGCGTGCGGGGCTCGTGATCTTCGGCCGCACCAATACCTGCGAGCTCGGGCTGTCCCTCACCTGCGAGCCGCAGATGCACGGCCCGACACGAAATCCCTGGGACCCGACGCGCATCTCCGGCGGCAGCAGCGGCGGCGCCGCGGCCGCCGTCGGCGCGCGCATGCTGCCGATGGCGCACGCGACCGACGGGTTCGGCAGCATCCGAGCGCCGGCGGCCTGCTGCGGCCTCGTCGGTCTCAAGCCCACACGCGGTCGCAACACGCAGGCGCCGTATCTCGGCGAAGGGCTCGGCGGGCTGTCCGCGGAGCACGCGGTGACGCTCAGCGTGCGCGACTGCGCAGCGCTTCTCGACACCACCGCCGGCACCGGGCTCGGCGACCCCTACGTGGCGCCGCCGCTCGCGCGTCCGCTGTCCAAAGAGCTCGAGACCGACCCCGGCCGGTTGCGGATCGCGTGCACGAGTGTGACGCCCAACGGCGCCAAGGTCGAGGCCGAAAGCCTGCGCGCGCTGGCCGAAACCGCGAAGCTCTGCGCCGACCTCGGCCATCACGTCGAGGAGGCCAATCCCGCGGTCGACGGTGCGGCCGTGGTGCCCACGTTCCTGACGCTGGCGGCCGCGAACACCGTCGTGAACCTCGCGGGCAACGCCGCCAAAGGCCGGCCCGCTCGCGAGGGCGAGGTCGAGAAAGTCACGTGGGCCACGGGGCAGATGGGAGAGCGCGTGAGCGGCGCCGATTACGTGCGCGCCACGCAGACGGCCCATCGGCTCGGCCGGCAGATGGCGGCATTCCACGAGCGCTGGGACATCCTTCTCACGCCGGGCCTGGCGAGACTGCCGCCCAAGCTCGGCTGGATCGACATGATGCTCGACGACGTCGACGAATACTGGCGGCGCGTCTTTCACTTCTCGCCCTTCACAGTGTGGTTCAACATCACCGGCCAGCCGGCGATGATGCTGCCCCTGGGCGTCGCGGGCGACCTTCCGGTGGCGGTGCAGCTCGTCGCGCGTTACGGGGACGAGGCGACGCTGTTTCGCCTGGCCGCACAGCTGGAGACCGCGCGGCCGTGGTTCGATCGACGACCCGCCATCGCGCGCTGAGACGCCGTCGCGTCGCTTGACACGCTCGAGGAGCGCGTGAGATGCATGGCGCCCGTCCTGCCGAACGCAGGACAGCCCATCATGGCGGAGGATCGTCGATGACTCGCGTTGCTCAAAGATCGCTCACCGTCGTCCTCGTGCTGATGTTTCTCGCGCTGCCGGTCGCCGGCGTCGCGCAGAAGGCGCTCAAGCCGTACACGCTCATCCTCGATTTCGTCCCCACGGGCGAGTACGTGCCGCACTACACGGCGCTGGAAAAGGGTTGGTACCGCGACGAGGGACTCGACGTGAAGATCGTGCGCGGTCAGGGCTCGGCCGACACCGTCAAACGCATCGCGGCCGGCCAGGGTGAGGTCGGCATCTCGGACATCTCCGCGCTCATCGCCGCGCGCGCGAACACCGACGTGAAGGTCAAGGCCATCGCGCTGTGGTACCGGCGGCCGCCTCACGGCATCTTCGTGCGCGCCGATTCGCCCATCAAGACGCCGAAGGAGCTCGAGGGCAAGAAGCTGGCGATCTCGCCGGGCAACAGTCATCAAATTCTCTGGCCGGTGTTCGAGCGGCTCTCGGGGCTGAAGCCGAACTCGGTGACGTGGGTGACGATGGACGCGGCGTCCATGCCACCCTCTCTGATCAAAGGCGCCACCGACGCCGTGCCGTTCTTCGTCGTGCACGAGGCGCGCATCCGCAAGGTCGCCAAACAACAGAACGCCGACATCCGCGTGCTCACGGCGTGGGCCGACCTCGGTCTCGATCTCTCGTCCACGTCGCTCGTCGCGCGCGAGGAGACCATCGCGAAGGATCCCGATGGCCTCAAGGCGTTTCTCAAGGCCACGCTCAAGGGCGCCGACTACGCGTTCCGGCAGAAGCACTTCGACGAGGGCGTCGGCTACGTCGTCAAGCACCATCCCGAGGTCGATCCCGACGGCGCGCTCGGCGCCGCGCAGGTCGCCGCACGGTTCGTGTACGCGGAGGAGGTGACGAGCGGCAAGGCGGCCGTGGGTCAGTTCGAGCCGGCGCGCCTGGAGAAGACGCGCGACACGTATACGCAGTACCTGGAGCTCAAGCGCAAGGTGCCGCTCGAGGAGATCTACACGAACGATTTGCTGCCGGAGAAGAAGTGATGGCCCTCCTGATTCGTGGCGCCCAGGTCCTCGTCGGCTCGCCCGCGTCGCTCTCACGCGCCGACATCCTGATCGAGGACGACCATATCGCCGCCGTCAGCCCGGCGTTGAGCGCGCCTGCGGATGGGCGCGTGCTCGACGCGGCCGGGCGGATCGCGCTGCCCGGTCTCGGCAACGCCCACACCCACGCGGCAAGCCATCTGGCGCGCGGCCGCGCCGGCAGCTGGACGCTCGAGGACCTCCTGACGAACGCACCGGCAAACTATGGATTTCGCACGCCGGAGGACGACTATCTCTCGGCGGCGATCGGTGCGATCGAGATGCTCAAGACCGGCTGCACGTCGGCCTACGACCTTTATATGGCCGTGCCCGCCATCACGGAGGAGGCGTTCGAGGCAACGGTCCGCGCCTATACCGATGTCGGCGTGCGCGTGGTGCTGGCGCCCGCCGTCGCCGACGTCGTCTTCTTCCAGACCGTGCCCGGGTTGGTCGACCTGCTGCCCGCTGATCTGCGCGCGAGTGTCGAGTCGATGCGGCCGGCGCCGACCAAGGGACTGCTCGAGCTGACCGAGCGTGCGATTCGCCGCTGGAACGGGGCCGCCGAGGGCCGCGTGCGCGTCGCCGTCGCGCCGACTATCCCCAACCAGGCGACCGACGAATTCCTCGACGGCTGCGCGCGCCTCGCTCGCGAGTACGGCGTGGGTGTGCACACGCACCTGGCCGAATCCAAGGTCCAGGTCATCGAGAGCCGGCGCCGCTGGGGCACGACGATCGTCGCGCGGCTTGCCGCCCACGGGCTGCTCGGTCCCGGCTTCGTCGGCGCGCACGGCGTATGGCTGGCCGACGAGGACATCAAGATGCTGGCCGATGCGGGAGCCGCGATCGCCCACAACCCCGGCAGCAACCTGCGCCTGGGCTGCGGCATCGCGCCCGTGCGCGAGCTGCTGGACCGCGGCGTGGCCGTCGGGCTCGGCACCGACGGCTCGGTGTGCGCCGACAACCAGAACCTCTTCGAGGCGCTGCGGATCGCGTCCATCGTCAGCACGATCCGCTTCCCTCACGAGACCGGCCGCTGGCTCGACGCGGCGACGGTGTGGCATCTCGCCACCGCGGGCAGCGCGCGCGTGCTCGGTCAAGCGGCCGATCTGGGTGCGATCGCGCCGGGCCGCAAGGCGGATCTCGTCCTGCTTCGCGCCGACTCGGTGTTCCTGCGGCCGCTCGCCGATCCGGTCAACGCGCTCGTGTACGCCGAGACCGGCGCGAGCGTGGACACCGTGCTCGTCGGCGGCCGCGTCGTCGTAGAGGGCGGCCGCGCCACGACGGTCGACGAGGCGCGCATCTATGCCCGCGCCCAGGAGGCGGCCGAGCGCCAGCATCGCGCCTCCGGTGAAGCGCGAGCTGTGGCGGGCCGGCTCGCGCCGTTCGTCGCCGCCGCGTGCCGCGCGGCCGTGGCCACGCCGCTGCCGTTCGACAGGTACGCCGCGCCCGCGCGTTCGTGATCCGGCTCGACGGGGTCGAAAAGACCTATCGCACGCGGCGCGGCGACCTCGTGCGGGCCGTCGAGGACGTCACGCTGCACGTGGAGCCCAACGAGTTCGTCACGCTCGTCGGTCCGAGCGGCTGCGGCAAGAGTACGCTGCTGAAACTCGTGGCCGGGCTCACGCCGGCGACGCGCGGCGCGATCCACATCCGCGAGCAGCCGGTGCGCGAGCCGTTTCCCGACGTCGGCTTCGTCTTCCAGCAGCCCGTGCTGCTGCCGTGGCGCTCGGTGCTCGACAACGTGCTGTTCTCCGTCGAGATGCTCGGCCTCGAGCCGCGGCAGTACCGCAAGCCGGCGCTCGATCTCCTCGAACTGACCGGGCTCACCGGCTTCGAGACGAAGTATCCGCGCGAGCTGTCGGGCGGCATGCAGCAGCGCGTGGCCATCTGCCGCGCCCTGCTGCCCGATCCGAGTCTCCTGTTGATGGACGAGCCGTTCGGCGCGCTCGACGCGATGACGCGCGAGGAGATGAGCCTCGAGCTGCTGCGTATCTGGGAGGAGCGGCGCAAGACGATCCTGTTCGTGACGCATTCGATTCCGGAGGCGATCCTGCTCGCCGATCGCGTGGTGGTGATGACGCCGCGGCCCGGGCGGATCGCCCGCGTCCTGGCCGTCGACTTGCCGCGACCGCGGACGATGGAGCTGGAGTTCGATCCGCGCTTCAAGGCCGCCAGCGAGGAAGTGCGCGGGCTCATCTTCGCACGCCGGAGCGCGCCGCGATGATCCACCGGCGCGTCGTGAGCGAGTCGGTCGTGCCCGCCGCGACTCTCGTCGGCGCGCTGCTCGTGTGGGAGGCCGCCACCCGCGCCTTCCGCATTCCGCGCTTCGTGATGCCGGCGCCGTCCGCGATCCTCGCCGAGGGCTGGGACTGGCGCTATCGCTTCGTCGGCCACGCCTGGGTGACGCTCTACGAGACACTCGGCGGCTTCGCGCTGTCGGTGATCGTCGGCGTGCCGCTCGCCGTGCTGATCGTGTATTCCCCGGTGCTCCGCAGCGCCGTCTATCCGCTGATCGTTCTCGCGCAGTCCGTGCCGAAGATCGCCATCGCGCCTGTGCTGCTGCTGGTCCTCGGCTACGGCGAAGTTCCGAAAGTCATCGTTGCGTTCCTCGTTGCCTTCTTCCCCGTCGTCGTCGACACGGCCACGGGCCTCGCCGCCACCCCACCCGAGCTGCTCGACCTGAGCCGCTCGTATCGCGCCAGCGCCTTCAAGACGTTCGTGAAAGTGCGGCTGCCGATGGCCATGCCGTTCTTTTTCGCCGGAGCCAAGGTGGCCATCACACTGGCGGTGATCGGCGCCGTCGTCGGCGAGTTCGTGGGCTCCGACAGGGGGCTCGGCTACGTGATCCTGTCGGCGACGTCCTACTGGAAGACCGAGCTGGCGTTCAGCTCGATGATCCTGCTCTCGCTCATGGCCATCGTGCTGTTCGGCGCGGTGGCGCTCGTCGAGCGGCTCGTCTGCCCATGGCTGGCCCCGGCCGGCGAAGAGTAACGATTCTCCGTGAGGCCGCTGCCCGACGCGTGAGCATCGGGCGAATTTCCGCCCACGCGCTACGCAGCCGACCGCTTGCACCGCCCCCATGCACGATGAACACGTCGCCTTTTGGCGCGTGGCATCGTCCTTGCGAGGCGACAGCACGCGCGGAGGCAAGGATGACGACCACCGTAGAGCAGGGCTGGTGGAGCGAGCTCGACGACCAGGTGCTGGCGTGCCTGCGCGACGGTCCGAAATCGACGTGCGAGCTCGCCGCCCGTCTCAAGCTCTCGGAGGCTGGCGCGACCTCACTGCTGCTGCTGCTTGCGGCGGAGGGCAAAGTTCGCGTGACAGGCGTTGAGCTCGCCGAAACTTCCTCGGTCCCGGCCGACTAGTCGGTCGGCCTGAAGCGCAGGCCGGCCCGCTCGCGCACGATAACCCCGGGCCTCGGAAAGTGCGCAGCGAGGATGAGCGTGCCCGTGTCCGCGTGCTGCTCGACGAACTCGCGCCGCGTCGTCGCCGCCTGCTTGCCGTCGTAGCAGAACCGACTCGACCACTGCGGCTCCGCCACCTGCACCACCCGATGCATGAGATCGCCGGAGAAAACCGCCTCGCCCGCGCCCGTCGTCAGCCGAACCGAGACGTGACCCGGGGTGTGGCCGACCGACGGCTCGAACGCGAGCCAGCGGTCGAGACGATGCGTATCATCGACCAGCTGCGCCTGCCCGGCGGCGACGATGGGCAGCACGCTGTCGTCGATGCACCCGTACTCGTCGCCACCGCGCTCGTTCTCGTGCTTCCAGAACGACCACTCTTCGCCGGGAAACACGTAGCGCGCGTTCGGAAAGGTCGGCACCCAGGCGCCGTTCACGAGCCGCGTGTTCCAGCCGACGTGATCCACGTGCATGTGCGTGATCACCACGTAGTCGACCTGCTCGGGTGTGACACCGGCGGCGGCGAGGTCGTCGAGAAACGTGCCGGATCGGCGATGCCAGATCGGGTTGCTCGCGCGATTCTTGTCGTTCCCGACGCCCGTGTCGATCAGGACGAGGTGCTCGGGCGTGCGTACGATCCACGTGCCGATTCGGGACCCGAGATCGTCGGTGGCCTCGTCCCAGAAGTCCGGCTTGAGCCACGCGTGGTGGCGCGCGACGCCCTCCGCGGTCGACTCCGGCAGCATCGACGTCGTCGGAAACGACGATCGCCCGATCTCGATCACCCGCGTGAGGGTCACCTCGCCCAGCCTCAGCGTCGTCATCGCCGCGTCTCCTTGACCAGTCGCGCGACCTCGCCCGCCTGCGGCATCCGACCGGCCTGTTTGTAGGAAAAGACCGCGCGTCCGTCGACCTTCACCGTCAGCTCGCCGAGACCGCCGAGGCGGATCGGCGCGGTGATCCCCTCGCGGCCCAGCTCCTCGCGGAGGCGCACGGCCTCCCGGCGATGGTCGCCTCAGAAGAGTCAGCGTCGGATTTCGACGTTCATTTATGTGCGAGCCGCAGGACGTCGCGGGGCTGGGGCGCCGCCGTCCGAGGCGAGCCTAAGCATAGTTCGCGGTCATGGACGCTGCGCCGCCGGCAGCATCGCGATCAGCGGATCGAGGTGCTTGATGTTCGGCGTGAGCTGTCCCACGGGATGCGCGCGGACGGCCGCGACGATCGCGTCGTTGAACGGCGTCGGCACGCCCGTCTTCCGGCCTTCGGCCGACACGTGGCCGTTCAGGAAGTCCACCTCGGTGCGGCGACGCTTCATCACGTCCTGCAGCAGCGACGGCCGGCCGCCCGTCCGTCGCTTGGCCTCCGCGGCCAGGTCGGCCTCGACCTCCGCGAGCCCGCGGCCCTCCGCCGCGTCCACGACGCGCTGGGCGTCGATGCCGCCGATGAGAGGCTCGATGGTGTGCCCGTGCGCGCGGCCGACACGGACCACTTCGGCGCCGAGCTGGATCGAGACGCGGCGTGGGCCTGGCTCCAGCCGCAGCTCGGCGGAGCCCAAGCCCGACAGCCCCGCGAGCGCGTTGCCCATGCAGTTGACGGCGAGCTTGGACCAGCGCTGGCCCCAGAGGTTCGTGGTGACCTTCGTCGGCGCGACGTCACTGAGCACGCGCGCCAGCTCCTGGGCACGTGGCGTGTCTCGGCCGTCGAGCTCGCCGACGTAGAACCCGACCTGACCGGTATCGGTGCGGATCGCGTGGCCGGCCTCGTACATGCCGGCGCTGATCGCGATCACGCAGCCGAGTGTTCGCTCGCGGCCGACGACGGCGGCGACCCGCTCGTCGTTGATCCCGTTCTGGAAGTCGACGATGACGCCGGCGGGTTGGAGATATTGCGCGGCGAGCTGCGCGGCCCAGTCCGTGTCGTAGCCCTTGACCGCGAGGAACACCGCGTCGAACGGCGCATCCACCGACTGCAGCTCGTGCAGCTGCAGCGCGCGCACGGGCACCAGATGCTCGCCGCACGTGCCCGACAGCCGCAGGCCGACCTTCTTCATCGCCTCGACGTGCTCCGGCCACTGATCGACGAGCGTGACGTCGTGACCCGCCCTGCTGAGCATGCCGCCCACAACCGAGCCGATGGCACCCGAGCCGAGCACCGCGATGCGCTTGATCATGCGCGGAGTGTAACGCGGCAGCGAAGCCGCGGGTATGGCAGGATTTACACCTCCCGTCGCTACGCCGTCTTGCGTCGCGCGAGACGGCGACCGACCGCGGGACGCGCCGGCGGCTCCTCCGAGGAGGCGCCCGGCTCGAGCAATCGCTTCGCGAGATAGTATTTCTTCGGTCGGCGACGCTCTTCGCGGCGCCGCGCGCGATCACGCTCCACCTGACGCTCGAGCATGGCGAAGGCCTGCTCGAACGCGAGACGGACGCTCTCAGCCGTCACGTCGGCGTGCAGCTCGGGGCGATGCGGCAGGTCGATGGTGATCGAGCAGCGCGACGTGGGCCCGCCTTTGGCCGTCTCGCTCCCGAACTGCACGCGCGCGGTGGTGGCGGGAACGTGCAGTCGAGCCAGCGACGCGGCCACCTTGCCGTTGACCAGTGTGCGGAGCGCCCGATCGTCGCCGAGACCCTCGATCACGACACGCATGGTCACGGTGCGGTGAGGCAAACGTCGTGCCGCCGAGCCATCAGGGCACTTCCTGGCACCTCCGTTGCTGGCCTTGGTATCTCACACCGTAGGGGGTGCACCATGACGACATTCGGCATTGCGTGGGCACAAACGCCAGCCACGGCGCCAAGCACGGTCCCGCCGCCGGCCGCGGGCGCGGCGTCGAGCGGCGGCTCGGCGGCGCTCGGATTCCTCGTGATCCTCGGCCTCCTCGTGCTCGTCGGCATCGCCGTCAAGCTCTACGATCGAAAGCGCAAGCGCGATGCCGAGGCCGTGCACCTGCAGGCGCAGGTCTCCGACGCGTTGATGCGTGACGCGCGGCTCGCTGGCCTCGTGCTGACGCCGACCGCGGACGTCCCGACATGGGGCAGCGGCCCGGCGACGATCGAGATCAGCGGCGAGGTCCCCGATGCAGGCATGCGTGACGCGGTGCTGAGAATCGGGCGCGACGAGGCCGCGCGACTGCGCTCCGACGTCCAGATCGTGGATCGACTGACCGTTCGGCACGCCGTCGCGGCGTAAACAATCGTCTCGGGTGGGGGCCGTTCGTCGGCCCCCACCACGCCTCACTCCCGTCCCTCCAGCGCGCGCATGAGCTGCGCGAGATGATTTTCGTCGTGCCACGCCATGAGCGTGAGGAAATCGTCGACCGTCCGCCGTCCGCGCGAGTCCAGCTGTCGGCCCGCCCGCGACCAGTCATCCGAACGGATGCCGTGCAGCAGCGTCAGAGTGTGCGCACGCCGCCGCGCGAACGCCTGCGCCGCGGCGTGCGCGTCGTTTCTCAGATACTGACGCTCCTCGGCCCAGCGATTGGGATTGGTCGTGGGAAAGCACGGCTCGTCGCTCGTGAGGATGAGGCCGACGCGCTCGTGAAACGATTCCTCGAGGTCGCGCAGGTGACAGACGACCTCAACGGGCGCCCACGCCGCGGGCGCAGGCCGGCGCGCCAGCAGCGCCGCCGGTGCGCCGGTGAGCTGCGCCGTGAGCTCGGACGGCGTCGCGGCCAGGCGCGCGAGTCGCTCGTCACGAGAGCGCGCGCTCCACTGAGCGATCCGGTCCCGGACGTCCATCGGGCCTCCAACTATATAGGCGAGGTTCGATGTAGAATCGGGCGACTTCGATCCCGGAGGGCCCGATGCCCGAGTCGATTCCCGCGCCACTCATCATCGACACGCTCAAGGACACCTTCCGCGAGGCGCGCGCCGCGCTCGCCGCAGAGGGCGTGCGCACGCGCCACGAGCATCTCGGCTGGATCCTGAGCGTACCCGACACCCATCAGAAAACGGTTCTGGCGGCGCTCGACAAGGAGCGCGCGCTGCGCGTGCTCACCTGCTCGACCGAGGACGAGGCCAACGCCATCGCGGCGGGGCTCTGGATGGGCGGCGAACCGTTCGCATTGATGATCCAGCACGCCGGTCTCTATGCGTCGGTCAACACGCTGCGCGGCGTCGCGATGGACGGACGCGTGCCGATCTTTTACATGATCGGCCTGCTCCAGCGCGAGCGAGACAAGGAGCCGCGCGAGTCCCGGCATTCGATGGTGCGCTACTGCGAGCCGCTGCTGGATCTTTTCGGCGTGCCACACGCGCGGCTCGAGGGCCCGGACGACGTGCGCTTCATTCCCGAATACTACCGGCTGGCGCAGAAGCGTCGCGGTCCCGCCGCCGTGCTCGTCGGTCTGGAGACCGCGTGATGGCGATGAAGCCGGAGGACGCGCTGCGCGCGATCGCCAGAGAGCGCGGGGATGCCGTCTGCGTGCCGACGATGACGACGGGGCCTGCGTGGCGAACGATCGCGCCCGACGATCTGTCCGTCGGCTGCGTGGGGTTCATGGGCGGCGCTTCGTCGCTGGGACTGGGGCTGGCGCTCGCCCGACCCGACCGTCGCGTGCTCGTCTTCGACGGCGACGGCTCGCTGCTGATGCAGCTGGGCTCGCTTGCGACGGTCGCGGGCGCGGCGCCCCGCAATCTCGTTCACTTCCTCTTCAAGAACGGCGTGTATCACACCTCGGGCGCGCAGGAGATTCCCGGCGGCGGCGGGGTGGATTTCGTGCAGATGGCCAGGGGTGCGGGATACCGCGCCGCCTACACCATCGCCGACGTCGGCGAGCTCGAGCGCCGACTGCCGTCGCTGTTGCGTGAGGAGGGCCCGATCCTCGTCGAGCTGCATACCGGCCTCGCCGACAAGACGCCGATGACCGATCGCGGCGGCGTGCCGTTTCCCGAGCAGGTCGAGCGCCTGCGCGGCCGGCTCATCGCGTCCTGAGCGGCCGACCGAGCGCTGCGAGCAGCACGCGCGCGATCAGCCGCGCCCGGAGCGCGAGGGCACGGCGGCCGGTGACCGCGCGTGCGGCCGCCGGCCAGCCGAAGTAACCGCGGCCGCTCGGATCCATCTCGCGGAAGGATTTGCCGTCGGCGAGCGCCGCGCGGAAGTCGGTCCAGTAGGGCGGTAGCCGTCGCGCAAGGCGAGCGCGCACGAGCGCCGGGCGGAGGGCGAGCACGAGCGACGTTTCCATCTCGCCGGAGTGCCATTCACGATCCGGCCGCGGACTTCTGAGCAGCCGCGCGACGCGCGCGCTCGTCATCGCTCGCTGTGGTCGTGGGGCCGGCGCGAAGCCGGCGAAGAGGACACGCACCCCTCGCCGTCGCTCGACGCGACGCTTGATCCGCGCCATTGCGGCGAGGTGCGCGGGATCCGCCTGGTAGTTCGCGAGCACGAACCGCCGGAAGCCCTGCGCGGCGAGCGCGTCGAGAATCTCCGACGCCGCGGCGACGAGCGTGCGTGTGGACAGCGAGATCGTGCCTGCGAAGCCGCGCGCGAGCGGGCTGGCGCCGTAGGGCAGGCTCGGGAGCACGATCGGCAGCCATCCCGCGCGTCGCAGGTGCGGGGCGACGCGACGCGCGAGCTCATCCGCGCCGAGCCAGTCCACGAGGAGCGGCAGATGCGGGCCGTGCTGCTCCACGGCGCCGAGCGGCAGCAGCACCACGCTACGCGGATCGCGGGCCAGACGCGCCGCCACGGGCCACGGATGTTCGGCGAGCCGGATCATCGGCGCGTCAGGGTACTACTTCAGGCCGCGCGATGGTGCGGGCGCCGGCCGGCGGCCCTGGCACCGGGGCGACGCTCGCGAAGACTCGCCTCGAGCGCGCTCATGAGACTGCGCACCTTCGCGGGCCGCTCGACCTTCGTCGCACGAATCTCCTTGCCCGCGGCCTTGCGCTCGATGATGTCCACGAGGACGTCGTGATAGGTGTCCTTGTATCGCCGCGGGTCCCAGTCGCCTGCGAGGGTGTCGATCAGGCGCAGCGCGAGGTCGAGCTCGCGGCGGTCGTGCGACGTCGTCTGCCGCGGCAGCCCGAGCCCCGTGGCGGAGCGGATCTCGTACGCCCACCGCATCGTGGTCAGCACGAGCGCCTCTCCCGACGGCGCGACCGATGCCAGGTGCTCGCGCTGTCGCATGACGATCGTGCCGACGCCGACGCGGCCGCTCTTCTCGAGCGCATCGCGCAGCAGCGCGTACGGCTTCACCGCGGCCGCACCTGAGGGCGCCAGGTAATACGGATGGTCGAAATAGAGGTCGTCGATCGAGTCGGCGGGCACGAAGTCGCGGATCTCGAACGTCTGCGTGGCCTTCACGCGTGCTTTCTCGAAGTCCTCCTCGTTCACGACCACGTAGCGGCCCTTGGGCAGCTCGTAGCCCTTCACGATCTCGCGCCAGGCAACCTCGACGCCTTCTTCCTCGCAGAAGCGCTTGTAGTCGATCGGACTCTCGTCCTTGGCGTGCAGGAGCCGGAAGGACAGCTCGTTCTTGCGCTCTGTGGCGGCGTGCAGCGCGACGGGCACGGTGACGAGCCCGAACGTGACCGCGCCTTTCCACATCGCGCGTGGGCCGGAGCGGCCCCGGTCGTGCCCGTTGTCCTCGCGCCGGCGCGCGTGCTTCGCCATGACGATTCAGCGCAGCAACTGCAATGCCACCGATGACGCGCGCCTACACCCGGAGGTCCGTCGATTGAATGCGCTTGACGCCCGCGCTGCTCATGTCAGCCCACGCCTTGGCGAGCGAGCCGTCGGCGTCGATCCCACGCGTGGCGTCCTCGATGACGATCGCTTCGAAACCCGCCTTGCGCGCGTCGAGCGCGGACCACGCGACGCAGAAGTCGGTGGCGAGACCGACGAAGAAGACGCGCGTCAGCCCGCGCTCCTTCAGGTAGCCGGCGAGGCCCGTCGTGGTCTTCCGGTCGGCCTCGAGGAACGCGGAGTACGAGTCCACGTGCTGGCGGTAACCCTTGCGGATGATCAGCGCCGCGTGCGGGATCTCGAGGTCCTTGTGCAGCTCCGCGTCCGGCGTGCCCTGGATGCCATGATCCGGCCAGAGCACCTGCGTGCCGTACGACAACGCCACCGTCTCGAACGGCTTCTTGCCCGGATGGCTCGACGCGAACGAGACGTGGCCCCTGGTGTGCCAGTCCTGCGTGATGACGACGTGACGGAACGCCGGCGCTAGTCGGTTGATGATGGGGATGATCGTGTCGCCGTCGGGCACGGGAAGCGTACCGCCGGGCACGAAGCAGTTCTGCACGTCGATGACGGCGAGGACGTCGGTGTCTTCCGGGATGATCATGCCCGAGAGTACGCTCGCGCGGGGGTCGGTTGACAACTGATTCTCCCCCGATAACCGTGCGGCCGGGATCGCGGTGACGCCGCAGCGCCTGGCGATCTTCCGGCGGCTTGCCGAGACCGACCGCCATCCCAGCGCGGAGACGCGCACGGGCGCTGGGACGCGAACCTCGCGCCGCACCATCACCTGGTGTGTACGGGCTGCGGTAAGGTCACGCACCTCGCGTGGCAGCGGAGCGAGAAAGAGCTGGCCAACGTCAAGTACTCGATGGGCGCCGATCCGACGGCGAAGGTCTCAGAGGACAACGGCCTCAATCTGCGCGGCAGCTTTTTCATCGGGCCCGAGGGACGGCTGATGGGCAGCGAGATGAACTTCTACAACCTCGGTCGGAACATCGACGAGCAGCTGCGGAAGTTCAAGGCCAACATCTACATGGCGAAGAAGGGTGGCAACGAGGTCTGCCCGTCCAAGTGGAAGGACGAGGGCGATAAGACGCTGGTCAAGCACTGCAAGGCGCTTGAGCGTGTTTGACTGCCCACGCGGGCGGGACTAGGCTCGCCCGCGTGGGTTACGTCGAGCGCCATCTCCTGCCCGACGAACGGGTGCTCTACAAAACCCGGCTTCACTGGGTGCTCTATCTCAAGGCGATGCTGCTGACGCTCGTGGGCATCGTCCTCGCGATTGTCCTCACGCAGGTCGTTGACCCGCCCTGGGCGTGGTACGTCGGCGTCGGCGTGGCCGTGGTCGGCATGCTGTGGTGGCTCGTGCGCTGGATCGAGCTGCGAACATCAGAGTTTGCGGTGACGTCGATGCGGCTCATCTTCAAGGTCGGACTGGTCGCCCGCTACACGACCGAGCTGCTCCTGGCGAAGGTCGAGTCGATCTCCGTCACGCAGGGCCTGCTCGGCCGCATGCTCAATTACGGCGACCTCATCGTGACCGGCACGGGCGGCGCGCGCGAGGTCTTCGCGCGCGTGCACGATCCCGTCGGCTTCCGCAACCAGGTACAGCGCGCCTCGGCCGTCCGGCCCGGCGCATGAACGTCGCCGCGTGAAATTCGACGTCGCGATCCTCGCGACGGAGCCGCTGCCGGACGTCGTGCGCCAGGTCCAGCTCGCCGAGCGTCTCGGCTACGACACCGCGTGGATCACCGACTCTCACCTGGTGTGCCGAGAGCTGTGGGTCACGCTCGCCGCGTGTGCGACGGCGACCTCCCGCATCCGCCTCGGTCCCGGCGTGACCGTGCCGCACTCCCGACATGTCTCGGTCACGGCGAGCGCGATCGCCACGCTGCACGATCTCGCCGCCGGGCGTGTCGTCATCGGCGTCGGCACAGGCGGCTCGAGCGCGCAGACCATGGGCCTGTCACTCGCCCAGGTCGGCCGCGCCGAGACGCTCGCGCGGACGGCGATCGCGCTCCGGGCGCTCCTGGCCGGCGGCGCCACGCGGTTCGACACCGGGATCGAGGGACGCCTGGCCTGGCTCGATGCGCCGCGCGTGATCCCGATCTATCTGGCGGGCTCCGGCCCACGAATGCTAGAAACGGCGGGCCGCCTCGGTGACGGCGCCATCGTGTACGCCACGGTCTCGCCCGACGTCGTGCGCGTCGCCATCGAGCACGTGGCCGTGGGCGCACGAGCGGCCGGGCGCGATCCCGCCGCGCTCGACGTCGCGCTCTGGGCGCCGATGTCCATCGGTCGCGATCGCGAGCGCGCGCGCGATCACGCCCGCGGGCGTGTGGCGTCGGCGTGCCGCCATCCCCTGCCCGTCCGATTGTCTGACGAGGACGAAACGGCGATCCGTCGTGTGCGCGAGGCGTACGACGCGTACGAGCACGCCACGCCGGCGTCACGCCATCGCACGCTCGTCACCGAACGGCTGGTGGACCTGATGGCCCTGGCCGGGACGCCGGCCGACGTCGCGGCGCAGGTGGGTCGGCTCGCAGACGTGCGGGGCCTCACGCGCGTCATCGCCTTTCCGCAGGCACCGGGCGTCGGCTTCGCCGCGCGGGAGGAGATTTTGAAAATGTTCTCCGAGGAGGTCGCGAGTCGCTGGCATGTCGCGTGATGGGCAAGACAGCATGCGACGTATCGTGCCATGGCTCGCCGTGGCCCTCGTACTGGGCGGTTGCTCGTACGCCTGGATTCGCCCAGACTCGACGCCGGCCGAGGCGCGCGCCGCCGAGCAGTGGTGTCGCGCCCAGGCCGCCGATCTCGTCCCCGATGTCTGGCTCGACGCCTCGCCGTGCTGCTGGGGACCGACGTATCCCTGGGGTCCGGCGTGGTACACCGCGGGATCGTACGGCGGTCCGGGATGGTACGGCTGGTGGCCCGACCCTTCGGCGCAGCTCGCGGCGCAGCAGCGTGTCTATGATCGGTGCATGCGGGCGAAGGGCTACGACCTCGTGCGCGTCGACCGCAAGACCGGCGAGCCGCGTTACTAGGCGGCGCGCCGCGGAAGCATGACGGTCGCTTCCCCGACCGCGATCGTCTCGTCCCGCTGATTGACCGCTTCCAGCTCCAGCGTCACCTCGCCCGGCGCGCCGCGTGCGCGCACCCGGCCGCGGCACCACGTCGTGTCGCCGATCAGATTGTGCCGGCGCACCTGCACCGCGAGCCGTACCAGAAATCCGTCGTCGCCGATCCAGTTCGTCACGAGGTGGCCGAGCCAGGCCACGCGCTCGGGGCCATAGTCGTAGGCGCCCGGCACGCCGACCGCGCGCGCGAGCGCCTCGTCCCAGTGCACGCGCTCCGGCGGCTCCGGCACCGCGAATGCGTTGGGGATACCGAGCGCGGGATGACGATCGAAGAGGTCGAAGGCGAGGCCGTGCGCGCGGACGTAGAGGCTGCCCCAGCCTTGCACGAACGCCACGATGGATGTGATGGTGAGCGGGCCCTTCACGATCGGATCCAGCGGCTCGCCGACGCTCACGTCCTCCCAGTATCGCGCCGTCGCGCCGCGGATCGCTTCTGTGCGGTACGCCTCCCGGATGCGCGCCAGCTCGGCCTGTCCGTAGCGATGCGGCTCGACGGGGGCATACTTGCGCCGCTCGCGCGCCGTGTCGCGCTCCGTGCGAAAGCACCACGAGTCCGCCTCGGCGACGATGGCGCCGGCGTCGTCGCCGAACGTGGTCCGGTACGTCTGCTTGATCGCGCGCTTCGCGAACGTCGACGGCTTCTCCTCGAGCGGCAGCAGCACGCTCCGGCCGACGAGCCGATCGTCCTCGCGGATCGGGCGCCGCCAGCGGAACTCGGTGCCGCCGTACATGGCGTGGATGCCCGGCAGCCCGCCGACGTAGCCGGACACGATGCGGTCCATCGCGAACAGGATCGTCGGCGGCGCCACGCGCGCTGCCGCCCAGTAGGGATTGCGGTCGCCGATGCCGTGCGCCCAGTGGCGGATGGCGTCGCGCGTCGCCACCTCGATGTACGGCTCCGGGCGCGGCACGTCGCGGCCCACCCGCGCACGCAGCGCGGCCAGCGTCTCGTCCGTGATCGTCGGAAAGGTCACGTAGCCTCCGTCTCCCGCAGCGCGCGCCGATCGACCTTGCCGGCCGGCGTGCGCGGCAGCGCGTCGAGCACCTGCACCGCACGCGGATACTCGTGCAGGCTCAGCCGCGTCTTGACCCACTCCTGGATTTCGCGCTCGAAGGCCTCGCCGGTGCGCGCGGCGACGACGAAGGCCTTCGGCACCTGACCGCGCGTCGCGTCGGTCACCGCGATCACCGCGGCGTCGCGAACATCCGGGTGGCGCAGCAGCACCTGCTCGATCTCCACGGCGCTCATCGTCCACCCCGCGGAGATGATGACGTCGTCGGAGCGACCCGCGTGATGAACGTACCCGTCGCCATCCATCCAGCCGCGATCCTTCACCGGGAACCAGGTGCCGCGGCGGCGCACCGCGATCTCGCCCACCACGCCGGTGGCGACGGGCGTGCCCGCCTCGTCGATGACCGCCACCGTCCAGCCCGGCGCCGCCGAGCCGAGCGCGCCCGGCCGCACGGTATAGCCGTCGAAGCCGGGGTAATCCACGAGGATCACGCCGACCTCCGTGCTCCCGTACATGCTGCACGGCGACGCGCCGAGCGTCTGAGCGAGAAAGTCACGGGTCACGGCATCGATCGGCTCGCCGGTGAATGAGCACTTGGCGATGCGGCGCGACGGCGTCCATCCCGCGGCGCGCGCCATGCGATAGACCGTCGGTGCCGCCGCCACGTTGGTGATCGCGAACGCATCGAGAGCGACCACGAAGCGCGCGGGATCGAAACGGCCCGCGAATGCGCCGACGGCGATGCCGAGCGCGAGCGGCGCCATCGTGCCGTGCCAGAGCCCGTGGCCCCAGGCCGGTGAGGACGGACAGAAATACCGATCGCCGCGCTCGAGGCCGACGCCATAGAGCGCGGCGACCATCAGCGTGACGACCGCGCGGTGGGTGTGGCGCACGGCCTCCGGCAGCGCGCGCGTCGTGCCCGAGGTGTACTGCAGGACGGCGAGATCGTCGGCGGCCGTGCGGGGCGCGTACCGCGGGCTCTGCTCGGCGAGCCGCGCGGAGAATCGCGCGTCGAGCGCGACGACTCGAACGCCGGGCAGCAGCGACTGCCAGCGCTCCGCGTCGCGCGTGACCAGCAGCACGCGCGGCCGGCAATCGTCCACGCGCAGGGCGACGCCATCGGGTCCGAACAGCGTGAAGAGCGGCACCGCGACCGCACCACGCTTGAGCGCGCCGAAGAGCGCCCCGTAGAACGCCAGCGACGGCTCCAGCATGATCGCCACCCGCTCGCCCACCCCGACGCCGTCCGCCTCGAGGAGATTGGCGAAGCGCGACGACCATTGCGCCAGCTCGGCGAAGGAGTGCTCGACGGCGCGACCGTCGGCGTCGAGCAGCCGGAGCGCCACGCCATCGCCGGGGTGACGATCGATGCATTCGTGGGCGAGGTTCAGTCGGGCGCGGTCACCGTCGAACAGCGGCCACAGCGCCTCCCAGGAGAAGGTCTCGCGCGCATCCGGCCAGCGCCGGACGTCGAGAATCGACGACGTCACGGCTGGTCATATTACGCTCTCGGCGTGTCACCTGTTATGCTCGCGCGCGGTGAAGACGCTGATGGCCGTGCTCGTCGCTGCCCTCGCCTGCGTGGCGCCCGTGTCGGCCGCCGCGCAGCCGCTGCACCTGGTGCTGACGCCCTCGCAGAAACCCACCGACCTGCTGGCCGCCGGCGAGGAGTTCGGTCAGGCGCTCGGCAAGCTCTACGGCGCGCCGATCCGTGTCACCGTCGCCTCGGACTACGCGGCCGTCATCGAGGCGCTGCGCAATCGCTCGGCCGACCTCGCGTTCGTCCATCCGGTGGGCTACGTGCTCGCCAGCCGCGAGGCGAAAGCGCGCATCGTGGCGCGAAATCTCTGGCACGGCAAGAGCACGTTCACGTCGCGCATCTACGTGCGCCGTGAGAGCGGGATCAAGACGCTCGAGGACCTGCGGGGCAAGACGATGGCGTTCGTGGATCCAAGCTCCTCGTCCGGCTATACGTATCCGATGGTGCTGCTGATCCAGCGCGGCCTCGTGAAGGACCGGGACCCGAAGACGTTCTTCCGCGAGGTGATGTTCGCCGGCGCCCACGACGCGGCGATGCGCGCGCTGCTGAACGGCCACGTGGACGCCATCGCCTCGTTCGACATGGCGCGCGAGCAGTACCTGAGCGATCCCGCGGAGCGCGAAAAGATCATTTTCGTCGCCGAGACGACGCCGATCCCCGAGGCCGGCATCGCCGCGCGCGACGGCCTGAGCCCGGAAACCTTCGCGAGGGTGCGCGCCGCGCTGGTGCAGATGCGGGGGCCCGCCTACGCGTCGCTGCTCAAACGCATGTACGACATCGACGGCTTCGAGCCCGCCGAGGACCGCGACTACGATCCCGTGCGCGCGGCCGTCGAGCTGCTCGGCGTCCGACCGCGCTGAGCTCCATCGCCGCTCGCCCGCCCGCGATGATCGACGTGGCCGGGCTGCGCGTCGTCCTGCCGCCCGCCGTCGTGGCCGTCGACGGGATCGACCTCACCATCGGCGCGGGCGAGTTCGTGGTGATCCTGGGCCGCTCCGGCGCAGGCAAGACGACGTTTCTCCGCGCGCTCAACCGCCTGGTGGAGCCCACAGCGGGCACGGTCCACGTGGACGGCCGGGCCATCACGGGCGCCGATGCCGCGACGCTCCGCACGCTCCGACGGCAGATCGGGATGGTCTTCCAGCAATTCAACCTGGTGCGGCGCGTCTCGGTGCTCGACAACGTGCTGGCCGGACGGCTCGGCTGGGCGCGATCGCTGCCCACGCTGCTCGGACGCTTCGGCGCGGAGGATCGGCGCATCGCGCACGAGTGTCTCGCGCAGGTCGGCCTCGCCGACTTCGCGGCGCGCCGCGCCGACACGCTGTCGGGCGGCGAGCAGCAGCGCGTGGCGATCGCGCGCGCGCTCGCGCAGGCCCCGTCGGTCATCCTCGCCGACGAGCCGACGGCGAGCCTCGATCCGGCGCTGACCGGCAGCATCATGGATCTGCTCAAGACGATCAACGTGCGCCGCGGGCTCACGCTGGTCGTGAGCCAGCACCAGCTCGAGACGGCGCTGGCCTACGCGACGCGCGTCGTCGGCTTCCGGCGCGGCCGCGTGGTGTTCGACGGCGCGCCGTCCGCGCTGACGCCGGCGGTGGCGGCGACGATCTACGGTGAGCACCGATGAGACGCGCGGCGGTGTTCATCGCCGTGCTCGTGCTGGCATGGACGGCGTGGGATACGGGCGCCGATCCGGTGCGGCTGGGACGCGGCATCCCCTGGATCGCCGATTTCCTGCGTCGCATGCTGCCGCCCGATCTCCGCGTGCTCCCGGCCGCGCTGCTGGGCGCGCTCAAGACGGGGGAGATCGCGCTGCTCGGCACCGCGGTGGCCGCGGTCCTCGCCCTGCCGCTGGGGTTCGTGTCCGCCCGCAACGTCGCCGCGCCCGCGATCTTCCACCCCGCGCGCCTGGCGCTGAACTTCTTCCGCAGCGTCGACACGCTCGTCTACGCGCTGGTGTTCGTCGCCGCCGTCGGGCTGGGACCGTTTCCCGGCGTGCTGGCGGTCGTCGCCTACACGACGACGTCACTCGCCAAGCTCTATTCCGAGGCGATCGAGGGCATCGATCGCGGGCCCGTCGACGCGATCACGGCGACGGGCGCGACGCGACTGCAAGTGCTGCGGTTCGGTGTGTTGCCGCAGGTCCTCCCGCTGTTTCTCTCCTACGTCCTCTATCGGTTGGAGACGAACATTCGCGCCGCCACCGTGCTCGGCTTCGTCGGCGCCGGCGGCATCGGGTTTTATCTCCAGACGTATCTGCGGATGATCGACTATCCCGCGGCGTCCACCGTGCTGCTGGTGACGGTGGTGATGGTGATGGTCGTGGACGCGATCTCCTCGCGGCTGCGCGCGCGGCTCGTGTGACCTATCCCCCCACGAACTCCTTCACCATGCGCGCGACCACGTCGGGCCGCTCGAGATGCGGCACGTGGCCGGCGCCCTCCACCGTGTGCACGCGCGCGCCGGCGAGCCGCCGCGTGAATTCATCGGCGTACACCGGCGGCACGAGACGGTCTTCCTTTCCCCAGATGAGCAGCGCCGGTGCGGTGACTCGATGGATGCGCTTCTTGAGCCCCTTGTCGGGGATGGGCCAGATGAACTTGCCGGTGGCGCCCATGCCCCACACCAGCCGCACGCGCGCCTCGGTCGCGGCATCCGGATCTGCGCCGGTACCGAACATCCGCCGCGCCGCCTCGCTCTTGGAATCGCGGAAGACGTACTCGGGTAGCCGCGCCGGATCGAGCATCATCCAGTTCACGACGCGGTCGCCGTCGCGCCAGAAGCCCAGCGGCGCGATCAGCGCCAGCCGTCGCACGCGCGCGGGATACGCGGCGGCGAGCTCGCACGCGAGCATGCCGCCGAACGAGTGGCCGACCAGCGCGGCGGTGTCGAGCCCCAGCGCGGTGAGCAATTCGTCGTAACAGAGAACGAGATCCCACAGCCCATCGAGGTGATAGACGTCATCGGGGGTTTCCGGCGTGGTGCCGGGATGCTCGGGCGCGTGAACGGTAAAGCTCTTCGCCAGCTCGTCCAGGAACGGGTCCCACGTGAGACCCCACGGGCCGTGGAGAAACACCAGCGGTGGTCCGCTGCCCTCCGAGTGGACGCGGATGCGAACCTTGCCGTCCCAGACGGCAATCGTGCGCGCGCTCATGCGCCGCCGCCCGCGGCGGCGACGGCGGCCGCCGCGCGCGGCGCCCCGGTGCCACGCAGCCGCTCGGGCCACCAGTGATTGACCCAGCCCTCGTCATTCCACTCGCCGCGGAGCGAGGGCAGCACGTCGCGAGCGAAGCGATCCATGTTCTCGAGCGTCAGCTCGTGCGGCATCGAGCCGATTTGCAGCAGCACCATCAGGTTGCCCACGCGCAGGCCCTTGACGACCTCTTCCTTGATGCGGTCGCGCACCGTGGCAGCGCTGCCCGCGATGACGTAGCCCTTCTCGACGAAATCGCGGTAGCGCAGCGCCTTCGTGTCCTCCGCGCGACGGATGTTGCTCTTCGCCGCGGCCACCAGGCTGCGATAGTCCTGGTTGCCGGGCGGCGAGAGGTACTGGATCGGCCAGTGCAGGCACTTGTGATAGAAGTACTCGACGTGCCGCGCGTACTTGGCCTCGGCGGCCGCGTCGGTCTCGGCGACGGCCACGAGCTGCAGGAAGCCCGCGCGGTACGGATTGGTCTCGCGTCCCTTCTTCGCCACCACGTCCCAGTAGCCCTGCATCATCGTCTTCGCCGCCTTGGCGCCGGAGTACGACAGGAAGCAGTAGCAGACGTCGTTGTCGACGGCGAAGTCGAACGTGCTGATGCTGCCGGAGCCCGGCACCCACACGGGAGGATGCGGCTGCTGGATCGGCCGCGGCCAGAGATTGACGTTGGCGAGCTGGTAGTAGCGCCCGTTCCACGCGAACAGCTCGCGTGACTGCCACGCCTTGAGCGTCAGCGCGAAGGCCTCGCGGTAGCGCTCGCGGTGCTCCATCGGCGTGATGCCGTAGCAGAGGTTCACGTCCATGGCGCTGCCGAGCGGCAGACCCGCGACCAGCCGTCCGCCGCTGATGCAGTCCAGCATCGCGTACTCTTCCGCCACGCGGATCGGCGGATTGGACGTCGGCAGCGTCGCGCCCATCTGCACGATCGCGACGTCCGTGCCGTTGGTCGCCTTGGCGAGGACGGCGCCCATGATGTTCGGGCTCGGCATGAAGCCGTAGGCGTTCTGGTGGTGCTCGTTGGTGCACACGCCGTCGAAGCCGGCCCGCGCGGCGAACAGCAGCTCGTCGAGCGTCCAGTTGTAGTACTGCCCCACGCGCTCGGCGTCGGCCAGCTCCCACCACGGCGGCGTGACCCACACCGACTCGTAGCGCTTCTCGAAGTCGTCCGGCAGCTCGCGATGCGGCATCAGGTGGAATGCGCTGATCTTCATCTCAACCCTCTCGCTTCGGCGGCCACTGGATGCCCATCTGGTCGAAGCGGCGCAGGCGGTCCTGCCCGAGACTGCGATCCCAGACGTCGGCGAGCGCGGCCGCGGACCAGCCGCCCTCGCCCGTGAGCGTGCGTAGCGGCGCCGGATGCGAGAACAGCGTCACCTCGTCGCCGCGCACGCCGACGACCTGGCCGGTGATGTGCGCGGCACGATCGCTGGCGAGAAACGCGACGACGGGGGCGATGGCCTCCGGCGGTGTGGCCGTCGCCATCGCGCGGCGCTCGCCGGGCAGGCGCTGGGTCATGCGCGTGTCGGCGGTCGGCGAGATGCAGTTGCAGCGCACGCCGTACTTCGCCATCGCGAGCGCGACCGAGCGCGTCAGCCCGACGATGCCCTCTTTCGCCGCCGCATAGTTCGGCTGGCCGGGGCTGCCTTCGAGGCCCGCCGTCGAGGTGAACGTGATCATGCAGCCGGACTTCTTTTCGCGCATGTGCGCCGAGGCGGGGCGCATGACGCTGAAGTGGCCCTTCAGGTGCACGGCGATGACCGCGTCCCACTCGTCTTCCGTCATGTTGAAGATCATCCGCTCGCGCAGGATGCCGGCGCAGCAGACGACGATGTGCAGGTCGCCGAACGATTTCAGCGCGGCGTCGACCATGGCCTTGCCGCCCGCCATCGTCGCCACGTTCTCGGCGGCGGCCGCGGCGCGACCGCCTGCCTTCTCGATCTCCTTCACCACCGCCTCGGCCGGGGCGCTCGACGGATCGCGGCCGTCCACGCTGACGCCGTAGTCGCCGATCACGACGGACGCGCCCTCAGCGGCCAGACCGATCGCCACCGCACGACCGATGCCGCTGCCCGCGCCCGTCACCACCGCCACTTTCCGATCCAACAGACCCATGCGGCGCTCCTTTCCTGGTGCTCGGCATCATACCCGATCCACCGTGACGACCTCGATCACCCAGATCGCCAGGAGCAGGTACGCGAGCCCGATCGTCAGCCCGCCGGCGAGATCGGAAAGCCAGTGACGGTCCAGATAGAGCCGGCTGAACGCCACGATCACCACCGTCAGCGTGCAGAGCGCGCTCGCGAGCACGCGCCAGCGGCGCCGACGCCTGGATGCGGTCGCCACGAGCCAGATCATGAGGCCGAAGAACACGACGAGGCTCAGCACGTGCCCGCTAGGAAACCCCCACGGCGACTCATCGGGACGCGCCCGCCCGATGCTCCACTTGGCAATGGCCTGCAGCGCGCCCGCCCCCGCCATCAGCGCGGGCAGCGCCACCGCCCAGCGGCGCTGCCGGCGCCACAGAAGCACGGCGACGCCGGCTCCAATCAGCAGGAGGATGCCGAATGGACCGCCCAGCTCGGTGATGAACACCATCGGCAGGTACGGCGTCTCCTCGCGCAGCATGCGGATCCACGTGCGGGTGCCGTAGTCGATGGCGAAGAACTGCTGATGCGCGGCGAGCACAGCGAGGGCGATGTAGCCGGCGAGCGAGGCGAGCGCGCCGCTCAGCAGCCAGCGCGGCTTGCGGCCGTGCACCAGCCGCCGATGGCGCGAGGCTTCCGCCGTCATGCACGATATGTACCGTGAGATTCGTCAAACCGCTCCTGTTCATCGCGGGCGCGATCCTGCTCGCCGTCCTCATCCACCGCGTCGGCGCCGAGCCGATCCTCACAACGCTGCGCACGCTCGCCTGGTGGCAGTTCATCCTCATTTGTCTGCCGTACGCCGTCATCCTCGCGGTGGACACGCTCGGCTGGCGCTTCGCGTTCGCCCGTGATCGCGCGCCGTTCTGGCGGCTCTACGGCGCGCGGCTCGCCGGCGAAGCGCTCAACGTCGTCACCGCCGTCGGCTCGGTGGGTGGCGAGGCGGCCAAAGCGTGGCTGGTGCGGCGTGACGTCTCGTACGCCGAGAGCGTGCCCTCGATCGTCATCGCGAAGACCACCATCGTGATCGCGCAGGCGATCTTCCTGGTCATCGGCATCGTCCTCGCGTGGACGGCGCTGGACATCAGCGGGCCCGTAGTGCGCGCGATGCTCTGGCTGCTGGTCATCGAGGTGCTCGCCGTCGGGGGTTTCTTCGGCGCGCAGGTGGCCGGGCTCGTGCGTCACGGCGGGCGGCTGCTCGTCTGGGCCGGCGTGACGGCGAATGCGTCGGCCGCCGAGAAGCTCGACGCCTCGCTGCGTCACTACTATCGCCACGAGTGGCGTCGCTTCGCGGCGTCGACCGGCTTTCACACGCTGGGCTGGCTGGTCGGCGCCGCGCTCGAAGCCACGCTGATGCTCTGGCTTCTCGGCGTGACCGCATCCGTGTCGACGGCCACGGTCATCGAGGCGCTCGGCTCGGGCGTGCGCTTCGCGTCGTTCATGGTCCCCGCGAGTCTCGGCGCCTTCGAGGGCGCGAACGCCGCGGCGTTCGGCGCCCTCGGCTTCGGGGCGGCGGCGGGACTCGCCTTCAGCGTCGTGCGGCGCGCGCGTCAGGTCGTGTGGATCGTGCTGGGACTGCTGGTGCTCGTCGGTATGCGCCTGGCCGATCGCTAGGACGCACGCTCCGCCGGCGTCTCCACGGGGGCGTCGTCCTCGATCGTCCGCGCGCGCAGCGCTTCGATCGCCCCGGACGGGACCACCAGCGGCAGCGCCCGTCGGCGCGTGCGCAGTGTCTCGCGCCGCCGCGGCGTGGTCACCGTGACGTGGCGGCCGCGATAGAGACCGACCCCGTTCCAGCGGCCGGGCAAGCGCAGCAGCAGCGAGAATAACCGCCAGGCGAGACGCAGCTTTCCGGTCCTCGGGATGAGGAAGACGTCGAACATCCCGTCGATCGGCGAGGCGGCCGGTGTGAGACTGAGAAAGCCGCGATATGTCTCGACGTTGGCGACGGTGACGAGCACGGCGTCGCTCGCCACGTCCGCGCCGTCGACCTCCACCTGAAAGCCCGCGAGCCGCGCGCTGAACAGGAAGCGGCGGCCCACCCCCCAGTACCAGAGGTAGCGCAGCATCCGGTTCTTCGGCTGTCGCCGACCCCGCTCCGCCACTTCCTGGATGTGCTCGAGCAGCCCGTACGAGCGATGCGACAGGAACAGCTCGTCACCGATCGCGCCCACGTCGACGCGGCGTCGCTGACCGTGCTCCAGCAGGTGGATCACGGCGTCGGCGCGGTCGGGATGGCCGAAGACGCTCGCGAAGATGTTTCCGAAGCCCGCGGGCACCGGGACGAAGCCGGCGTCGGAGCGAATCGCGGCGGGCGCAGCAGCGCTTTGCGTGGCGTCGCCGCCGATGCACACGACATAGTCGAACTCGGCCGGGCACGTCGCCGCCCAGCGGCGGAGACTTTCGAGGTCGTGGAAAGACTCGACGTCGGTTCGCCAGCGGCGCCGTCCCAGCAGCCGGCTGAGACGACGCGCGACCTGTCGCGCTGCCCCCGCGCCGGAGCCGGGGGTGACGACGATCTTCACCACCCGGCCCGGTTGGCTCATGCGAACCGATTCTTGAAGTAGGAGTCCTTCTTCACGATCTTGTCGCCGCGGAACGTGAAGACGTCGCAGCCGTTGACCTCGATCTTCTTGCCGTCGGCGCTGGTGGCGGTGAATGTCCATTCCGACAGGCCGCGATCGCCGGCCACGAAATGGCGCGCCCGGCCGAAATGAGCGTCGGGGAACATCTTGAAGACTTTCGCGAACGCCTCGCGGACCCGCTCGCGGCCCTCGTAGTGCGTGCCGCAGGTCTCCTTGCCCGCCGTCGTCTCGAACACGCAGTCGTCCGCCATGAACGTCATGATGAAGTCGACGTCGTGGCGATTCCAACCGTCGCCGAAGGCCTCCAGGTCTTTGATCGTCACCATGCCTGCCTCCACGTGATTAGAGCTGTCCCGAATCACCCCAACGCTCGAGCAGCGCGCGGTACTCCGGATCGTCGTAGCGTGCGAGCATGAATGCGGGCGCGTACGACGGCAACGACCGCCCCGTCACGTGGCCGGCCACGAGCTCGCCGGCCACGTTGCCGGCCATCAAGCCATAGCCGCCGAGCGCGCCGCATACGTACGCGCCCTCGACCGGCAGCGGGCCAGCCAGGAAGCGATTCTCGCGCGTCTTCGTGTAGTAGCCGCCATCGACCACGGCGCGCGGCAGCCGATCGGCGTAGCGTGCGAACGCCGGCACCATGCGCGCCATGCCGCGAATGACGAGCTCGGTGTACGCGGGGTCGAACGACATCGGGAACACCGGCTCGACCCGATCGAGATGATACGTCCACAGTAGCAGCACGATCGGACTGTCGCCGCCACCCTCGGGACGGCCGTGCGCGCCCGTCGGAAGCTCCTCCAGCAGATCGGGGCGGCTCGGCGCGAGCGCCGCACGCTCGTCGTCGCTCCACGCCACGCGCACGGGATCGGTCCAGATCAGCATCGGCGCCTCGCGTGGCATCGCGCCCAGCGTGTCGGCGAATGCGATCTTTGCGTGTTGCTCGCAGAACACGGGCAGCTCGATGCCAAGCACCCGCGCTACCGGTGCAAGGAACGGGCCCGCAGCATTCACCACGCGCGGCGTCGCGAGCATGGTGCCGCTCACGGTGACGCCGCGCACGCGCCCTCCGGCCGTCGCGATGCGCTCGACGCGCCCGGACATGAGTCGCACGCCTTTCTCACGCGCACGCTCGAGCATGTGCATGCCGAGCTGTTGGCCGCTGAGCCAGCCGCATCGCCGTCCGTGGAACACCGCCAGCGTGTCATCCGCCAGGTACGGAAAGTGCCGGCGGATCAGCGCGCGGTCGGTGATGACGTCCACGCCGACGGGCTGGTCCTCGAAGCCGTCCTCGGGCGACGGCCGATACTCGCTCGCGGCGCTCGCGTGGATGCGCGCGGGGCCGGAGCCGAGCGTCTCGGCCTCGCGCGCCGACTCGATGAATCGCTCCGCGCGCGTCGGATCGGCGGTGGCGAAGAGATAGCCGCGACGATTCATCCGGAACACGTTGCCGCTCTCGCGCGCCAGCTCCTCGAGCAGGTCGATCGACCGGTTCATGGCGGCCACCATCGCGTCGCCGGGGCCGGGCCACAGGTTTCGATAGCACTCGGTGGATTTGTCGCTCGTGAGTGACAACGGGGAACGCTCGTCGACGAGGACGATGTCGGTGACGCCCTGGCGCGCCAGATGAAAGGCGGTCGCGATGCCGGCGATGCCGGCGCCGCAAATCACGACCTCCGCTGTGCGGGCGCTCACGGCCGTTCACGCTATCATGAACCCGTCCTCATGCACGTCCGTGGAAACGCGCGCCAGCGTCTGCGTGACATCGCCCGCCGCGCGATGCTCGAGCGCGGTCTCGAGCCGGACTTCTCTTCCGCCGCGCGCGCCGAGGCGGAGGCCGCGCGCGGCCAGGCCGACGGCACCGGCGCGCTGCGGGATCTCCGGGACCTGCTCTGGTGCTCGATCGACAACGACGATTCGCGCGACCTGGATCAGCTCACCGTGTCGGTGGATGCGCCCTCGGGCGCGCGGCGCGTGCTGGTCGCGGTGGCCGACGTCGACGCGGCGGTGGCGAAGGACTCGGCGGTCGACGCGCACGCGCGCATCAATACGACGTCGGTCTACACGGCGGCGCAGGTGTTCCCAATGCTGCCCGAGCGCATGTCGACCGATCTCACGTCGCTCAACCAGGACGCGGACCGGCTGGCGATCGTCGTCGACGTCACGGTCGGCGCCGACGGCGCGGTGGCCGGCGGCGAGGTCTATCGCGCGCGCGTGCGCAATCGCGCCAAGCTCGCATACAACGCGTTGGCGGCCTGGCTCGACGGGCGCGGCCCCCTGCCCGCAGCCGCCGCGGCCGTGAAGGGTCTGGACGCCAATCTGCGTGCGCAGGACGCCATCGCCCAGGCGCTGAAGGCCGAGCGTCACCGGCGTGGCTCCCTCGGCCTTCGCACGCTGGAGACACGCGCGGTGTTCGACGGCGACGCGCTCGCCGACCTGCAGCCCGACGACGAGAATCGCGCGCGGCAGCTGATCGAGGATTTCATGATCGCCGCCAACGGCGTGACCGCGCGCTTCCTGGCCGCGCGTCACGTCGCGTCGCTGCGCAGGGTGCTGCGCACGCCGGAGCGCTGGGATCGCATCGTGGTGCTCGCCGCCGATCACGGCGGACGCCTGCCGGCCACACCCGACGCGGCGGCGCTGGCCGCGTTCCTCTCCGCCCAGCGTACGGCGGATCCCGAGCGCTTCCCCGACCTCTCGCTGGCGACCGTCAAGCTGCTCGGGAAGGGCGAGTACGTGGTGAACGGGCCCGATCAGCCGCCAACTGGTCACTTCGCGCTCGCGGTGCGCGATTACACGCATTCGACGGCGCCGAACCGTCGCTTCCCCGATCTGATCACGCAGCGCTTGATCAAGAGCGCGCTCGCGGAGCGTGCGCCCGCATACGGCGTCGACGAGCTCGACGGCCTCGCGCGGCATTGCACCGAGCAGGAAGACGATGCGGCCAAGGTCGAGCGTCAGGTGCGCAAGTCGGCGGCGGCGCTCCTGCTCGAGGGCCGCGTCGGCCAGCGCTTCGACGCGCTCGTGACCGGCGCGTCCGACAAAGGCACCTGGGTGCGGATCTCGCGGCCCCCGGTCGAAGGCCGGCTCGTGCGGGGCTTCGAGGGTCTCGACGTCGGCGATCGCGTCGAGGTGACGCTGAAGTCCACCGACGTCGAGCGCGGCTTCATCGACTTCGATCGGCACTGACCCGTCGTTTCCTGCGCCTGTCTGTCACAAATCCGCGTTCTGCCTCTTTGTCTCTCCAGCGATGGGAAAACATTTACACGGCTTGTCTGAGAAGTCGCGCACGTCCTAGACTCCGGCTCTGGCTTTTTCGGCCAGGCACACACCGGGTGATGAACATGATCCTTCGCCGGTGTCGTATCTGGAGCATTGCGATCGTGGCGCTCGCGTCGGGCGCGCTCGTCGCCGCGTGCAGCGCGCCTCCTGACCAGCACACGCCGTCCGCTTCCGCGGGGTTTTTCGTCGTGGCGCAGGCGCCGTCGGCAACGGCAGCCCCCGTCGCGCCCGCACCGAGCTCGGATCGTCCGATCGGCCTGCCACGCACGAGGGACTACGAGCCGAATCCGGAGCTTCGAGACATTTACTTCGATTTCGGCAAGGCCGTGATCCGTCCCGACGACGTAAAGATCCTCGATGCGAACGCGGCGTGGCTGCGCGCCCATCCCGACTACCTCGTCCTGATCGAAGGCCACAGCGACAGTCGTGGGACCACGGACGACAAGAACGAGCTCAACATGGATCTGGGCGAGCGTCGCGCGCAAGCCGCGAAGGAGCGTCTCGTCGCCCAGGGCGTCGAGCCGAAGCGCATCACGATCCTCAGCTATGGACAGGAACGGCCGCAGTGTGCGGAGCAGAGCGAGCGCTGCTGGAGCCAGAACCGGCGATCTCGCTTTCTCGTGAAGCCGCGCTAGCCGAGGTCAATCATGCACAACGAGCCCAGCGGCCTTCCGGACAGTTCTCTGCCGCGCTGCGGCCACGAGAATCCACCGACCGCCCACTTTTGCGACGTCTGCGGCGCCAAGCTGCTTCTGGAATGCCCGCGGTGCTCCACGGTCAACCGACGGCAGGCCAACTTCTGCGCCAACTGCGGGGTCGACCTGCGCGACATCGGACGTACGGACGCCGCGGCAGACCCCGTCCTGAAACCGCCCACGAGCGAGGACGCCGAGCTCGACGAGGCGGAACGTCTCGCGAGCCTCCAGCGATTCCTCCAGCGACAACCGCGCCCGCAACCACGTCCGCGCCGTGACAGGATGTGGCTGGCGATCCTCGGGGCGGTCGCGGTGGTTACTGTGGTCGGCGTCTCTGGCCTCGCCACCTACATGACGACTCCGCGCGCCGAGCGGCCGTCGTCGACCGACACCGCCGCACGACTGGGCATGGCTCCTGTGAGTACGGCCCCTCCGGACACGATGGTCCGGCCGGATCACGGCGATGGCTCGCCGTCCGCGGCGGCGCCGGAGACGGCGTCGGGCGCCGCGGCGTCCCAGCCTCGGGACGGCGGCGAGCTGACGTTCGTCGTGCCGGGCGAGCCTCCTTCATATGACGCCCACCGGGAAGAGACGTTCGCCCTGATCCATCCGGCGGCGCCGCACTACAACACCTTGCTGCGCATCGATCCGCTCGACCCGACGGGAACGCGCGTGGTCGGGGATCTCGCGACGTCGTGGACGGTCTCGCCGGACAAGCGCACGTACGTCCTTCGGCTTCGTCGCGGGGTGAAGTTCCACGACGGCAGCGAGATGACCTCTCGCGACGTACGCGCCACGTACGAGAAGATCATCAATCCGCCTCCGGGGATCACATCGGCCCGCAAGGGCGAGTACCTCCAGATCGAGACGGTGCAGGCGCCGGAACCGTACATCGTCGCCTTCAAGCTCAAGTGGCCGTCGCCCTCGTTCATTCACTCGCTGGCCTCGCCGTGGAACTGGATCTACAAAGCGGACATCCTGGAGCGCGACGTCCGCTGGTACGAAACACACGTCATGGGTACGGGGCCGTTCGTCTTCGTCGAGCACGTCAAGGGCTCGCGCTGGGTCGGGCGACGGAATCCGCAGTACTGGGATCGCGGCAAGCCACATCTCGACGGCTACCAGGCGCTCTTCATCCGTGACGACGCCGCGCAGGTGTCCGCCATCCGCTCGGGGCGTGCGCACATCCAGTTCCGCGGCTTCGCGCCGGCGCAGCGAGACGACCTCGTCGGCGCGCTCGGTGGAAAGATCACCGTGCAGTCGAGCCCGTGGAACTGCGTGCTGCTCGTCGCGGTCAACCACGACAAGGAGCCGTTTCACGATCGGCGCGTGCGGCGCGCGCTCTCGCTCGCGCTCGACCGCCACAGCGCCGCCGGCGCGCTGTCGAAGATCGCCATCGTTCGAGACGTCGCGGGCGTGCAGGTACCGGGCTCGCCGTTCGCCACTCCGCCGGCCGAGCTCATGAAGCTCGCCGGCTACGGGCGGGACATCCGCGAATCACGCTCCGAGGCGCGGCGCTTGCTGGCCGAGGCGGGCGTCCCGCAGGGATTCTCCTTCGTGCTCAAGAACCGGGACATCCCGATGCCCTACCAGCACATCGGCGCATGGCTCGTGGACGAGTGGAGCCAGGTCGGTCTGAAGGTGCACCACGAGATCCAGGATTCGGGCCAGTACTTCAGGGATCTCCGCGCCGGGCACTTCGAGGTCAGCACCGACTTCCAGTGCGGCTACGTGGTCGATCCGGACCTGGATTTGTACAAGTTCCAGTCGCGGAGCCGCAGCGACGCCAACTACGGCCGGTACACCGATCCCGAGCTGGATGACCTCTATGTCCGGCAGAGTCGTACGGTCGATCCCGAGCAGCGCCGCAAGTACATCCGCGCCTTTGAAAAGCGCCTGCTCGACGACGAGGCACACTACATCTATACCCTGCAGTGGCATCGCATCGTTCCCCACAGCTCCCGCGTCCGCGGCTGGATGATCACGCCCAGCCACTACCTCAACAATCAGCTCGACACGGTGTGGCTGACGGAGTAACGGCGGCGTGGTAGATTGGCGGTCACCCCCCGAAGGCATTGCGCGAGAACAAGAACCGGACCCGGTCTGACGACGCTCCAGCGGTTCGCATCGATGCCGACAACGAGTCGGCTTGGTGCGGAGCGCTGCGACTGTCGCTCACGCCGCGCGCCTTCGCCGTCCTGCGACACCTGGTCGAGCACCGGGGGCGGCTGATCACGAAGCAGCAGCTGCTCACCGCGGTGTGGCGGGACGCGATCGTGAGCGATGCGGCGCTGTCCAGCTGTATTCGCGATGTGCGCAGGGCGCTCGGCGACTCCTCGGGCGCGCCGCGGTACCTCCAGACGGTGCACCGACGCGGATTCCGATTCGTCGGTCCGGTCGCTTCGGCGAGCGTCATCCCGGCCTCGTGCGCGGCGTCGACACTCGTCGGCCGAGACGTGGAGCTCGCGCGCCTGCACGAGCATCTGGACCGGGCGCTGAGCGGCCGGCGGCAGCTCGTGTTCGTGACCGGTGAGCCCGGAATCGGCAAGACCGCGCTGGTGGAGACGTTCCTGTCACACATCGGTGACGCGGACGCCCTGCGCATCGGCTGCGGGCAATGCGTCGAGCAGTACGGCGCCGGCGAAGCCTACCTGCCGGTGCTCGAAGCGCTGGGCCGCTTGGGGCGAGCGACAGGCAGCGAGCGGCTCGTTGGGATCCTCACGCAGCATGCGCCGACGTGGCTGGAGCAGCTGCCGGGGCTGTTGAAGGACAGCGACGTGGAGACCGTGCGACGCCGGGCGCACGGGGCCACGCGCAATCGGATGCTGCGCGAGCTGGTGGAGGCGCTCGACGCGTTGACGCTCGACGCGCCGCTCGTGCTGCTGCTGGAAGACCTGCACTGGAGCGACTCGGCCAGCATCGAGCTCTTGGGCATGCTGGCGCGCCGGCGAGAAGTGTCGCGCCTGCTCGTCCTGGCCACGTACCGGCCCGCTGACGTCGCGTCCGCGGCGCATCCCCTGCCGCGGATCAAGCACGAGCTGCAGCTGCACGGACATTGTGACGAGATTCGCCTCGCGTTCTTGAGCGAGGCGGCCGTGGACGAATATCTTGCCCGCCGCTTTCCCGGGCACGGACTGCCGTCCGGGCTCGCCTCGGTGCTGCACCGGAACACGGAGGGCAATCCGTTGTTTCTCATCGATACGATCGACGACCTCATCGACCAGAGCCAGCTGCGCGAGGTCGACGGGCAGTGGCGGCTGCTGGGACCAGCCGAGGACCTGGCGTCGTGGGTGCCGAAGACCCTCTGGCAGCTCGTCGACAAGCAGATCGAGCTGCTGAAGAGCGACGAGCAGGCGATCCTCGAGGCCGCCAGCGTGGCGGGCGCCGAGTTTTCGGCGGCGGCCGTCGGCGCGGCCGGGATCGAGGCATCGCAGACCGAGCTGCGGTGCGAGGCGCTGGCGAGACGCGGTCAGTTTCTGCGTGCGGTCGGCAGTGCGGAGTGGCCCGACGGGACGGTGGCCGGACGGTATGCCTTCATTCACGCGCTGTATCGGCAGGTGCTCTATGAACGCGTCGCCATCGGCACGCGCGTGGCGCTCCATTTGAGAACCGCCGAGCGTCTCGAGCGCGGTTACGGCGAGCGGGCGCGCGAGGTCGCGAGCGAGCTGGCCCTGCACTTCGAGCACGGCAGGGATTTCGAGCGGGCCGCGCAGTACCGCAGACAAGCGGCGGAGCACGCGCTCCATCAGCACGCCTATCGGGAGGCGGGCGTGCACGCGACGATCGGACTCGAGTCACTCGGTTTGCTGGCGCGGTCCCGGGAGCGCGCGCAGCGTGAGCTGAGCCTCCAGGTGACGCTCGGTGCGGCGCTGACGGCGACGCAGGGTTATGGCGCGCCCGACGTGGCGCGGACGTACGGGCGCGCGTGGGAGCTGTGCGCCCAGGCCGGAGATACGCTGGAGCTGTTACCCGTGCTGCGCGGCCTCGGACGATTCTATGTCGTTCGTGGGGAGTTCCAGACGGCCCGCGACGTGGGGCGCCATCTCCTGGCCGTCGCGGAAGCCAGGCGAGACGCCGCGCTGCTCGTCATGGCGCACAACGCGTTGGGCGTCGCGTGCCTCTACGCCGGCGACTTCGAAACCGCCCTCGAGCATCTCGAGCGTGGGCTCGAGCGGTACGATTCGGAGCGGCATAGCCCGACGGGGT
>Ga0075431_100000222_pt1 | contig 42423 bp, 36 predicted proteins | sample RhiMetdeltSRZDD5_FD_75297 | JGI IMG/M metagenome (GOLD analysis project Ga0075431, IMG submission 75297) | Populus rhizosphere microbial communities from Tennessee, USA - Rhizosphere MetaG P. deltoides SRZDD5 | ecosystem: Host-associated > Plants > Roots > Rhizosphere > Soil | place: USA... | reverse complement strand
AACGTGTCGTTCGCGGCTTTCACCACGGCGAGCTGACCCGGGTTCGGGTTGACCGCAGTGATGTCGGCCGACCACACGACCTTCTCTGCCGGCAGATAAACGCCAAGCATACCGTCGCTGTGCTCGTTCGGAATGCGGAACAGCTCGACGACCTTGCCATTGGTGCCCTTGCGCACGTCGCGATCGCCAATGCCCTGCACGACGTCGGCGCGGCGGTTCGTCACCTTGGAAAGACTGTCGCCGGTGAGTGTCCGTGGACCGGCGAGAAGCCGCTCGAGCACCTGCTCGTTGTTGTTGTGCGTCAGGATCGTCGTCCCTTCTGCAACGGCGGCGGAAAGGCCGCTGGCGTGATCGAAGTGCGGATGCGAGTTCACGACGAAGCGGATCTGCTTGTTCGGGATCGCCTGCTTGGCCGCGGCCATGACCGCCAGGCCGCGCGTGTCGCTCTGGCCGCTTTCGATCACGAGGATGTGGTCGCCCATATCGACGGCGAGCGACGTGTAATTGCCGCCGATCTTGAAGACGCCTTCACCGAGCTTTTCGACGGGTGGGGCCGCCGGCGCCGGTGGAGGGCCGCCGGCCGCGCCACCGGGACCACCACCACGACCCGCGGGCGGCGGGGGTGGCGTCAGCAGGGCGGTCAGGTTCGAGGGATTGGGCGTCGCCGCTTTGATCTCGGCGTCGAAGGTCGGCATACCGGCCTGCTTCTGAACGATGCGCGTTGGCACTTGTACACCGTTCATGTTCTGGTAGTTCGAGTACTCGAATTCCACCAGCAGGTCTCCGACCACGGCATTGTCGACCCGCGTTTCCACCTTGCTCACCAGGTTCTGGTTGTTGATATAGCCGGTCACGCTGTAGGTCTGCCCGGACGGTGACTTGAGGTTGGGTGGCGTGAACGACACGAGTTGCTGGCCACCCTGCTGGCGCACCGTGGCGTTATTGGCAGCGGCGCCTTTCAAGAACCCCCACGGCGTCGTCCAGACATTGAGTGCCTGGTTCCAATTGGTGGTGGCTTGCTGGCCCGTGATGTTCTGGTTGAACACGCCCGGCATCGGCGCCGGCACTCCCGGCACCGTCGGCGGCTGCGTTGGTCCGGTCGCCCGGGAGACCAGCGCCGCCGCGTCGCTTCCTGGTGCGAAGTTGATCGTGCGCGTGTACTCGGTGATCCGCGTCACGTTGACTGCGCCCATCGGATCGCCGATGGCCTTGCTCTGACCGAAGGCGCCATTTCGCGCCGTTCCCGAGTACGTGATCGAATTCAGTGTGTCCACTCCCATCGTCTTCGATGCGGTAGCGACGACCGAACTGGTGTTCTGCGTAGCCGCGCCCGTCGACAGTAAGGTGACGAGGATTGCGGCAACTGTCAGCGTTCTGAACAGCATGGCCTGCCTCCAGAGCTCTTGCGTTACGGATGTAGTTGAAACCTGTGCAGACGTATATACGTGTGCCGACCGCGCTGGCGTTGACCGTCTTTCACAATGCGCCTCACAGTTGGCGGGGGACCGCGAAAATCCGGGCTAGAATCGGCAAGTCGGAAGCTCGACACACACTTGGTCCTGTCAGCTGGTACCCGCCTCGGCAATTACGAGATTCAGGAAGCCGTCGGGGCCGGCGGGATGGGGGAGGTCTATCGCGCGCGCGACACGAGGCTGGATCGTGACGTGGCGCTCAAGGTCCTGCCACAGGCCTTCGTGCTCGACGTCGATCGCCTCGCCCGGTTCAAGCGCGAAGCGCAAGTCCTTGCGCTGCTCAATCACAGCAACATCGCGACGATCTTTGGGTTTGAAGACGCCGATGGCGTCCAGGCGCTGGTGCTGGAGTATGTCGACGGTCTCTCGCTCGCCGAACGGATCGGGCAGGGCGTAACCCTTCGTAGACCGGGATCGTCAGAGCCGGCGATTCCCATGGATGAGGCTTTGTCGATCGCGCTCCAGATCGCGGAAGCGCTCGAAGCCGCACACGAGCAAGGCGTCATCCATCGTGATCTGAAGCCATCGAATATCAAGGTGCGGCCGGATGGCACGGTCAAGGTTCTCGATTTCGGTTTGGCGAAAGCACTGGGCAAAGACCAGAGTCCGCCAGATACCGGGCAGTACGCACGCCGCGAATCAGACCCGATCAAACGCAGCGTCCCGCGTCAACCGGACTTAACGGCATCACCGACCATCACGACGCCGGCCATGACGATGGCCGGAGTGGTTCTCGGTACAGCGGCCTACATGAGCCCTGAACAAGCGAAGGGCCGGCCGGCGGAGAAGCGCAGCGACATCTGGGGGTTCGGCTGCGTGCTCTACGAGATGCTGACCGGTGAGCGGGCGTTCGATGGGGAAGACACGGCCGAAACGATGGCGGCTGTCATACGCGCGACGCCCGACTGGAACAAGCTGCCATCGGGCACGCCGCAATCGATCCGTCGCTTGTTGCGACGGTGCCTCGACAAGGATCGCAAGGAGCGGCTGCCGCACATCGGCGCGGCACGCCTCGAGCTGAAAGAAGCATTGGCAAGCCTGGACGTGGAGACGCCCGCCGTGATCGTGCCGGCAGTGATCACGCCCGCCGCGATCACGCCGACTGTCAACGCGCCGACTGTGATCGACGCGAGTGCGATCGCGCCGGCACTGGCCACGGCGACGCCGGCCACGCTGCCGCCGGCCGCGTCGGCAGTGGCAGTGCCGGTGGTTCCCTCGCGGCGCAGTGGGCGACTCGCATGGGTGATCGCTGGCATCACCACGACGGTGGCGATTGCCTTTGGATTCGGCGTGTTGCCTATTCGCCGCCCCACGCCGAGCGCACCTGAAATGCGCGTTGAACTGGTGACGCCGCCGACATACGACCCAGTCTCCCTTGCCATCTCACCCGATGGTGCGAGGGTTGTTTTTGCCGGACTTTCGGAGGGCGAACCGCGATTGTGGCTGCGATCGCTCAATTCACCGACGGCGCAACCGTTGGCGGGGACAGATCGCGGCCGGCTGCCGTTCTGGTCACCGGATAACCGGTCCATCGGTTTCTTTGCAGACGGAACATTCAAGCGACTCGACGTCGACACGGGTGTAGTAAGCAATCTTCTGAACGCGATCACGACCATGGGTGGCACCTGGAATCGCGACAATGTGATTCTGTTCTCGATGGGTGCGGTCCAGCCGATCCGCCGGGTCTCGGCTCGCGGGGGGGAAGCGGCCGCGGTAACAATGCCGGCGGCCGGAAGCGGTCACCGCAGGCCGCAATTTCTGCCAGATGGAAGACGTTTCGTCTACCAGGTGGTTGGCAGTGGCATTTCCGACGACCGCGGCATCTATGTTGCCGCCCTGGACGGATCCGCGCCACAACGCGTGCTCGACATCGAAGCGGTCGCGCCAGCGTACGCAGCAGGGCATCTGTTCTATCTGGTTCAGGACGCGCTCCTGGCTCGCCCGATGGATCCGGATCGGTTGACACTCACCGGGGAGCCTGTTCGAGTTGCACAGGGCGTGGCTTCGTTTTCTCTCGCGACCAACGGTTCAATCGCGTACCGCACTGGAAGCGACAATACGTTGGGCGCGCCAGGTGCTCGCCAACTCACATGGTTCGATAGATCGGGCAAGTCGCTTGGCACTCTCGGCGACTCACAGATCTCAGCGCCACCCTCTCTGTCATCCGATGGACGACTTGTGGCGTTGAACAGAATCTCAACAGGACGAACGGACTCCGATGTCTGGGTGCTCGATGCCGAAACTCAGGGTCGTCTTCTTCTGACGTCGAATCCAGGAATTGACAGCTTTCCCGTCTGGTCACCAGATGGAAAGGCGGTCATCTTTCAGTCGTACAAGAACGGACGCAGTGGAGACTTGTATCGAAAATCGAGCTCCGGCAGCGGACCCGAAGAGCAGATCCTGTCGGCGGCCGACGTGACGACGCATCCGCTCGACTGGTCGCCGGATGGTCAGTTTGTGTTGTATCGCGCGCAGCCTCAGGGGGCCAACGCGTCCCACTGGGATCTCTGGGCCATGCCCGTGGACGGTGATCGAAAACCGTTTCCAGTGGTGCAGACGGACTTCGACGAACGTGATGGCGTGTTCTCACCAGATGGGAAGTGGATTGCCTACCAGTCGAACGAGACGGGTCGCTACGAGATCTACATCCAGCCGTTTCCTGCGGGCGCAAAGATACCGATTACGACTGATGGTGGCGCCCAGGTACGATGGCCGCGAGGCGGGCACGAACTGTTTTATGTCGCGCTGGATGGCTACCTGCGAGCAGTACCTATTCAGCTGAAAACCGATGGGCCGCCACAAATTGGCGCCGCCGTCCAGCTGTTCGCGACGAACGTCGGTGGTGCGATCTCGCAGGGTGTGACCCGGCAACAGTATGACGTCTCGGCCGACGGTCAACGCTTCCTGATGAACACTCTGGTCGAAACGACCAGTATCTCCCCGATCACTCTCATCCTGAATTGGAGGCCGACGCCCTGATATCGTCTCCCTTGACGCCGCGGTTCACACCGGGAGCCCAAGCTCCTTAGCGGCCTGCCGCTGTGTCGCATCTAACGAGATGAAGCGGTCGAGTGGTTCGTTGGCGTGAAACCAGAGCGCGGTGCGAAGGTGGGCAAGATCGAGCGATCGCGGCGTGGCCAGGGCAGGGACGGCGTTGGATGCGCACAGATCGCGCGTGAGATCGCGGAGCACGAAGGAGTTCATGTCCTCTTCGACGCGATCCATACAGACCTGGAAGTGCTCCGGCTTGAATACCGCCTCTCTTGCCAATCGAATCAGGCTGCGCTTGGCCTCGAGAAGAAGAAGAACGCTCGAGAGCAGTTCGGCATCGGACGTTTCTTCTGAGAGTTTCTCCGAGCCTTGCTCGCCCAGCAGAATGCACAAGTATGCCGAGGTATCCAGATACAAGCGACGCGGCCGGCGAGGCTCAGGGGTCATCGGTCCGCCCGATCTTCAATCAGTGCCGACAGGTATCGTCCCTTGGTCCCGCGCTTGATGGCAGGCGCGATTCGGCCTGTGCCCACGCTGCGGCCGCGATGCTCATGCTGGGCGCGAGCGGGCCCGAGCTGCGCGACCGGCTGGTTGTGACGCGTGATGAGGACGGTCCGGCCAGATTCCGCCTCTGCGACTGCCGCCGAGAGTTGCGCTTTGAGGTCCTGTATTGAGATCCGATTCATGGGCAATAGTATATCCAGTTTGGACCTGAAATAAGACCTTAATTATGCCCCAAATATTGGTGAGCGAGCTCACGTCAGGCGAGGCAACGCAACGCAAAGGGAGGCATTCCTCCGGCTTTGGTTAAGGGCGGGACAGAGGCTATGGCTCACCACAGAGACACGGTGAAACAGAGACGAAGACACGCCACGCCTGGTGAGGCGCTTCGCGCGGTTAACCGGCGTGGGTTCTCCGCGTTTCCGCGCCTCTGCGGTGAGCCGTTTCCTCCGATACGAGGCTACGATTCCGCGACCGCGAGCGATCCTGCCACGCTCGAGTAGGTCGCCGTCACGACTGCCGTGCCAGACGCGACGCCGTTGACAACACCCGATGTCGAGACAGTCACCACCGACGCATCGGACGTGGTCCACGTCGCCAGGCTCGTAACGTCCATCGTGGTCCCGTCGGATAGTGTCGCCGTTGCCGTGAACTGCGCCGCGGCGCCGACCTCCGGAGCGGTTCCAGTGATGCTGACGGAACTCACGGAGCTGGCGGCGGTCGGGGTATTTCCTCCGCACGCAGTGCTCAATAAAGCGAGACCGAGAAACAGAACTGCAACGGTAAATCGATTCATCATGGCCACTCTCAATCGCAGCGCTGGCAACGCACGACTGGTCATGAGCGATCAGACGGATCAGATGTGTCCAGCGTGTTGAAAGAGTGAGACAAGGTGAGGCCCGAATCGTGGCAGATTGCCTGAGGCTAGTCACCGGGCTGTCACGAGACAACGAGGCCAGCGAGCCGCGTTCCTCGGGGCTCCGCTACTTCGCAGTCGCGATCACGTTCAACGTCAGGCGCACTGCGGACGAGTCTTGCTGGGTGGCCGCGGGCCCCTGGCTCAAAGGCAGGGCGGGCGTTTCGTCATCGAAGGTCACTGTCGTCTCGAACTTCGTGCCGCGCTCGAGCGCGATCGGTTCAGTGAACCAGAATCGCCGCGCCCAGTCCCGTTGCGGATGAAACGCGATCAGCTCGCGACGTGAACCGTCGGGCGCCACAGCGGTGACGATGATGCCGGCATTGGATGGATGCTCACTGGGATAGATAGCCACTGCGCGGACGTTGTCGGGAATTGCCTCGCTGAGCTGCCGCCGCGATCTGTTGACCTGAAGGGCCGGACCATCGTGCGTCACGGACAGGACGCGGACGGGCTGGGACGCCTCCTTCGCGAAGTAGAGACCGATGGTGCTGCGGTCGCGCAGTTCCTTGCGCTCGTACTGCCAGGTTTTCTTGTAGCGCACTCGAACCAACAGCTCTGCCCGCGGCGGGACTTCGAAGGCGGCACCCTCGTTCACCGGAACGGGATCATCCCCGGGAAGCCAAAGTGCGAGCATCGGCTCGCTGGTGATCGATCCGCTCTCGGGCGATGTTGATCTGATCTGCACCGTTGCCGACCGCACCATCGCTGGAGTCCCCGGGGCGATATCAACGGCTCGCAGCCAGCGCCGCTCGGAGAATCCCGTCGGCACGGCAAATTCGGCTACGTCTTCCTGCTTGTTCGCTGGCAGCGTGAATTCGTTGGGAAACGGCAGCTCGAGATCCGGTGCGCCCAGCGCCCAGCGGCGCTCGTACGAGATCGGCTGCGGCGTCTTGTCAGTACTCCCAAACGGTGTGCCGCCAGTCGCCCACGTGAGGAGCACGTTCATCTCGCGCGCGCTGATCGACTGCGCGTTGCGGAAGCGTGTCGGCGCGGCGTCGACACTCCACGGCGGCATGTGCCCGGCGAGGAGCTCGACACGAATCGATTCTCCCCACGGCACCGTGTCGTCGTAGGTGATCAACGACATCGGCGCCACACCGTCGGGCACGTGACATCGTGCACAACGATCCCGCAGGATCGGAAACACATCGTCGTTGTAAGTGAACGGCGACGTGATCGGTTTGTGCGCCCCGCCCGGTTCGACCGTCAAGATGAGGCCGAGGATGAAGAGTCCCAGGCCGCCGATGATGTGGCGTTTCCGATCCATGACCGTCACTGAAATGCCGTGAGGACGTCCGTCACGCCTGCAGCGAACGTCGAGTATGCGGCCTCGACCTGCTGCCGGTTTCCGACATCGCCCGCGGCGTCGAGCAGCCACGCACCGCGGACGACGCGTGCGAGCGCCGGCTCACCCGCGTCTCGCTTCACCGCCGCCAGATGCGCCAGGTGCGGCTCCAAGGCGATCGCGAGATCCTTGGCACGAAACGCGGGCACCCAGACTGCGCCAAAGTCGCCGCGTCCGATCAGATCGCGGACCTCAGCGTCCTTGCCTTTCAACTCGCTCAGGATCTCCGCCATCGAGGTCGGCACCGCCGCGTTGAGGCTTGTCTCAGGCGTGGGGGCCACCGGCGGCGCCGGCGTTCCTGGCAACGTGGCTGCGGCAGCAGGCGCCGTGGAGCTCGCCTTGGGCACTGACGTGGGGGCAGCGGGCTCCTTGGTGAGCGCATCGAACGTGAAGTCAAAGCGATGTTCGTCGGAATCGCTTCCGAAGCGGACCTTCGCTGTCATCTCCGCCGGGAGCGTTGCGGTATCGACTCGCGCTTCCAGGTACCCGCGATTTCGTGACATGCGCAAAGGAAACGCCGAGAGCTCCGTCGTCTTGCGCGTCGCGGAATCGAACGTTTCCTTGGTCACGATGCGGGCCTGGACTTCCTTCAATTTGTCAGCAGGAAGCGGACGACCGTAGTCGTCGTACACGTACAACCGGAACGCTCGCGCGGTCGGGTAGGCTCCCTCGATGTGATGCCAGTTGTCGGGAGCCATGAAGAACTGGCCACCATGCCGGGGATTGTGATTGCCGTGCGGCCGCAGCGCGCGCTGCTCGATGCGAGGCGATCCGTCGCTGCACAGTCCGGGCTCGAGGTGCGCGGCGTTGTCACCGCGGCAGGTCCACGTCATCGAGACCGTCACCGGTACCAACTGCCGCTGGCACAGCCGGCAGGTGCCGCGCTCGGTTTCGATCACCGCTGTATGGACGGGGCACATCCACGAGGAGTCGAGGCGCACCGGCGTAAGCGTCAGCTTACAGAGCGGGCAGACTCCAGGTCGATCCTCGAGGACATCCGGGTGATGGGCGCAGGTATATGAAAGCGGCGGAAGCTTCGGCGGCGCTGGCGTACGCCGCTGCTGTGCCGACAGCGCTGCTGCCAGCAGCATCAGCACGCAAAGGGCGCTCGCGATTCGGCGCATGCAAGCCTAATTATGTCTTTAGTAGCCCCTGAATCTCAGCCAATACCATCTCGGGCACGTCTTCCTGCAGGTTATGCCCGGCCGGAAGCGACTTGCCCGAAACCTTGGCTGCCCGCTCTCGCCAGATGGCCATGACGTCGTAGAGGTCGTGCATGGCGCCCTTTTCACCCCAGAGCACCAGCAGCGGACAGGCGATCTTCTTGTTCATGTCCGCTTCGTCGTGAGTCATGTCGATCGTGGCTCCGGCGCGGTAGTCCTCGCACATCGCGTGGATATTGGCCGGATCGCTGGAGGTCCGCAGGTACTCGATCTGGATCTCGTTGGTCGCGCGTGCCTTCTGCGCCTCGGTCTGCGCCTTCAGATCATTCTCTGGTGCCGGTGCCGGGCGGAGATAGTTGAACCAATGGAAGTAGCGCTGGACGAACTGGATCTTGAAATGCGTGTAGAGGTAGTGCGTCGGTACGATATCCAGCACGCCGGCGTGGGTCACCTTGTCGGCGTGATCGAGGGCCATTCTGTGCGTCACGCGACCGCCGCGATCGTGCCCGATGACGGGAAACTTCTGGAAGCCGAAGTGCTTCATCACCTCGACCTGATCGAGAGCCATGGCGCGCTTCGAATAGTTCGCGTGGTTCTCTCCGTCAGGAGGCTTGCTGCTGTCGCCGTACCCGCGAAGGTCGGGAACGACCACTGTCCGCGTGGCCGCAAGCTTCGGCGCCACCAGGCGCCACGAAACGTGCGACTGCGGTGCCCCATGCAACAGCAAAATGGGCGGACCCTGACCGCCGATGACCCCATTGATCTCGGCGCCGCTCGTCTGCACTTTGAACGACTTGAACCCGGGAAAGAAGCGTGTGGTGTCGCTCACGGTCTGTGCCTCGAGAGCCCTGCCGGCGCTGGCGGCGATACCGAGCGCGGCCATCTGGGTCAACCAGTCTCGACGGGACGTCGGGTGTGTCATATGGCGGTCATCGTAATGCAAAAGGCGGGGGCCAAACGCAGAAACGACCGCAAAATGTCGTCAAAGCGGCGGCAACTGGCTCCTCCAATCCGTTTGACGCTCGAACGCGTCCGCGACGCGCAGGATCGTCGCCTCATCGAACATCTTCCCGACGAACTGGAGGCCGACGGGCAAGCGATCCGTGCCCGCGGACTGCGGTGACTCAACCAGCCCGCACGGAACGCTGATGCCCGGGAGTCCGACGAGATTCACGCTGACGGTGAAAATGTCTGCCAGGTACATCTGCAAGGGGTCGTCGGTTTTCTCGCCCAGCCTGAACGGTGGAGTCGGGCTCGTCGGCATCACCACGACGTCGACTGACTCGAACGCCCGATCGTAGTCCTGCTTCAGCAGCGTCCGGACCTGCTGCGCCTTGAGGTAGAACGCGTCGTAGTAGCCGGCGCTCAGCACGTAGGTGCCAAGCATGATTCGTCGCTTCACCTCGGCACCGAATCCCTCATCCCTGGTCTTGCTGTACATCGTCTTCAGCCCGCGGCCGGACTCCGGCGACCGGTAGCCGTATTTCACGCCGTCATAGCGCGCGAGGTTCGAGCTCGCTTCAGCCGTACACACGAGGTAATAGACCGGGATCGCGTACTTCGCGTGTGGCAGATCGATGTCGACGAGCGTTGCCCCCGTGGCGCGAAGTGCCTCGAGGCTGGCATCGAACGCGCCGAGCACGCTCGCATCGACGCCCTCCGATACGAATGCTCTCGGAACACCGATCCGGACATTGGGTGTGCTGCCGTCGAGCGCTGCGATGAAGTCAGGCACCGCCTCGTGTGCGGCTGTCGAGTCCATCGGATCCGGGCCGGACAGAATCTGAAGCGCCAGTGCCGCGTCCCCGACGTCTCGCGTGATCGGGCCGATCTGGTCCAACGACGAGGCAAAGGCGAGCAGACCGTAGCGCGAGACGCGGCCGTAGGTCGGCTTCAACCCGGTGACGCCGCAGAACGACGCCGGCTGCCGGATCGATCCCCCGGTGTCGGATCCGAGCGCGAGCGGGACACAATACGCGGCGACCGCAGCCGCTGATCCGCCACTCGATCCACCAGGCGTTCGGCCAAGCGCCCACGGGTTGCGCACCGGACCGTATGCCGAGTTCTCGTTCGACGATCCCATCGCGAACTCATCGCAGTTCGTCTTGCCGACGATGACGGCACCGGCCTGTTCGAGCTTGGTGACGACGGTTGCATCGTAGGGAGGAACGAATGCATCAAGAATGCGCGACGATGCCGTCGTCCGCATGCCGCGCACGCACATGTTGTCCTTGACGGCAATCGGTACGCCGGCGAGGGGGCCGAGTGCCGTCCCCGCTGCATGGAGACGGTCGATCTGGGCCGCACGCTCGAGGGCGCGCTCGTCGGTGACGAGATTGAATGCGTTCAGGGAGGCATTGACGCGCGCGATTCGATCGAGCGCCTCGCGACAGACGTCCACGGCTGACACGCGTCCGGCCGCGATGTCATCGGCGATCGCGCGGGCGCTCGCGACGAGGGCACTCATCCGATGACCCGGGGAACGCGGAACAATCCGGCATCCGGCGCGCCGTCTGGAGCGTTGCGCAGCGCCTCGTCGACCCGGAGACACGGGCGCAGATCGTCGTCGCGCTCGGCCTCGTGCGCGTTGACGTGGGCGGTTGCGGCGACGCCGGTCGTGTCGATCGCCTGCAGTTGTTCGGCGTAGGAAAGAATGTCGGCCAACTGTTTCGTGAAGACGTGCTTTTCTTCTTCCGTCAGCTCGAGGCGGGCGAGCGCGGCAATGCGCTCGACGTCGGCAATCGTCAATGGCGTGGACACATGAGGGATGGTACCACGGCGACAACGTAGGGCCGTCGACCTTTGACAGTGATAGGCATTCGCCGGTCGGTCGGGTGTAGACTTCCTCGCGCAACAGGCCTGCCTGAATAAGCCCGCCGATGTGATGACGCTGCTTCGGTAAGCCGCACGCGACCATGAGTACCCCGTCTCCCATCAGGCGGTCGTCGGTAGCGGGACGCTGGTATCCGGGCGATCCGTCGCGTCTTGCCTCGGAAGTCGACACCTACCTTGCCCAAGCCGTGGTCGAGGCCACGCCGTCGCCGATTCGAGCGATCGTTGCGCCGCATGCCGGGCTGATGTACTCAGGCCCGGTCGCCGCCTACGCGTACAACGCTGCGCGCAGATCGCGACCCAAATCAATCGTGCTGGTTGGCCCGTCTCACTTCGTTTCGTTCGATGGTGTTTCGATTTGGCCGACCGGCGCATGGGAGACGCCATTTGGCTCCGTCGCAGTAGACGAGGAGCTGGCGCGCGCGATTGCCGAGGCATGGGACGCCATTGTGGTGCTCGAAGCTGCGCATGGACGAGAACACTCGCTCGAAATGCAACTGCCGTTTCTCGCGCACCTCATGCCGGGAGTCCCCATTGTGCCAATGGTGATGGGTCACCAGACGCGCAAGACGGCCTTCGCCTTGAGTCACGCCATCGTCGATGCCGTGCGTGCGACTGGAGAGGACATCCTGCTCGTGGCGAGCAGCGACCTCTCGCACTATGAAGATGCGCAGATTGCCGCGCAACTCGATGGAGTCGTGATTGAGCGCGTCGCCGCCCTGGACGCCGGCGGACTGATGCAGGCGCTCGAAGCCGAGCCACGGCACGCATGCGGCGGTGGGCCGATGGTGACGGTACTGGATGCCGCGGCGCGACTCGGTGCATCGGCGGCGAGTGTCCTGCGATACGCCGACTCTGGTGACGTCTCTGGCGACAAGTCGTCAGTCGTAGGCTACATGGCTGCCGCTATTTGGTAATCAGCCCGTCGTCGGCCTTGATTTCGCGACGAGGCCCCTTACTGATTACAGTATCTTCTGGCGCGCCCTGTGCGCCTCGCACCGGTATGCGGGTCTCAACCAGAACCACCCTTCACGCCATGGGACGCGTAGCGATCACGCCATGCTGACGCTGGAGATGCAGCGGCAATTGCTGGCGATTGCGCGAGACGCTCTCGAGGCACGCGTCCACGGCATACGCCGAATGGCCCCAATCACTCGAGGCCCGGCACAACCGGGGCAGGGTGCCTTCGTGACGATCTTCTGCAGGGGCGAGCTGCGCGGGTGTCTCGGACGGATCACGTCGGACCGACCGCTTCATGAGCTGATCGACCAGCTCGCACAGGAAGTCGCCGACTCCGACCCGCGATTCAGGGCGGTTCTGCCCGGCGAGTTGCCCGACATCAGTCTCGAAGTGTCGGTGCTGACGCCCGAACGCGAAATCACGTCAGTCGATGAGATCGAAATCGGCCGACACGGCCTCATCATCGAACAGGGATCGCGCCGCGGGCTGCTGCTGCCTCAGGTGCCCACTCAACACGAGTGGAACCGCGAGACGTTCGTCGCCCAAACCTGTCTCAAGGCGGGGCTGCCGTCGTACGCGTGGCGGCGGGGGGCGCGCATGTTCGTGTTTGAAGCCCAGGTGTTCGGCGAAGAGGGGGAAGGATCGATCAGTGGATAACGTGTGTCACACGCTCGTTGGCGCCGCGCTCGGCGAGGCGGGTCTCAAACGTGGCTCGCGTTTCAGCGCCACGGCGCTGATGATCTCGGCCAACATTCCCGATCTCGACGTCCTCATCTTTGCCACCAATACGCCGCCGGTATCGTTCCGGCGCGGATGGACGCATGGCATCGTGGCGCAGATCGCGTTGCCGATTCTCCTGACCGGTGTCCTCTGGCTGCTGGATCGGCGAAGGCCACGTGAACAAGATCGGACACCGCCCTTTCACGCCGGGTGGCTGTTGCTGCTTTCGTATGTCGGCGTGTACTCACATGTCTTCCTCGATTACTTGAACAACTACGGCGTGCGCCTGTTGACACCGTTCGACTGGCGCTGGTTCTACGGCGACGCTGTCTTCATCGTTGATCCCTGGCTCTGGCTGGTGCTCGGTGTGGGGGTCTGGCTCGCGCGCCGCCGGCGAGCGCCGGCCTCGTCCACGTATGCCCTTGTGATTGCGTCGCTCTACATTGCAACGATGCTGATTTCCGCCCGCGCGGCCCGCGGCATCGTCGATCGGCAGTGGACCGACGCGCATGGGGCTCCGCCTCACGCGCTCATGGTCGGCCCGGTGCCATTATCGCCACTGACGCGCGACGTGGTCGTCGATGCAGGAACCCATTACGAACGAGGCTCGTTTTCGTGGCCGGCGACACTCGACCTGAATGAGCACATTCCGAAGAACGACGATCGTCCCGAAGTCGCCGCGGCGCGAGAGGACCCTCGCATTCGCGCCATACTGGTCTGGTCTCGATTCCCGTTCTGGACGTTGGAGCCGGTTGAAGGCGGCACCCGCGTGACGGTGATCGACGCGCGCTTCATGGCGCGCGGGACGTTCTCGGCGTCAACCGTCGTGCCGGCGCGCCCGGGTTCGTCTGACTGAGGTCAGAGACGTTAGGCCACGTCTCCCTTTGTCTATTCCGGGTTCGTCGCCAGTTTCCGCTACGAGCATGACGAGACGTGGACGCGTTTCGATGAGATCGACGATCGCGACCGGCGCCGCGCCGAGATCCAGGGATTCGTCTCGAACCGCTTGCTGACCTCCGCAACCCCGTAGACCGTAGCCCGCGGCCCGTGTCAGACTTACGGCCTTTACGCACTGCCCGGCGGCCAGACCATCAGCCAGCCCGAGCAGAACATCGGCGTCACTTACGGCGATTAGTCGAGGGGGTCGCATCGTGAGCATCAACAATCGCTGGTTTCAGCTGGTCGCGTCGCTCATCGCGATGGTCATGATCGCCAACCTGCAGTATGCGTGGACGCTCTTCGTCGATCCAATGCAGAAGCAAACCGGCTGGGCGCTTTCAGAGATCCAGGCGGCGTTCGCCTTGTTCATCCTCTTCCAGACCTGGGTGCAGCCACTCGATGGCTGGCTGGTCGATCGCCTGGGGCCGCGCTGGTTCATCACCGCCGCCGGGGTGCTGTGCGGCCTGGGATGGGCCGGGATGGGATACGCCACGTCGCTGCCGATGCTCTACACGGCGTATTGCGCGGCCGGTATGGGCGCGGCATTTGTCTACAGCTGCTCGATCGGTTCGGCTCTCAAGTGGTTCAAGGACCGGCGCGGCCTGGCGGCCGGCATCATGGCTGCCGGTTTCGGCGGAGGGACAGCGCTCTTCATCCCTGTCATCCAGTCGCTGATTGCGTCGCGTGGATATCAAGCGACGTTTGTGGCCACCGGTTTATTCCAGGGACTCGTCATCCTCCTCGTCGCTCAGTTCTTGCGGCATCCTCCCGCCCAGGCGGCTACGGCGCCGGCCTCGACGACCGGAGCGCAAATTGGCAAGCGACAATTCACGACGCCCGAGATGCTGCGCACACCGCAGTTCTACATGATGTATCTCGCGTTCGTGTTGATGGCGACAGGCGGCCTGCTAGTGACAGCCAACGCGGGACCAATCGCGAGGTCATGGGGATTTTCGGCCGGTGTGCTGACGTTGGCAGCAACGCTCAGCCCCATTGCTAACGGCGCCAGCCGGGTCTTCTGGGGCGCGGCCTCGGATCGACTCGGTCGCGAAACAACGATGATTCTGACGTTCGTGCTGCAGGCGATCTGCCTGGCCTCGGTGGTCACCCTCGGTCAGCTTTCTGGCGCCTTGTTCGCAGCGACGCTCGTGGCCGTGTACTTCACCTGGGGGCAGGTCTATTCGTTGTTCCCGTCGACTTCCGCTGACTACTTCGGCACTGCCAATGCCACGTCCAACTACGCGCTGTTGTACACCGCAAAGGGGGTGGCTTCACTCATCGGCGGCTGGTTCGGCGCCGTGCTCTACGAGCAGTCCGGTAGTTGGGTGTCCGGCTTCTATGGAAGCGCGCTGATGGCCCTCATCGCAGCCGGCATCGCACTGAAGTTGCGGACCTCTTCAGTCGCGACGAAGCCCAAAGCTGCTGGTCTACCGGCTACTGCTTGATTCTGTTCATCCCAATCCGTCATCCCGACTTCCAAACGTTCATCTTCGTTGGGGTTGGGATGACAAACTAGACCCAGAACTTCCCAGAGCACCGTAAATGCGTCCATCGCGCGCGCGCGTCCTCCTCTTCGTCCTCGGCCTGAGCTGTGTCCTTGCGACGCCCACACGGGTTCAGGCCTGGGGCTACGATGCACACAAGTTCATTGTCGCGCGCGCCATTCGGCTGTTGCCGGACGAGTTGCGGCCGCTCTTCGAAGCCAATCGCACCATCGTCGTCGAGCACGCGATCGATCCGGACCTGTGGCGCGACAGCTTCAGTGCCGAGGAAGACCCGCATCACTACCTCGATTTCGACTGGGAGGGGTACGGGCCGTACCCGTTCGCGGGTCTGCCGCGCAACCTCGACGAAGCCATCAACAAGTTCGGGAAGGAACAGATCGACCGCAACGGCACGCTTCCCTGGCGGACCGAGGAGATGTACGGAAAGCTGAAAGAGGCCTTCATGGCCTACCGACGCCGCGGCTCCTTCGGGCGTTTCGACATCCTGTTCTACTCCTCGTGGCTGGGTCACTACATCAGTGACGCGCATGTCCCATTTCATGCCGTGGTCAACGCCGATGGTCAGTCGACAGGCCAGCGCGGAATCCACGCGCGCTTCGAAGCGTTGCTGTTCGAGCGATACGTCAACCAGTTGAAACTCTCGCCCAAACCGCTGCAGCCCATTCGTGCACCGCTGGATTTCACGTTCGACGCGCTGCTCGAGGGAACCAGGCTCGTGCCGACTGTGCTCGATGCCGATCGTGCTGCCATCGGCGATCGCGACGTCTACGACGATGCCTACTACCAGGCGTTCTACAAAGGCAGCCGTGCAGTGCTGGAACGACGTATCGACGAGTCGACAGCCGCTGTTGCCGCGATGATCACCGGCGCCTGGGAAGCCGCAGGAAAGCCGGCAGTGCCGGTTCGCATGCAGGACGTTCCGCAGCGCCGGCGACGTTAGCGACCTCTGATATCGTCATCTCAATGGACGTCTTCGTGATTCCGGTGGGCGCAGATCGCTACGTGCTGTACTACGAGCAGACGGCAGAGCCGGAGCCAGAAGACGAGCCAGCACAGACGGGCCTCATCGCGCGGTTCCAACGTCGATTCAGGGAACTCCTTCGCGAGGCAGAGGAGCAACGGCAGGAGCGAAAGGATCAGGCAGGCACATCGCAGTCGTGGACGCAGCGGATACAGGACCGGATGATGTCCTGGATCGCAAAACGCGTAGCCGAGCAGCGCCTGCTATGGAATCTTCGCAAGCAGGAGCACGTTGTCGCCGTACACCCCAGCGACATGACGTTCGACGCCGTCATGCCCCACGTTCATCAAGCATTGCAGCGCGATTACGAGCGCCATCGCAACTGGCTCATCGTCGATACCATCGGCCTGGTAGTCTCCGGACTCTTGGCCATCGTTCCCGGTCCCAACCTGCTGGCCTATTACTTCCTCTTCCGCGTTGGCGGCCATTGGCTGTCCATGCGAGGCGCGACGCAGGGACGGCGGCGCGTCCAATGGGAAGGGCGTCCGTGCGAACCAATCAACGCCCTTCGCGAGGCATTGCGGCGGCCGCGCCGGGAGCGCCACCAGTGCGTTCAGCAAGTCGCGGTGATGCTGCACCTTCGACACTTGCCGACCTTCTTCGAGCGTGTCACGGCAAAAGGCAACAGACAGCCGTAGACCGGGCCAAGACCCGCCCTACGGTAGCATTAGTCGAGTGAAGCTGAGAGAACTGGCGGAACGGCTGGAATGCCGGCTCGAGGGCGATGGCGAGCTCGACGTGACACGCGTGTCCGGTATCCAGGAAGCGCAACCTGGAGATGTGACGTTCCTGGCCAATCCGAAATACGAGAAGGCGTTGGCATCGACCAACGCGTCAGCCGTCATCCTCAAGGAGGATGCCCCAGCCGCGCGCTGCGCCATGTTGCGTGCGCGCGATCCCTACCTGGCGTTTGCGAGAGCCGTCGGTCTCTTTGCGCCCGTCTCCCTCCCCGCGCCCGGCGTTCACACGATGGCGGCGATTGCCGCGGATGCGCAATTGGGATCCGGCGTATCAGTTGGGCCATTCGTGGCGATCGGGGAAGGCGCCCGCATTGGCGACCGCACTGTGATTTACCCGAATGTCACGATCGGCGCCGGAGCCTGCATCGGCAGCGACTGCACGATCCATTCAAACGTGTCAGTTCGTGAGCGCTGCGTCGTTGGCAATCGCGTCATCCTGCAGAACGGTGTCGTCATCGGAGGCGACGGCTACGGCTTCGTGCGCCGCGGCGACGGCACGCACGAGAAGATTCCGCAAGTGGCCGAAGTGGTCATCGAAGACGATGTGGAACTTGGCGCCAATACGACGATCGATCGGCCAGCGGTTGGAGAGACGCGGGTCAAGGCCGGCGCCAAAATCGACAACCTCGTTCAGATTGCCCATGGAGTAACCGTCGGCCGAAATGTGCTGATGGCGGCACAAGTCGGCATCGCCGGCAGCACCGATATCGAAGACGATGTGGTCTTCGGTGGTCAGGTAGGTGTTGGCGGACACCTCACAATCGGGCGCGGCGCGATCGCCGTTGGACAGTCCGGCATAACCAACTCGCTCGACGCCGGCGCGTTCGTCGCCGGCTATCCCGCCATCGACAGCCGTGAGTGGCGCAAGGCCTCCGTCCTTTTCCGTCGGCTGCCTGAGATGAAGCGACGAATCGAGCAGCTCGAAGCGCGCGTTGCAGAGTTGACGCGCGCTCTCTCCCAACCCGAAAGGTCATCCGAGTGAACCACGTCGTTCGTAGAGAGCACTGCGCCGCGATGGCGCTGCTGATGGTGGTGTGCGCGGCCCCGGCGCGCGCGCAGACGGAACAACCCACTGAATCAACGCGTAACGTGGAGTTCATGCCACGCACCGCGTTTCATTTGGCCGCGGAGTATCTTGCCGACGAGGACCCGCGCTACGTCTGGGACGCCGACTTCGGGGGAGAGCTCGATGTCGTCGACTACGGCTCGGGCCGCTTCACCTTTGTCGGGAACTATCAGGTTGTCCTCGGCGAAGAGATTCGTTCCTTCGATCCCAACCAGGGCAACTACATCCTGGCGGGCTTCGTCTCAGCTCGCATCCGCGGCCTGGAGGTCGCCGGCCAGTTGTATCACCAGTCGCGTCATCTCGCGGATCGACCTAAAGAGGAGGCCGTCGATTGGAACATGCTGGGGGGCCGAGTGTTGCGCGGATTCGCCTACCGCCAGGCCACATTTGACGCTCGTGCCGATGTTCGCGGTGTGTTCATGAAGACAACGGTCGACTATTCGTGGGAACTCGACGCTGGCGTGCGCAGCGACGTGAAGGTTCGCCCACAAGTCGGGCTGTTGGCCACGGTCGACGTCCGATACCTTGGTGTGGATGGCAGTCGCGATCGGGGCAATCAGACCGGCTACAGAGTCGAAGGCGGCGTTCGATTCGAAGGGCGTGCAGGTGCGATCGAGGTGTTCGTGGGTGGCGAGCGCCGCATTGACCCGTATCCGGTCGAGGTTGGGGTTGCTCAATGGGTAAATGCAGGCTTTCGCCTGCTAAGCCGCTAATCAAGGAAGGGCCCTTCGCCTTTCGAGGTGAGCGAAGGACCTTCGCCTTTCGAGGTGAGCGAAGGGCCTTCGCCTTTCTTGGCGGGCGAAGGCTGGACGATAATTGACGAGTATGCGCCTCCGGAATCATTCGACGTGGCTTGCCGCCTGCGCGCTGGCAGCCATTCTTACGGTGGCGCTTGCGCCGTTGCAGGCAGCCGTCCACCCCCCGAAACTCCAGTATCAGATCACTACTCTCGGAAATGGTCTCCGCGTGATCCTGTCGGAGGATCACTCGACGCCGATCGTGCACGTGTCGGTGACCTACCACGTTGGCTCGAAGAACGAACGCGCCGGACGCACCGGCTTTGCTCATCTTTTCGAGCACATGATGTTCAAGGGTTCGAAGAACGTCGAGCCCGAATCACACACGTCGATCGTTGCCAGCGTCGGCGGCCGCAGCAACGCGTTCACCACCGAAGACGAGACGGTGTTCTGGCAGACGTTGCCGTCCCATTACCTGCCGCTGGCGTTGTGGCTCGAAGCCGATCGCATGGCGACGCTGAGGGTCGATGACGAAGCGTTTCGACGCGAGCGGGAGGTGGTGAAGGAGGAGCGTCGCATGCGAGTGGAGAACCAGCCGTACGGCCGCCTCTCCGAGATCATCTTCGACCACGCCTTCACGGTGCATCCATACAAGCACCCGACGATCGGCAGCATGGTCGATCTCGAGGCGGCTTCAATCGCCGACGTGCGTGAATTCCATCAGACCTACTACGTTCCCGAGAACGCCACTGTCACCATCGTCGGCGACTTCGAGGCGGAGCAGACGCTGCAGATGGTGAATCAGTACCTCGCCCGCGTTCCGAAAGCGAAGCGCCCGGTTCCACGCGACCTGCCGAAGGAACCTCCGCAGACGAAGGAACGCCGTGCCGTCGTGGAGGAAGCGTGGCCATTGCCGGCGGTTGTCGTCGCGTATCACATTACTTACGACGGTCATCCCGACGCGTATCCATTGCACATCGCGGCTAAGATCCTGTCCGACGGCCAGAGCGCACGAATTCCTCGTGAGCTCGTCTACAACAAGCGGCTCGCGCTGACGGCTTTCGGAAGCGGCAACATCATCGAGGATCCGAATCTCTTCTATGCGGTGGCGATCGTGCAGCCCGGCCAGACCCCTGAAGCCGCCGAGCGTGCGCTCATCGCCGAATTCGAGAAGATGGCACAGCAGCCGGTGACCGAAGGCGAGTTACAGCGCGCCAAGAACCAATGGTCGCGAGACTACATCGTCAGTCGTGAGTCGAATGAGGACAAGGCCAGGCACCTCGCGCACGCCGCCGTCATTCACAACGACATCACGACTGCCGACGGAGAATTCGAAATTTTCATGAACGTGACGCGAGACGATGTCCAGCGCGTGGCCAAGACTTACTTCACCCCGAATAATCGGGTGGTGCTGCATATCCTGCCGAAGGGAGGGTCGCGATGAAGCGGCTCTCGGCTCTCGGCATCGGGCTCTGGCTCCTTTCCGCATCGATTGCGGCTGCGCAGGCAGTCGAGTGGCCTACTGAGCGGGCCCCGCGGCCGCTGCCCGCACGTGAAGTGAAGTTCCCACCTTTCCAGGTGAAGACTCTTTCGAACGGGATGCAGGTCATCACGGTTGCGCACCACGAGCAGCCGGCAGTCACGATGCGCATGCTCGTCCGCGCGGGCGCCGCACAAGATCCCGAAGGCAAGGGTGGGCTGGCGGAGCTCGTCGCCAAGCTGCTCGACCAGGGTACGACCACGCGCAGTGCGCAGCAGATTGCCGACCAGATCGATTCAATTGGCGGCGCGATGGGCACCGGGTCTGGAACAGATCTGACCTTCGTCAACGTCGTCGTGATGAAGGATTCCTTCACCCTGGCGATGGATCTCGTTTCGGATGTGATTCGCCGCCCGGCATTTTCACCTGAGGAGATCGAGCGTCAGCGCGAGCAGGCGTTGTCGTCATTGCGCGTGAGCGCAGAGGATCCCGCCTACGTCGCCTCCATGTTGTTCGACCGCCTCGTGTATGGGTTTCACCCGTACGGCAAGCCGGGGAGTGGGACAACGCAGTCGCTGCAGCGCGTCACGCAGGACGATCTGCGGACGTTCCATCGTCAGTATTTCGTTCCCAACAACATGATTCTCGGGATCGTCGGCGACATTTCCAGTGAGGAGGCATTCGCCGCCGCCGAGAAAGTGTTTGGCGCGTGGCCGCGTGGGGAGGTGCCGGCGATCAGGCCGGTCGAACCCCCTCCTGCGACGAGGCGACTGGTCATCGTCGACAAACCGGATGCCGTGCAGACCGAGATTCGAGTCGGACAGATTGCGATCCCGCGCAAGCACTCGGACTACCTGGCGTTCGATGTCGCGGTGAAGATTCTTGGCGGTGAAGGAGCGAATCGGCTGCATCGCGTCCTGAGATCAGAGCGCGGTTTGACGTATGGAGCCGAAGCCGACACGCAGGCATTCAAGCAGGCGGGCGACTTCGTTGCGGAAACCAACACGCGAACCGAGACGACGGCTGAGACGTTGCGGCTGACAGTGGAGGAGATAGCCAGGTTGCAGCGTCAGCGCGTGTTCGAGCGCGAACTGGGGGATGCGCAAGCGTATCTGGCTGGCAGCTTTCCATTGACGATCGAGACTCCCAACGACATTGCTACCAGTGTCATCAACGCCGTCTTCTACGAGCTGCCGGTGGACGAGGTGGCTACCTACCGGGAGCGCGTCCAGGCGATCACGCCCGACGACATTCAGCGGGTCGCGAAGGAATATATCCGGCCCGACCGTCTGTCGATGGTGCTCGTTGGAAACGCCAAGGCCTTCGTCGCCAGCCTCCGCGAGGTCGGCTTCACTGAATACGACGTCATCGCGCTCGACGATCTCGATCTCATGTCCGCAACGCTGAAAAAGGAAACGCGATCTCCTTAGATGACCTGTCGTTCACGCTTCTGCCTTCTATCTTCCGACCCCTGGACGTGAATGTGAACCGAGAAGCGAGAGCCGAGGCGCTCGAACGATGAGGATCATGATCTCCTGCGGCGAAGCCTCAGGCGACATGTACGCGGGCGCGCTGGCGGCCGAACTTCGGCGGCGGGTCCCTGATGCTGAAATTTTTGGCTTTGGCGGTCCCCGGCTCCAGGCTGCGGGCGGTCGCCTGATCGGAGACTACGGCCCGTTTTCGGTCACCGGCCTGACTGAAGCGGTCAAAGTCGTTCCGCGCTCATTCGCGATGCTGCGGAAACTCGTCGACACCGCTCGCGATTTACGCCCTCACGTCTTCGTCGCGATTGACTTTCCGGATTTCAACTTCAAGCTCATGGCCGCGCTGCGTCGCCTGGGCATCCCGATCGTCTACTACGTCAGTCCGCAGCTCTGGGCATGGCGTCCAGGCCGGATGGACACGATGAAGGAGTACGTCGATCGGGTGCTCGTCATTTTCCCCTTCGAAGAGACGCTGTATCGACGGGCTGGCGTGAGTGTGCAGTTCGTCGGTCATCCGCTCGTCGACTTGATTCGCCCGAGCCAGACCCGCACCGACTTCCTTCACGACCGCGGTCTGCGCGTGGATGCGCCCACGGTGGCCCTGCTGCCCGGCAGTCGCCGGAATGAGCTGGAGCGCATCGCGCCCATCGTGACGCAAGCGGTCTCTCTGATTCGTGCCCGCGTGCCAGAGGCGCAGTTCGTTGTGGCGTGTGCGCCCAATATTCCCGATGCGATGTTTGCGCCGTTCGTTCACGCGCATCCTGACGGTCAGCTCATCCTGGTTCGCGATCGCGCAGATGACGTACTGGTGGCAAGCGACGTTGTAATTACCGCCTCGGGGACAGCAACAATCCAGTGTGCCCTGCACCAGAAGCCGATGGTCGTGGTTTACAGGGTCTCGCCGCTGACGTATCGGCTTGGGAAGCCATTCGTGCAGGTCGACACGTTCGCGATGCCCAACCTCGTCGCCGGAAGGCGCATCGTGCCCGAGTTGATTCAAGACGACTTCACGCCGGAGCGGACGGCTGAAGAAACCATCGCGCTTCTGACGGATGCCAACAAACGGGCGGAAATGCTGGCGGCGCTGGCGCAGGTGAAAGAGCAGCTGGGATCGCCAGGCGCCTCCGCGCGCGCGGCTGATACGGTGCTCGAGGTTGCGACGAGCGCGATGTCGAGTTGAAAGGGGATTCGTCGATGAACACGCGGAAAGTATGTGGAGGCCTGGCGCTGGTCGTGACCGCGTTCGTGCTCAAGGCCTCCGTCACTGCCATAGTTGTCGTGCCTGCGGAGTTCAGCGAAATGGTCTCCGCTTCGCAGACGATCGTTCATGGACGCGTCGTTGACGTGCGGTCATACGAGACCGCCGGCCGCAGGACGATCGAAAGCCTCGTCACCGTCCAGGTGGTCGAGGCGATCAAGGGACAGCCGGGCGCTACCGCCTATTTCAAGCTGCCAGGCGGTCAGGTCGGCCGCTATCGTCGCGTGATGGTCGGAGCACCGCACTGCGCACCCGGTGACGAACTCGTGCTCTTCCTGAAGGGGAGCGCGCCCGCCGTGCCAATGCCCTTCGGGCTCACGCAGGGTGTCTACCGCGTGAGCCGGGACGCGGCTGGACAGGCAACGGTGCTGCCGATAGTCAACGTCGACTCGAGTCGCGTGGTGCGCGGCGATCCCTCACGGCGTCCGCTCGAACTCGCCGCGTTCACCAACCTCGTGCGAACGATGTCGGGCTCACGGCCATGAACCGTCGTCAGGCACAAGCCTGGCTCGCGATCGCCATGCTCACGATGGCGCTGCCAGGGAACGCGAACGCCTACATCCATTTGGGTTCCGGCTTCGGCGGACAAACCAGACCAATTAAGTGGAACACGGCGAGCGTGCGTTGGTATGCCAACGACAGGATCACGGTTCCGGGCGTGTCTGCCTCCCAGTTTCAGAGTGAAGTCGCTCAGGCGTTCTCGACCTGGGAAAGCGTCTCGACCGCGACAATCGCGTTTCAATTTGCCGGCTTCACCTCCGCTCTGCCGTTTGATGACGACGGCCTCTCTGTCTTCGGGTTCGATAGCGAACCGGAAATGGATCGCGTGCTCGGCGCGACGACGTTCATCGTCGACATACTCACGGGTTCGATTGTCGAATCGGACGTCTTCTTCAATTCCATCTTCACGTGGTCGGTGGCAGCCGCCGGCGATTCCAGCAGGTTCGATTTGCGGTCGGTGGCGACACACGAGATCGGTCACTTCCTCGGCCTCGGACATTCGGCAATAGGAGAGACCGAGCCGAGACCGGATGGCGGGCGACGCGTGCTCGGGAGCGGGGCGGTGATGTTTCCCATCTCGCTCGGCCGCGGCGTAATCGCCGACCGTGTTCTTCAGCCGGACGATATTGCCGGCGCATCTGATCTCTATCCTGATGGCGACTTCCGGTCTGACACCGGCATCATCACGGGGCGAGTACGGTTGAACGGCGTCGCCGTCAATGGCGCGCACGTCGTTGCCTTCAATCCGCAAACGGGAGCGCTCATCGGAAACTTCTCTGGTCCTGATGGCACATTCCGGATCGCGGGGCTCACACCAGGGCCGCACGTCATACGGGTCGAGCCCATTGACGACGCGGATATCGACAGCTTCCTCGAACCGGCGGGTGTGAACGTGAACTTCCAGGTCACGTTTCACGATCGGCTCATCATCGCGCCGCGCGGAGGAGCGAGCGAGAGCTTCGACGTCGCGGTTCGGCCCAAATGAGTCCGAAGCTCCTCTTGTTCGCGGCGCTGACGGCGGCTATCGGCAGTGTCGTCACTGTGCCTTCCGCGGCGGCACAGACCGTGTCTGAGCCGGTTGGCCGGGTCCAGGTCGGCGTCGGCTTTGGCTGGCTCGGCGGCGCCGTATTCGGTGAACAACCGGCGGATCTGCGGGCAGCGTCCGGCGGTCCTTATCGATTGTTCGAATCGGAGACCGATCTCGGTTCGACCGGATCCTTCGAAGCACGCGTGGGGATTCTGCTCTCGCGGCGTTTCGGAGTGGAGGGGCGGGTCGCCATCAGCAAGCCGGAGTTCCGCACCGTCGTCACCAGCGACGCCGAAGCCGCGGGCTCATTCACGACAGCTGAGAACATCGATCACTATGATTTCGACGGCGGCGTTGTCTTCCGTTTGGCCGAGTGGGGCAGTGTGACCCCCTTTGCGTCAGCCGGTGCTGGATACGTGCGACAGCTTCACGAAGGGCAGGCGCTCGTCGAGACCGGACACCTCTTCTATGTTGGTGGTGGCTTCACGTTTCCGCTTGTCTCACGGCCGCAGGGATTTATCCGCGCCGTCGGCATCCGAACCGATCTTCGGCTGAACCTGCTCTACCTCGATCTCGATGAGGAAAGTCGACAGCAGGGAAGTGTCTCTGGCAGCTTCGTGTTCACGTTCTAGACCTCGTATCTGATTGGCACGCGGTTCCTCGGAGCAGAAAGCGCGCGGAGAGAGCAGAGGGCCCGGGGTAAAACAAAACGCAGGGATCGCCGAGGAGCAGAGGCACGCGGAGAGGAAGCTGCCACGCGTGGCAGCTCTCTGCGACCCTCCGCCCCTCAGCGTTCCCTGCGTTGAGCTTTGCTCCGTGCACTCTGCCTCCATGGCGAACACCTCGCGTTCGAAATTACGGCAGCGGCACTGTCCGGCTCGAGGTACCGAGAGGTATCATCGAGGATCATGGCCACTGTAAACAGTTTCAATACGCGCACTGAGATCCGCGTCGACGGACAACCGGTGCAGATATTCAGTTTGCCCGCGCTCGAGAAGGCAGGTTTTCCCGGTGTGTCGCGGCTCCCGTACTCGATGAAAGTTCTGCTCGAAAACCTCCTGCGCCGCGAGGATGGCGCGTTCGTGAAGGCGGACGACATCCGCGCGCTCGCGCAATGGAATGCGACAGCGAACGTCGACAAAGAAATCTCGTTCATGCCGGCGCGCGTGCTCCTGCAGGACTTCACCGGCGTGCCTTGTGTCGTCGATCTGGCAGCCATGCGGGATGCCGTCATCGAGCTCAAGGGCAACGCGGATCGCGTCAACCCGTTGCAGCCGGTCGAACTCGTTATCGATCACTCAGTGCAGGTGGACTATTTCGGACGCCCGGATGCCTTCGCGCTGAATGCCGAACTCGAATTCTCGCGCAACCGGGAGCGTTACGCCTTCCTGCGGTGGGGCCAGCGCGCGTTCAATAACTTCAAGGTCGTTCCGCCTGATACCGGCATCGTGCACCAGGTGAACATCGAGCATCTGGCCCGCGTGGTGTTCTCGCAAACGGTCGATGGTGTGACGCTCGCGTATCCGGATACGCTCGTCGGCACCGACTCGCACACCACCATGGTCAATGGGCTCGGGGTGGTCGGTTGGGGCGTCGGCGGGATCGAAGCCGAGGCTGCGATGCTCGGTCAGCCCAGCTCAATGCTGATCCCCAAGGTCGTCGGGTTCCGGCTCACTGGAGCGATGCCCAGGGGGACGACGGCCACCGATCTCGTGTTGACGATCACCGAGATTCTTCGCAAGCATGGCGTGGTCGGCACCTTCGTGGAGTTCTACGGCGAAGGGCTCAGCTCGTTGACCATCGCCGACCGCGCCACGCTCGGCAACATGTGTCCCGAGTATGGTGCCACCGTCGCCATCTTCCCGATCGACGACATGACGCTCGACTACTTGAGATTGACCGGGCGCGACGCAGCGCAGGTCGCTCTCGTCGAGCAGTACGCGAAGGCGCAGGGACTGTTTCGAACTGCTGGCGCTCCCGACGCCGTCTACTCCGAAGTCGTCAATTTCGATCTCAGCTCCGTGGAACCGAGCCTGGCGGGCCCGAAGCGCCCGCAGGATCGGGTCTCGTTGTCGAGGGCCAAGACGGCGTTTCAGTCAGCGCTCCCTGCGATGCAGGTTCCAGCGAAGGGCGGTTCGGGTGCTGCGGCCTCAGCGAAGTCGGCCGTGGCGCTTGCTGATCCCGCGGTGGACGTTCTCGATCACGGCGCGGTCGTCATTGCGGCGATCACGAGCTGCACCAATACGTCCAATCCCAGCGTCATGATCGGGGCCGGGTTGCTGGCGAAGAAAGCTGTCGAGAAGGGTCTGACCCGCCGGCCATGGGTCAAGAGCAGTCTGGCGCCGGGCTCGAAGGTTGTGACGGAGTACCTCAACGCCGCTGGGCTGACGCCATACCTGGACGCGCTCGGATTCAACCTCGTCGGCTACGGCTGCACGACCTGCATCGGCAATAGCGGACCGCTACCGGACGAGATTTCGGCGGCAGTGCGCGAGAAGGGACTCGTCGTCTGCTCGGTGCTGAGTGGAAACCGCAACTTCGAAGGCCGCATCCAACAGGATGTTCGCGCGAACTATCTCGCGTCGCCTCCACTCGTGGTCGCGTACGCACTGGCTGGTTGGATCACGACCGACATCACGACCGAGCCACTCGGACACGACGCGGCCGGCAAGCCGGTGTACCTGGCGGACGTCTGGCCGACCGAACAAGAAATCCAGCAGACGATGCTCAAGGCGGTGACGGCGGACATGTTCCGGCGCAGCTATGCCGACGTGTTCCGCGGCGATGAGCGCTGGCAGGAGCTTACTGTGGCGGAAGGCAGCCGCTTCGCATGGGATCCCGATTCCACCTATGTCCGCAAGCCGACGTTCCTCGAAGGCATGACGATGGAGGCGGCGCCTCCGCGGGATATCGGTGGCGCCCGCGTGCTCGCCATCCTCGGCGACAGCGTGACGACCGACCACATCTCGCCTGCCGGATCGATCAAGGCCGACAGCCCTGCGGGGAAGTATCTGATCGAGAAGGGCGTCAAGCCCGCGGACTTCAATTCCTACGGCGCGCGTCGCGGCAATCACGAAGTGATGATGCGTGGCACGTTCGCAAACGTGCGGCTGCGCAACCAGATGGCGCCCGGCACTGAAGGCGGATGGACACGCTACCAGCCGAGCGGCGAACAGATGACGATCTACGACGCGTCGGTGAAATATCAGCAGGCTGCTGTGCCGCTGCTTGTGATCGCGGGCAAGGAATACGGGTCGGGATCGTCGCGCGATTGGGCGGCGAAGGGAACCTTCCTCCTCGGCGTCAAGGCGGTGATCGCCGAGTCGTTCGAGCGCATCCATCGCAGCAATCTCGTGAACATGGGTGTGCTGCCGCTCCAGTTCAAGACCGGTGAGACGGCCGCGTCGCTGAAGCTGACCGGCACGGAAGAGTTTACGTTGCGCGGAGTGTCGGACGGGCTCAAGCCGCGCGGTGACGTTCGCGTGGTTGCGAAAACCGCCGATGGATCGACGTGCGAGTTCGCCGCCACATGCCGCATCGATACGCCAGAGGAGCTGGTCGCTTTCAGGCATGGAGGCATACTGCCTTATGTTGTGAGGCAATTAGTTAGTAGACAGTAGGTCAAAGGTCAAAAGTCAAAGGTCAAAAGTCAGGTCAAACGTACGAGGTACTAGGTACCAGGTCCGAAGTGCAAGGAGCGAAGTTTAAGGGGCGACGTGCAAGGGGCGAGGTGAAAGATGTCAGGCTCGAGGTTCACGTTGATTCGTTGGACGAGTGCCGTGGCTTTGATCGCAGCGTCGAGCGGCATGCCAGTGGTTGCTCAGTACCGCAACGGGCAGGCGCGGCCTCAGTCCGCTGCCACGAGGCCGGGACCGCCGAGAGCGCCCGCCGGTGACGGGACAATCCGAGAGCGAGCGACGCTGAGGCCGAGACCGATCAGTCCTTCGCTTGGAATACCGCTCCGGCGGCCGTACTTTCCCGTCTTCCCGCTGATGTGGGGCTGGGGAACGCTGCCCTTCTACTATGACTCCGTGAATGCGCCGATCGCGCTGGAGGAGGGTGCTACCGGCGGAATACAACTGGATGTGCAGCCGTGGCGCGCGTCTGTGTTCGTCGATGGCGTCTATGCCGGCCGTGTCAGCGACTTCAATGGCTACTACAAGCATCTCGATGTTGTCGCCGGGTCGCATCAGATCGTAATCGTCGAGCCGGGCTATCAGCCACTGGTCATCGCGGCAGACGTCATACCCGGAAGGACCATCACGTATCGCGAGACCCTGCACCCGTAGGGACTGTTTGTAGAGCGGGGCTCGAGCCCCCGGTCTCATGCTCGGCGCAGGCTGCCCTTCGACCCTGCTCAGGGCACCCCGAGCCTAGTCGAGGGGTGTACGCCTGCGCTCTCCGGAACGCGAGAGCCATCAGTCCGCTCTCAACACCACGCTCGGATTCACGCGCGACGCGCGCCAGGCAGGAAGCCAGCAGGCGAACGCGGCTATCAAGAGGATCGCCGCGATCACTGTTCCCAGCGTCGCAGGATCGGTCGGCTGAATCCCGAAGAGCAACGACGAGATCAGCCTGTTCACTCCCATCGCGCCGGCAAGGCCAAGCGCGATGCCCACGCCGGTGACGATGAGTCCCTGTTTCATGATCTGGGCAAGCACCGTGGACTGATGTGCGCCGAGCGCCATGCGGATTCCAATCTCGCGTTGGCGCTCCGCCACCATGTAGGAGAGCACACCGTAGGTACCGATTGCCGCGAGCAGCAGTGCCAGCCCGGCGAAGGCCGTCAATAACTGAGCGAGCAATCGCGGCCGCCGGATCGATTCGGTGAACACGTTCTCCATTTCGCGAAGTCGCACGACAGGGACCGCGCGGTCGGCGTCGCGGACGACGCGCTCGATTGTTTGCGACAGCGCCGCTGGCGGAAGCGTCGTTCGTAGCGCGATATTCATCGTCAGCGGCGCCTGCGTCCGCGGAGGCGGGAGCGCCGCCGTTTGTTCAACGAAGAAATAGAACTCGGTGCCCGTGTCCTGATCGATACCCCCCTGTTTCACGTCCTTGGCCACGCCGATCACGGTGAACCAGGGGACCTGGTCACCGCAGCACGGGCGCAGGCGTTGTCCGACCGGATTCAGGTCCTTCCAGAAGGTCTTGACCAGGCGCTCGTTGACGACGGCCACCATGCCGGAGGAGGCGGCATCGGCGGGTTGAAAGCTGCGACCCTGCACGATCGGGATGCCCATCGTCTCGAAGTAGTCGGACATCACGTTCTGGTAGTAGTCGACGTTCTCGTACGGTCCTTCCGGCGGGGCGGTGTAGTTGTCGATCTCCGTGTCGTTCGCATTGAGCGGGCGATTGGGTGGCAACCCCGACATCGCGCTCGCGGCTTGTATGCCGGGAACGGCGCGTAGCGTCTCGAGGATGTTGCGGTATGTCTGCCCACGACTGGTCGGTTCGGATGTCGCTTGTGGCAGCGTGATCGCGAACGTCACCACGCGTGAAGGATCGAAACCGGCATCGACCTTCATGAGGTTGTACACGGTGCGCACCAGCAGTCCGGCGCCGATAACGACCATGACCGCGAGTGCGACCTCCGCGGCGACCAGCGAGCGTCGAATGTAGTGACGCGCGGACCCGGTAGCGCCCTTTGCTCCGCCTTCTTTGAGCGCCGTGACCAGACCGCCTGCGCGGGTCAGCGCGAGGGGCGCCAGCCCGAAGATGATGCCACTGGCCACAGCAATGCCCAGCGTGAACAGCAGGACCATCGGATCGACGGCGACTTCACCGGTTCTCGGCAGGCTGGTTGGATACGCGCTCACCAGCGCTCGCACCCCGATGCGCGCGAGCAGCACGCCAAGTGCGCCGCCCACGAGCGACAGCAGCAGGCTTTCGGTCATGAACTTGCGCACGAGCCTGCCGCGGCTTGCGCCCAGCGCGGTGAGCACGGCGAACTCACGCTGACGCGTCTCGGCGCGCGCAAGCAGGAGATTCGCGAGATTGGCGCAGGCGATGAGCAGCACGAGCCCGACCGCCGCCTGCAGCACCCAGATCGATCGGCTGGCGCCGCCGAGCATCTCGTCGGCCAGTGGTTTCATCTGCAGAATGTGGCCGTTGTTGCCCTTCAAGGGCGTGAAGATGTGACCGCCGACGTTCGGAGCCGGCTTGATCCCGACACGATCGCCCCACGTCTGGATCAGCGTGTCGAGTTCCGCCTGTGCCGCCGCCGGCGTGACACCATCCTTCAGGCGTCCAATCAAGTAGAGCGAGTGGTTGCCACGGTTCTGACGATTGGCGGGATTCAGTCCCAGCGGCATCCAGATCTCGGTGCGGTTGTCCATGACGTCGGCGCCGCGCGGCATGATGCCGATGATCTCGCGCCGCCGCCCGTCGACTTCGACCATCTGCCCGACGATGGGTCTTCCTCCGAACGCCGTTTGCCACAACTCGTATGACAGGATGGCGACCGGAGGCGGCACGAGCGCTCGCTGTCCGGGCCCTGGCGGAGGACCGCTCACGTCCGTCTCTCCCTTGCGAAACAAACGCCCCTCTACCGGCTGCAGACCGAGGGCATTCAGCAGATGTTCGTCGACGGCAGCGGAGCGAGCGCGCACAGGCCGATCGCCCGCGGTCAGGTTCACTTCGCCGGTCGCGAAAGCCCCGACCGCCGCAAACGATTGATTGAGCTCCCGGAACTCCATGTATTCGGGGGGCGAGACCCAGAACTGCAGAAACCCGAGCGAGGGGAACTGAGTAGTCAGGTACATCAACTGTTCCGGCTTCGGGTACCCGAGCGGCCGGAGCAGCACGCCATTCACGATGGAGAAAATCGCCGTGTTAGCGCCGATGCCAAGCGCGAGCGTCAGCAGCGCGACGGCCGTGAAGCCCGGCGTGCGCCGCAGTGACCGGACTGCCAGGCGAAGATCTTGGCGGATTGTTTCGAACATAGCTCTATCCGTGCTTTTTGACGTGAACGATCGCGCTGAAGTTCGTTCCGCGATGCATCTCAGGCTGTGGATGTGTTCTCCCTGACTGGAGGGGCTGCTTCGATCGACGCCACACGCATCTTGCGCACCGCGCCGTACGCCTGAACCGTCAACGCTGCAAGCGCGATGGTGGCAATCGTGGCCAGAACGAATGGGGCGTCGAGGCCCCCGTCCCACACGCGCGATGGTGGTGTCGCAGCGACTTGCCACTCTGGCCGTCCAGTCAACCACCATCGAGTGAGCACGACGACGTCACCGGCGCAATGCAACACAAGCGCCGGCAAAATGGAATCGGTAGCCCAGGTGAGGCCTCCGTACACTGCCGACACGGCAATGTAGTACGGCAGCATCAGCAAAACGTCCCTGGGATGATTGCCAAAGTGCAGCAAGCCGAAGAGTGTACCGTTCGCGAGAATAGCTACCGTCACACCGTAATTCCGCTCGATCATGCTTTGCATGTACCCGCGGAACGCCGCTTCCTCGGTGACGCCGGCAACAATAGATGCCATGACGAGCAGCAAGAAGCCCGTTACCAGCGGCACCTCAGGCGGCGTCGTGATTGGCGTCGACGAAGGAAGAGACACCAGGCGAGCCATGAGCGCGAGGAACGCGAGCAGGGCAGCAAACCCCACCAGGCCAGCGGTCAATGACGCGCCCCATACGGCTGGCGGTAGCCTGTTCGCTCGCAGATTCGCGCGACGGCCTGCGCGGGACGAGGATGAGCCCCAGTTGCCGCCGATGAACTGCCAATACGCGAACAGACAGATCGCCATCGGCACGATCGCCCAGGGAACGCTGGCGCCGACGCGGAGATTCCACGCGCCCAGTCCACTGATGCCGCCAAACCCCGCCCAGGGCAGATTGCCGGCGAGCAGTACGGCGACCGCAGTCGCAGCTGCTGCAAGAATCGTCGTCACGCTGGCAATGATGGTATATGACCTCGGAAGTTGGATTTGGGAATTGGCAGTTGGGAGTTGACAGATGCTTCACAGCTCTGGGCTCAGCGCTGAATCTGCAACAACTCCCGCGAGGCAAGCGGCGGTCGAACCGGAAGACTCTTCGCGTTCGAGGAACGGCGACCAAACTCACTTAGTATCGACTCGAGCACTGGGAGCATCATGCCGGCCCGCTTGGCTCGGATGATGAAGTCCCACAGCGGCTCGAACTTCTTCCATCCTGCCGCGTACGCAAAATGCCGCAGGCCGGCGAGCCAATCATCATGTGCTGACGCGCCGCGCGCGATCGATTGCCATCGATAGAACTCTTTGTAGGCCCATCGATAGCCATGTTCGAGTTGACCAGCCGAGAGTCGAGCCGGTTGAAAGACGGTGTGACGCGTATCGTAGAGATCCCAATCGTGAACGATCAGACGATTCTGTTCCGACATCCGACGATAGAGAGCCGTCCCCGGATACGGGGTCAGGATATGAAATGTCGCCGTCTCGATCCCGTGCTCGATCGCCCATTCGACTGTGCGCTCGAATACTGAACCGTCGTCGCCATCCATGCCAAAGACGAAGCTGCCATTGATCATCACGCCCAAATCGTGAAGGCGACGAATGGCCGCGGCGTAGTCGCGTTTGAGATTTTGATACTTCCGCTGTTCGGTGAGGTTTTCCGGGTTCAGCGTTTCGAAGCCGACGAACAGACTGCGGAGGCCGGCGTCGACCGCCCTCTCGAGGAGGTTGGGCGCGAGCACCGCATTGACCGTGCCGGCCGCTTGCCAGAGCCGCCCCATCCCACGCATGCCATCGAAGAGGGCGGAAGCGAAGCGACGGTCGCCGAACAGGTGATCATCGAGAAAGTACAAGTGACGGCCAGGCAGTCGTGCGATCTCCGCGAGCGCGGCATCAACGGACTGGGTGTAAAAGGATCGGCCGCCCTCGAAGAACGCCTCCTTGTAACAGAAGTCGCAGACGTGCGGACAGCCGCGTGAGACCACGATGGAGTTCGGGACGAGATACAGGCGCCGTTTGATCAGATCGCGACGAATCGGCGGGAGCTCTGCGAGCGTGCGAACCTGCGATCGATACAGTCGCTCGGGTTGACCGCGGCGCCAATCGACGAGGAACCGCGGCCAGGTATCCTCGCCGGGACCGATGAAGATCGTGTCGGCATGAGCGGCCGCTTCGTCGGGTAGCGATGTCACGTGCAGTCCGCCGAGCGCAACGTAAGCACCGCGCGCGCGATAGTGGTCGGCGAGTTTGTACGCCCGGTAGGCCGACGTAATGTAGACCTGGATCACGACGAGGTCGGGCGCGTCATTCAAGTCCAGCGTCTCGACATGCTCATCCTGGATCTCCACCTCGTCGTCACCGCCCAGGTATCCAGCCAGCGTGGCGAGGCCAAGCGGCGGAAACAGCGAGTATTTGACGGGGCGCCAGAACGGACCCGTCGCTTCGGTCAGGGCCGGGAGGATCATCTTGACCTTCACTGGGCCGCCTCCCCGATGAGGAGCACGGAGATGTCGCGCGCCCGCGGACCGTCGAGTTCGGTCAAGAACACGCGCTGCCAACGACCGAGCAGCAATCGTCCATCCACGACGTTGAGACAGGCCGACGAGCTGAGCACCAGTGCCCTGCAGTGTGATGAGCCATTCGGGCGTTCCCCCGGGTTGAGATTGACGGTCCGAATCGTCTCATCGTCATGCCGGTACGGCACGTCATCCGACGCCACCTTCCGAAGCACGCACTCGAAGTCGTCGAGCAGGAGCGGCTCACCCTCGTTGACGACGATGGCTGCGGTCGTGTGAAGGCTTTGGACGTTGAGGAAACCCGTGACAATCCGGGATTCGGCGACGAGCTCCTTGAGACTTGCCGTCAGGTCGATGAACTCCGTGTGCTGTTCGGTGACGATCCGGACCTTGGTGTGCCGGTAAATGAACGCGGGCGCGAGCGTTTCCATCGATAGCCTCCCTTCTCTGGAAGCATCGACCTTCGCGCGTTGAAAGTCCTCAGCAGCCAGTGAGCATTCGGTGAGATTCTCTTGAATAACTCCCAATTTCCGTTGGGAGTTGGAGTTGGGAGTTGGAGGGGGCAGGGGGGAGTTGATCAGGCGCGTCGCGTGAGACCGAGAGACAGACCGATCCCAAACAGCGCTCCCTCGCCCGTTCCGATAAGCGCCGCGGTCAGAGGACCGAAGTCGGCTTCGCCCATGAGCCGGGCGATAGGAGTGAGCGCGGCTTGCGACCCCCGGGATGCCTGAGCAATGGCATGAATGGTTCCACCGACGAGGGGACGCCCGCCGAGCGTCAGCATCAGTGCCGCAAGCGCACACGCCGCTGCAGTAACGGCAACCACGGTCGCTCGTTTGCGCCCCCGGGGAGCCGCGAGCCCACCTTCCGCGCCTAACGTGCTCACGCTGTACCCCAGCCCGGCAGCCGCACCGATCGCCAGTCCTTCGAGTCCTCCACCAATCTCGACGTTCACGCCCACGAGTGTCGACAGGCTCCATCGACCCAGCCACTGGGCCACGAGACCGGCAAGGCCGCCGCCGAGCGCTGCACCGCAGGTCAGCGCCAGTACCCGGCGTGAGCGTGCGATCGATTCAGCCACTGACAATCCCGCACCCACACCCGCACCACCCGCGGCACCGCAACACCCGCCGATGACGGCGAGCACTGGAGCAAGATCGAGGGACGCGTTGCTCGACGGTGCGGCGGCGAGAATCAGACCGCCGACAGCGCCCGCTGCGACACCGGCAAGTCCGCCACCCACTGACGAGCCGAGCCATCGCGGCGCGGCGAACGCGGCTGCGCGACGCAGCCTGAGACCGACCAGTTCACGCGCGGTGGCGAATGGCGCAGGCTCTCCGAAGATCGGAACGGGCCCCGCCTCCGGTGTGTCCCAGCGCGTATCCCGCAGCAGAGCCCGGGCAAATTCGTGGCGGGGTCGAGTACCCAGCCGCTTCATCGCCTCCGACGTTCCGAGTGCGTGCAGCCGTTCGGCCGCTTCCCGTTGATCCTCTTCGTCAGTGGGACCGGCTGCGCGCGTGACCCTGTCGAGCAGCGGCTCGAACGGATCCGAGACGGCTTCCGGCACTACCGTCGTCGACTGAATGCTTGCCCGCTCATCCTGCCAATCGCCATCGTCCTCTTCTTCGATGACGTCTCCGAACACGAAACGGTAGCCATGACGAGAGACGGTGCGAACGAAGCGCGGCTCGCGCGAGTCGTCATCGAGCACGCGGCGGATGGTGCGGACGGCCTGGCTCAGGGCGCTGTCGGACACGATGACGTCGCTCCAGATGCGCTCGAAGATCTCCTTGCGATGCACCGCCTCGCTACGCCGTTCGATCAGGAACACCAGCAGGTCGAAATAACGGGGAATCAGCGGCAATTCGCGGCCGTTGCGAACAAGGATGCGTCGGCGCGGTGAGAGGACGAATTCGCTGAAACGATAACGCGGCACTTCCAATAGCTTAGGTCAAAGGTCAAAGGTCAAAAGTGAGCGCAAGAAACATCAAGTCAGCCGGCGGCATGCCCGGCTATGATCGCGGAACTGATGCCCTCGGCACTAGATCTGCTCCAAGTCGTGCGCCAGATTCGCCATCGACGCGCAGGCACGCTCGATCAACTGGCCGCGCGAGCGGGGTGGTCTTCGTTCCACCTGCATCGTGCATTCCGCGCGATGGTCCGCGAAACGCCCAAACAGTACACCCTTCGGTTGCAAATGCACCTGGCAGCGACCAGGCTCGTGTCGACGGACGACTCTATACTCGACATCGCCCTTGGCGTCGGGTTCAACAGCCACGAGGTATTCACTCGCGCGTTTCGTCGGCACTTCGGCGTCACGCCAGCCAGCTACAGGGCACGCGCGCTCGAGGGCGTATCGGCCGAAACGCGTACGCGTCACGTAGCGCTCATTCGGACTTCCGGGCCGTGCTTCGGCCTCTTTCACGTTTCCACGTCCGCCACTCGGAGAGCATCGATGCCCACGTTGTCGATCGAGCGTCGCGAGATCGCGCCGCAGCACATCCTGTTCGTCCGCCTGAAAGTCGCGCGCCACGAGCTTGCGTCCGCAATTGGAGAAGGCCTCGGCCAGGCGTTTCCATACTCACAACGAGTCGGGGTCGCGATCGCCGGCCGGCCATTCACTCGCTATCAGTCGACCGGGCCGGGACTCTATCGCATCGAGGTGGGTATGCCAGTGGCCACGGCGACGAGCGGCGAAAGCCGCGTCGAATCGGGCACACTGCCCGGCGGTCCGGTCGCTGTCGCTATACACGCCGGCTCCTACGACACGCTGACTGAAACCTACGCCGCGCTCGAGCGCTGGATCGAGGCCAAGGGTTATCGCACCGGCGGCGCGCCCTGGGAGTCGTACATCACGGATCCGGCTGATTTGCCCGATCCTGCGGACTGGCGTACGGAGGTGCTTTGGCCGCTTGAATCGTAGGCCAAAAGTCAAAGGTCAAAAGACAAAAGGCAAAAGGCAAAAGGATGTCAGGACCTCCTTGAAGAACTGGAATGAACATGAGCTCGACACCGGGTAATTGGGACCTTAGACCCAGGACCTGGTACCTGATACTTTTAGTACCTTTGACTCAACTTTTGACCTTTGACTCTTGACTTTTGACCTACGAGCTCCCGCCATCAAGGCCAAAGCGCGCGAGCTAGGATTCGACCTCTGCGGCATCGCCGCCGCCGAGCCCTACGCGGAGCTATCGTTCCTGCAGGAATGGTTGGACCGAGGCTATGCGGGCGAGATGGCGTGGATGGCCCGCACGCGCGATCGTCGAGCAGATGTTCGTAACGTCGTGCCAGGTGCGCGCAGCGTCATCGTCACCGCGACGCTCTACAACACCGATCGCCCGTACTCTGACGAACTGCCACCTGAGACCGCGCGCGTGTCCCGCTATGCGTGGGGCGACGACTATCACACGGTGATCAAGTCACGGCTCGATGCGTTGCTCGAGTGGATGCACGCCACCACTGACTCGGCCTTCGAGGCACGAGCCTACGTCGACACTGGCCCCGTGCAGGAGCGTGTCTACGCGCAATACGCCGGGCTTGGGTGGATCGGAAAGAACACCTGTTTCATTAATCGTGAGATTGGATCGTGGCTATTCCTTGGCGAGATCATTTGCACGCTGCCGCTCGAGCCTGATGCGCAGGGGCTCGAGCAGTGCGGCAGTTGCACACGCTGCCTCGAGGCGTGTCCGACCGGCGCGCTGGTCGAGCCTGGTGTATTGGATTCGAATCGCTGCCTGTCGTATCTGACGATCGAACTGCGATCGGCGATTCCAGAGACGCATCGCGCATCAATCGGCGGCCACGTCTACGGTTGCGACGTCTGCCAGGAGGTCTGTCCGTACAATCAGCCTGCTCCCACATCGCCCGACGCGCCCTGGCAGCCACGCCAGGGACTCGACCTGCCACGCCTTGTCGACCTGTGGCGTCGACCGGACGACGATCTCCGGCGCTTGGTGAAGGGGAGCGCGATGACGCGCGCCAAGATCGCCGGCCTCAGGCGAAATCTCGCGGTTGCGATCGGCAACAGTGCGGACCGTCAGGCGATAGCGGCTCTGCAGGAAACCTCAGACGATTGTCCTTCCACGCAGGATCCGTTAGTGCGCGAGCATATCGAATGGGCATTGAACGGCGTCAGACGGTAGAGTGAACCGCCTCTACCCTGAAGCGGGTATCCCGTTCGGGTATCATCAGAACGACTGGACCGCTATGCGCGTTGTCTCGTCACGGTCTCTTTGTACCCGCATAGCGGTCGGGCGCGCGTAGCGCGCCAGGAGATACTGGCAACCAGCCGAGGGCCTTGCCGGATATCAAATCAAACCCCTTGGCTGGTTGGAGGAGGACATGGCCCGACGCACAGGCATGTGGTCCATTGCGGTCGTGATCGCGATGGTCGCACCCGCGCTTGCGCACCATTCGTTTGCCGTCTACGACCATACACGAACGATTACACTCAACGGCACTGTCACCAAGTTCCAGTGGACGAACCCGCACGGGTTCATCGAGATGGACGTCCCGCAGAGCGACGGAACCGTCAAGCACTACAGCGTCGAGCTCACTAGCATCAACATGATGCAGCGTGTCGGTTGGCGCTCGAACATGATCAAGGCCGGCGATAAGGTCAAGGTCGTTGCGGCTCCGCTGTTGAGTGGCGAGCCGGTGGGCCTGGGGCTGGAAGTGGTCCTGGCCGACGGTAAGACGATGGGGCTGCCCGTGCCGGCGATTGGCAGTTTCAAGCGAACGGATACGCAGCAGTGACGGACATGCGCGCGCTCAAAGCGTTGGTTGTCTCGAGCGGGCTGATCATTGCAGCGCAAGCTATCATCGCGCAGTCACAAACGGCGCCCGACATCACCGGGTCATGGCAACGCCAGGGGTTCACCGTCGGAGTGAAGCCCACCGGGCAAGCGGCCACAGCCGCCCCACCGCCAGCGCCGCCGCCACCGCTGAAGCCGGCCTTTCTCAAGGAATGGCAGGATCGGCTGAAAGTGATCCGTGAGGCTGACGCGAAGGGACAACCGATCGCCACCAACGCTGTCGCCTGTCTGCCCGATGGAATGCCGGGCATGATGACGGCCACGTTTCCGTTGGAGATCCTGCAGAGCCGCGGGCAGATCACTATCATCGAGGAGGCGTATACGCAGGTTCGTCGCATTCTGATGGATCGACCACAGAAAGCGCTCGACGATATCGAGCCGGGCTTCTTTGGTCATTCCGTTGGCCGTTGGGAAGGCGACACGCTCGTCGTCGACACCATCGGCGTGAAGGAGAACGTGCGCTACCAGAACGTCCCGCATTCGAAGGACATGCGAATCGCGGAGCGCATGCGACTGATCGCGCCCGATACGTTGTGGAATGAAATCACCATCACCGATCCGATCGTCTTCGAAAAGCCGTGGACGTTTACATTTGCGTATCAGCGGATGAAGGACTACACGCTGCTCGAATACATCTGTGAAGATAATCGGGAGTTTTCCGACGATCAGGGACGACAGAAGATTCGCGTCGATCCGCAGCCACGTTGACAAACCGAGAACTAGGCAGGGGGGTCGGCCGTCGAGAGGTTAGAGCCAAGAGTAAAATGGTCGTATGGCTGGCACCGCCCCCCTACTCCTCCTCTCGATGCCGCAGATGACGGATCCCAATTTTGCCAGGACCGTCGTGCTGCTGACCGACTACACCGCTGAAGACGGTGCCTTCGGGCTCGTCGTCAATCGTCAGATGAACGAGCCGGCCTGCGAGATTGTTCGGACCGAGCCACCCGTCCGCGTCGACCCCGATCTCCGGCTCTGGATCGGTGGTCCGGTTGATCCTCAGAGTACGTGGGTGCTGATGGCGGAAGCCCAAGGGCCTGACGAGGAGCAACGCGAAATCGTGCCTGGTCTGCTGCTCTCTGTCTCGCGATCTCTGACCCTGCAGTTGCTCCAGGAACCACCGTCGAGCCGAACGAAGGTCGTTGTCGGGTACGCCGGCTGGAGTCCGGGACAGCTCGAGAACGAAATTGCTTCATCTTCGTGGCTGACGACCAATGTCGATCCAGGGCTCATTTTCGGAGTGCCGCCCGATCAGATGTGGGAGGAGGCGATCCGTCGCCTTGGCGCCGATCCGGCAAACCTGCAGACAAGCTCAGGAGTGCATTAGTGCGCGGGCCGACGCGCGCTTCGACCGCTTTATGAAGAACACGACGCTTCTGCTTGCGACCTTGGCGGCCGTCGCCGGCGGGACAATGGGCTGCAGCAGAGAGACGCCACAACCAGCCGTGCAGACGACTCAGACAATAACCGATCCTGAAACCCAAAAGCTGCAGACGATGGCGGCGCGCTTTGCGCCGGTCGATCTGACGGCTGATGTCAGCAAACTGCCGGACAACGAGCGTCAGGCGCTTGGCAAGCTGGTCGCGGCAGCCAAGATATTCGATGGGCTGTTTCTGCGTCAGGTCTGGGAGGGCAACGAGACGATGCTGCTCGACCTGGCGCAAGACAACTCGCCGCTCGGTCTCGCCCGGCGGCATTACTTCGTGATCAACAAGGGCCCATGGTCGCGGCTCGATGAGAATCAGCCGTTCATCCCGGGCGCTCCGAAGAAGCCGGAACAGGCAAACTATTATCCCCCCGGCGCCACGAAGGCTGAAGTCGAGGCATGGTTCAAGACGCTCAGTGCCGCCGAGCGCGCACGCGCGACAGGCTTCTTCACGACGATTCGTCGCGGGCCTGACGGTAAGTTCATTGCAGTGCCGTACAGCCTTGAATATCAGGCGGAGGTCGCGCACGCGGCCGCACTTCTTCGCGAGGCGGCGGCGCTCACTACGCAGCCCACACTGAAGACCTTCCTCGAGAAACGCGCAGCCGCGCTTCTCAGCAACGACTACTACGACAGCGACGTCGCGTGGATGGAACTCGACGCCAGCATCGAGCCGACCATTGGTCCGTACGAGGTCTACGAGGACGAGTGGTTCAACTACAAGGCAGCGTTCGAATCGTTCATCACGCTTCGCGACGATGCGGAGACACAGAAGCTGATGCGGTTTGGATCGGAGCTGCAGGAGATTGAAAACAACCTGCCTATCGATCCGAAGTACCGCAATCCCAAGTTGGGCGCGCTCGCACCCATTCGCGTGGTCAACACGGTCTTCTCGTCGGGCGATGGCAATCGCGGCGTTCAGACAGCGGCGTTCAATCTGCCCAACGACGAGCGCGTGGTTGCCGAAAAAGGCTCCAAGCGCGTCATGCTCAAGAACAACCAGGAAGCGAAGTTCCGCACGGTGCTTCAGCCAATCACCCAGGTCGCGCTCGCCTCAGATGACAGGCAGCATGTGTCCTTCGATGCGTTTTTCACGCACATCCTCATGCACGAGCTGATGCACGGCCTCGGGCCACACAACATCACCGTCGGCGGGCGAGCGACGACGGTCCGGCAGGAATTCAAAGAGACCTACAGCACGATCGAAGAGGCCAAGGCCGACATCTCGGGACTGTTTGCGCTTCAGTACCTGGTCGATCATCAGAAACTGGACATGTCGCTCGATCAGACGATGTACGTGACTTACCTGGCATCGATGTTTCGATCGATTCGCTTCGGAATTACCGAGGCGCACGGTCGCGGCGTCGCGATCCAGCTCAACTACTTCCTCGACAACGGCGGAGTAACCGTCGCGCAGAACGGCACATTCGCCGTCAACCCCGAGCGGATCAAGCAGAACGTCGTCGATCTGACACGCGCCATCATGACGATGCAGGCAGTGGGTGATTACAACGCCGCCAGGCAGATGCTCGAAAAACTGGCTGTTGTCCGGCCTCAGACACAGGTTGTCCTCGACAAGCTCAAAGGCGTTCCCGTCGACATCGAACCGCGATTTGTGACGGCGGAGCAGCTGCTCATGCCTTCCAACGTGTCAACCCCCAGCTCCCGATAACATAGAAGGCCACGAAGAGTACGAGGCCCGCGAAGGGCAAGCGCCGACGCAATCAGTTGTACAATGTACAATCATGAACAGGCGCTACACTGTCGCTCGAGTCAGGCAACGTCTGTCCGATGCGCTCGATGAAGCGGAAAAGGGAATTCCAGTCATCATCGAGCGGCGCGGCACGAGGTTTCAGCTTTCCCTTGCCCCGCCGCGTAAAGCGCGATCAGTCACCCGTAAACCCACGATCGAAGTGCTCGACCCGGCCGTAGCTGCAGGGAACTGGAGTTGGGCCTGGACGAAGGAGGGCCTCCGGTTCAGGTCCCGGCGAGGCCGTTGATTCTCCTCGACACCCACGCGCTGATCTGGCTCGACCAGGCGCACCCGCGCGCCAACTCTTTGGCGCGTG
>Ga0075431_100000215_pt1 | contig 42757 bp, 39 predicted proteins | sample RhiMetdeltSRZDD5_FD_75297 | JGI IMG/M metagenome (GOLD analysis project Ga0075431, IMG submission 75297) | Populus rhizosphere microbial communities from Tennessee, USA - Rhizosphere MetaG P. deltoides SRZDD5 | ecosystem: Host-associated > Plants > Roots > Rhizosphere > Soil | place: USA... | reverse complement strand
CCGGGCCGCCTCGCCCTGATCCTCGTCGCGCTCGGGTCGACGACGTTCGACGGCCTGTCCCGGACGACCTTCTGGACGGACCTGACGGGTTCGGCGACGGGGTTCGCGCAGATCGCGGTCGGCACGGCGGGCCTGGTCGCGACGATCCTCGCCGTGGGCGGGTTCTACGCGCTCGCGATGGCGGCCGCGGGGCGGGTGACCGGCGAGCCGTGGCACGTGATGGCCGTCCGGTTCGCGCACTCGCTCGTCCCGATCGCGTTCGCGTACGTCGTGGCGCACTACTTCTCGTTCCTGGTGATCGAGGGGCAGATCGGCCTGTCGCGCCTGTCGGATCCGTTCGGCCGCGACTGGAACCTGTTCGGGACGCGGGACTGGCTCGTGAACCTCACGCTCGTGTCGCCGACCACGATCTGGTACGTGCAGGTGTTCGCGATCGTCGCCGGTCACATCGGCGGGGTGATCCTGGCCCACGACCGCGCCATCGCCCTCTACGCGCCCGGGGTCGCGCTCCGAACGCAGTACGCGCTCCTCGCGGTGATGGTCGTCTTCACCGCGTCCGGACTGCTGATCCTGTCGGGGTGACGGGGATGCTCGCGCACCAGGGTGAGGAGCTGCTGATCCCCGCGGCGATCGTGGCGCTCGTCCTCGCGGTGCCGGCGATCCGCAACCGGCTCCGGCGGCGTCCGGCCGACGACGAGGAGCCCGCCGTCCCGACGACGTGCGCCTACTGCGGTGCCCGGCTCGAGCGCGGCGCCAAGCGGTGCCCGACGTGTGGGTTCCGCGTCCGCGCCTAGGCCGGTTCGACGCGCGAGGCGCCGTGCGGGCAGGCCCGATGGCGCACGCCGGCGAGGTACCCGGAGATCTTCGCCGCGTCGATGAACGCGATCAGGGCCGGGACGGCGACGACCGCGCGTGCGCGTTCGGAGGGATCCTCGAAGCGGTTCAGCGCCCGCCGGATCGGCGCTGCCGCGGTCGCGCCTGCGGCGGCGAGCGCCGCGAGCTTGCCCACCCGGCCCCTCGTCGACCACGCGTAGAGCCCCGCCGAGTAGACGGCGAAGCGAAGGGCGTGGCGCTCCGGGTCGATGCCGGCGATCGCGTCGCCGCGCGCGTAGCCGAAGTACTGCCGCCAGGTCTCGGCGAGGGTCCGGCGGATGGGCCAGTTCACGATTGCGTCCCGCGCGAGCCGCATGTCGAGGCCGAGCTCGCGGAACCGATGGTGCACGTACAGGTCCTCACCCGTATCGAGCCACTCCGGGTAGCCGCCGGCGCGGTCGATCGCTCGCCGCGTGAACGCCACCGAGCGCCCGCTCGGCGTGAACGTCGCCTCGTCGAGCTCCTCGGGCTCGGGGAGGTTCACGCAGGCGATCGCCTGTTGCAGGAACGAGTCGGCGAGCGGCCGGTAGAACCCCATCGCCACGTCGGCCCCGGTCTCGAGCGGAACGACCAGCCGTTCGAGCCAATCCCGTTCGAGGACGCAGTCCCCGTCGGTCACCGCGATGACGTCGTGAGTGGCCGCCGAGATCGCGACGTTGCGCCCCCGGGCGATGTTGGCGCCGCGCTGTTCGATCAGCGTGACGGTATCGGCCGACCGGATCCGCTCGAGCGTCCCGTCCGTCGAGCCGCCGTCGACGACCACGACCTCGTCGGGCGGTCTCGTCTGCCAGGAGACCGACTCGAGGAAGGCTCCCACGCTGTCGGACGCGTCGAGCACGGTGGTGATCAGGGAGACCTTCGTCATCGAGAGGCCTCGATGCACGAACAGCCGTCGGGGCCGACCGTGGCCGCGTGCTCGGTCCCCGGCTCGAGGTCCAGCCGGTCGCCGAGGCGGAGGTCGACGTCGCCGTCGGTCAGGTGGAACGTGATCGAGCCCTCGAGGCAGAACAACACCTTGTGGTACTCGTGCGCGTGCCGGCCGTACGTGTCGCCAGGCCCGTTGCCCCAGGCCCGAGGTGCCGAGCAGCCCTCGGCGGCGAACGCGCGGGCGGCGTCGTCCCGACCCGTCACGGAGGCCGCCGTCCACGTGGCGGCCATCTAGCCGGTGTCGCCTCGGCCCGCCGAGGGGGGGACGCCGCGGCGCAGGAAGGACACCCGGCCGCCGACCCCCCAAGGTGCGTCGGTGAGGTGACGGACCTGCAGGGCGCCGAACCCGGTGGCGTCGACGCGTCCGGCGAGCACCCACGGATCCGGGTGCGGGCTCTCCTGCGCGAAGTAGCGCTCGAGCGCGAGGATGATCGCGCGCTCCTGCTCGGCCACGAGGTCTCCGGGGAGCTCGAACCGGCGGTCGTCGCTCACAGCGGGATGTTCCCGTGCTTGCGCGCCGGCACCGTCTCGCGCTTGGTCGCGAGCATCCGCAGCGCGCCGATCAGGCGGGGTCGCGTCTCGGCGGGCTCGATCACGTCGTCGATGAACCCGCGTTCGGCCGCGATGTACGGCGTGGCGAACTTCTGCTGGTACTGTTCGATCAGCTCGGCGCGCGCGACGGCCGGGTCTTCCGCCTTCTCGATCTGCTTGCGGAACACGACGTTCACCGCGCCCTCGGGACCCATCACGGCGATCTCCGCCGTCGGCCAGGCGAACGACACGTCGGCGCGCAGGTGCTTCGAGTTCATCACCAGGTACGCGCCGCCGTAGGCCTTGCGCGTGATGACCGTCAGCCGCGGGACCGTCGCCTCGGTGAACGCGTACAGGAGCTTCGCGCCGTGTCGGATGATCCCGTGGTACTCCTGGTCGGTCCCCGGCAGGAACCCGGGGACGTCCACGAACGTGACGAGGGGGACGTTGAACGCGTCGCACGTCCTGACGAACCTCGAGGCCTTCTCCGCGGACTCGATGTCGAGCGTGCCGGCGAGGACCTTCGGCTGGTTCGCGACGACCCCGACCGTCCTCCCGTCGAGCCGCGCGAATCCGATCACGACGTTCATCGCCCAGAACGGGAACACCTCGAAGAACTCCCCGTCGTCGACGACCCGGCGGATCACCTCGTGCATGTCGTACGGCTCCTTCGCCGAGTCGGGGATGAGGTGCGTGAGGCCGTCGTCGCGGCGTTCGGGATCGTCGACGGCCGCGTAGGACGGCGGGTCCTCGAGGTTGTTCGACGGGAGGTACGAGAGGAGGTGCCGGACCATCGCGAGACACTCCTCCTCGTCTTGACTCACGAACGACGCGACTCCCGACTTGCTCGCGTGGGTCATCGCGCCGCCGAGCTCCTCGAACGTGACCTCCTCGCCCGTGACCGCCTTGATCACGTCGGGGCCGGTGATGAACATGTGGGAGGTCTCGCGCACCATGAAGGTGAAGTCGGTGATCGCGGGGGAGTAGACGGCGCCGCCGGCGCACGGCCCCATGATCACGCTGATCTGCGGGATCACCCCCGAGGCGCGCACGTTGCGTTCGAACACGTAGCCGTAGCCGGCGAGGCTCGCGGCGCCCTCCTGGATCCGCGCGCCGCCCGAGTCGTTGATCTGGATGAACGGCGCGCCGGTCGACATCGCGAGGTCCTGGACCTTGCAGATCTTCTGCGCGTGCACCTCGCCGAGCGATCCGCCGAACACCGTGAAGTCCTGCGACGCCACGAACACGCGGCGCCCGTCGACCGTCCCGTAGCCGGTGACGACGCCGTCGCCCGCCGGCCGGTTGCGTTCGATCCCGAAGTCGTGGGAGCGATGCGCCGCGAACGGGTCGGTCTCCTGGAAGGAGGAGCGGTCCACGAGCAGCTCCACGCGCTCGCGGGCCGTGAGCTTGCCCTTCTCGTGCTGCTTGCGGACGGCCTCCCTCCGCGTCCCGTCCTGCAGGGAGGTCCGGCGCTTGCGCAGCTCCTCGATGCGGTCCTCGACCGTTCGGACCGCAGGCTGGGGACGCTCCTCGGTCGTCGCCATGTGGTCGGAGTCTAGCGGAGCGCCTGCGCCCGGCGATCCCCGCCGTCGCAGCCGAGGCTCTCCCACGGGCCCCAGCCGTTCGCGTTCACCATACGGACCGTGACGACGGCGTTCGAGCGACCGTGCAGCGCGTTGTCGGGGAGCTGCCAGGAGGGATGGGACCACTCCGCGTAGCGGTCGGGCCACGCCTCCGCACTGTGCTGGTACAGGCCCAGGTACTCGCCGTGCGCCGACTCGGCCTTCGGGTCGAGGTTGCTCTCGCGATCGGCGATGCAGATCGCTCGCCGCGCGCCGTCGGGGACCTCCCATCGCTCGACGGCGCAGCGGATGATCCGCTTCATCTGGGATCGCACGGTCTCGCCCTCCTCTCGATGCCGGTCGCAGGGACCGGGCAGGTGGTCGGCACGGGCCGACGCGGGGGCGAGGAGGGGAAGCGCCAGCGCGACGAGCAGGATCGAGGCGACGCGACGCACTTCGTTCGACCCTAGCATCGTCGCTCGACGGCCCGCTCGTCGTCCTTGGGTCCGTCGGATCGCTCAGGGATCGGTCGTCACGCGGCCGCCGCTGCGCCAGTACTCGCCCTTGACCCGGTCGAGGAAGCCCTCGTCGACCAGGTACCGGCGGATCGCGGCGTGGTCCGTGTGGAACCTCCCCACGATCGCGTTCACCGTCCGCTCGTCGTAGTGGACCCCCGGCTCGAACTCCACCGCGATCCGCTCGAGCACGATGCGCCGCTTCGACTCCTTCGCCGGGATCTCGGTGAGCCGGCCGTTGCGGAAGAAGGCGCGGAGCACCGCCTCCTCGTCCTCGTCGGCCGCGCCGAGCGCCATGCCGGCTCCCCGGGGCGGTCCCACCTGCTCGGCCGCCCACCGGAGGGTCCCGGGATCCAGCCGGTACGTGCGGCGGTCGTCGCCGAGCCGGACGACGCCGGCGGCCCCGAGCCGGTTGAGGTGCTTTCGGACCCGCGCGGTCGGGAGGTCGAGCGTCTCCGACAGGTCCCGCGCCGACGCGTCCCCGCGGGCGAGCCGGCCCGCGATCGCCAGGCGCTCGGGGTCGGCGAGCGAGCGGAGGATGTCGTCGGGCGTCTCGGCCATGTCGGTGGGTACTCCTACCATCCGCCCCGTGCAGACGACCCTCGAGCTCTCGCCCGCCCAGCGCCGAACGATGGACGGGCTGATCGGCGAGGCTCGCCGGGCCCCCGTCCCCTCGGACGCCGTCCAACGCCTCCGCGACCGGATCGAGGAGGCGGCGCGGGCGTTCGAGCTCCCCGACCCGCTGTGGCTCGGGAAGTCCAACCTCAACGACCTCGGCCGGTGCCCGGGGCTGTTCGACGCGGTCCGCTCCGGCGAGCGCGGGCCGTTCGAGTTCTCCGCGCGCTCGGCCGCCGGCAAGCTGGCGCACAAGGCGATCGAGCTCGAGGTGGCCGGGCGCGAGGAGCGCGACCCCCACGAGCTGGTCGAGCAGGCGGCCGAACGGCTCGGCGAGGACCGCGCGTTCGGCGCGTTCTGGCACGGCCTGGACGGGCTCCGGCGGGACGAGACGCTCATGGCCGGGGCCAAGACGCTCGAGCTGTTCCGCTCGACGATGCCGCCGCTCCGGCTGATGCGGCGCGAGCTCGCGCCGTCCACCGAGTGGCACGTCCGCGTCGAGCTGCTCGGCGGGTCGCTCGTCCTGTCGGGCCAGCTCGACCTCGTCCTCGGAGCGCAGGCCGCCGGCCGCGGAGGCGCCGATCGCCTCGCGATCGACCTGAAGACCGGGCGCGCCTGGCCCGAGCACGCCGAGGACATGCGCTTCTATGGGCTGCTGCTCGCGCTGCGGTTCGGCGTCCCGCCCTACCGTGTCGCGACGCTGTACCTCGACTCGGGGGAGTGGCAGGCCGAGGACGTCGACGAGAAGGTGCTCGGCAGGGCGGCCGACCGAGTGATCGACGCGGTGCGTGCCTCCGCCGCGTCCGACGCCGGCCGGCCGCTCGAGCTCCGGCCGGGTCCGTTCTGCACCTGGTGCCCGAGGGGGCGGACCTGCCCGTCGAGCAGGGCCCTGGTCTGAGCATGAACGCCTGAGGACGCGCCGTTGGTGACGCGTTCGCCGTTCGCCTATCGTCCCGTCCATCGACGAACGGAGCACCCGGTGACCAAGGACGTCTACGAGATCGGCGAGATCCCCCCGCTCGGCGAGGTGCCGTCGCGGATGCACGCGCAGCTCGTCCGGCCCGAGCGGTACGGCGAACCGAGAGAATCGATCCGGGACGAGGTGATCGACGTCCCGGAGATCGGGCCGCACGAGGCGCTCGTGCTCGTGATGGCCGCCGGCGTGAACTTCAACAACGTGTGGGCGGCGCGCGGCGTCCCGATCGACGTCACGAAGACCCAGGCGAGGTGGGGCGAGCCCACCGAGTTCCACATCGTGGGCTCGGACGCCTCGGGCGTGGTCTACGCCGTTGGCTCCGGGGTCTCGAACGTCTCGGTCGGCGACGAGGTCGTCGTGCACGCCGGCCAGTGGGACCACGACGACCCGTGGGTCGCCGCGGGCAACGACCCCGGGATCGCCCCGTCGTTCCGGGTGTGGGGGTACGACACGTGCTGGGGCTCGTTCGCGCAGTTCACGAAGGTGCAGGCGCACCAGTGCCTCCCGAAGGCCGAGCGCCTCACGTGGGAGGAGGCCGCGGCGCCGACCCTCACCGGCGCCACCGCGTACCGGATGCTCCACGGGTGGCCGCCGAACACGGTGAAGGAGGACGACGTCGTGCTCGTGTGGGGTGGCTCGGGGGGACTCGGCTCGCTCGCGATCCAGCTCGTCGCGCTCGCGGGGGCCACGCCGGTAGCGGTCGTGAGCAGCGCGGAGAAAGGGGAGTACGCGACGTCGCTCGGCGCGGCGGGTTACGTCGACCGGACGGCGTTCGACCACTGGGGGGTGCCGCCCGCGTGGGACTCCCCGGACTGGAAGGCGTGGTTCGAGGGCGCGAAGGCGTTCGGCAAGGCGATCTGGGAGGTCCTCGGCGAACGTCGCAACCCGAACATCGTGTTCGAGCACCCCGGGCAGGACACGGTCCCGACCTCGATCTTCGTCTGCGAGCGTGGCGGCATGGTCGTGATCTGTGCCGGGACGAGCGGCTACGACACCATGGTGGACGTGCGCTACCTCTGGTACCCGCAGAAGCGGTACCAGGGCTCGCACCTGTTCAACGACGAGCAGGCTGCGGCGTTCAACGACCTCGTCCGCGGAGGGAAGGTGCACACGACCCACGGGCGGACCTTCGCGTACGAGGAGTCCGGCCTCGCGCACCAGCTGATGGGCGTCGGCGAGCTCCCCGAGGGCAACGTCGCCGTGCTGATCAGCGCGCCGAACGCCGGCCTGTCGACCCTGCCCTAGCCCTGCTGCACGAGCTCGACGAGGACGCCGCCCATGTCCCTGGGGTGGACGAACGCGATCGTCGTCCCGCGCGATCCTCGGCGCGGCGTCTCGTCGATCAGCCGGACGCCGGCCGCCCGGAGCTTCTCGAGCGCCTCGACCACGCTCTCGACCCGGTACCCGACGTGGTGGATGCCCTCGCCGCGTTTCTCGAGGAACCGGCCGACCGGCGTGTTCGGACCGAGCGCGCCGAGGAGCTGGACGAACGACGATCCCACCTCGAACAGCACCTCCTCGACGCCCTGGTCGTCCATCCGCTCCCGGTGGGCGGGCTCGAGCCCGAGGGTCGTCCGGTACCGCTCGACCGCGGCCTCGAGATCGGCGACCGCGATGCCGACGTGATCGATCTGCGTGGGTCTCACGAGCTCCTGCGGCGTCGGGTCTCGGCGAGCGGCGGCTGGAGCCGCTCGATCAGCTCGTACGCCTGCGGCACGTGGTACGCGCGCAGCGCGAGCGCGCGGCTCACCGCGGCCACGGCCTGCGCGCGAAGGTCCTCCTCCGGCTTGGCGCCATCAGCGCGCCCCGGGTGCGTCCCGTAGTACTCGACGAGCTCGAGGAACTGCTGGAGGGACGGGGTGAGCCCGCCGCGCTCGTACGCGTAGATCGTCTGGCGCGCCGCCGGGAACCCGCCGGCCGCCGCCGCGTCCTGCACGGCTCGGTATCCGGCCGCCTTGCGGAGCGCGCGCAGGAGCGCTCCGATCGTCCGCGCGTCCTCCCTGGGCACGGGCGGGAGTTTCTTCCTCGCCATGAGCGCACCTTAGCGGCTGCTCCGCGCCGGTGGGCATCGACGGCCCCTTCGCCTAGGGCGAAGGGCCGATGCGGCACATCGGCCGCAGTGACTAGGATGGTCGCGCCGTCGCACGAACCGTGAGGGGTGTCCTTGAGGCAGTCGAGCAGGTCCACCGCGTCCGTGCTCCTCGGCTCGGATGTCGCGTCGGATGGCCGCGCCGACGTCTTCAAGGTCCGTGAGCGGACCCGGCGGCGCCGGATCTGGCGACTGGTCCTGATCCTCGGCCTGATCGACTTCTACCTCTGGTATCGCTACCTCACCGACAACCCCTTCCGGCTGCCGACCCTCGGACCCGAGGCGGTCATCTTCCTGCCCATCTTCTTGCTGTTCGGCGCGGTCGCGCTGATGATGTTGATGCCGCTGTTCAGCGGCCGGTCCCCGCACCAGGTCGTGCGGCCGGAGGAGATCGAGATCGGGCTCGACCAGGTGCCGGGTCTCGACGACCAGGTGGACGAGGTCGGCCGGACCCTCGACGTGTTCCTCGGCTACGCGACCTTCCGCGATCAGCTGGGCGGCAACCCGCGGCGCGGGATCCTGTTCGAAGGACCGCCGGGCACCGGGAAGACGTTCCTCGCCAAGGCGATGGCCAAGCAGGCCGGCGTGCCGTTCCTCTTCACCGCCGCGCCGGCGTTCCAGTCGATGTGGTTCGGCATGACGAACTCGAAGATCCGGTCGTTCTTCCGGCGCCTGCGCAAGCTCGCCCGCAAGGAGGGGGGCGCGATCGGGTTCATCGAGGAGATCGACGCGATCGGCGGCGAACGCGGCGGGATGAACGCGAGCCCCGACGCGACGGGCCTCGGCCGGGTCGCCTCGAGCCTCGTCGGCCCCGCGGGCTCGGGGATGGTGAACGAGCTGTTGATCCAGATGCAGTCGTTCGACCAGCCGCCGTTCGGCGCTCGGACGAAGGCTCGGATGATCGAGTGGGTGAACGGCTTCCTGCCGCCGGAGCGTCGGATCCCCGCCGCCAAGCCGATCTACAGCAACATCCTGCTGATCGCCGCGACGAACCGCGCCGACCAGCTCGACCCCGCGCTGCTGCGTCCGGGACGGTTCGACCGGCGGCTGTACTTCGACCTGCCGACGAAGTCGGGTCGGCGCGAGCAGATCGATTTCTTCCTCGACCGCAAGACCCACCACGAGCTCCTCGACGACGACCACGAGCGCGAGCGCCTCGCGCACGACACGTTCGGCTACAGCCCGGTGATGATCGAGCACCTGTTCGACGAGGCGCTGCTCGTGGCGCTCCGGAACGGACGGACCGCGATGACCGCCCAGGATATCCACGAGGCGAAGCTGACCGAGGAGCTCGGGTTCAAGCAGGCGGTCACCTACACGGAGTCCGACCGCGTCTCGGTCGCGACCCACGAGGCCGGCCACGCCACGGCCGCCTTCTTCCTCGGGAAGGGGCGGCGCCTCGAGGTGCTGTCGATCATCAAGCGTCGGCAGTCGCTCGGCCTGCTCGCCCACGGGGACGAGGAGGAGCGCTTCACGCGGACGCGGTCGGAGATCGAGGCGAACGTGGCGATCTCGCTCGGTGGCCTCGTGGCCGAGGAGGTGTTCTTCGGGGAGAGCGGCACGGGCCCGGCGTCCGACCTGCAGCACGCGACCACGTTGACGGCGCAGATGGTGGGGTCGTTCGGGATGGCCGGTTCACTCGTGTCCTACGACGCGATCGCCGAGGGACCGGTCGGCTCGAAGAACCTCGTCGGCAAGGTGCTGAGCGACGCCGAGGGCAAGGCCCGGGTCGAGCAGATCCTGACCGAGCAGAAGGGCCGGGTCACGAGGCTGCTCGAGGAGAACCGGGACGTCGTGGTCGCGCTCCGCGACGCGCTGATCGCCCGGGACGAGCTCGTCGGCGACGAGATCATCCAGCAGATCGAGATCGCGATCGGCTCTCGGAGCTGAGGCTGCGGCACGCGCCCGCCGGCGCGCTATCGTTCGACCCGCGATGACGGATCCATCCGACGTCCTTCGAGCGATGTACGACCATCACCTGTGGGCGACCGAGGCCCTGATCGACCACCTCGGGCGGCTGCCGGCGAGCAGGCTCGACCGCTCGATCCCGGGGACGTACGGGTCGATGATCGACACGCTCACCCACATGATCGACGGAGACTCGCGATACCTCCTGCGGCTCCGCGACCCGACACCGCCGCTCGCCGACGACCGGGTCGGGGTGCCCCTCGCGCAGCTCCGGTCCGAGATGCCCGAGCACCGGCGTCGGTGGGACGAGGCGCTCTCCGACCTCGAGGCGGGCTCGCTTCATTCGGCGGTCCGCAGGCGTCAGGACTATCCGGACACGGACCCGGCCGAGGCGATGCTGCTGATCCAGGCGATCCATCACGGCAACGACCACCGGACACAGATCTGCTCGACGCTCGGCGCGCTCGGCGAGGAGGTCCCGGAGCTGGACGGCTGGGACTTCTGGGTTCGCGGACGCACGTAGTCCGGTGGATCCGGCCGACGAGCTCGTCGACATCGTCGACGAGCGGAACGACGTCGTCGGGGTCGTGCCGCGGCGGACGCTCCGCACCGAGAACCTGCTCCATCGCTGCACGTACGTGTTCGTCCTGAACCCCGCGGGCGAGCTGTACGTCCATCGGCGGACCGAGACCAAGGACGTCTACCCCGGCTACTACGACGTGTGCGCCGGCGGCGTGAACGCCGCGGGCGAGCCCTACGAGGTCTGCGCGCGGCGCGAGCTCGAGGAGGAGCTGGGCGTCGCCGCCGAACCCACGTTCCGGTTCCTCCACCGCTACGACGGCCCCAGCGGGCGGGTCTGGGGCGCCGCCTTCGACGTCGTGTGGGACGGACCGATCGTGTGGCAGCCCACCGAGGTCGTGTGGGGCGTGTTCGTGCCGCTCGACGAGGTCGGACCGATGACCGAACGCGAGCGGTTCTGTCCGGACGGGCTCGAGGTCTTCGAACGGTGGCGCTTGTCGCGATCCGGTAGGCAGGCTCACGACGGGTCCTGATGGTACGCCACACCGACGCTCGTCCACCCCGATCGTCGGCGCCACTCCTCTATCGTGCGCGTCGATCAGGCCGGGTCAGCGGCGTTCACCCGCCGGCCACGCTCATGGTCACGATCATCTTGGCGCCCAGAGCAACTCGAACGTGTCCAGGACGACCAACGTGTCCTCGCTGACCGGCTGCCCCAGACTCGCGAAGAAACGGACATGCGCATCGCGCCAGGACGCGAGACTCCGGTCCCCTTCGCCCTCCACCCAGGCGAACGCCTCGTCAACGAGGCCGAATGGGCGCACTTCGACACTGGTCGTGCGGATGACGCAGAGGGGGGTGCCTTGCCCGTCCAGCACGATGCTCAGGTTGCCGACCGCTGGTAGCGGCTCGTCGTCCTCCTCGTAGGATGAGAGAAGGCTCGTGGTAGCACGCTTCTGCCCATCACGAACGAGAAGTCCGAGCTCATCGGCCGTCTCGGCGTCGCTCCCGAACGATCCCGTCACGTAGGTGCCTTCGATGCCGGTCGCGTCGACGAACGAGCGCCAGAACTCTGAGACCTCCGCATCTCGATCCTCCCTCATGGGGACGTAGCCACTGGGCGTAGAGAGACGCCCGGGTGTTCGGCGGCGATCTCCATCTCGCTTGGAGCGATCCGAAGCCGCGTCTCGCGGTCGACGACGAGACGTGTCACGCCGCCGACGCTACACCCTCGCGGATGACGCCTCGTGCCGTGACATCCGGGATCAGGCTCTGCGGGAGCGGCGATCGCGCGAGGCGTTGGGATACGTGACTCATCCGAGCCGGCGGAGGGTCGGGAGGACCTCCGTCGCCAGGCGCTCGGCCTGCTCCTCACGGCGCCCGCCGATCCAGAAGTTCAGGACCGTGAAACCGGCCTCGAGGAACTCGAGCAGGCGCTCGATCACCTCGTCCGGTTCGCCCGCGACGCTCCGTTCGGGGTCGGGAGGGGGCGGCCCGGCGAGCCGAACGCCGACGTTGTACGCGTAGTCGAGCTCGACGGGGTCCCGGCCGGCCTGCTCGGCCGCGGCGCGCACGAGCGCCATCTTCGAACGCGCCTCGTCGGGCGTGGCGGGCCCCATCGACGGGATCCAACCGTCGGCGCGTCGGCCGGTCAGCCGCAGTGCTCGCGGGCCGTACGTGCCGAGCCAGATCGGGATCGGCCGGTCCGGCTTGGGCTCGACGAGCGCCTCGTCGGTGCGGTAGTGGCGGCCCTCGAACGTGAACGGTGAGCGGGTCCAGACGCCCCGGATCACGGCGAGTGCCTCCTCGAGCGCTTCGACCTTCTCGGCCGGCGTCCGGACGGGCGCGCCGAGTCCCGCGAACTCGGCGTCCGCGCCGCCCGCGCCGAGCCCGAGGATCACGCGGCCGTCCGACAATCGGTCGAGCGACTCGGCCATCTTCGCCGTGAGCGCGGGGAGGCGGAAGGGGAGGCCGAGGACGTCGGTGGCGACATGGACCCGGCTCGTGCGAGCGGCGATCCACGTCAGCAGGGTCCAGGTCTCGAACGACGGCCGGTCCCCGTGCGGGTGGTCCCAGATCGAGACGATGTCGAACCCGAGCTCTTCCGCCCGAACGGCCTCGGCGACCGGGTCCGAGCGCCCGGATGCCGACGGGACGATCGACACGCCGAACCTCGCCACGCGCCCTCCTGCCGCCGGCGCATCGGTCGATGCATGGCTCCGGCGTAGACTGGGGAACCACCGTACCGACGAAGGGAAGACGATGCCTCGCAGCGTCATCGTGGCCGGTGCTCGAACGCCGATCGGCAAGTTCCACGGCGCGTTCCGAGACCTCTCCGCGGTCGACCTCGGAGCGGTCGCGATCCGCGCGGCGCTCGCCCGGTCGGGCGTCGCCCCCGACCAGGTGGACTACGTGGTGATGGGGCAGGTGATCCGCGCCGGCACCGGGCAGGTCACCGCCCGGCAGGCCTCGGTGGCCGCCGGCATCCCCAAGGAGGTCCCGTCGCTGAACGTGGACAAGGTCTGCCTGTCGGGCACGACCGCGATCGCGCTCGCCGACCAGATGATCCGCGCGGGAGAGGTCGACGTCGTCGTGGCCGGCGGGATGGAGTCGATGACGCAGGCGCCGTATGTCGTGCCGAAGGCGCGCGCCGGCTCTCGGCTCGGCGACGCGGATCTCGTCGACACGATGATCCACGACGGCCTGTGGTCGTCGTTCACCGGGCAGACGATGGGTGAGTCCTCGGACGTGGTGAACGCGGAGCTCGGCATCGGCCGGGAGGAGCAGGACGCCTGGTCGGCGCGGTCGCACCAGCGCGCGGCCGCGGGATGGGACTCCGGCGCGCTCGCTGAGGAGGTCGCGGCGGTCGAGGTTCCCCAGCGTTCGGGCGACCCGGTCGTCGTCGAACGCGACGAAGGCATCCGCCCCGACTCCACCGCCGAGTCGCTCGCGCGGCTGAAGCCCGCGTTCGGGAAGGACGGGACGATCACCGCCGGCAACGCATCGCAGATCAGCGACGGCGCCGCGGCCGTCGTCGTCACGAGCCCGGAGAAGGCGGAGCAGCTCGGCGTGGAGCCGATGGCCGAGATCGTAGCGCACGGCATGTCCGCCGAGCGGTTCCCCTACCTCCACACCGTCCCCGCGATCGCGCTCCAGAACGCGCTCAAGAAGGCGGATCTCGACGTCCACGATCTCGGCCTGCTCGAGGTCAACGAGGCGTTCGCCGCCGTCGCGCTCAACGTGACGCGGATCCTCGGGTTCGACGAGGCCCTCGTGAACGTGAACGGCGGTGCCGTCGCGCTCGGCCATCCGATCGGCGCGAGCGGCGCGCGGCTCGTGCTCACGCTCGCCCACGAGCTGCGGCGTCGTGGGGTCGACCTCGGCGCCGCGGCGATCTGCGGCGGCGGCGGCCAGGGCGACGCGCTGGTGATCCGGCGCCTCTGAGCGATGGCGGACGTCGAGCGGTTCGAGCTGCCCGAGGAGCTCGAGGAGTTCCGCGCGCTCGTGCGGCAGATCGCGGAGGACCGCATCGCGTCCCGGGCCGCCGAGATCGACGAGACCGACGAGTGGCCCGAGGACGTCTACAAGGTCCTCGTCGACAACGACCTGATGGGGGTTGGCTACCCCGAGGAGCACGGCGGATCGGGGGGCGGCTCGCTCGCGTTCGGCGTGCTCATCGAGGAGTTGTCGCGCGTCTCGGCCGGGGTCTCGCTCACGCCGCTCGTGTCCAAGCTCGGCGTGATCCCGCTCCGGATCGCGGGCGACGACGAGAAGGCCCGCCGCATGACCGAGGGGATCGCGCGCGGCGAGCTGCTGATGTCCTACGCGCTCACCGAGGCCGGCGCCGGATCCGACCCGGCCGCGATGACCACGCGGTACGAACGTGACGGCGACGCGTGGGTCCTGAACGGGACGAAGCGGTTCATCACGGGCGCCGGCGTCTCCCACGCGTACGCGGTCTTCGCGACGAGGGACGCGGCGCTCCGCGGCAAGGGCGTCTCGGCGTTCCTCCTCATGAAGGACGACCCCGGTGTCGAGTTCGGACGCAAGGAAGACAAGATGGGGATCCGGGGCTCGCCCACGCGCGAGGTGATCATGACCGACGCGCGCATCCCGGCGGACCGGCTGATCGGCGAGGAGGGCGAGGGCTTCGCGTACGCGCTCCGAACGCTCGACTACTCGAGGCCGGTGATCGGGGCGCAGGCGGTCGGGATCGCAGCCGGCGCGCTCGACGCGGCGGCGCGGTACGCGACCGAGCGGCAGCAGTTCGGCAAGCCCGTGTCCGAGTTCCAGGGGGTCTCGTTCATGCTCGCCGACATGGCGATGCAGCTCGAGGCCGCGAGGATGCTCGTGTACAAGGCGCTGGCGCTCTGCGACGCCGAGGATCCCCGCATGTCGTACTTCTCGAGTGTCGCGAAGTGCTTCGCGTCCGACGCCGCGATGCGGATCACGACCGATGCCGTGCAGGTGTTCGGCGGCTACGGCTACGTGAGGGAGTACCCGGTCGAACGGCTCATGCGCGACGCGAAGATCACGCAGATCTACGAGGGCACGAACCAGATCCAGCGCATCGTGATCGCGCGCGAGCTGCTCCGCTCGCTGGAGTGAGCGCCGCCGGACAGGAGCGTCGCGGGCATCGCGCTCCGAACCGGCGTCGCTAGATCGTCACCTCGCCGGGCAGGTCGTCGGGCCCGCCGAGCTCGCGGAGCCCGGCCATCACGTCGTTCGGGGCGCCGAATGTCGCGGCCGAGACGTGGCTCGCGAGCGCATCGCGCTCGGTCCCGGCGTCGTCGTCCTCCGCCTCGTCCCTCCCACCGATCCCGCTCGCCTCGAGCGTGTCAGCCATTCGTACTCCTCGCCGTCGGCGACCCCGTCCGACCACCAGGCCGCCGGATGCTCACCTCGTCCGCGCCGCCGTGTTGGATCTCCTCTTCGAGCACCCACTGGGTGAGCGCCAACCGGTCGCGCAGCGTGTCGGCGTCGATCTCGGCCCGGTCGAGCTGCTCGGTCGTCGCGCGGAGCTTCGTGCGCAGGGCCCGAAGCTCGGCGTCGCGCTCGCGGGCCGCGCCCATCCGGCGCTCGAGCTCGTCGATCCGAGCGAGCGCGTCGTCCAGCTCCTTGCGCTGCTGCGGGGAGGGCGGGGGTGAACCCGCGGCGCGGGGCTGCGCCGCGGGCCAGACGTTCGGCGACGGCGAGGGGTGTCCCGGCTTTCTCGCGCCCACGTAGGTGCGGGGGAGCGCGACCCTCGGCCTCGCGAGGCTCGTCGCGACGACCATCCCGACCGCCCCGAGCAGCAGCGCTCCGCACGCCAAGGCGACGAGGTGCCAGCGGGCGGTCGCCTTCGACGCGATCGGCCCGAACGGCTGCGAGAGCTCGGCCACGTCGACGGGGCCGTCCGGGGACAGCCAGATCGGCACGAGCGTCTGCAGCGAACCGCTGTGGATCTGGCTGACCGCGGTCTCGCCTTTCGCGATCTCGAACGTCAGGTTCCGGAGGTAGGTGGCGTGCGTCCCGACGATGCCGGTGTCCTCCGCGTACAGGATCCTCCCGAGCGCCGAGTAGATGCGGACGCGATCGATCGGGGTGGTGGAGATGATGCGTTCGTCGATGTCGCGTCCGAGCTCGTCGGCCCGGTCGCCATGGACCGGCGCGGCGAGATCGGAGGGTTGGAGCAGGCGGGCGAGCTCGGTCTGCGCCACGTGCTCGGCGGCGGCCGCGTTCCGCCGGAGGGCGTCCTCCCGTGCCTCACCCGCGAGCAGGAGCGACGTCGACAGCGCGATGACCAGGGCGAAGGCGAGCCAGCCCCAGATCGGTCGCATCCGGCGTGAGGCCAGGGAGCCGAGCAAGGTCCTCCTTCGTCCATCAGCTTTCGTCTCGTCCTCGGCACCTATCGGCAGGCCCCGAGGCAGGGCGGAGTCCCCCGGCCAGGGGATTGGACCCCGGGACCTGGTCCCACATGGCCCGGTCGGGGGAGGGCCCGGCTGTCGTGGGCCTCCGTTACGCTTCGGCTCGTGCTCACGCTGCGCGCCGACCCCTGGACGCCGGACTACGGGATGGGCTTCGAGGCCCGGCTGGGCGAGGTCCCCGCGACGGCCGATCCCGACGTCGAGAGCGCCGACTGGTCGCGCCCCCTCACGCCGGTGCAGCCGGAACACTGCGTCACCTGGTTCGTCGACGGGGTCCGGCGGGTCGAGCTGCGGGTGCTCGCCGAGGAGGACGGGGCACGGGTCCACGGCCTGTTCGGCTCGTGGGCGGTCGGGGCCGTCCGCAGCGACGGCCGCGCGACGTTCGCCGAGCACGACGTGGGACGCAACCTCGTGCTGGGCGGCGGCCGTTCGGCGGCCCGGGTCGAGCTCGAGGCGGGATCGCACCGGCTGGTGTTCGAGCCGCGGACGGAGACGGGGCCCGACCCCGACACGCCGCTGCACGGCCTGCAGGAGGCGATGCGCGGCGCCGAGGCGGCGATCGCCACGCGGATCGCCGGCTCGAGCGGCTGCCTCGTCCTCGCCGACGGCCCGCTGAAGACGCTGCGGGACGAGACGACCTCGCCGATCGTCGGCGTCGTGAAGCGATTCGTCCGCGCGTACCTGGGGCCCGAGCACGACGCGCTGCTCGGGCGGCTGTCGCCGGGGGAGCGCACGCCGCTGTTCGGGCTCGCGTACGAGGGGCAGGCGTTCGAGCGCTTCGCCTGGTACACGCGCCTCGTGCCCTCGCGCCCGGCGTGGCACGACCACGCGGGGCTCGTCCGCTGCGAGGTCCGGGCGGGCGTAGGCATCGACGCGGCGCGGTCGCTCGCCGACCGGGTGAGCGCGACGCTGCCGCGGTTCGCCGGGCGGGCAACCGATCCCCGCTATCCGCAGAACCTCGCGCCGGTCGGCGGGCTCGAGACCTGGCTGCAGCACCGGATGGGACATCGCGGCCTGATCCGGCGCGCGATCACGGAGTGGCTGATGCGGGAGGCGGCATGAGCGTCGAGGAGACGTCCGAGCCCGTCGGGATGGTGCTCGGGACCGAGGACGCGACGCCGCTCACGTTCTGGGTCGGCGTGGCGCCCGACGCGTACCTGCAGCTCGACGACGCGGTCGTCGTCGACACCGAGGTGCCCGGTCGGGGCGCCCTCCGGATCGCCGGGATCGTGCAGGACGTGCGCGCGCGGCACGAGGGCGCGCAGTTCGACACCGATGTGTTCCTCGTGGAGCGCGGCGTGCTCCCCGTCGACACCGCGGTGGCCGCCCAGGTGGTCGCCACGCGGTTCGAGCCCGAGGTGTTCGTCCCGCCGATGCCGGGCCTCCCGGCGCTCCGCGCGCGGGGCAAGGACCGAGACGAGGCGATGTACTTCGACCAGATGGACCGCCGCGTCGCCGCGGGCCTCACGCGCGACGGCGAGCCCGTGTTCCTCGACCTCGACTTCCTCGACGGGACGCGCGGCGCGCACGTGAACATCAGCGGCGTCTCTGGCGTCGCGACGAAGACGACGTACGCCCTGTTCCTGTTGTATGCGCTGTTCCACACCGACGCCCTTGGCAGGTACGCCACCAACACGAAGGCGCTCGTGTTCAACGTCAAGGGCGAGGACCTGATGTGGCTCGACACCCCCAACGCCCGGCTCACCGAGCGCGACCGCGAGGACTACGACCGACTCGGGCTGCCGGCCGGCGCGTTCGAGAGCGTGGGCCTGTGGGCGCCGATCCGTCCGGACTCGGGCGGGCAGGCGATCCCGCAAGTCGAGGGTCGCTCCGAGGGCGTCACCGCGTACTTCTGGACCGTGCGCGAGTTCGTGCGCGAGCGCTTCCTGCGGTTCATGTTCGCCGAGGCCGAGGACGAGCGCTCGCAGATCGCGGACCTCGTCGCCCGCATCGAGGCCGCGCTCGACCGCGAGTGCGAGGACAATCCCGAGAACGACGCGACCGTGACGTTCGGCGGCTACCCGGTCGAGGACTTCGCGCGCCTGTGCGAGATCGTGGCCGAGGAGGTCGACACCGACGGCTCGTCGTGGCGCGGGCGGGTTTCGGACGCCACCGTGAGCGCGTTCATCCGCCGGCTCGACGCCGCGCGGTTCCGGATGGGCCATCTGATCCGCGGGCGCGACGCCGAGCACCCCGAACGCCACCGGATCGACTGGGGGTCCAACCAGGTCACGGTCGTGGACATCCACAACCTGCACGACCGCGCGAAGCGGTTCGTGACCGGCGTGGTGATCAAGCGGCTGTTCGAGCACAAGGAGCGGATGGGCCGGCGCGAGCCGCTCGCCTTCCTCGTCCTGGACGAGCTGAACCGCTACGCGCCGCGCGACGGCTGGAGCCCGATCAAGGAGGTGCTCCTCGACGTCGCCGAACGCGGTCGTTCGCTCGGCATGATCCTCGTCGGCGCGGAGCAGACCGCGTCCGAGGTCGAGCGCCGCGTGATCTCGAACAGCGCGTTCCGCGTCGTCGGGCGGCTCGACACGGCGGAGGCCGCGCGGAGCGAGTACGGGTTCCTGCCGGCGGTCACCAGGGCGCGGGCGTCGATCCTCAAGCCGGGCTCGATGATCCTGCAGCAGCCGCACATCCCGGTGCCGCTGCAGATCCGCTTCCCGTTCCCGGCGTGGGCGACGCGCGCCGACGAGGCCGACACCGGGAGCGCGGCGTCGGTGTTCGAGCGGTTCGAGGGGGACTAGGCGCTGCGGTTCCTGCACACGGGCGACTGGCACGTCGGGCGAGCGATCCGAGGCCGGTCGCGCGCCGAGGAGTTCGCGGCCGCGCTCGACGAGGTGGTGGGGATCGCCGTCGGCGAGGGCGTCGACGGCGTCCTGCTCGCGGGCGACGTCTACGAGCATCGCGCGCCGGCCCCCGAGGCCGACGCCCTCGTGTTCGACGCGTTCCTGCGGCTGCACGACGCCGGGATCCGGGTCGTCACGATCCCGGGCAACCACGACTCGGCGATGCGGATGGAGGCGTTCGGCAGGCTGCTCGAGCCGATCGGCGTCCACGTCGTCCCGCGGGTCGCGCCACCGGGGCAGGGCGGGATCGTCGTCGTCCCGAGCCGCGACGGCTCCGAGGAGGCCGAGATCGCGTGCGTCCCGTTCGTCCCCGAGCGGCGCTTCGGCGACGCGGCCGCGCTGTTCGACGCCGGCGAGACGTGGTTCCAGTCCTACGCGCAGGGGATGGGCGAGCTGCTCGCGACGATGGCGACCGGGTTCACGTCCGGCCGCATCCCGATCGTGCTCGGGCACCTGTTCACCGACGGCGCGCTCGTCACGCCGGGCGGCGGCGAGCGCGAGCTCACGATCGGCATCGCGTACGCGGTCCCGCCGTCGCGCCTGCCGGCCGAGGCCGCGTACGTCGCGCTCGGTCATGTGCACCTGCCGCAGGTGGTGAAGGGGTCGCCGGCGCAGGCGCGGTACGCCGGGTCGCTGCTGCAGCTCGATTTCGGCGAGGCGGGGCAGCGCAAGAGCGTCGCGATCGTGGAGGCGGCGCCGGGGAAGCCGTCCAAGGTGACGGAGGTGCCGCTCTCGAGCGGTCGAGCGCTGCGGGACGTGCGCGGCACGCTCGACGAGGTGATCGAGCAGGGGTCGGCGGCGGGCGACGCCTGGCTCCGGGTCTTCGTCGCGACCGACGGGCCGGTGCCCGGGATCGCGGACCGGATCCGCGACGAGCTGCCGAACGCGCTCGACGTGCACCTCGAGTACGAGCGCGCCGAAGGCTCGGGCGACGCCGGCCCGCCGCTGTCGTCGCTGCACCCGCGCGACCAGTTCGTCGCGTACCACCAGGCGCACCACGGCGTCGCGCCGGCGGACGAGCTGCTCGCGGCGTTCGATCAGGTCCTCGAGCTCGAGACGGAGTCCGCGCCGTGAGGCCGGTTTCGCTCCAGATCAAGGGGTTCACGTCGTTCCGCGACGAGCAGCGGGTCGACTTCGAGGGGCTCGATCTGTTCGCGATCGCCGGCCCCACCGGCTCGGGCAAGTCCTCGATGCTCGACGCGATGACCTACGCGCTGTTCGGCTACGTGGACCGCGTGGGCAGGCAGTGCTCGCAGCTGATCAGCCAGGGGCAGCCCGTCATGTCCGTCCTGCTCGAGTTCGAGTCGGGGGACCGCCGGTATCGGATCACGCGACGCACGCCGGTCAAGGGTGCGACCAAGATCCAACTGGAGGAGTGGACCGGAACGGACTGGCATCAGCCGCCGGGCTCGGATCGCGTGAAGGAGGCCGACGCGATGATCCGCGAGGCGATCGGCCTGGACTACGAGGCGTTCACCCGTACGGTGCTGCTCCCGCAGGGGCGGTTCGCGGAGTTCCTCGTCGGCGACGCGAGGGAGCGCCGGTCGATCCTCACCGAGCTGCTCGGCCTCGAGCTCTTCGAGCGCCTGGGGAAGCGAGCGGGCGAGATCAAGCGGCAGTCGGCCGCCGACGCGAACGCCGTGACGACGCTGATCGAGACCCAGTACGCGGGCATCACCCCCGACGCGGTCGCCGAGGCGGAGACGCTCGCGAAGGCGGCGGCCGAACGCGAGCACGCGGTCGCCGACGCCGAGGCGAAGGTGCGCGCGGTGGCGGAGCGGTGGGCCGGGAGCTCGCGGACGATCGAGGAGCTCCGGACCTGCGAACGCGACCTGCGCGAGGCGGCGGACTCTGCGGAGGACCTCGCCGGCGCGCTCGACGACGTCTCCGCTCGCGCCGCCGAGATCGAGGGCGAGCTGAAGGACCGGACGAAGGCGGTGACGGCGGCCGAACGCGCGGCGGCGAAGGCCGTTGCGGCGTTCGAGAAGGCCGAGGCGTCCTGGGGACGGACGGTCGAGCTCGCCGTGGTTCGGACGAAGGCCGAGTCGCTGCTCGAGGCGCGGACGACGGTCGAGGCCGCCGAGGCCGAGCTCGAGGGAGCCAACGACGCCGTCGCCGATCTCGAGGCGGCCGACGAAGAGGCCGACCGGGCGGTCGCGTCGGCGGTCGGCGCGGCGGCCTCGGCGATCGAGGTGGTCGAGGCGGCGGAGGCCGCGCTCGAGGACGCCCGCCACCAAGATCACGTCGCGGCCGTTCGCGCCGGCGTTCGCGCCGGCGACGACTGCCCCGTGTGCGGCGCGAAGATCGAGAAGCTCCCACGGGCCGCGAGGCCGAAGAAGCTCGAGGCCGCGCGGGTCGCGCTCGACCGCGCGAGGAAGGACGCGCAGACGGCGCAGGGCTCGCTCGCGGAGGCCGAGCGTGCCAAGAGCGCCGCCGCCGCCGCGCTCGGCGCCGCGAAGGCGCAGATCGCGCGATCCGAGTCGGGGCTCGCGAAGGCGCGCAAGGACGCTGACCGACTCGAGGCCGAGCTCGCGAAGGCGCTCGGCGGCGGGGTCCCGGCGGACCCGGTCGCCGCGATCGACGAGCGCATGGACGCGCTCGAGGAGCTCGAGGCGTCCGCCGACGAGGCGCAGACCTCGGTCGGCGAGGCGCGTGCGTCGGTCACCGAGGCCGAACGCGACCGGGACGCGATGGGCGCCGAGCTCGCGGAGTCCCGCGGCCGACTCGCGTCGATCGCCACGGTGGGACTCCTCGACCGCGCGCGCGCGTTGGACGACCGGGTGCCGCGGCCGCCCGCGCCGCTCACCGGGAAGGAGCCCGCGGCCGCGCTCGCCACGAAGGCGTCGGGCCTCGCGGGACTGTTCGCGTCCAGCGCGGAGTCGCTCGCGGAGGTGGGGGAGCGGCTCGGCGAGGGGGAGCGGGAGGTCGTACGCGAGGCGGCGCGGCACCTCGAGGGGTTCGAGGAGATCGCGATCGACCCCGAGGCATCGACCGTCGCCGACGTGATCGGGGCCGTCGCGAGCGGCCGGACGAGGGCGACGAAGGACGCCGCGACCGCGGACGCGAGGGCCGTCCGCGCGCGGGAGGACCTGGCGAAGGCCGAGGCGCTCGAGGAACGGGTGGCCGAGCACCGGACGCGCGCCGACGTCTTCGGGGCGCTCGCCGGGGAGCTCCGGGCCGACCGGCTCGTGGCCTTCCTCCAGGTCGAGGCGCTCCAGCTGCTCGCCGCGGCCGGCTCGGAACGCCTGGCCACGCTCTCGCTCGGGCGCTACCGCCTCGAGTACGAGGACGACGAGTTCGCGGTGGTCGACACGTGGAACGGCGAGGAGCGCCGCAGCGCGCGGACGCTCTCGGGCGGCGAGACCTTCCTCGCCTCCCTCGCGCTCGCGCTCGCGCTGTCCGAGCAGGTCCGCTCGCTCGCGGTCACCGAGCGGGCTCGGCTCGACTCGTTGTTCCTCGACGAGGGGTTCGGGACGCTCGACCCGGAGGCGCTCGAGGTCGTGGTCGAGGCGATCGAGCAGCTCGGCGGCGACGGCCGGATGGTGGGCGTCATCACCCACATCCGGGAGCTTGCTGCCCGGCTCCCCGCGAGGATCGAGATCGAGAAGTCGCCGAGGGGCAGCGTGCTCAGCGTCTCGAGCTGAAGACGCGGCTCAGATGACCGGACGCCGGCGCTCTTGCATGATCTCTTCGCCGGCCCGTTCGCCGTCCGCCAGCGTCTGGGCCCTCCGTTCGTGCTCCTCGGTCAGTTCGCGCTCGAAGCGCTCGCGTTCCTGCTGAAGCTCTTCCTCGAACCGGTCGCGCTGCTCGGCCATCGCCTGCTCCGGGACACGGGTCCGCTCCTCGAACTCCCGTAGTCCCTCCTCGAGCTCGGCCAGTGTGGCCTCGCCCTCGGTCCTGGCGGCCTCGAGCTCCGCGCGCATGGCGTCGGCCTCGGCCCGGAGCGACTCGATCTCCTCGTCCCGCGCATCGCTCGTGTCCCTGACGGCCTCGAGCTCAGTCCTCGCCGCGTGGGCCTCGGCGTGGGCCATCTCGAGCTCCGTCCTCGCCGCGTCGAACTCGGCGCGGATCGCCTCGAGATCTGCCCTCACCGCTTCCCCCTCCGCACGCGCGGCCTCGGCTTCGGATCGAACGCCGTCGCCCTGGGCGCGGTGCGCATCGAGCTCGGCGTTGCGCTCGGCGACCTCCGCCCGGAGGGCCTCCATCTCGGCCTCGTGGCCTTCGGCCTCTGCGCGAAGCGCCTCGAGCTCGTTCTTGCGCGCCTTCGCCTTGTTCCTGAGTTGTTCGAACTGCTCGGTGCGACCCTCCGACTCCGTCCGGAGCGCATCGAGCTCGGCGGTCCGTGCGTTCGCCTCCGACCGGAGCGCCTCGATCTCCGCGGTACGGATGAGGGCGTCCGCCCGGAGACCGTCGCGCTGCTCGGAGGCCGTGTCGCCCTCCTCCCGCGCGGCCTCGAGTTCCTCGCGCAGCCGCTCGATCTCCGCCCGAGCCGTCTCGAGGTCCGAGCGCACGGGCTGCGCCTCGGCCTTCGATCGCTCCAGTTCGTCCCTCGCGTCGGCGAGCTGGGTTCGGAGCTCGTCGGCCGCGCCGTTCGAAGCCTCGAGATCCGACGCGAGCTCGTCGGCACGTTCGGACCGTGTCCGCCTCTCCGCGAGCTCGGCCTCGAGTCCCTCGACGCGTTCGCTCGCCGCCGCGAACCCCGCGCGTGCCGCGGCGAGCTCGTCCTTCAGGTTCTCGACCTGCAGGACGCTGGCCTGCCCGTCGACGCGGGCGGCCTCGTGCTCGGCGCGCAGGGCCTCGAGCTCCTCCCGCACCGTCTCGAGCTCCGTGGACGTGGTGCGCACGCGAGCGTTGGCCGACCCCAGCTCCTCGGTCAGGTCAGGGCGGACCTCGAGGTCCTTGACGCGCTGGGCCCAGGTGACGACCTCTCGCTCCGCGCGGGTGGCACGCTGCCCCTCGTTCTCCAGGTGCTTGGTGAGTGCCTCGTGCTCGGCTCGTGCCGCGGCGAGCTCGGCCTCGAGCTCCTCGATCCGGGCGGCGATCTCGGAGGTCGACGCCGCGGCGGCGGACTCGGCCGCCGCGATCTGCGTGCGCGCCTCCTGGGTCTCGCGTCGGGCGACCTCGAGCGCCTCGTCCGTCGCGGCGAGCTGCCGGATATTCTGTTCGAGCTGGCTCCGGGCCGCCTCGGCGTCGGCGAGACTCGCCTCGGCCGACCTCTGGACCTCCCGACGGGCGGCCTCGGCCTCCTCGCGGTAGGTCTGGGCAGTCGATTCGAGCTCGGCGCGCGCGGCCTCGGCGTCCGAGCCGGTCTTCTCGAGCGCCGCCTCGAGCATCTCTCGGACCCCCTGGAGCTCGGACACGCGCGCTTCGAGCGCCATGCGCGACTCGCGTTCGGAGGCCGCGTCGTGTTCGGCGTGGCGCAGCGATCGACGCAGACGATCGAGCTCCTCCGCGTCGGCGGGGATCGGCGACGCGGCCGGCCCCGGATCGGCGAACGGCTCGGGGACCGTCGCGGAGGGGAAGGCGCTGTCGACGACCGGCGCGGCCTGGCGGGCAGTGGCCTCCACCGCCTGCGCTGCCTCGGCCCGCGCCTCCATCGATCGACGGGACAGCTCTTCGTTCCGGTCTTTCAACGAGGAGAGCTCGGAGCGGACGGCCCTCAGGTCGGTCTCGAGGCGCTGGTACTGCTCGTCGCGTTCGCTCGCGGTCCGCTCGACGTCACGGAGCGAGGACGTGACGGTGTCGAACTCGGCGCGAACCCTGGCCTCGGCCTCCCGCGCGTCATGCAGTTCATGCTCCATGCGTTCGACGCGCTGGCGTTCGATGCGGAGCGCGCGGACGTCTCGCGGGTCGCTGGCCGCGAAGCCCGACGAGGAGCCGCCGCCGGCGCCCCGGCGGAGCGCAGCGGCGAGGACCAGCAGTGCGACGAGCGCCACCCCTATCGAGCCGTACAACCAGGTCCGTCCCGCGGCGTCGATCTCCGCCGCAGGGAGAGCGATCTCGGCGACCACCGTCTCGCTCCCGTCCTCGCCGACCGGTGCCGGCGCGAAGACGTGGAGCGAGCTCTCGGTCTGCTGCGTCCTCGTTCCGTCGGACAGGACGCGGGCGATCCGATCCTGCTCCTGTCGGTCCTGCGTTCCGATCAGCGAGACTTCGTCCGCGAAGACGACGACCGCGTCCTCGTTCCAGACCATGACGGTCTGGTCGGCCTCGAGGAACCTTCGATGCACGTAGGCGGAGACGCTGGCGGCGTGGGAGCTCTCCATCGTTCCGCTCAGGTCTTCGGGCGACAGGCGCGCGCCGATCCCGCGGGCTGCCGCCTCCGCCGAGCTCACGGCCTGCGCCGTGGCCTCCTCGCCCGCCGTGCTCGAGCGAAAGAAGCAGAAGGCCGCCGCGCCGGCAAGCGCGAGCGCGAGGACGACGAGCAGCCAACGCTGCCCTCGCCGGGGTACACCCAGGGTCACGGAGCCTCCACCTACGCACGGATGTGGGTCGTTCCGTGTATCGGCCGGTTGGCGGGCGGACGTGAGCCTTTCGCCGGAAGGGCGCGGACGACCGAACCGTTGTCGGGAGGGGCAACGATGGACCTGGAGCGGCGCTCAGCCGACGGGCTGGGTCTCCGAGCCGGTCTCCACCCACTCCTCGCCGTCCCAGCGCAGCGTCGTGATCCGGAAGGCGCTCGGGCAGCAGTGCGGATCGCCCTGCTCGTAGACGGCCTCGCGGATCCGAAGCTCGCCGGCCGCGATCGCGATGTCGGTGTCGCAGGTGTCCCGGCGGAAGATCTCGGTTGCCACCCCGGGTTCGGAGGCGACGACGCGCCACCTCCCGCATGCGCCGGAGCCTCCTGTGTGCTCGTTCGTCAGCAGGTCCACGATCCCGTCGCCCGTGAGGTCCCCGGGCTCCATCGAGATGCCGAGGACCCCCGTGCGCGGCCGGTCGGTGAACGCGTACAGCGCCCGCCACTCCGGGCCGTCGGACCGCTGCCAGAAGACGAGCCCCTGGGTCGAGGCGAAGGGATCGGCCCCGCGCCGCCAGGCGAGCGCGATCTGATCGATCGGATCCTGCGGGGTCGTCTGCAGCGCCGTGAAGGCGATCTCGGCGCGCGGTGGCAGGAGCGGTGAGAGGTCGCCGGCGCTCACCCGGGCGACATCCGCGGGGTCGTCGACCAGGGTCGGTGCGTCGGCGGGGAGGTCCAGGTCCTGTTCGGGCGTGGGTTCGGCGCTGGGGGACCCCGACGGCGAAGCGGACGACGTCGACGGGTTCGAGGTGGCGCCGGAGGTCGCCGACGTCGCCGTCGTCGGCGAGGGTCCGGACACGTCGGTGTCGCCACAGGCGACGAGGAGCGCGAACGAGAGGAACGCGAGCAACGCGCGCACGCGGGCATGCTACCGGCCGCCCTCGCGTAGGATGCCGCGCGTGGCGACCCTCGCTCCGCGGCCGGCGGCCGACAGCCAGGTCACGTTGATCCAGCTGATGGAGATCACCGACGCCAACCTCGCGGGGTTCGTCCACGGCGGCGTGATCATGAAGCTCGTCGACACCGCGGCGGGACTGGCCGCGATCAAGCATGCCGGCGGCATGTGCGTCACGGTCTCGATGGACGAGATGTCCTTCCTCGCACCGGTCCACGTCGGCGACACCGTCACCGTTCAGGCCTCGGTCAACGACGTCGGCACGACCTCGCTCGAGGTCGGGGTGCGGGTCGAGTCGGAGGACCTGCGGACCGGGGAGCGGACCCACACGTCGAGCGCCTACCTCGTGTTCGTCGCGCTCGACGACGAGGGATCGCCTCGTGCCGTTCCGCCCGTCGTCGCCGCGACCCCGATGGAGCAGCGGCGCCAACACGAGGCGAGGATCCGTCGCGAGACGAGGATGGCGCACCGCAAGGCGATCGAGGAGCTGCGCCGGGACCGGGAGTGAGCGGCCAGGCCCGGGTCGAAGGGGCGCTTCTGGGAGCATGGAGGTCGTGAGCAACGACCTTGGCGCGCGCACCCGGCTCGAGACCTCGAAGGGCTGGGTGGAGATGGTCCCGCTCGCACCGCTCGGCGATCTCGAACGGCTTCCACACACGGTCAAGATCCTGCTCGAGAACCTCGCGCGGCGAGCGGGGACGCGCGACGTCTCCGAGGCGGACGTGCGGGCGCTCGCGAGCTGGCCCGAGCCCTCCGCCGACACGAACGTCGCGTTCATGCCGACGCGCGTGTTGATGCAGGACTTCACCGGCGTCCCGGCCGTGGTGGATCTCGCGGCGATGCGCTCGGCGATGGCACGCGCGGGCGGCGACGCCGCGACCGTCGACCCGCTCGTCGACGTGGACCTGATCATCGACCACTCGGTGCAGGTCGACCGGTTCCGCTCCCCGGAGGCGCTCGAGGCGAACATCGAGTGGGAGTACCGCCGCAACGGCGAGCGCTACGCGCTCCTGCGGTGGTCGCAGCAGGCCTTCCGCAACGTTCGGGTGGTGCCGCCGGGCGCCGGCATCTGCCACCAGGTGAACCTCGAGCACCTCGGGACGGTCGTCGCGATCCACGACGAGGTGGCGGCACCGGACACGGTGATCGGCACCGACTCCCACACCACGATGATCAATGGCCTCGGCGTGCTGGGCTGGGGGGTCGGCGGGATCGAGGCCGAGGCCGCGATGCTCGGCCAGCCGATGTTCCTGCCGTGGCCACAGGTGCTGGGCGTCCGCGTCATCGGGGCGCTGCCCGCGGGCACCACCGCGACCGACCTCGTCCTCACGCTCACCCAGATGCTCCGGGCGCACGGCGTCGTCGGGAAATTCGTCGAGTTCTTCGGCGACGGGTGTTCCATGCTCGAGCTCGCGGACCGCGCGACGCTCTCGAACATGTGCCCCGAGTACGGGGCGACGTCCGCCTACTGGCCGGTGGACGCCGAGACCCTGCGGTACCTGCGGACGACCGGCCGCGGCGACCGCGTCGACCTCGTCGAGCGCTACTCGAAGGAGCAGGGCTTGTTCCGCCGGGACGGCGACCCCGAGCCCACGTTCGACGAGGTGCTCGACCTCGACCTCGAGTCGGTCGAGCCCTCGCTCGCCGGGCCGAAGCGTCCGCAGGACCGGGTGCCGCTCTCGGAGGCGTGGACCTCGTTCGTCGAGGCCTTCCGCGACCGTCTCGAGCCCGACGCGCCCGAGCTCGAGGTCTCGGACTTCCTCGAGGAGGGCGGCGGACAGACCGGGCCGGTCGACCCCGTCGTCAGCACCGACCGCGCGGTCGACCCGGACGAGAACTCGGAGATCACCGAGCGCGGGCCGGTCCGCCACGGGTCCGTGGTGATCGCGGCGATCACGAGCTGCACGAACACGTCGAACCCGTCGGTGATGGTCGCGGCGGGTCTGCTCGCGAAGAACGCGGTCGATGCCGGGCTCGAGACGAAACCGTGGGTGAAGACCTCCCTCGCGCCGGGCTCGCGCGTCGTGACCGAGTACCTCGACGAGGCCGGGCTCACGCCCTACCTCGACAAGATGGGCTTCTCGCTCGTGGGGTTCGGGTGCACGACGTGCATCGGCAATTCGGGCCCGCTCCCGGACGACGTCGCCGATGCCGTCACCGAGGGCGATCTCGCGGTCGTCGCCGTCCTGTCCGGCAACCGGAACTTCGAGGGCCGGATCCACCCGCTCGTGCGTGCGAGCTACCTCGCGTCGCCGCCGCTCGTCGTCGCGTACGCGCTGGCCGGCCACGTCGACGTGGACCTCACCACCGATCCGCTCGGGGAGGGGCCGGACGGGCCGGTCTACCTCCGGGACCTGTGGCCCGCGGCCGAGGAGGTCCGCGAGGTGATCGAGCGCTCGGTCACGTCCAAGCAGTTCGAGCGCGAGTACGCGCGGATCTTCGACGGCGACGATCGCTGGCGTTCGCTTCCGACGCCGGAGGGTCCGGTCTACGCGTGGGACCCGGCGTCGATGTACATTCAGGAGCCGCCGTTCTTCTCGGAGGGGGCGACCGCGTCGCAGGCCGAGGACCTCGTGGGCGCGCGGTGCCTCGTCAAGGTCGGCGACTCGGTCACGACCGATCACATCTCACCCGCGGGGGCGATCAAGCCGGACTCGCCGGCCGGGACGTTCCTGATCGAGCGCGGAGTGGAGCAGCGGGACTTCAACTCGTACGGCGCCAGGCGCGGCAACCACGAGGTGATGATGCGTGGGACGTTCGCGAACGTCCGGCTGCGCAACGAGCTGGCCCCCGGCACCGAGGGCCCGTGGACGACCCACCTGCCGAGCGGCGAGGTCATGACGATCTACGACGCCGCGGTCCGGTACGGCGAGGAGGGGGTGCCGCTCGTCGTGCTCGCCGGCAAGGAGTACGGCAGCGGCTCGTCGCGGGACTGGGCGGCGAAGGGTCCGGCGCTGCTCGGCGTTCGCGCCGCGATCGCCGAGAGCTTCGAGCGGATCCACCGGAGCAACCTCGTCGGGATGGGCATCCTGCCGCTCCAGTACTTGCCAGGGGAGAACGCGACCTCGCTCGGGCTGACCGGCCGTGAGACGTTCGACATCGGGGGCCTCGCCGACGGGATCGCGCCGGGCGAGCGCGTCCGGGTGACCGCGCGGTCCGACGAGGGGGAGGAGCGCTCCTTCGAGGCGATCGTCCGGATCGACGGCGCGGCCGAGGTCGAGTACCACCGGCACGGCGGCATCCTGCGGATGGTGCTCGCCGAGCTACAGCGCTCCGCCTGAGCGCGAGGGCGCCCGAGGACGACGGCCGACGGGCTAGCATCGGCCCGTGAGCGAGCGGGACGCGCGGCCGACGTTCGACCGGATCCTCGTCGGCGTGGACGGATCGCCGCGCGCGGAGGAGGCGGCGCGACAGGCGGCCCGGCTCGCCGCGAGGTCCGGCGCCGAGCTCGTCCTCGCGTACGTGATCGACACCGGCCACCCCCACGACGCGGGCGACGTCGAGGCCGAAGCGGAGGCTGCGCTCGAGCGAGCGGCGGCGCGCGCCCGCGACCTGGAGGCGAAGGCCGACGCGCGCCTGCTCGCGGGGAGCCCCGCGAGGGCGCTCCTCGACGAGTCGAGGGAGCTCGGCGCCGACCTGATCTGCGTCGGGCAGGATGCCGGAGTGCTCGGCGGGGCGATCCGGGTGGGCCGCGTCGCGGAGCACGTGATGCGCGAGGCCGGATGCTCCGTGCTGATCTCGCGGACGGCCGGGCCCGCGTTCCCCGAGCGGATCCTCTGCGGGGTGGACGGCTCGGAGGCGTCACCGCAGACCGCGGCGCTCGCCGGCGCGATCGCCGCCTCGAGCGGCGCCGAGCTGCGGCTGGTCCACGTCGTGCCGGTCTTCCGGGGCCGCGACGCCGAGTGGACGCTCGACGAGGACGAGCTCAGCCCGCCCGAGCTCGAGGCGTCGGTCGCGGCCGCCACCGCCCAGGGCATCGTCCCGAGGCGCGACGTGGCGATGGGCCGTCCCGAGCACGCGCTCGTCGCGGCGGTCGAGCGCGCCAAGGCCGACCTGCTCGTTGTCGGGCACCGGGGGGTGAAGGGCGTCTCACGCGTCGTGTTGGGAAGCGTCAGCGAACACTGCGCGAGGAACGCGCCCTGCTCGGTCCTCGTCGCCCGGCGTCCGGCCTGACCTTCAGACGGTCGGCACCTCGGCGGTGAAGATCGGGTCGGAGGTCGGGGCGTCCGGGCAGCTGTCGGGTTCCACCGTCACCGCCATGAGCCCGACGCCCTCGAGCGAGGTGTCCACAAACTCGAACAGCGACCCGTTCTCCGACGGCCTCGCGCAGAGCGCGCCCACGGGCGTCTCGCCCTCGAACACCCACAGCTCGTAGACCTGGTCCTCGGGCAGCGCCGGCAGGCCGGAGGCGAGCAGGAACATCCCGGGCTCGCCGGGACGGAACGCGGCGCTGACGGTGGCGCCGTCCGCCTCCCCCTGGAACGAGATCGTGGTGGCCTCGGTGAGCGCGGGCTCGTCCTCGGTGAACGTGACGCCGACGACCCAGCCGCCGACGAACAGGACGAACGCGGCCGCGATCCCGACGAGCGGACGGAGCACGCCCCGGCGTCGCCCTGGATCCTCGCGCAGGTCGACCGGCCGCGCCTGCGGGCCGAGCGCCCGCTCGAACGTCTCCTCGGCGAACCCCGGCCGGACGGCGACCGGGTCGAGGGCGAACCCGAGCCCGCCCGCGACGTCGGCGTAGTCGGCCTCGAGCCGCAGGCACTCCTCGCAATCGGGGCCGTGCGAGGCCTTCTCGGCGCGGAGGCGCTCCTCGTCGGCCGCGTCGAGGCCGCCGAGCGCCCGGACGGCGATCAGCTCCTCGATCAGCTCGTGGTCGCGCGTCATCGTTCCAACCTCGCCATCCGGGTCCGCAGTCGCCGCATGGCGAGCAGCGTCCGCGACTTCACGGTGCCGAGCGGCAGCCCGAGCCGCTCGGAGATCGTCGACTGCGACAGCCCCTCGTAGTACATGAGCTCGATCACCTGGCGCTGTTCGTCGGGAAGCTCGTCGAGCGCGGCACGGACCGCCCGCCGCTCCTCGGGGAGTCCGAGCTCCTCGACCACCTGCTCCGCGGGGTCGGGCGCGACGACGGGCTCGTTGCCCTGCGCCTCCTCCGCGCGGCGGCGCTGCGACTCCTCTCGCCGGACGGCGTCGACGGCGCGGTGGTGCACCATGCCCAGGAGCCACGAGCGGACCGAGCCGCGCCGGTCGTCGTAGCCCCCCGGGTTCTTCCACACCGCCAAGAACGCCTCCTGGACGATCTCCTCGGCCAGGAACGGCTGGCGGACGACCCGCCTCGCGAGCGCGAGGGCGCTCGGGGCGTACCGCCCGAACAGCCCGCGGAAGGCTTCCCCGTCTCCGCGGCCGATCCGCCGGACGAGGTCCCGGTCCCGGGCGTCGGAGAGGTCGACCGTCACGTCGGTCTCCCCCCGCGGCGACCGGTCGGGGAGCGATCCCACGAGCGTCGCTGCTGCCTGCGCCATCCGTGTCCTGGGTTCTTCGGGGAACATTCGCATCGCCCCAGGTCACGGATCGAAACCGGCCGCCCCGGCGCGCGAGCTCTCATGTTGGGACGCCCGGACCTGGGCTCACGGCTCGGCGCCGGCACGGCGCATCCTCCGGTCGGCCTCGGCGATCAGTTCCTTGATCCCCTGGGGCTGCTCCGGGTCGTACTCGGCGGCGCCGACCCACAGCGTGCTCCCGGTCTGCCGACGGGTCCGCGAGTCGTGCTCCGCGACGGCCTCGACCACGCGCGACAGGACGATCGACCCCGTGCCGGGCGAGGCCCCCGACAGCAGGACGCAGAACGCATCCGGATCGACCCGGGCGACCACGTCGGAGGCCCGGACCGCGGAGCGGATCATGTCCGCGGCATCCACCACGGCCCGGTCGCGTTCGGGCTCGGGAAGCTCGTCCATGCGCACGAACACGATCACGACCGGGTGCTTCGAGCGGTCGGCGAGCCGCAGGTGGTGGGTGGCGAGCAGCTCGAACCCGCGGGCGTTCAGCAGGCCGGTGAGGTCGTCGACGGTCTGGTGGCGTTGGAGCTCCGCGCTGAGGCGCTGGACCGTCGCCGCGTAGTGGACCGATCGCGCGACGAGATCGACCGGCGCACCGGCCGGGATCACGTCAGTCGCGCCCGCGTCGAACGCGAGCTGCGGGTCGACGCCCGCGGTGCCGAGCACGACGACGGGGACGTCGCCCGCCTGCTCGCGGAACGAACGGATGACGTCGAGCCCTTGGGCGTCCGGGAGGTCGAGGGTCGCGCAGATCACGTCGATCCCGCCGTCCGACAGGTGCGCGAGCGCCCCGAGCAGGTCCTCCGCGGACTCCACCGAGAAGCCCTCGAGGCGTCCGGCGTCGACGCCGACCGCGAGCACCGCCAGGTCGCCCCCGCTGCCAGCGCTCATGGGCCGAGCCTATCGGGTGGGGGAGCGCCGCCGCGGAACGATGATCCATCAGAGCGCGGCGCGGATCGCCTCCAGCGCACCGGGGTTCTCGAGGCTCGAGAGATCGCCCGGCTCCGAGCCGGTGACGGTCGCCCGGATCGCCCGGCGCAGGATCTTCGCCGACCGCGTGCGCGGCAGCTCCGGCACGACGACCACGCGCGAGGGTCGGAAGGCCTTCCCGAGGTGGTCGGCGACGAGCGCTCGGAGTTCGTGCGCGAGGTCGGGCGGCGCGTCGGCGCCCGCGACGACGAAGCACCAGATCGCCTCGCCCTTCACGTCGTCGGGGACGCCGATCACCGCGGACTCGACGACCGCGGGATGCATAGTGAGGATGCTCTCGACCTCCGCCGGCCCGAGGCGCTTCCCGCCGACGCTCATCGTGTCGTCGCTCCTGCCGTGGAGGAACCAGAAGCCGTCCTCGTCGACGGTCGCCCAATCGCCGTGGGTCCAGACCCCGGGGAGGCGCCGCCAGTACGTGTCGAGGTACCGCTCGGGGTCGCCGCGGAGTCCGCGGGTCATCGCGGGCCACGGCGTGCGGCACACGAGCTCGCCGACCTCGCCCGGCGCCGCCTCGGAGCCGTCGGCTCGGAACACCGCGACGTCCATCCCGAGCGCCGGCCCGCGGAGCGTGCACGCCTTCAGCGGGCTGATCGGGTGTGGCGAGAGGAAGCACGCGCCGACCTCGGTCCCGCCCGAGAGGTTGATGATCGGGAGGCGGCCCTTGCCGACCTCGTCGAACAGCCACCGGTACGGCTCCGGGTTCCAGGGTTCGCCGGTCGAGGCGAGGATCCGGAGCGACGAGAGGTCGTGCGAGCGAACCGCGTCCTCGCCCGCCGGGATCAGGGCGCGGATCAGCGTCGGCGAGACCCCGAGCTGCGTGATCCCGTGCCGTTCGACCATCGACCAGATCCGGTCGGGGCCGGGGTGGTTCGGCGCCCCGTCGAACAGGAACACCGTCGCGCCGAGCGCGGTCGCGCCGACGATCTCCCACGGCCCCATGATCCAGCCGAGGTCGGCGAACCAGAACAACAGGTCCCCCCGCTGCACGTCGGCCTGGTACGCGACCTCCTCCGCGATCTTCACGAGGAACCCGCCGTGCACGTGGACGGCGCCCTTCGGCCGTCCGGTCGTGCCGCTCGTGTACGCGACGAACAGCGGATGCTCGGGATTGAGCATGACGGTCTCGAAGCGATCCGGCTGAGTTGCGAGCAGCTCGTCCCAGTACACGTCGCGCGACCGGTCGAACGACGCGTCGTCCCGCCCCGCTCGGTCGACCACCACGACGTGCTCGATGCCCGCGGACGCGGCGGCCTCGTCCGCGACCTCCTTCATGCCGACGGGGCGGCCGCGCCTCGGGAAGCCGTCGGCGGTGATCAGGACCCTCGCCTCGGCGTCGGCGAGCCGCGTGGCGACGGCATCCGCGCCGAACCCGCTGAAGATCGGGAGGAAGACGGCGCCGAGCTTCGCGCACGCCATCACCGACGCGACGGCCTCCGGCGTCATCGGCAGGAAGATCCCGACCGCGTCGCCCGGCCCGACGCCGAGCGACGCGAGGCCGTTCGCGAGCCGGTCCGCGGTCAGGCGCAGCTCGCGGTAGGTCAGGCGGCGCACGTCGCCCTCCTCGCCCTCCCAGACGACGGCGGCCGCCTCGGGGGTGCGTTCGGCCCACCGGTCCACGCAGTTGTGCGCGAGGTTCACGGTCCCGCCGCCGAACCACGTGGCCCACTCGATGCCGCTCGAGGTGTCGAGCACCGTCCGGTACGGCTCAAAGAACTCGATGCCGAGATCGCGCACCACGGCGTCCCAGAACCACTCGACGTCGGCGGTCGAGCGGCGGATCAGCTCCTCCTCGGTGGCGATCCCGTTCGCGCGCATGAAGCGGGTCACGTTCGCCCGCTCGACCACCTCGGGCGAGGGTCTCCACACGATCGTCACGGCCTGCCCCGCATCCCTTCCGCGGCTCGACGGGTACGCTTCCTTCGACGCAGCCTATGGCCTCGCATCCCCACCCACACGTCCGGCGCACGCTGCTCGCCGTCGCGGCGAGCCTCTCGGCGCTCGTCACTGTCGTGGCCGCGGTCACGATGGGCGCGTACTTCTGGACCCGCAGCCAGATCGAGACCCTCCCGCCGCCGACGGCGACCGGCGCCACCGCGGAGCCGGACATCGCCGGCGTGTGCGACGAGCGCGCGTGCAACTACCTGCTGCTCGGGAGCGACTCGCGTTCGGGGCTCACGCCCGAGGAGCAGGTGCAGTTCGGGACCGACGAGGACATCGGCGGCGAGAGCCGCTCGGACACGATCATCCTCGTCCACACCGAGCCCGACCAGAAGCAGGCGACGTTCCTCTCGTTCCCCCGCGACCTGTGGGTCGACATCCCGGGGATGGGGGAGGGGCGGATCAACACCGCGTTCGAGGGCGGTATCGAGGGCAACGGCGCGTACCGCGTCGCGCGGACGATCCGGAACCTGACCGGCCTGCGGATCAACCACGTGATGTATGTGGACCTCGCGGGGTTCCAGAACCTGGTCGACACCCTCGGCGGCGTGGACCTGTGCATCCCCTCGTACCAGGTCAACACCCCCGGGTACCTCACGCAGCACACGGAGGACGGCGGCGTGACGAGCGTCTACTACGAGGAGCCGGGACGGATCGCCGACCCGAACACCGGTCTCAACGTGGCCCCGGGGTGCCAGCGCCTCGACGGCACGACGGCGCTGGCATACGTCCGCACCCGCCAGCTGCCGTGCGACTCGATCCCGGACTTCGCCCGGATCGGACGCCAGCAGCAGTTCCTGCGCGCCGTCATCTCGGAGCTGCTCTCGCCGTCGAGGCTCCTCGGCCTCACGAACCTGGTCCCGGACCTGCTCGGGAACTTCGTGGTGGACGAGGGCCTCCGCAACCCGGCCGAGCTCGTCTACCTCGCGGGGACGCTGCAGGGCGTGAACACCGGCGCGGCCGACTTCCGTTCGGTGCCCTCGGTCCCGGAGGGGATCACCGTCGACGGGCAGTACCTGTCGGTGGTCCGCGCGGTCGAGACGGACGCGACGAGGCTGTTCCGGCGGATCGCGGAGGGCCAGCCGCTCGGCGATCTCGGCAGGAACCTTCCGCAGGTCCCGCCCTCCCCGGCGAACATCGCGGTGGTGGTCGCGGGACCGAACGCGGCCGCCGCCCCCGTGTTCGACGTCCTCACCGAGGGCGGGTTCAACACGGCCGCGGGCATCGTCGGCAAGGGCGAGGTGGACTCGCCGGTCCGAGGCGCCGTGATCGTCTACCGCGAGGGGCTGGAGGCCGAGGCCAAGGTGGTCGGGTCCTACGCAGGTGCCCTCGAGCTGGTGCCGGTCCCGGCCTCGGCGCTCCCGGACGGGGTGGACGTCGCCGTGGTCGCGAACGCCGCCTACGAGATCCCGCCGCCGGACACATCCGGTGGACAGGAGTGCCCGAGCTGAGGCCGCGCGGTGCCCGGCCGGCCGAGGGGGCTACCCTCCCCGGTCGGGGCCGGGGAGCACGACCTCCGTCAGCAGCCGGTCGAACTGCGGGAGCGTCTGCTCGTCGCTGTAGGCCTCCTCGAACGCCTTGCGCGCGTTGCGCGACATCTCCGAGGCGAGCGCGGGATCGTCGCGCAGCCGGCGGATCGCTTCGACCAGCCCGTCGACGTCCCCCTGTCGGACCGAGAACCCGCACGCGTACTCCTGGATCGCCCGATCCACGTTGCTGCCCACGGGTCCCACGTACGCGACCGGGATGCCGAGCGCGAGGCCGCCGTGGAGCTTGCACGGGCTCATGATGCCGAGCGACCCGTCGCCCAGGGAGATCAGTGCGCAGTCGGCGCCCGCGAGCACGTTCGGCGTCCGCTCCTTCGGGACGTAGCCGTGCAGGACGACGTCGCTCAGGCCCCGCCGCCGCGCCGCCGCCGCCATCTCCGGATACCGGACGCCGCCCCCCACGAACAGGAACGTGACGTCCTCGGTGTCGAGGCGGGTCGCCGCCTCGGCGATCGTCCCGGTCGGATGGCCGAACCCGAGGTTCCCGAGGTACAGGGCGACGAACCCATCCAGGCCCTCGTACCCCTCCCACCTCGGCGGCGACGCGTCCGAGGGGAAGAGAGCGACGGGCTCCGAGTTCGGGATGACGCTGCCGGCCGGGCGCCCCTCGGGTTCGACGTGCGCGAGCGTGCGCGCGAGCATCGCCTCGTCGAGCGCCACGACGTGGTCCGTCCGCCGGAGCAACCAGCGTTGGACGGCCCGGAGGATCCTCGATGCGAGCCCGCCGCGGCGAACGGTGCCGTACTCCTCCACCGCGTCGGGGTACACGTCCTGAGACCACAGGATCACCCGGGCCCCCGGGTGCAGGATCTTGTGCACGACGGCGGCGGTCAGCACGTAGGGGGGAGCCGTCATCGCGATGACGACGTCCTGGCGGGGACCGAACGCGAGACGTGCGGTCGCTCCGGCGAGGAACGCCAGGTAGTCACCGAGGCGGCGGGCGGCCGTCGCCTTCCCGAGCGCGGGCGTCCAGAGCCGGACCACCTTCACCCGCGGATCCAGGCCGGCCTCGTCGAGCGGGGCGGCCGATCTGCCGCCGAGGTATGAGCCCTTGCCGCAGATCACCGTGACGTCGTCGCCGAGGCCCGCCCGGTGCTCGGCGAGCGAGCGCGCGAAGTGCGCCGAGGCCGCGAGATCGGGAGGGTAGAAGAGGTTGACGATCGCGACGCGCACCGGGCCTCCCGAGGTTCGGGTGAGGAGCCGCAGGCAAGAGGCCTCCGGCGGGCGGCTAGAGTACCAAGCGTGCTGCGGGTCGCCGTCACGGTCGAGCAGTCGTGGCACGTCGTTCCCGGTGGCATCGCGCGATCCACGGTGGACCTGCTGCGCGCGCTTTCGGCGCGGGACGATCTCTCGCTCGTCGGCGTCGCCGCGCGCCACGACCACCCGCCCGACGCGGCGTTCGTCCCGCCGGTACCGGTCAAGCACCTACCGCTGCCGCGTCGGCTCCTGTACGAGACGTGGCAGCTCGCGCGCTTCCCGCGCGTCGAACGCACCACCGGTCCGGTCGACGTCGTGCACGACATGGGGTACGTCGTCCCGCCGTCGCGGGCGCCGCTGGTCGCGACGGTCCACGACCTGATGTTCCTGCGGTACCCGGAGCACTACCCGCGTCACGCCCTGATGGTGTTCCGGCGCGGGCTGTCGCTCGCGCGCCGCCACGCGCGGCTCGTGATGTGTCCGTCGCGGGCCACGCTCTCGGCGTGCGTCGAGGCCGGGTTCGAGCAGGAGCGGCTGCGATTCGTCCCGTGGGGGGTCGACGCCCGCGCGCTCGATCCGGAGCGCGCGGGCCGGATCCGCGCGAGGCACGGGATCGAGCGGCCCTACGTCCTGTTCTGCGGCACGATCGAGCCGCGGAAGAACCTCGGCCGGGTGCTCGAGGCGTTCGGGTCGATCGACCGACCGGACGTCGACCTCGTCCTCGCCGGCCCCGTCGGGTGGAACGAGGATCTCCGCGGGGCGCTCGGCCGGCTCGACGGTCGGGCCCACGCGCTCGGCTGGGTCCCGCCCGACGAGCTCGATGCGCTGTACGAGGGCGCCGCCCTGACCGTGTACCCGAGCCTCGGCGAGGGGTTCGGGTTCCCGGTGCTCGAGGCGATGGCGCAGGGAACGCCCGTCGTCACCTCGGCCGGGGGAGCGACCGAGGAGGTCGCGGACGCCGCCGCGGTCCTCGTCGACCCGCGCGACGTCGGATCGATCGCGGACGGCATCGAGCGGCTGCTCGACGACGACGCGCTCGCGGAGAAGCTCGGCGCCGCCGGACGGGAGCGAGCCGCGGCGTTCACGTGGGAGCGATCCGCGGAGCTCGCCGCGGCGGTGTACGCGGAGGCGGCGGGGCCCGAGAGGTGAGCTCGCTCCGCGTGGGCATCAACCTGATGTGGCTGCTCCCCGGCGAGGGAGCGGGCGCCGAGGTGTATTCGATGCGCCTCCTGAGGGCGTTGCTCGACGAGCCGGCGGTCGAGCTCGAGCTCACGGTCTTCGCGAACCGAAGGCTCGCGCTCGCGAAGCCCGAGGAGCTCGCCTCCGTGCCCGTCGCGACCGCCCCGATCGACGGCGGGTCCCGCCCCGCGAGGATCGCCGCCGAGTCGACGTGGCTCCCGCGCGAGGCGAGCCGGCGCCGGCTCGACCTCGTCCATCACATGGCCGACGTCGTCCCGTGGCTCCGCGGTCAGACGAGCGTGCTCACGATCCACGACCTCCGGGCGCTCCATCGGCCGGACATCCTCGGGACGCCTCACGCCGCCTACCTGCGCGCCCGGCTCCGTCCCTCCCTCCGCGCGTCGGCGGTCGTCATCACGCCGACCGAGACGGTCCGGTCCTCGGTGGTCGAGGACCTCGAGGCCGACCCCGAACGGGTCCGCGTGGTGAGCGCCCCGCTGTTCGCGCCGGCGGACGGTCCGGTGGACCCGGGGATCGCCGAGCCGTTCTTTCTGTATCCGTCCACGACCGACCCGCACAAGAACCACGCGACGCTGCTCCGAGCGTTCGCCCGGGTCGCCGGCCCGGGGCCGGGACTGCGGCTGGTGCTCACGGGGGCCCCGGGTCGGAGCGACCGCGACGTCGCCGCCGAGATCGAACGCCTCGGCATGGGGGACGCGGTGCTCCGTCTCGGGCGGGTGCCGCGCGAGCGGCTCGACGCGCTGATCGCGCGGGCGGTCGCCGTGGTGTACCCGTCGGAGTACGAGGGCTTCGGCCTGCCGCTGGCGGAGGCGATGGCGGCCGGGTGTCCCGTGATCGCGTCGGACCTTCCCGTGATCCGTGAGGTCGTCGGCGAGGCCGGCGTCCTGGTGGGTCCCGGCGACACCGACGGGTGGGCCGACGCGATGAGCCGTCTGCTCGATGACGACGCGCTCCGCGAGCGTCTCGTTTCGGCGGGTCGCGAACGCGCCGCCCGGTACACCCCCGCCGAGACGTCGCGCCGGCTCTCGGACGCGTACCGGCTCGCCGCCGGGCGCTCGCTCCCTACTGCTTGACGGCACCGCGGAGCACGGCCGCGGTCGCCCGCGCCGAACGCTCCCAGGTGAACGACGCGAGCCGTGCCGTCCCCGCCGTCTTCAGCTCCTCGCGGAGGCCCTCGTCCTCCAGGATCCGGTCCAGGCCTCCGGCGATCGCGTCGACGTCGTCGGGGTCGACGAGCACCGCGGCGTCGCCCGCCACCTCGGGCATCGCCGACACATTCGAGGTGAGGACCGGGACGCGCGCGCCGAAGCCCTCGAGCACCGGGAAGCCGAACCCCTCGTAGCGCGAGGGGTACGCGAGCGCCTCCGCGCCGGACAGGAGGGCCCGGCGATCGGCGTCGGAGACGTACCCGGTTCGGACGATCCGTGCGCGGGCCGGCGCAGGAAGTCTCGCGATCTCTAGATCCACGTCGTCGGCGTGATCGGGAGCCCACCGGACGCGCCCACCGGCAATCACGAGCCAGTGGTCCTGGTCGGACATCCGCTCGAACGCCTGCACCAGCCCCCGGAGGTTCTTCCGCTTCTCCTGGCCGGTGAGGGACAGGACGTAGCGCCCGTCGATGCCGAACCGTCGTTTGATCGCGTCCACCTCGCCCGACGAGACGGGCGAGAGCCTGTCGGCGTCCGCGCCGTGATGGATCACGTGCACGAGTGCGTCGTCCACCCGATGGAGCCGGAGCAGGTCGGCGCGCGTCGCCTCGGTCGGGACGATGACGGCGGCCGCCCGGGCGAGCCACTCGTCGAACGACCGCCGCCACCGGTCGGTCACGTGCGGCGCGGTCTCGGGCATCAGGTCGAACGCGAGGTCGTGCACGACCATGACGACGCGCTCGATCGAGGTCGGAGGCGGGACGTACGTCGTCGCCAGGACGACGTCGGCGTCGCCGGCGAACCGCTCGACCTTCGGGGATCCGATCCTCGTGTTCAGGCGCTGGAACCCCTTGATCGGCAGGCGGGTCGCGTGCTCGGTGAGGTTCCGCGCGATGCCGGCGAATCGTTCGGCCGGCTTGCCGATGCCGCGGAGGTCGAGGTACCAGGCGACGAAGCGCGACTCGGGATCGGCGAGCGGGAGATGCTCGATCATCGCGTGCGTGTACACGCCGACGCCGGTTCGCAGGGTGTCGACCGCCGGCCTCGCGTCGATGAGCACGCGCATCACCGCGAAGGCTAGCCGTCGTCCGGGGGAGCGGCCCGCATCGCATCGTCCGATGCCGTCGCTACGATGACCCGGTGGAGCAGCGGATCAGCCTGATCACGCTCGGCGTGGCCGAAGTGGCCGCGGCCAAGGCGTTCTACGAGCGGCTCGGGTGGACGGTCGGCATGTACGTCGAGGACACCGCGTTCTTCCAGGTCGGCGGCCTGATCGTGTCGCTGTGGTCACGGCAGAAGCTTGCGGAGGACAGCGCCGTCACCGACGGCGGCGGGTGGGGCGGGGTCGCCCTCGCCCACAACGTCCGATCGCCCTCGGAGGTCGACCGGGTGCTCGAGGAGGCGCGGGCGGCCGGGGCGACGATCTCACGGGAGCCAGGTCCGACGTTCTACGGCGGCTACGCCGGAGTCTTCCTCGACCCCGACGGCCATCCGTGGGAGGTCGCGCACAACGAGGGCTTCCCGCTCGCCGAGGACGGGAGCATCTCGTTGCCGGAAGGCTGGCGAGATACCTAGACGAGCCGTAGCCGGCCGAGCCACCCTCCCCGAGCGCCGACGTTCCACGACGCGTACGACGCCGCGGACACGGTCGGATCGGCCTCGCAGTTCGTCTCGGTCTCGGCGTCGCACTCGTCGGTGCCGTCCCCGCCGTCCGCGGAGTCGGGCGAACCGTCGTCGAAGCCGTCCGACCAGCCTCCGAACAGCACGTCGTTCCCCACCCCGCCGAAGAGTTCGTCGGCGCCGTCGGAGCCCTCGATGACGTTGGCACCGCTATCTCCCGTGAGGACGTCGTCGAAGAAGGTCCCCAGGATGTCCTCGAAGTTGTCATGGGAATCGCCCTGGGACGTGGTCCCCGCTCCGAGGTCGAGCGTGATCCCGGCGGTCGAATCGAGGTTGCCGAGGAGGTCGGTCCCGCTGCCGCCGTCGAGGTCGTCCGCGCCGTCGCCGCCGTCGACGAGGTCGCTCCCACCGGCAGCGTCCACCGTGTCGGCACCATCGATGAGGACGATGAAGTCATTGTCCCCGTCGTTGCCGGTCATCACGTCGTTCCCCGGACTGCCGTGGGAACCATCGATGGCCGCGAGCGTGTCCGAGCCGTTGCCCGCGAGCATGCCGGTGGCGAGGTTGACCGTCAGCGGACCCGTGACCGGTGTGAGTCCGTAGATGTCCGCGAGGACCATGTCGACGAGGACGTCGAAGCCATCGCCGCCGTCGACCTCGTCGTCGCCGGCTCCGCCGGCCAAGAACTCATCGCCGCCGAGCCCCTCGATCACGTCGTTCCCGTCGGCCCCGAAGATCACTTCGTGCTGGTCATCCGCACCCCTCAGCACGTCGTCGTGGGAGCTGCCGATCAGCCACTCCACGTTCACGACCTCGTCGGTGCCTTCTCCCGTGACGATCCCCGCCCCGAGGTCGGCCACGACCCCGTTCG
>Ga0075431_100000212_pt1 | contig 42845 bp, 39 predicted proteins | sample RhiMetdeltSRZDD5_FD_75297 | JGI IMG/M metagenome (GOLD analysis project Ga0075431, IMG submission 75297) | Populus rhizosphere microbial communities from Tennessee, USA - Rhizosphere MetaG P. deltoides SRZDD5 | ecosystem: Host-associated > Plants > Roots > Rhizosphere > Soil | place: USA... | reverse complement strand
GCCGCTGCCCATCTACAACGTGGGCACGCTCTGCGAGGGCATGTACACGGAGACCAAGGCGGCAGGCGCGCGCTCCGAGGCCGCCATCGACAAGTTCGCGCCCGGCGAGTACGCGACGCTCCTCGTCGCGCCGCTGGATCGGGCCGCCTTCGAGCCTCATCTCGTGTGCGTCTACGCCAACCCCGCTCAGGTGATGCGCCTCACCCAGGCCGCGCTGTGGAAGCGCGGCGGCCGCCTCACCTCCTCCTTCGAGGGGCGCGCCGTTTGCGCCGACATCATCGTCACCACCATGAAGACGGGCGAGCCGCAGGTCATCCTCCCCTGCTCCGGCGACCGCATCTTCGGCCAGACGCAGGATCACGAGATGGCCTTCGCGATTCCGTGGGACCGCATGGAAGAAATCGTCGAGGGCCTGCGCGGCACCCACAACGGCGGCATCCGCTACCCGATCACCCAGTTCATGGAATATGAAGCGAAGCTGCCGCCGCGCTACATGGAGGTCAACAAGCTCTGGGACGCGGAGAAGGGCACGGCTACCCTCACGAACCGCGACCGCGTGGTCGCCGCCTACAAGCGCTCGTTCTCGGACCGGGTGCCGGTGTACCCCATCGTGGCCTCGTTCGCGGGCACGCTGGACGGGCTCAGCATCGAGGAGTACTGCACCAACCCTGTCAGGGCCATCACCGCGATGATGAACTACTACGAGCGCTATCAGCCGGACGTGGTCCTCGCGTATAACGACCTCGCCAAGGAGGCGGAAGCCTTCGGGTGCGGCGTGAAGTATTCCGACTACGTCGTCCCGTCGATCGAGCGCCACGTCCTCGAGGACAAGGCCGACCTCGCCAAGCTCGTGATGCCGGATCCCTACAAGACGGCGCGGCTTCCCGGCTTCCTCGAGCAGTGCGAGGCGCTCGTGAAGGCCAAGCCGCCCGCGGCGACCGGCGCGGTCGCGGTGGGCCCGTGGACCATCGCGATGCTCCTGCGCAATCCCGAGATGATGCTGCTCGACACCTTCGAGGATCCGCAGTTCATCCACGACCTCATGCGCATCGCCACCGACTTCTCCAAGGCGTGGGGCGACGCCATCGTCAAGACGGGAATCGGGCTCTCCTACTCCGAGCCCACCGCCTCCATCAGCCTGATCTCGCCCGACAACTATCGCGAGTTCATCGCGCCCTATCACAAGGAGCTGGTGGAGCACTTCAAGGCCAAGAAGGTGGGCGTGACCACCCACATCTGCGGCACGACCTACCCCATCTTCGAGGACCTGATCCAGTGCGGGTTCACCACGGTATCGTTCGACCTCGACCAGCAGGCCGATCCGACCCTGCACGTGGACCAGCTCGCGCGGTTCATGGACGTGGCCAGGGGCCGCGCCGTCGCCATCGGGAACGTGGACGCCACCCGGTTCGAGAAGACCACCAAGGAGGAGATGGACGCCGACGTGCGACGGTGCATCGACGCGGCCGCGCGCCACTCGGGATTCATCCTCTCCACGTCCTGCGAGATCCCCCCGCGCTCCAACCCCGAGATCGTGAAGTGGTTCATGGACGCCGCCCACGACTTCGGCCGCTACGAGCGCATCCTGGGCTGACGGGCGGGCGGCCACCATGGGCGCAACTCGGGGGCGATGGTTAGTGGCCCTTCTCGTCCTCTACACGGGGCTCGACTTTGCCAACCCGCTGATGCCGGGCGCCGTGTACTTCAGCTCCGGTGTGGTGACGGTCGTGGACGGCGCGCGCTCCTCCCCCGAGCGACCGACGACGGCGCCGCCCGCGGCCGCGCCGGGCCCGCATGTCGTCGCGCCTCCGCCGTCGACGCCGCCCCCCGCGTTCTCTGGGGCGCAAGTCGCTCGTCCCTGGCGCGTCCCGCTCCGCCGGCCCGAGCCGCGAGCCGCGACGGCGCCGCCGTCTGCCGGCGAGGACCACTGACCGCCCCTCCCCTCGACCATCGCGCGGCCGCTAACCGCCGGGCTCCCGCGAGGGGCCGGGGCGCCCCTCCGAGAGCCGGATACGGAGGAGACCATGGCGAAGGTGGGACGATTCGAGAGCGATCCGCGAGCGGGGACGTACTGCCAGATCAAGCTCGACAGCGGGGAGAAGATCGTCGTGAATCACGCGAAGGGGGGCTTCAAGGGCGGCCCGCTGACCATCACCGAGGTGAAGTGGATGGGCCTGGCCTCGGGCGAGACGCTGTTCGAGTGCGACCTCGATGGACTCGAGGGCAAGGCCCTCATGACGCGGCTACGGCCGACGTCGGTGGCGCCGGACAGCGCCTGGGCCACACCGCTCGGAATCCTCGTGGCCCAGATCCAAGACTGCCACTCCCTCGCGGAGGTGCGCGCGCGCTGCGCCGCGCTCCGCACCGCGCCGACCCCTGGGACGCCCTGAGACATCCCCGAACGCACGACGGGCGCGGGAGGTCGTCCCGCGCCCGTCATCACCTCATGCCGGCGTGCGCCGGCTGATCGTCACGCTACCAGCGGAAGGGTTTCTTCGAGGGGGGCACACCGTAGGCGCCGCGATCGCCACCGCCGCCACCCGGCCCACGCCCGCCGCCGGGCCGGCCACCGCGGCCACCACCGCCCCGCGGGCCGCCGCCCCCGCCACCCGCGGGCCGCGGGTTGGAGACATTCACGGTGAGCTTGCGCCCGTCCAGCTCCTTGCCGTTCAGCTCGGAGATCGCGCGCTGGGCCTCCTCCGCCGTCGCCATCTCGACGAAGCCGAATCCCCGCGACTGGCCGGAGAACTTGTCGGTCACCACCGACGCCGACTCCACCGTCCCGCACTGCGCGAAGTACTCGCGAAGCGTCTCACTCGTGGTGGAGTACGACAGACCGCCTACGTACAGTTTCGCAGCCATGTGAATCTCCTTGGGGCGACCGCTCGATTCTGACGCAGGCTCCGCAGCGCGAAGACGCTCACCGTCGCCAGGGCTGGTGAGTCGGACAACCCGCCGTAGTGTACACCAAGCCCGCAGGCCGCGGCTATCCGCAGATCGCGCGCACTCGAGCGGCGGCCTCCGGCCGCGCCGGACCGGTCTTATCCGCCCACTCGATCTTGTCCAGCACGTCCTCGGGCGCGAAGGGCTTGACGAGCACGCGAAAGCCCTGCAGCTCGAAGCGCACCTGCTCCTCCACCGGCGTGCCCGCCGCCACCGTCACCATCACCGGCACGCCCGGCGCGACCGCCTCGAAGATTCGGCCGCGGTCCGCGCCCGCCGCCTTCAGCGCCACCGCGTCCACGAGCACCGCCGTCGCGGGCGCATCCATGAGATAGCGCACGCCCTCGCAGAACGTCTCGGCCATCCGGATCGCGATGCCGCGCTCCAGGCAGGCCATGCCCAGAGAAGCGCCCAGCGTCCGGTCTCGATCGATGAGAAGAATGCGGTTCATGTCTGCTCCTTGCCTTTCCGTTTTCACGTTGATGAGTGGATCCATGGGCCGGAGGAGAACATAGCAAGGGGCGTGCCGCATCGCGCCATCTCGCGCGTCTCTTCGGTTTCAACTACTTAGACCGGCTCTCACGAGGGCGACGGTGCCGCGGTCGGGCAGCCCGCCCGCCGGCCCTCGGCAGTCTCCCGCGTCGCCGCGGGGCGCGGTGGCTCAGTTGCCGAGGCTGTCGCCCGTGATCCCGTAGCTGAGCAGCTTCCGGTAGAGGGTCTTCGGATCGATGCCGAGGAGCGCCGCGGCCTTCCCGCGGTGGCCGCCCACCTGCTTGAGCGTGGCCACGATGTGCTGGCGCTCCATGGACTCGAGGCTGCCCGCCGCCGGCGTGGACGGCTGAGGATCGCCGTGCTGGATCTCGGGCGGCAGGTCTGCGGGGGTGAGCGTCTCGCCGGCGCCGAGGATCGCGCCGCGCTGGATCACGTGCTGGAGCTCGCGAACATTGCCGGGCCAGTGATAACCCTCGAGGTGGGCGAGCGTCTCGGGCGCGAGCCGCTTGCGTCCGTAGTGGGCGTTCTGCTCGAGGAAGTGTTCGGCGAGGACCCGCACGTCCTCGCGCCGGTCGCGCAGGGGCGGCAAGGTCACGGAGATGGTGTTGATCCGGTAGAAGAGGTCCTGACGGAACTGCCCCTGCCGGATCGCCTCTCCGAGATCGCGGTTAGTGGCGCACACCAGGCGCATGTCGACCGTGCGGCTCCGGGTGCCCCCCACCCGGAAGAAGGTGCGCGTCTCGATCACGCGCAGGAGCTTCACCTGGCTCTCCGGCTCCATCTCGCCGATCTCGTCCAGCAGCAGGGTGCCGCCGTCGGCGAGCTCGATGAGGCCGGGCTTGGCGTTCACCGCGCCGGTGAAGGCGCCCTTCTCGTGCCCGAACAGCTCCGACTCCAGCACCTCGCGGGGCAGGGCGCCGCAGTGGATGGCCACGAAGGCCTGGCGCGCGCGCGGGGAGCGGTCGTGAATCGCCCGCGCCACCAGCTCCTTGCCGGTGCCGCTCTCGCCGAGGACGAGCACCGTCGAGTCGGTGGGGGCGACACGGTCGATCAGCCGCAGCACCTCGTCCATCTTCGCGCTGGCGGTGATGATGCCGCCCGCGGGCGCGGGGGGGTCGAGCCGGTCGCGGAGCACCACGTTTTGGCGGATGAGGCGTCCCTTCTCGGCGGCCTTGCGCACGAGAATGTCCAGCTCCTCGATGCGGGCGGGCTTGGTGAGGTAGTCGTAGGCGCCGAGCTTCATCGCCTCCACCGCGCTCGACACCTCCTGGAAGCCGGTGGTGACGATCACCTGGGGCGCTTCCGGCTGCTCGGCGAGCCGGCGCAGCACATCGATCCCCTCGAGCCGGGGCATGCGCATGTCGAGGATGAGCACGTCGGGCGGGTCGTCGCGGAGCCGCTCGAGAGCGGCTTCGCCGTCGCCGACGCCCTCCACCGCGTGGCCCTTGCGGGAGAGCTCGCGCACGAGGAGCTCGCGGAGGTTGCGCTCGTCGTCGGCGACCAGGACACGGATGGGCGAAGTCATCGGATCGGATCTCCGGAATCGAGCTGGCTGGTCACGGGCAGGATGACGCGGAACGAGGCGCCCGCGCCGGGACGCGACTGCACCTCGATGCGTCCCGCGTGATCGGCGACGATGCCCTGGGCGATGGCGAGCCCGAGGCCGGTGCCCTGCCCGGGGGGCTTGGTGGTGAAGAACGGGTCGAACAGCCGCGGCAGGATGTCCGCGGGGATGCCGGGGCCCACGTCCTCGAACTCGATCTCCGCCTCGTTGCCGCGCGCGCGCGTCCGCACGGTGAGGCGCCCGCGCCCATCCATCGCCTCGAGCGCGTTGGCGGCGATGCCGAGGAAGACCTGACGGAGCTGGCCCTCGTTCGCAATCACCGCAGGCAAGACGGGATCGAAGGCGGTAACGAGCTCGCTGGCGGCGAAGCGGGGCTGGTGACGCAGGAGATCCAGCGTCTTGTCGATGAGCGCGTTGACGTCGGTGGGGGCGCGGCGGCTGCCGGGATCGCGCACGAAGCGCAGGAGGCTCCCCGTGAACTCCTTGCAGCGGTACGCCTCCTCCTCGATGAGGCCGAGGTAGGAGGGGAAATCTTTGAACGCGTCGAGCTCTGCGAGGGCGGGGTCGCGCGCCCGCTCCCGCAGGGCCTCCGCACAGCCCGCGATGGTGGCGAGGGGGTTGTTGATCTCGTGGGCCACTCCCGTCACCAGACGGCCCGCGGTGGTCAGACGCTCGGTGAGCAGCATCTGACGCTCGAGCCGCTTCGGCAGCGTGATGTCCTCCACGAGGACGATCGCGTGGGTGATGCGGCGGTCGGGCCCGCGGAGCGGCGCGGCGGTGAAACGGAACACCCGCGTCTCCGCGCCCACCACCGCCTCCTCCTCCGCCTGGCGCACCAGCCCCTGGTCGAGCACCTCCTCGAGCAGCGCGCGCAGCGTCTCCACCTTGCTGGGGGGGACGAGGTCCAGGAAGGGCGCGCCCGCCACCGGCGCGCCGGGCAGGACGGTATCCGCCTCCCGGTTGGCGCTCACCACCGCGAGGTCGCGATCGAGGACGTAGAGCCCGAGGGGCAGGGTCTGGAGCACGACCTCGACGAAGCGCTTCTGTTCGTCCAGCTCGCGCGTACGCTCGGAGACCATGGCCTCCAGCCGCTCCGAGTAGGTCCGCACCGAGCTGAAGAGCCGTGCGTGCTCGAGCGCCAGCGCCGCCTGATCCGCGAAGGCGGAGGCGAGGGCGACCTCGTGGGGCAGGAAGCGATGCACGTCGGTGCGCAGGGCGGTGAGCGCGCCCATGGTGCGGCCGCTCGCGACGAGGGGCACCGCGAGCATGGAGCGCAGGCCGCCCGCCACCGCGGGCTGGGGCATGGCGCGCGGATCGTTCCAGAGATCCTCGCTCTGGAGCGGCCGCCGCTCGGCGACGGCGAGCCCGGTGATGCCCTGCCCCACCCGCACGCGGATCTGCCCGACCCGCGCCGGGCCCTCGTCCAGACTCGCCACCGAGGTCAGCTCGCCGGTGGCCTCGTCGAGGGTGAAGATGCTGCCCGACTGGACGCCCAGCACCTCCCGGGCCTGGTTGAGGATGACACGGATGGTCTCACCGAGCTCGAGGCTCTGGCTCACCGCGCGGCCGGCCGCGAGGAGGGCCTCCGTCTCGCGCGCCCGCCGCTGGCTTTCTTCGAAGAGGCGGGCGTTCTGGATGGCAATGGCCGCCTGCTCGGCGAACGCCTCGAGGAGTGTTTCCTCGCGCGGCGAGAAGTACCCCGGTTCGCGCGAGTAGGCGGTGATCACACCGATGACGCTCTCGCCGACCCGCAGGGGCACCGCCAGCATCGAGCGAATGCTCTCTCGGGCGTCCACCGCGGGGTCGAGGGATCGGGGATCGCCCTGGACGTCGTCCACCCGCAGCGGTGTGCCCGTCTCGGCCACCCGGCCGATGATGCCGGCGCCGAGGGGCGTGGACAGGGTGCGCCACTCCCCCGTGCGGAAGCCCTGGGCCGCGGCGTGCTCCACCGCGCTCCCGTCGGCGGTGAGCAGGCCGATGCCGCACCCGACGCTTCCGATGAGTGCGTTCACCGATCGGCTGATGGTGGCGAGCACCGCGGGCAGGTGAAGGCGCGCGCTGATGAGCCGGCTCGTCTCGTTCAGGGCGGCGAGCGCCTCGGCGCGGCGCACAGTCTCCGCGTGGAGCCGCGCGCGCTCGATCGCCCAGGCGACGGGGCGCGCCACCTCGGTGAGGATCTCGACGTCCTGGTCGCCGAAGGCCCGCGGGCGATGGTGGCCCACGAAGAGCATCCCGATCACGGCCCCCTGGGACACGAGCGGCGCGAGCACGCCGGAGTGAAAGCCGCGGCCCCGGAACCGCTCGCGGCTCACGGGGGGTAGGCGGGGGTCGGACAGATCGTCGAAGCGGAGCGCGACGCGCTGATCGGCCACCCACTGCGCCACCGTCCCCGCGCTGGGCAAGCGGATGTCGCGCGTCTGGCCGCCGCCCGCATCGTTCGGGCTCACCACGATGTCCATGAGCCGCAGCTCCCCCCGCTCCGGATCGAGGAGGGCGACGCCGAGAAACTCGAAGGCGATGAGCGGCGCCACCGCGCGCGCGACCGCCTGATAGATCCCCGGCAGGTCCAGCGTGGTCCCGGCGAGCCCGCTCACCTCGTTGACCACCTCGAGCCGCCGCGTCCGCTGGTGCAGGCGCCAGGCCTGCGCCATGGCCACTCCGAGGTCGCGCGGGAAGCCGGGCGGCACGCGGTCGCCGTGTAGCCCGCGCGGACCGGACGGGCCCACGAGGACGAAGCGGCCCACCGGCGAGGCGGGCTCGCCCAGAGCGGCGCGGAGCATGCAGGGCCGCTCGCGACGCCGCCAGCCGGGGGGCGGCTCACGCAGGCCCCGCAGCGCCAGACCGTGCGCGGGCTCGCCGAGCCGCTCCCCGAGCCACGTCTCCAGCGCGGAGCCCCGGCGCGCGCCCGCGGTCACGCGAACGGCCGGCGCGCCCCCCGGCGCGAAGAGCAGGGCGCCCGCGGTCGCGCCGGAATCCTTCACGAGGTGCCGCAGCGTGCGCGCGAAGCCCGCCTCCGGCGAGGCGGCGCGGCCGAGCGTGGCCAGGAGATCGGGAAAGAGCCGGCCGATTTTCATCGGCAGGCTACGTCCGCGAGAGCACCCGGCCCGGCAGGGCACCCGTATGCTCGCCCCGCTCGACCACGACGCAACCGTTGACGACGACGTGCTCGACCCCCGCGGCATAGCGATGCGGCTCCTCGTACGTCGCGCGGTCGCTCACGCGGGCGGCGTCGAACGCCACCACGTCCGCCCGCGCCCCCTCGCGCAGCACCCCGCGATCGGCGAGGCCGAGGCGATCGGCGGGCAGCGCCGTCATCTTCCGCACCGCCTCGGCGAGCCCCAGCACGCCTTCCTCCCGCGCGTACCGGCCGAGCACGCGCGGAAACGTTCCATAGCTCCGCGGGTGCGGCTTGCCCTCGCCGAGCTCGCCGTCGACGGCGAGCGACGAGCCGTCGGAGCCGATCATCACGTGCGGATGGACGAGGGCGCGGCGGACGTCCTGCTCGTCGAGCTGGAAGAGGATCATGTAGCCCTTGCCGTGCTCGGCGACGATGAGATCGATGGCGGCGTCGAGCGGGTCCTTGCCCCACGCCGCCGCGATCTCCGACAGGCGCCGGCCCTGCGCGTCCGGCCGGGACGGCGCGTAGGCCACCATGATGTCCTCCCACGCGAGCCCCCGCGTGAGGATCCCGGAACCGCTGGACAGCTCGGCGCGAATGCGCGCCCTCGCCGCGGGGTCGGCAAGCCGGCGGAGCATGGTCTCGATGCCGCCCTCCAGCGCCCAGTCGGGGAGGAGCGTGCGCAGGGTGGTGCTCGACGCGGTATACGGATAGACGTCGGCGCGCACGTCGAGCCCCTCGGCGCGCGCGGCGTCGATGAGGGCGAGGGCCTCGGGCACCCGGCCCCAGTGTGCTCGGCCCGCCGCCTTGATGTGGCTCACCTGCACCGGCAACCCGCCCTCGCGGCCCACTTGTATGGCCTCGCGGACGGCCTCGAGCAGGGTCGCGCCCTCGCCGCGGATGTGGCTGGCGTAGAAGCCGCCCCGCGCCCCCGCGCGCCGGGCAATGCCCACGATCTCGTCGGTGGCCGCGAAGGAGCCCGGCGCGTAGATGAGCCCGGTGGCGAGCCCGGCGGCGCCGCCCGCCATCGACTCGTCCATCAGTCGCTCCATGTGCGCCTGCTCACGCGCGGTGGGAGGCCGGCGGGCGAAGCCCATCGCGGCGATGCGCAGGGTGCCGTGGCCCACGAGCTGAACGACGTTCAGGGCGACACCGCCGTCCTCGTAGCGCCGGAGATAGTCCCGCATGGTGCGCCACGTGAAGTCCATGCCCGGCGGCAGGTAGAGGGCGAAGCCCCGCAGGTCGTCGCGGAACTCGTCGGAGACGGGGGCGGGGGAAAAGCCGCAGTTGCCGACCACCTCCGTGGTCACGCCCTGGCGAATCTTGGACTCTGCGCGGCGATTGCCCCACAGGCGCCAGTCCGAGTGCGAGTGCACGTCGATGAAGCCCGGCGTCACGGTGAGCGCGCGCGCGTCGAGCGTGCGGCCGGCGCGCTCCCGGGAGAGGTCGCCGATGGCGGCGATGCGGTCGGCGGTGATGCCGAGATCGGCGCGCCGCGCCGGCGCGCCGGTGCCGTCGAGGACCTGCCCTCCCTCCAGCTTGAGGTCAAACACCGGGCGCCTCCTTGAAACCGAGGACGCCCTCGACCCATGCCGCGGCGGCCAGTAACCGCGCCTCCGCGAACGCGCCGCCCACCAGCTGCAGCGACAGCGGCAGGCCCTCGCGCGCGATCCCGCTGGGGAGCGCGATGGCGGGCATGCCGGCATGGCTCCAGGGTGCGCAGAAGTAGGGGTCGCCGGTGGACTCGAGCCCGCGCGGGGCGGGGCCGAGGGCGGTGGGCGTGAGGAGCGCATCGTGGCGCAGCGCGATGGGCGCCATCTCCTCGCGGAACCGCCGCCGGTGGGCCTGCGCGGCGAGCAGCTCGGTGGCGCGAAGCTCCCGTCCGTGGTGGAGCGCCTCGCGGATCTTCGGCGGGTACTCCTCGGCGAGGCGCGGGAAGTTCGGAGCGTGATACGCGGCCGCCTCCGACCGCACCACGACCTGGCCGGAGTCGTGGATGCCGGCGAACGACGGCGGCAGGACCACGTCGGTGACCTGCGCCCCCGCCGCGGCGAGCCGTCGCGCGACCTCGTCCAGGTGGGAGGCGGTCTCCGGCTGAGCGCGCTCGACGAGGGCACGCAGCACGCCGATGCGAGGCGCCGGCCCCCCGCCCGGCGAGGACAGCCCGCCCAGCGAGGATAGATAATCGTCCACGGGCGCGCTCGACGAGTACGGATCGGCGCGGTCGGGCCCGGCGAGGATCTGGAGCGCGAGGGCCGCGTCCTCGACCGCGCGGCCGAAGATGCCCACGTGGTCGTTGCTCCACGACAGCGGCACCACGCCCACCGCGCTGATCCGGCCGTGGGTGGGCTTGAAGCCGACCACGCCGCAGAAGGCGGCGGGGCGGAGCACCGAGCCCACCGTCTGCGAGCCGAGCGCGAGCGCGGCCATGCGCGCCGCCACCGCCGCCGCCGAGCCCGAGGAAGAACCGCCCGGGGTGTGCGCGACGTTCCAGGGATTACCGGTGGGGCTCGGATCCATGAGGGCGAAGGTGGTCGTGGTCACCTTACCGAGGATCACCGCACCCGCCGCGCGCAGCCGCCCTACCGACGCCGCGTCGGTGTCGGGCCGGCGGTGGGCGAAGGCCGCTGCCCCCGCGCGCGTGGGCATTCCCGCCACGTCGAAGATGTCCTTCAGCGCGACGGGCACGCCGTGGAGCGGCCCGTGGAAAGCGCCCGCGGCCGCCTCCGCCGCGCGCTCGCGCGCCGTGCGCAGCGCACCCTCGCGGTCGAGGTGCACCCACGCCTTGACGGCGGCCTCCGCCCGGTCGATCCGGGCCAGGCACGCCTCGACCAGCGCGACGGGGTCGAGGGCGCGGGCACGGATCCGGCGGGCCGCCTCCGCCGCGCCGAGGTCGGCGAGATCCGCCCGCGCGCTAATGAATCGCCTCCAGGACTTCCGCCACGACCTCGAAGCGGCCGAAGGAAGGCATGAGGTAGGCGCCCGCGTAGCGCCGGCGCACCTGCACGATGAGCTCCTGGCCCAGGGCGATGCCGACGCGAAGCCCGCGCTCGCCCGCCTCGCGCATGCGCCCGCGCACGTCGTCGGGCACGGTGATGCCGGGCACCTCGTTGTGCAGGAACTCGGCGTGCCGGGACGAGTGTAGCGGCAGGAGGCCTACCATCACCGGCACCGGAGGACGCGTTCGCGCGAAGAAGCGCTCGAGCACCTCGAGATCGTACACGGGCTGGGTCTGCACCCACCGCGCCCCCGCCTCGACCTTGGCCAGAAAACGCTCCATCTCCCGCGCCGGCTCTTCCGCGGCGGGATTCAGCGCCGCGCCCACGCAAAACGCGGTGGGCTCACCCACCGAGTTGCCGGTGGCGTCCAGCCCGAGGTTCATGCTGGTGAGCACACGGATCAGGCCGATGGCGTCGACGTCGAACACGGCGGTGGCGTTGACGTAGTCACCGGTGCGCGGCGGGTCTCCCGTCATGGCCAGGATGTTCCGGATGTCCATGGCATGCGCGCCGAGCAGGTCGGCCTGAATGCCCATGAGGTTCCGGTCCCGGCAGGTGAAGTGCATGTTGATGTCCAGCCCGGTGGCCTCCCGCACGAGGATGGCGGTGGGCAGCACGGACATCCGCACACGACCCAGGGAGCCGTCGTTGATATCGACGATCTCGACGCCGCGCTCCTTCAGGAGCTTGGCTCCCTGCACCAGCTTCTCGATGTTGTGGCCCCGGGGCGGGTCGAGCTCGACCGAGACGATGAACTCCCCCGCCGCGAGCTTCCGCGACAGACGCGTGGGCAGCGCGGCGGTGGCGAGGCCGGCGATCTCGTCCGGCTCCGTGCGGGCCCGCGCGGGACGGGCGGCGGGCGCGGCGCCCCGCTGCGGCGCGTGGCGGTCCACCGCCTCGCGCATCGCGCGGATGTGCTGCGGGGTCGTCCCGCAGCAGCCGCCCACCATCCGCGCCCCCGCCGTGATCATCCGGGCCGCGTAGTCCGCCATGTACGTCGGCGAGGACAGGTACATGAGCCGCTCGCCCACCCGACTCGGCAGGCCCGCGTTGGGCTGTATCACGAGCGGGAGCCCGCCCGCTTCCGGCACCATCGCCTCCAGCACGTCGAAGAGCACGCTCGATCCGACCGAGCAGTTGGCGCCGATGGCCTGGACGGGCAGGTCGCGCAGGACGCCCGCGACCTCGGCGGCGCCCCGGCCGAGGTAGGTCACACCTTCCTCCGTGAACGCGACGGTGGCGACGATGGGCAAATCCGCGAGGCCGCGGACGGCCTCCACCGCGAGCCGCATCTCGACCAGGTCCGACATGGTCTCGATCACGAAGCCGTCCACGCCGCCTTCCAGCAGGCCCTCCGCCTGTTCGCGGAACGCGGCGCGCGCCTCTTCGGGCTCGATGGAGCCGAGCGGCGCGAGGTACTTTCCCAGCGGGCCGATGGAGCCCAGCACGAAGACGTCGCGCCCCATGCTCTCCCGGACGTCGCGGGCCAGCTTCGCCCCCCGCAGGTTGATCTCGCGCACGCTCGCGGCGAGCCCGTGCACCCCGAGCTTGAAGCGGTTGGCGCCGAAGGTGTTGGTCTGGACGCAGTCGGCGCCGGCGGCGATGTACTCGGCGTGAATCGCCTGGGGAAGCTTGGGCTCGTTCACGTTGAGCACGTCGAAGCACGCGTCGAGGGACACCCCGCGCCCGTAGAGGGCGGTGCCCATGGCGCCGTCGCACAGGAGGGGGCGCTCGCGAAGGCGCGCGAGGAACGGCGCCGCCATGCGCCTCAGGCGCTCCCCGCGCGGGCCGTGCCCGCCGCCGGCCTGCGCTCGGCGAGGGCGAGCGCCACGCGCACCGCTACCTGGTCGGGGCCGAGCGCGGTGGTGTCCACGGTGATGTCGGCGGCCTGACGGTAGTAAGGCTCGCGCGCGCGGTAGAGGGCCTCCACGTCCGCCGGGGACCGGCTCGCCAGCATCGGCCGCTCGTCCTTCGCGCCGCGCGCGCGCGCGTAGAGGGTGGCGAAGTCGCCGGCCAGCCACACGACGATGCCGAGGGCGCGCAGCGCCTCCGGAACCCCCTCGCGGCACGGCAGCCCGCCGCCGGTCGCGATCACGTCCCCCTTCTTGAGGGCGAGGAGCCGCACCGCCTCCATCTCGGCGGCACGGAAGTGCGCCTCGCCGCAGACGGCGAAGATCTCAGGGATGGACCGCCCCTCCTGGGCGACGATCATGTCATCGGTTTCGACGAAGCAGCGGCCCAGCCGACGAGCGAGCAGGCGGCCCACCGAGGACTTGCCCGCGCCCATGAAGCCGACAAGGATCACGTTGTCCATGTCCTTGCCATCCTAGCAGATTCGCGCGTTTCCCCCTCGCGCCCTGGCCACCACGTCCTCCATCCGGTAGCCGTAGAGCTGGGGGGGCGCGGTACCGGCCGCGGCCAGCCAGCAGTCGAGCTGACTTCGGTGGTGCACCTCGTGCTCGACCATGGCCATCAGGAAGCGCCACATCCGGGTCGGCTGACCGTCGAGATCGGTGATGGTGGCGTCGAGCCTGGCGTCGGGCACGGTGGCGAGGCGAGCCATCTCCTGGGCGTGCACCCGCTCGAGGAGCGCCCGCGTGGCGGCCAGGGCCAACTCGGGACCCGGCTCGAGGTCGTCCGTCCAGCGATCGTCCACGACCCGCGTGACGAAGAAGCGCTCGGCGCCGGCCAGGTGCCGGACGATGGCGCCCCCGGTGAACTCGTCGGGCCGCGGCCGCCAGGCGGCGAGCGCGGGCGTGAGACGGTCTACCACCGTCCAGGTGCGCCGCCGCACGCCCTCGAAGTAGCGGATGAAATCCCCGACCGAGCGGATCATCGCCGCACCGTGGTGGCCGCGGGGACACGGCGGTAGGCGCAGTCGCGCATCCAGCAGCGGCGGCACTGGGTGAAGTAATGATCGACCCGCGCCTCCGGCCCCACGCCCACCAGGAACGTGATGGTCTTCGCCGGCAGCATGAAGCAGGCTTCGTTCAGCGTCACGCCGATCGGCCCCCCAGAGCACAGCCCAAAGAGCTGTTGCTGCTCGGCGGTGTCCCACCCCGCATAGCCCGGGCTCACTCGGTTCGTCACCTTCACGCCCTCCGCCAGTCCGGCCTGGCAGAGCAGATCGTTCACGTACTCGGCGAGGCTCTCCACCGCGGCCGAGCCGACGCTGTCGAGCATCACCGCCAGCGGGAACTCGCGCGCGTCGAAGAGCGCGCGCACGCGCGCCTCGATGGCGTCGCCGACCGTGCAGATGCCCGCCCCCACCGCGTCAAGCCGTCCCCAGAGCCGCCCGATATCGGGGATCGTGAGCCGCCGGCCGCCCGCGTCGATCGCGCTCGGGCCCTGCCCGGTGACGCGGGCCGCCTGGTACACGGCACGGGGGACCATGAGCGCCTCGCCGATAGTGAGCGCGTCGTCGAAAATCGCGCGCACCTCGGCGGACGGAACGTCGTGCCCCTTCTTGTAGCCCTGGAAGCGCAGCACCTCGTCGGGATCGACGCGAAGGGGAAGATCGTCGAGGACCACCGGCCCGGAGGCCAGGGCCGACAGCGCCGCGTTCACCGCTTCCGGCGGGAGCGGACGATCTCGGCGATGCGCCGGATATGCTCGGGGCCCGAGCCGCAGCAGGCGCCGACGATGTTGCAGCCGACGTCCAGGAGCGCGGGGTAATCCTTGGCCATGGCCTCGGGCCCGAGCTCGTAGGTCGTGACATCGCCCGTGGTGATGGGCAGGCCCGCATTCGGATAGGCGATGAGGGGGGCGTCGGTGACCGCGCGCATCTCTCGGATGATGGTGATGGCGCGATCGGGCCCGCGGCCGCAGTTCATCCCCACGATGTCCGCGCCCGCGGCGAGCAGCGTCCTCGCCACCTCCGCCGGGCTCTCGCCCCACATGGTGCGGTCGCGGTCGTGAATCTCCTCGTACTGGAAGAACATCGTCGCCATCACCGGGAGATCGGCCACCGCCTTGCACGCCGCGATCGCCGCCGTCGCCTCCTGGGGAAACATCATGGTCTCGACGGCGAAGATGTCCACGCCGCCCTCGGCCAGCGCCGCTGCCTGCTCGCGGAAAGTCTCGAGGTACTGCTCGTCGGTGGCGATGTTGTCGCCCACGCCGTAGTCGGCGGGCACGCAGGAGGTGGGACCGATGGAGCCGGCCACCCAGCGGCCGGGCGGGCACACGGCCCGTGCCAGCGCGGCGCCCTTGACGTTGAGCTCGCGGGTGCGGTCGCCTATCCGGTACTCGTTGAGCTTGAGCCGGGTGCCGCCGAACGTGTTGGTCTCGACGAAGTCCGAGCCCGCGTCGAAGTAGCCCCCGTGGATGCGCCGCACCACGTCGGGCTGCGTGTCGTTCCAGAGCTCGGGACACGCCCCGTTGAGGAGGCCCGCGTCGAACAGGGCGGTCCCGTAGCCGCCGTCGAAGACGAGCAGCTCGCCCGCCTTGACGCGCTCCACGATCTGCCAGCCGGGGCTCTTGCTCATACCGCGGCGGCCACTCCGAGGAGCTCTTTGGCGCGGACGACGGCGAGGGTGGAGTCCCGGGCGTAGCCGTCGGCGCCGATCTCGTCGGCATAGGCCTGGCTCACGGGGGCGCCGCCGATCATCACCTTCACCCGCTCGCGCAGCCCCGCCTTGCTGAGGGCGTCGATGGTGCGCTTCATGGCGGGCATGGTCGTGGTCATGAGCGCCGAGATGCCGACGATCTGGGCGCCGTGCTCGGTGACGGCGGCGACGAACTTCTCCGGCGCCACGTCGCGGCCGAGGTTGATCACCTTGAAGCCGGCGCCTTCGAGCATCATCGCCACCAGGTTCTTGCCGATGTCGTGGAGGTCGCCCTGCGCGGTGCCGATCACGATCACCCCGAGGTCCTGCTGGCCCTGGGCGGCGGCGGTGATGAGGGGCTTGAGGAGATCGAGGCCCGCGTACATGGCGCGGGCGGACAGGAGCACCTGGGGCACGTAGTATTCGTTACGCCTAAACTTTTCGCCGACGACGTCCATCCCCGGGATGAGCCCGCGGAAGATGAGCGACTTGGGATCCATGGCGAGCGCCAGCCCCTCCTCCGTCTTCTTCGCCACCGTGTCCTTGTCGCCGAGGATGAGGGCGCGCGACATGGTCGGGAAGTCGAACTCGGCGGCGGGATCCTGGCTCATGCGCGGCTCGGCGCCCCTCCGTCTCTGGAGGTGGGATAGCCGGCGCGGGCCCACGCGCCCATGCCGCCGGCGACGTTGAACCACGGCCCGGCGACGCCTTCGCGGGCAAGCGCGCTGATGACGAGGCTCGAGCGCAGCCCCCCCGCGCACACCACCGCGGTGGGCCGCCCCGCCGGCACCTCGGCGCGCCGACGGATCGCCTCCGCCATGGGCAGGTGCCGGGCGCCCTCGATGTGCCCCTCGTCCCACTCGAAGGGCTCGCGCACGTCGAGGATCACGAGATCGCCGCGCTCCTCCCGCATGGTGGCGAGGTCGTGCACGCTGATCTGCGGAATCTCCGACACCGGCTGGCCCTGACTCTTCCAGTCGCCCATGCCCCACTGCAGATGCCCCGCGACGTCGTCGAGGCCCACCCGACCCAGCGCCTGCACGGCGTGGGCGAGATCGGTGGGACCGCCCGCCACGAGGAGGATGGGGCGATCGGCCGGGACGAAGAGGCCGACCCGGTTCGCGAACTGGGGACTGTCCACCCAGACGTTGATCGCACCCGGGATATGCGCTTCTCCGTATTCCGCGGCGGTGCGGATGTCCAGGGGCACCGCGCCCTTGTCGATCGCCTCGCGCGCCTGCGCCGCCGTCAGCGCGCGCGGCTCGCCCACCGGCGGCAGGGCCCGCGCGCGATTCCGGGCGATGATGCGATCGAAGTTCGGCGGCTTCGGCGGGATGCCGGTCATGAGCGCCCGCACGAAGGCCTCCTCGGTGGGCTCGCGGAGGGCGAGGTTGAAGCGGCGTTCGAAGCCCACGGTGGAGGCGGTCTTGCTCGACATCGCGCGGCCGCACGAGGACCCCGCCCCGTGCGCCGGATACACCTCGACGCTATCGGGCAGCGTGAGCAGGCGCTGGGTGAGACTCCGGTAGAGCACGGCCGCGGCGCGCTCACCGCCGAAGTCGGGCCGGCCGACGTCCCCCACGAAGAGGGTGTCTCCGGTGAGCACGAACCAGGGCTCGTCCCCGCGTGCGCGATCGGTGACCAGGAGCGCAACGCTCTCGGGCGTGTGCCCCGGCGTGTGGAGCACACGAAGGGCGACATTGCCGAGGCGGATCTCCTCGCCGTCCTCGATGGGGGTCGTCGCGAAGGCGGCCTCCGCGGCGGGATGGAGCAGGATGCGGGCGCCGGTCTTGTCGGCGAGCGCTTGATTGCCCGAGACGTGATCGGCGTGGATGTGGGTGTCGACGATATGGGTAATGGTGAGGCCCTTGCGGCGGGCCAGGGAGACGTACTCATCGACCCGATCTCGCGCCGGGTCCACCACCGCCGCTTGCCCCGCCTGACCGCAGCCGACCAGATACGAGAGGCAGCCCGCCTCCTCGTTCAGGATCTGCTGAAAAATCATCGCTTGGATTGTCCCACATGGCTCCAGGGGGGCGCAAGGCCGGACGGCGCCGCGGCGCAGGCACGGACCGTCGGGACTGTAGGAACTTGACCGGGCTCGGCTGTTACACTAGAGTCACCGAAATCGCCAGCGTCGTACCACGGGAGGCAGGCGAGGTCGAATGCGGCTCAAGGTCCTTGGAGCCTTTGGAAGTGATGGTCAGGGCCAGCGGCCGTCGGCCTTCCTGGTCGACGATCGTGTTCTGATCGACGCCGGAACCGTCGGCGGTGCGCTGTCCGTCCCCGAGCAGACCGCCATCACTCACGCGCTGCTCAGCCACGCCCACCTGGACCACACCGTCGGCCTGGCGTTCCTCATCGACACCCTCGCCATGGTGGCCCCGGAGCGGTCCGTTACCGCCTGCAGCATCGCGCCGGTCATCGACACGCTGCGCACCCACTGCTACAACGACATGCTGTGGCCGGACTTCACGGCCATTCCCACCCGCGAGCAGCCCGTGCTGAAGTTCCGCGTGCTCCCCGAAGAGGGCGAGGCGCGCGTGGGTGATCTCTGGGCCACCCCGGTGCCGGTGGATCACACCGTCCCCACCACCGGCTTCATCGTGCACGACGGGGAGACGGGGTTCGTCTACTCGGGCGACACGGGGCCGACGACGCGGCTCTGGGAGGTGGCGCGCGAGATGCGCGGGCTCAAGGCGCTGGTCGTGGAGACCGCCTTCCCGGACCGCCTGGACGACCTCGCGCGCGCGTCGGGGCATCTCACCCCGACCAAGCTCCGGCAGGAGATGAAGAAGATGCCGCCCGATCTGCCCATCTGGATCTTCCACGTGAAGCCGCAGCTCTACCAGGAGACGGCGGCCGAGCTGGCCCAGATCGATCCCGAGCGCATCCACATCCTCGAGCAGGGCAAGACCTACACCTTCTAAGTCGGGCGGCGCCTGGCCACCGACCCCTTCTCGCCGCCCGACCTTCCCTACGCCTGGGGCGCGTCGATCAGTCGGCTCAATATATCCCTGAACGGGAATAGGCTAAATATGCCTCCCGTATGGATGAAACAGACTCGCTGTCCGAGGGCCTTCGGATCCTTGGCGAGGGCGTCGAGTAGCCCGGTGAAGGCTTTGGCGGTGTAGACGGGATCGAGCACCAGCCCTTCCTCGCGCGCGAGGCGGACCACGGTGGCCAGCTCGGCCTCCCCCACCGCCGCGCGTCCCACTCCCTGATAGCCGTCGAGGAGGTGAATCGACTTGGGCACCTCGATGGCGAAGCCGAAGCGTCGGATCGACTTCGCCATGGTCTGCTCCACGTGCTCCCGCACCTTGTCGGCGGGCCAGGCGATGGGGACGCCGACGATCTCGCTGGGCAGGCCGGCCAGCTGCTTGCCCATCAGCAGGCCGGCCTGGCTGCCGCCGCTGTAGACCGAGATCACGACCGAGTCGAAGCGTGGGGCTCCGTGACCGATCTGGCCGGCCAGCTCCACCGCACACTCGAGATAGCCCAGCGCGCCGACCTCGTTCGACCCGCTCTCCGGGATCACATAAGGCCGGTGGCCCCGCGCGCGGAGCTCGCCGGCCATCTCCTCGAGCACGGCGTCCACGCGCCCCCACTCCTCGTCGGGAAGATAGCGGATCTCGGCCCCGAGCAGCCGGTCGAGCAGCAGGTTGCCGTCGTAGGCCGCGGGCCGGGTCCCCTTTACCGCGAGGACGGCATTCAGACCCAGGCGCGCCGCCACCGCGGCGACGGCGCGGCAGCAGTTCGACTGCAGCGTGCCGCAGGTCACGAGGGTGTCCGCGCGCTGCTCCAGGGCCTCCCCGACGAGGAACTCCAGCTTGCGGACCTTGTTGCCGGACTCGAGAAGGCCGGTGAGATCGTCCCGCTTCACGAAGAGCTCGACGCCCAGCCGGCGCGAGACGCGTTCGAGCTTCATGATCGGAGTCGGCGCGAGCGCGAGGGGAAGGCGGGGCGGCACCGGCATGTGGTCATCGTAGCACGCGCCCTCGCTTGTTCTCAGCGCTGACAGCCGGGGCACCAGTAGGCGGACCGCCCGCGGAGGGTCTCCAGCCCGATGCGCGCGCCGCAGCGCGGGCACGGCTTGCGGGCGCGGTGGTGGACGCGGAGGAAATCCCGCTTGGGCTCGCCCCGAAGCGGCCCCGTCCCCAGCCGCTCGCGCAGCGCGGCGGTGGCAGCGGCCAGCGTCACCCCGGTGGCGGCGTGCACGCGGGCGATCTCGTCCGCCGCCATGAGCGAGGCGGTACGCCGGGGGCGGACGCCCGCCTCCCAGAGAATCTCGTCCGCGTAGGCGTTGCCGAGCCCGGCGATGAGCCGCTGATCGCAGAGCACCGTCTTGATGGGCCAGAGCTTGTTCCGCGCGCACAGCTTCTGGAGCGCGGCCACGGTGAATGCGGGGTCGAGGGGATCGAGGCCGCCGCGCTCGCGCCGGTCGAGGCCCGCCCACATCTTCGCCTCTCCCGGCTTGAGGAGATCGAAGCTCTCGTCGGAGAAGACGAGGCGGGCGCCGTCCGCACGGGCCAAGGTGAGCACCGGCTGGGGCGGCCGGGCAGCATCCGGCGTCTCGAGCCAGTACAGTTCGCCGGCGAGCATCAGGTGCACGTCGAGTCGGGGACCGCCTTCCAGCGCGAACGCGAGCGTCTTGCCCCGGCGCGCGACCGTAGCGATGCGGCGATCCGCCACCGCGGCCACGAAGTCCTCGACGGTCACGCCGCGGAGCACGCGCGCCGCGTGCACCTCCACCGCGGCCAGGCGCTGGCCGGCGAGGCGCGGGCTGAGAGCCTCCGCGTAGACGGTGAGCTCAGGCAGCTCCGCCACGAGCGCGCCTCACCTGTCCCCCATTCAGCCGGCGTGCTCCTTCTTGAGCGTCGCGGCGATCGGCGCGAAGTCGTAGGCGGGAAAGACCTCATAGCGGAACGCGCCCCAGGCCTTCTGCTCCATGTAGCGATTGAGGCTGCGCACCTTGTCGGGCTCCACCGCCGACCGACACGACACGAGCTCGCTGCCCTCTGGCGGGAAGTCGCGGTAGAAGCCGGTTTTCCGCAGGTGGGCCATGATCTCGTCGAGGGTCTTGGACTGGTCATGATGCAGCAGCACGGTGAGCAGCACGCGGCCGTCGTCGGGCATCGAAGTCCTCCCGGGAGCGAACTGTTGCGCGGGCCAGGGGGATTGTCAATAATGCCGCTCGAGCGCCCCCGGCGCGACCGACCCTCGAGTGACTTCCCCCCGCGAGACGCTGGCGAACGGCCGCCTCTGGCTGGCCTTCGCGACCATGCTGTTCGTGTCCGGCATCACCAACGTCTTCCCCGTCTTCTTCCCTGCCCTCCTCGCCGAGTTCGGCGGCTCGCGCGGCGCCACCGCCTTCACCGCCTCGCTCTGCTGGGTGGGCGGCGCCATCCTCGGCCCCGTCGCGGGCTTCCTCGTGGCCCGGCGGAATCCGCGCGCGGTGTCCGTGGCCGGCCTCGCCGCCGCGGCGGCGGGCATGCTGCTCGGCACGGTCGCGCCCACGTTGCCCCTCTTCATCGCCGCCGTCGGGATCGGCGGCGGGATCGGGGTGGGCCTCACCGGCATCGCCACCCAGGCGTCCCTGCTCGCCGACATCTACGTCCGCCGCCGCGGTGTCGCCATGGGCATCGCCTTCTCGGGGTCGATGGCGGCGTACGCGATCGCGCCCCTCGTGCACGCGACCATCGAGCACGCGGGGTGGCGCGTCGCCCTCGGCACCTACGGCGGCGCCGTCTGCATCCTGGTCCCGCTGGCCTGGCGCATCCTTCCCACCCGGCTGGGCAGCGCGCCGGCGCCGGGCGCGCGGAGCGACGGAGTCTCTGGGCCTTCCATCGGCGAGATCGTTACCTCCGCGCCCTTCGTCATGCTTTTCGTCGGCTTCACCACCCCGCCCCTCTTCGGCTATCTCGCGACGACCCAGCACGCCCTCTACTTCACGGCGCGGGGTCTCAGCGCCGCCGAGGCGTCGCTGATGCTCGCCGCCGGCGGAGTGCTCTCCGCGAGCGGGCGGACGCTCGCCGGAGTGGCCGCCGACCGGCTCGGCGCGCCCGCCACCGGCTTCATTTCCTTCGGTCTCTCCCTCACCGGCATGGCGTGCCTGTTCTCCTTCGAGGCGTGGCCGCTGCGGCTGGTAGCCTACGCGTACGTGCTCTTCCTCTTCCTGCCGCTGGGGAGCCGCGCCACGATCTTCTCGGTGCTGGTGAGCCGGATCACGCCGCCGGCGCACTACGGCGTCATCTTCGGGATCCTGGGGATCGGCAACAATCTGGGCGCAGCGGCGGGACCGTGGCTGTCGGGGGTGATCTACGACCGGACCGGCTCCTACCTCGTCATCTACCTCTGGGCGGCGGCGGTGGGGCTGGTGGGCCTCGCGACCCTCGCGGCCTTCGTGGCGATGACCCGGCGACACCCAAGAGTCGGGTGACCGTTGCGGTCACCCCTCCCTATGAAGGTCGTCGCTTGCGACGACCGTAGATCAAATAAGCCCGAGCGGAGCGAGGGGACCGTCGCCCAACGCAGACCAGCATGATCGCCCGAGCAGGGCTGACCTTCGGTCAGCCGACCTTCTTTATGAGCGCCGCGTACTGGTCGACGAGCGGGAGCACGGTGTCGCGCGCAGCGGGCGGAAGGGCGAAGATCGCGCGCTCCACGCCGGCGTCCCGCAGCGCGGCGAGGCGCGCCTCGTCGGGGCGGGCGCCGAAGAGCGACACGGTGACGGTGGCGGGATCGCGCCCCACCTTCTCGGCGCGGGTCTTGAGATCGGCGATGCCCTCCGCGATGGGCTCGCGGCTCGCGATCGGCAGCCAGTGCCCATCGAACTCCGCCGCGCGCTGGCGCGCATGGGGCCCGGCACCGCCCATGAAGATGGGGGGATACGGCTTCTGCACCGGCTTGGGGTAAGACCAGATCTTGTCGAAGTTCACATGCGTGCCGTGGAACTCGGCTTCGTCGCGCGTCCAGATCTCCTTCATCGCCGCGATCCGCTCGCGCAGCACCTTCCAGCGAGCGGTGAAGTCCGTGCCGTGATGCTCCATTTCTTCCTGGTTCCAACCCCCGCCCACGCCGAAAAGCAGCCGGCCCCGGGAGATCCAGTCGAGGCTCGCGACTTCCTTCGCGAGCGTGATGGGGTCGCGCTCGATGACGAGACAGATGCCGGTGCCGAGACGAAGGCGGCTGGTGACCGCCGCCGCCGCCCCCAGGGCCACGAAGGGATCGAGCGTGTGCCAGTATTCCTTGGGCAGGGGCGTCCCGCCCGGAAACGGCGTCTTCCGGCTCGCCGGGATATGGGTGTGCTCCGGCACCCAGAACGACTCGAAGTCGCGCTCTTCGAGAGCGCGGGCGAGCTCGTCGGGCCGGATGGCAAAGTCGGTCGCGAACATGAAGCAGCCGTATTTCATGATCGAGCCTCCGGCCTCAGCGCGGGGTGCGCGCCAGGTAGCCGGCGAGGGCGGCCGACTCTCGCGCCTGGAAGCCCACCGCCACACGCTGCTGCTCCAGGTACTGGTCGAGCGTCTTCCCGCCCAGGACGATGCCCCTGGACGTGAAGAATTCCTTCACGTCGCGCTCCCACTCGGGGCTGACGAGGGCGGTGATGCCCTCGTACATCCGCCGGTACGCGCTGCCGGGATATGTCCGGGCCATCGTCTCCCAGTGCGTCTTCACGAACTCCCACGCGAGCGCCCGTGAATACACGCCGCTGAGCAGTGACCGCACCAGGAACGGCGCGTCCTGGTTCCGCACCTCTCCGTTGATGGTGCGCTCGAGCGTCTGCGTGATGAGGGCGGGGTCGCGGAACGCGGCGAGGGCGAACAGGTAGCGCTGCTCCTCCTGAGGCGTCTTCGCGCTCCGGAACCGCTGGAGGAAGTCCGCATACTCGGCCTCGCCGCCCACCGAGGCGATGATGCTGATCACCGCGGGCAGAATGTTCGGGTCGCCCGCTCCCTCGTGCTCCCGGTGCCGGGCGTAGAACGCGCGCGCCTGCGCCTGCGTCTCCTCGTCGCTGCCGAGGACGCCGAGCACGCGAATGAGATCGCCCCGCAGCTGGCGGGTCAGCTCGCTCTCCCCCGCCTCCGCCTCCCAGCCCAGGCGGGCGGCAGCCACGCCGACGCGGTGCCGGACGAAGGTCTCCAGGCCGGGGCGCGTGGCGTCGGCGATGATCCGGTTGATGAACGCGAACGATCCGGAGAGGGCCGCCCACACGTTCCGGTCCGTGTCCTCGCGGAAGCGGCCGGTGAGGTCGAGGTAGTCCACCGCGGGCACGACGCCGGCCTGGCTCAGGGCGAAGGTGTCGCTCACCACGTTGAACCGTTCGATGGGCGCGATCCTGGCCACGGAGCGCGCCAGCTTCCTGAGCATGGCGGGCGCGTAGCCGACCCGATAGAACCCCTGGCCCCCCGCGTTGGCGATCGCCCACTCCGGCGCGGCGGGAAGCGCCACGCGCGTCTCGGGCTCGGCCAGGAGCAGGCGCTTGTCGACCCAGCCGCCCTTGACGGCGGCGCGGAGGGCGATGGGCACGTGCCACGGCTCGGGCTCGGCGCCGGCCTCCGCCTCCGCGTCCGCGCCCAGCGAGAGGAACCGCCGCTGCGACAGCTTCACCCCCGTCCCGTCGGGCTCGACCATGACGAGCGGGTAGCCGGCGCGGAAGATCCAGCCGTTCATCACCTCGGGAATCGGCTGGCCGGAAGCGGCCCCGAGCGCCTTCCAGAGATCGGTGGTGTCGGCATTGCCGTACTGGTTCTCGCGGAGATACCGGCGCACCCCTTCCCGGAACACGTCGGGCCCCAGATACTGCTCGAGCATGCGGAGCACGGCGGCGCCCTTCTCGTACGTCAGGAGATCGAACATCGCCTCGCACTCGCGCGGCTCGCGCACGGGGAACTCGATGGGCCGGCTCGACAGGAGCCCGTCGACGCCCATGGCCGCCGCGCGGGACACGCCGAAGTTCACCCAGCGCTCCCACTCCGGCTTCCAAGCGTCCACCGCGAGCATCTCCATGAAGGTGGCGAAGGCCTCGTTGAGCCAGATGCCGTTCCACCACGTCATGGTCACCAGGTCCCCGAACCACATGTGGGCCACCTCGTGCGCCACGACGTCGGCGACGCGCTCCAGCTCCGCGTGCGACGCGTCCGTCTCGTCGACGAGCAGCGCGGTCTCGCGGAAGGTGATGGCGCCGAGGTTCTCCATGGCGCCCGCCGCGAAGTCGGGGATCGCGAGGAGGTCCACCTTGTCGCTCGGGTACGGCAGCCCGTAGTACTTCTCGAAGAACTCCAGCGAGAAGGCTGCGCAGTCCAGAGCGAAGCGGCCGAGGTGGAGCTTTCCCGGCACCGCCCACACGCGCAGGGGCGTCGGGCCCACCATGACCGGCGCCGTCGCCTCCAGCTCGCCGACCACGAAGGCCACGAGGTAGGTCGACATCTTCATGGAGTCGGCGAAGCGCACCACTTTGCGCCCGTCACTCGCCGGCTCCTCGGCCACGACGGCGGTGTTCGAGATCGCGACGAGCCGCTCGGGCACGACCAGCGTGACGGCGAAGACGGCCTTGCCGGCGGGCTCGTCCCAGCACGGGAAGGCGCGTCGCGCGTCGGTGGCCTCGAACTGGGTGGCGGCGATGGTGTGCGTCACCCCGGTAGCGTCCTTGTACGTGCTCCGGTAGAAGCCGTGGAGCTTGTCGTTCAGGATGCCCGTGAAGCCGATGGTGAGGCGCCACTCCCCCGGGGTGAGCGGGGAGGGAAAGACGAGGCGCGCTCGCTCCTGCGCTTCGTCGAGGACGGCCGTCCCCTGCACCACCATGCCGGCAGCGTCGCGCGCGGCCACCGACGGGATGGCCAGCTCGGCGGCATTGAGGACGACCTCCGTCACCGGCTCTCGGACGGTCACCGTCACCGTTTCCTCGCCGGCGAAGGTCGCGCGCTCCAGATCGGGGGTGAGCCGGATGTCGTACCGGCTCGGCACCACGGACGTGGGCAGGCGATAGTCCATGAGGCAGGAGAATACCAGACTCACGCAGGCGACACACTTGACATCTCTTCCGCGCGCGGCCCACACTCCCGGGACGTGGAAACTCTCGCGGACCGGGTGGCGGTGGTGACGGGCGGCGCCAGCGGCATCGGCCGCGCGCTCTGCCTCGCCTTCGCGCGCGCCGGCGCCGACGTGGTGGTCGCCGATCTCGACGAGGCCGGCATGACGGAGACGGCGGCCGGCGTCGCGCAGGCGGGGCGCCGCGCGATCACGGTGCGCACCGACGTGAGCCGTCTGACCGACGTGCGCGCGCTCGCCGACCGCGCGTGGGCGGAGCTCGGCGCCGTGCACGTGCTGTGCAACAACGCGGGGGTCGCCCTCTGGGGCGGGCTCGACACCGCGACCCATCAGGATTGGGAATGGGCGATCGGCGTCAACCTCTGGGGCGTGATCCACGGCGTGGAGGCCTTCGTGCCGCGGATGATTGCCCAGCAGGCCGGCGGCCACATCGTCAACACCGCGTCGATGGCCGGCCTCATCGCGTCGGAGGGACTCGGCGTCTACAACACCACGAAATACGCGGTGGTGGGCCTGTCGGAGACCTTGCAGAAGGACCTGCGCCGCCATCGCATCGGCGTCTCCGTCCTGTGTCCGATGGGCGTCGCCACGCGGATCCGCCAGAGCGAGCGCAGCCGCCCGCCCGCCCTCCGCAACCCCGGCGCCGCCGAGCGGGGCGGCGAGGTGGAGCTGATCGGCCGGTACCTCACCCCCGAGCACGTCGCCGAGCGCGTGCTGCGCGCCGTCCTCGGCGATCGCCTCTACGTCATCACGCACGCGGAAGGACTCGAGCCCCTGCGCCGGCGGTTTGCCCGTATGGAAAAGGCCGTCGAGGAGAGCCAGTAATCATGGGAGCCCATCGTCATGCGCTTTGAGCCAGTGGTCGGTTGGGGCAAGCTGCCGCCGGGGTGGCGTTACGTCGAGGTCGCCGGCGTGGCGGTCGACGCAAGGGACAACGTCTACTGCTTCACGCGGGGCGAGCATCCCGTCATCGTCTTCGACGCCGACGGCAACTTCCTCCGCTCGTGGGGCGAGGGCCAGATCCGGCGCGCGCACGGGATCTCGCTCGACGCCGAGGGCATGCTGTGGCTCACCGACGACCTGCACCACACGAGTCGGAAGTTCACGCCGGAGGGCAAGCTCCTCCTCACCATCGGCGATCCCGACACACCATCGACGCTCCAGGGCGGCAAGCCGTTCAACCGGCCCACCCATGTCGCGGTGTGCCCCAAGACCGGCAACCTCTACCTGTCGGACGGCTACGGCAACTCGCGGGTCCACAAGTACGCCCCCGACGGCCGGCACGTCGTGTCGTGGGGCGAGCCCGGCACCGATCCGGGTCAGTTCAACCTTCCCCACAACCTCACCACCGACCGGAACGGGCTCGTCTACGTGGCGGACCGCGAGAACCACCGCGTCCAGATCTTCGACGGGGACGGCCGCTATCAGGGACAGCTGAACAACCTGCACCGGCCGTGCGGGCTCTACACCGATCGCCGCCAGGGGGACCTGCTCTACGTGGGCGAGCTGGGCTCGGCGATCCCGGTGACCGACCACACGCCGAACATCGGGCCCCGGGTCACCGTGCTGAACGCCAAGGGCGAGCGGGTGGCGCGGTTCGGCGGCCAGTTCGCGGGGGAGAAGCCCGGCGAGTTCACCGCGCCCCACAGCGTGGTCACCGACTCGCGGGGCAGCGTCTACGTGTCGGAAGTCTCGTGGACGGCGAAGGGCAGCCTGGAAAACCCGCCGCGCGAGATCCGCTCGCTCCAAAAGTTCCACCGCCTCGACTAACGGGGCGTCCTCGGTTGGGGGAGAGCGGGGGCCATGTCGGGGCCCCGCCCGCTGATGGTGGATGGACTAGGCCGGTCGCGGCCGCGCGAAGTGATCTCGAAGCAAGGGACCCCAGTCGTCGATGGGCCGCGTCACCTTGTCGGGCACCTTGGCGAGATCGTCCCAGCGGCGTAGCCGCAGGGCGTCGGCGAGCCAGGGGTGCCGCCCGAGCCGGGCAGCCTCGTCCGTCGTCATCGGCCCGCCCTGCAGCGTCATCGTGTAGCGCGAGCCCGCGGTGAGCGTCTCCCAATAGGCGGGCTCCACCGCGCAGAGGTACCGCTTGGCGTCGGCGTGCATGCGCACGAGCCACGCCACTCGCGCCGGCACCCACGGCGCGATGAGGTCCGCTCCCACGTGGTGGTGGCCACGCGCCCCCGCATGCGCGCCGAGCTTGCCGTCCTTCTTGTCGAAGATCTCGCGGGGGTCCACCGCGAAGCGCCCGACGTCGTGCAGGAGGCAGGCGAGCTGGAGATCCTCGTCCGCTCCCGCGTCCCGGGCCAGCTCCGCGCACTGCAGCGAGTGGGCCAGCTCGGTGACGGGCTCGCCGCCGTAGAGGCGCGCCGCCGAGCCCGCGAAGGCCTCGAGCAGCCGGTCGGCCATGCTGGACGAAGCGGGCATAACGGAAAAGCTACTTCCCCGTGACGCGGATCACCCCTATACTGCGCCTGCGCGCACGGACGCGCGCCCAACGCCACGGTCGCGCGCTACGCGGCCCAGCCAAAGGAGACGATCCCATGCCGGTGACGGTGAAGCTGATGGAGAACGGGCCGCTGATCGTGAATGGCGAGTGCGAGCTGCAGGATGCCCAGGGCAACGTCCTGCCGTCCAAGGGCCCCCAGTTCGCCCTCTGCCGCTGCGGCGCCTCCGCCAACAAGCCCTACTGCGACGGCGGCCACAAGAAGATCGCCTTCAAGAGCTAGCCGGACCCGCCCGGCTTCACCATCTCCTCCGGGCGCACGAGGCGGTCGAACTCCTCCGCGGTGACGAAGCCGAGCGCGAGCGCGGCCGCGCGGAGGGTGGTCCCTTCCTTGTGCGCCCGCTTCGCGATCTGCGCGGCGCGGTCGTAGCCGATGTGAGGCGCGAGCGCGGTGACGAGCATGAGCGAGTTGCCGAGGTGGTCGGCGATGCGGTCCGGCCGCGGCGCGATTCCCTCCGCGCAGTGCACCCGGAAGGACTCGCACGCATCACCGAGCAGCCGGATCGAGCGCAGCACATTGGACACGATCAGCGGCTTGTAGACGTTCAACTCGAAGTTCCCCGCCGCGCCCCCCAGGCCCACCGCGACGTCGTTGCCCATCACCTGCCCGCACACCATGGTGAGGGCTTCGCACTGGGTGGGATTCACCTTGCCCGGCATGATGCTCGAGCCCGGCTCGTTCTCGGGAATCGTGATCTCGCCGAGCCCTGAGCGCGGCCCGGAGGCCATCCAGCGTACGTCGTTGGCGATCTTGGTGAGCGCGGCGGCGAGGGCGCGCAGCGCGCCCGAGGCCAGGAGATCCGCCTCGTGCGAGGCGAGCGCCTGGAACTTGTTGGGCGCGCTCGAGAACGCGCGGCCGGTGAGGGCGGCCAGGGCCGTCGCCACGCGCTCGCCGAAATCAGCGGGCGCGTTGAGCCCGGTGCCCACCGCGGTGCCGCCAATGGCGAGCTCACCCAGCGCCGGCATCACGCCGCGCAGGCCGGCGAGGGCGTGGTCGAGCATGGCCACCCAGCCGGACACCTCCTGCCCCAGGGTGATGGGCGTGGCGTCTTGCAGATGCGTACGCCCGATCTTGACGATGCCCGCGAACTCGCGGGCCTTGGCGTCGAGGGTGGCGCGGAGGGCCTCGACCGCGGGCAGCAGGCGTCCGGCCAGCTGCTCGACCTCGGCCACGTGCATGGCGGTGGGAAAGACGTCGTTCGAGGACTGCGAGCGGTTCACGTCGTCGTTGGGGTGCACGGGCTTCTTGGACCCGAGCGTCCCGCCGAGGAGCTCGATGGCGCGGTTGGCGATCACCTCGTTGGCGTTCATGTTGGTCTGGGTGCCGCTGCCCGTCTGCCAGACGACGAGCGGGAAGTGGTCGTCGAGCTTCCCCTCGACGACCTCGTCGGCGACGCGGATGATGGCGTCGGCCTTGTCGGGGGGCAGGAGGCCCAGCTCGCGATTCACCATCGCGCAGGCCTTCTTCACCAGGCCCAGGGCGCGGATGAACTCGCGAGGGAAGCGCTCGCCGCCGATCCGGAAGTGCTCGAGCGAGCGCTGCGTCTGCGCGCCCCAGTAGCGGTCGGCGGGAACCTCGATCGGCCCCATGGTGTCGGTCTCGACGCGCGTCTTCATGGCGCTGGCGACGCCAGCATAGCACTGCTAAGCTGCCCCGCATGAGCTCGACCTGGACCTTGATCAATCCCGCCACCGAGGAGCCATACCGCGACGTCACCGCCATCTCCGAGCCCGAGCTGGCGGCGGCGGTGGTCCGCGCCCGACGCGCCCAGCGGGACTGGCGCCACACGCCCATCGCGGACCGCGTCAAGGTCGTCGCGCAGATGGTGCCGGCCTTTCGCGCGCAGGCCGACCAGGTCGCACTGGAGATCACCCGGCAGATGGGCAAGCCCATCCAGCAGGCCCGCAACGAGATCAACACCATGATCGACCGCGCGGAGGCGATGTGCCGCCTGGCGGAGTCCGCGCTCGCCGACGAGCCCCTGCCCCCCAAGGACGGCTTCCATCGCTTCATCCGGCACGAGCCCCTGGGCGTGGTGCTCGACATCGCGGCGTGGAACTACCCCCTTCTCATCGCCGTCAACGTGATCGTGCCCGCGCTCCTCGCCGGCAACGCGGTGCTCGTGAAGCACGCCCGCCTCACCCCGCTGTGCGCGGACCACTTCGTGACCGCCTTCGCGAAGGCGGGGCTGCCCGCCAGCCTCATCGCCGCCACCCCCATGGACCATGCGCTGGCCGCCAAGGTGATCCGCTCGGGCCAGGTGGACTACGTCTCGTTCACGGGCTCGGTGGAGGGCGGCCGCGAGATCCACGGACACGTGGCGAGCCGGTTCATCGACGCCGGCCTCGAGCTGGGCGGCAAAGACCCCGCCTACGTGGCGGACGACGCCAACTTCGACTTCGCGGTGGAGAACCTCGTCGACGGCGCCTTCTACAACGCCGGGCAGAGCTGCTGCGGGATCGAGCGCATCTACGTGGCGCGCGCCCTCTTCGACCGCTTCGTGGACGCCTACGTCGCGCTGGTCCGCCGGTACCGCATGGGTGACCCCGAGGACCCCGCTACCACCCTTGGGCCGTGCGCCCAGAAGAAAGTCGTCACTACCGTCCAGACCCAGGTGGCGCAGGCGCGCGCGGCGGGGGCGCGCGTCCTCACCGGCGGCGCGCCCTGGAAGGGGCGCGGATTTTTCTGCGAGCCCACCGTGCTGGTCGACGTCAACCACGGGATGCCGGTCATGTGGGAGGAGAGCTTCGGGCCCGTCATCGGCCTCATGCCGGTGGCCGACGACGCCGACGCGGTCCGCCTGATGAACGACAGCCCGTACGGGCTCACCGCGTCCGTGTGGACGGAGGACGCGGAGCGCGCGGAGCGGTTGATGGACGAGGTCGACGCCGGGACCGTCTACGCCAACCGCTGCGACTACCTCGATCCCCTCTTGCCCTGGGTGGGAGTCAAGGACAGCGGCAAGGGCTGCTCGCTCTCCCACTTGGGCTTCCGCCACCTCACCCGCCCCAAGAGCTTCCACCTGCGCACGCGCACCGCCTGAGGGCGGGGAGGTCGCGCGTCACGGGTCGGGGAGGTCCTCGGGCGTGATACGGCCGGCGATCTCGAACTGACCGGCGCCTCGCGGGGTCACCACGAGCATCTCGCCCTCGGCCACCGCCACGCCCGTCACCGCCCGGATGGTGAACTGGTGGGTGACGAGGATGAGGTTGCCTCCGGTGGGCCGCTCACCGGCGAGCGCACGGATCTGCGCCGTGCGTTCGGCCTGTATCTCGGGATTCCGGATCGCGGACTGGAGCGGCAGCCACGCCTCCGCGCTCCCGAAGCCCAACTGCGCGGTCTCGAGGCAGCGGCAGTAGGCGCTCGACAGCACCTTGCCCACGGGGATGCCGCGCGCCCGGAACACCTGGTTGATCCGCCGCGCGTCGTCCCGTCCCTCGTCGGTGAGGTTCCGCTGGCGCGCGCAGTCGGCCAGGGGCGCGCCGACCTGATCGCGCTGGCTCATGTCGGTGGCGGCATGCCGGATGAGCACGACCTGTCCTCCCCCACGCAGGAGCCTCCAGAGAGCATCGTCCGCGGCCGGCGCGGACACCGGCGCCATCAGCAGGATGATGAGCGTCAGGGTGAGCCGTCGCATGCCCAGAGCATACGACGGGGCGGCCGGTCCGGCTATCGCGGCAAGGGACGGAGGAGCAGACGGGCTCCCGCGGCAAGGGCGGCGACTCCGATGAGGGCCACGAATCCACGGGCGGCGGGCTCCCCGAGAAGCCCACTGAGAACGGGGCCGAGGAAGATGGCGGCGTCCGTGCCGACGCGGTAGATGGCGGTGCGCCAGGCCAGCCCGTGCGCACCGCCGTGCTCCCGCGCGATGCCGAGCGGCAGCATCCAGCCCGCGAGTCCGAGGCCGAAGCAGGCGCAGCCGGCGACGAAGAGCGGATAAGTTCCGAGCCCGGTGCCGATGGCGCCCAGCCCGAGCACGAGCGTGAGGACGGCGAGCACGGGCACCCGGCCCATGCGATCGGCCAGGCGGCCGGTGGGGAGCAGCACGACGAGGTCCACCACCTGCGCCAGCCCGAGGAGCATGGAGATGCCGCCGCGGTCGAGTCCGAATTCGCGGGTGCCGCGCAGCGGGATCAGGAACTGGCTGACCGATGACCACGCGAACGCGAGCGTGATGCCTACCGCGAGCATGAGCCAGAAGACGCGCACCCCGCGCGGCGCGGGCGGCGGCGTGGCAACGGATGTCCCCGTCGTCTCGCGGGCCGGCGTGGGGGGAAACCGGCGCATGAGGGCGCGGCCTACGAGCGCGCTCACGAGGAGCGGCGACGAGGCAACCGCGAGCGAGAGGTTCCAGGGCCAGGCGCTCGGCAGCATGCCGACCACGAGCAAGCCGCCGAGGATGCCCAGCATGCCCGAGAACTCGAAGGTATTCAGGCGGAAGGAGGCATCGGCGCCGGAGTCGTCCTGGAGGATGGCGGTGAGCCCGCCCACCATGAGCAGGGTATGGCCGATGCCCATGAGCGCGCGGCCCACGACGAGAAGCGCGAAGGTGCCGCCCACGGTGAGGCAGACGAGCCCCACCGCCAGGAAGGCGGGCGAGAGCACCAGGCTCAGCGCGACGTGGCGCCCTGCGAGCAGGCCCGCGGGCATGGCCCCCGCCATGCGCGCGAAACCGAAGGCGCCCGCCACCACGCCGAGCTGCCAGTCGGCCAGGCCGCGCGTGCGGGCGATCTCCGGGAGCACAGGGCTGAAGGCGCCCACCAGGAACGTGTTGCCGAGAATCACCAGGCAGAGCAGCGTGGTGCCGCTCAGGGCGTGAATGGGCGCGTGTCTCCGAAGGGGTAGAACGGGGGCATCTCGGCGCTGGGCCGCATGGTGAAGCGGGGCGGCCGCTTCTCGAGGAAGGACGTCACGCCCTCGCGCGCGTCGGGAGAGCGGCCCATGTACTCCATGGCGCGCGAGTCGAGACGGTGCGCGGCCATCGGGTGATCGGCGCCCAGCAGCGTCCACATCATCTGCCGCGCGAGGGCCACCGAGACCGCCGAGGTGTGCTCCACGATCTCCCCGGCGAGAGCGCGGGCGGCGGGCAGCAGCGCATCGGGCGCGACCACGCGGCTCACCAACCCACCCGCGAGCGCCTCGCTGGCGGGAAAGACGCGGCCGGAGTACACCCACTCCGCGGCCTGGCTGATACCGACGACGCGAGGCAGGAACCAAGTGCTGCAGGCCTCCGGCACCACCCCGCGGCGGCTGAACACGAAGCCGATCCGCGCCGCCGACGACGCGAGGCGGATGTCCATGGGAAGGGTCATGGTGGCGCCGAACCCGACCGCCGGCCCATTGATCGCGGCGATCACGGGCTTCTTGAGCGCGTAGACGCGGAGCGCGAAGCGCCCGCCCCCATCCCGGTGCGGCTCGCCCGGCGCGCTCTCGCCCCGTGCGGCGCGGTCGCCTGCCCGCGCAGCGACGTCACCTGCCCGCGCAGCGACGTCAAAGGTCCGCGCGCCCGCGGAGAGGTCGGCGCCCGCGCAGAAGGCGCGGCCGGCGCCGGTCACGATCACCGCACGCACCCCGTCGTCGGCGTCCGCGCGGTCGAGCGCCTCCAGCAGCTCGTCCAGCATGACCCGCGTGAGCGCGTTGAGCTTGGCGGGACGGTTCAGGGTGAGGGTGAGGACGCCCGCCGTCACCTCGTAGAGGATCTCCGTGAAGGACACCGCTAGGCGCCCGGCCGCTCGGCGTCCGGCTCGCCGCCCCCCGTCTCCTCCTCGTCCTCCTCCGCCGCCTTGATCTTCCGGAACACCGTCTTGGGGTCGATGCCAAGGAGCTTGGCGGTCAGCGTCTTGTTGCCGCGAGTCATGCGCAGCGTCTCCTCCAGCATCCGCTGCTCGACCTCAGCGAGGGGGGTTCCCACCCGGATCCGGAGCACGCCTTCGGCGCTCTCACCCGCGTTCTCGCCGGACGCCGGGCGCTCGAGGACGATGGCGCGGGCGGTGACCTTGTCGGGAAGGTCGCCGACCTCCACCGTCTGGCCGCGCGCGAGCACTACCGCGCGCTCCACCACATTCTCCAACTCACGCACGTTGCCGGGCCACGGGTAGCTCTCGAAACAGCGGAGGGCGTCCTCGGAGAATCCTACGAGAGTCCGGTTGTTCTTGGCGGCATAGATCCGGAGGAAGTGCTGCGCGAGCACGGAGACGTCCTCGCGGCGCTCGCGCAGCGGGGGCGCGGTAATGGTGATGACGTTGAGCCGGTAGAAGAGGTCCTCGCGGAACCGCTTCTCCTTCACGAGGGCAGCGAGGTCCTGGTTGCTCGCGGCCACGATGCGCACGTCCACCTTGCTGGTCTTGGTGCCGCCGAGCCGCTCGAACTCGCCCTCCTGGAGCACGCGGAGGATCTTGGGCTGGGTGACGGGGGAGAGGTCGGCGACCTCGTCGAGGAAGAGCGTGCCGCCGTCGGCCAGCTCGAAGCGGCCTTCCTTCCGGGCCGCCGCGCCCGTGAAGGCGCCCTTCTCGTAGCCGAACAGCTCCGATTCGAGCAGGGTCTCCGGCAGCGCCGCGCAGTTGACGGCCACGAAGGGCCCGTTGCGGCGCTGCGAGCGGTCGTGGATCGCGCGCGCGAGGAGCTCCTTGCCCGTGCCGCTCTCGCCGTGAATGAGCACGGTGGCCGAGCTGTTGGCCACCTGCTCGACCAGCCGTATCGTGGCCCGCCACGTGGGGCTCACGCCGATCACGTTGCCCTGGGCGAGGAGATCGTCGAGCCGGCGCTGCAGCGCGCGGTTCTCCGCGATCAGCTCCCGCCGCTCGAGGGCCTTGCGGATGACCCTGATGAGCTGGGCCCGCTGGAACGGCTTGGTGAGGAAGTCCGCCGCCCCGTCCTTCATCGCCGCCACCGCCTCCTCGACGGTGCCGAAGGCGGTCAGCATGATCACGTCGACGTCGGGGTGGGCCGTCCTCACCTCGCGTAGCAGCTCCAGACCTGTAAGTCCTGGCATTCTCAGGTCGGAAAGGAGTAAGTCCACGCCGCCCTCGCGCAGACGCTCGGCGGCGGCCTGGCCGTCGGGCGCCAGGATCACCTGGTACCCTTCGCGGGCGAGGGTGCGCTCCAGGCTCTGGCGCACCGCGGGGTCGTCGTCGGCCACGAGCAGGACGGGCGCGTCAGGCATGCTCCGGCCTCTTGATGGGTAGGGTGATGAAGAACGTGGCCCCGGCGCCGGGCTGGCTCGTCCAGCGCACCTGCCCGCCGTGCTCCTCCGCGATCTGGCGGGTGATCGAGAGTCCGAGCCCGGAGCCCTGGGGCTTGGTGGTGAAGAACTGTTCGAAGAGCCGCCCGCCGACCTCCTCGCTGAAGCCGGGGCCGGTGTCGCTGACGCCGATCTCCACGGCGGCATCCAGGCGGCGGGTGGTGATGCTCACCGTGCCCCCCTGCGAAAGCGCTTCCAGTCCATTCTTGATCAGGTTGAGCACGGCCTGGCGGAGCAGCGAGCGGTCGATCGCCATGGCGGGCACCGCCGGGTCCGTCTCGAGATGCACGGTGATGCCCTGCCGGGTCGCCAGGGGCCGCACGAACTCGGTCACCGCCGTCACCACTTCGTTCACCGAGTCCTCGTCGAACTGCGGCCGCGGAAAGCGCGCGAAGGCCAGGTATTCCTCGGTGAGGGCGTCGAGGGCGCCCACCTGATCGCGGATCGCGCCCACCAGGGTCTTGGCTTCCACCATCTCCGCCTCGGTGCGCCCTCCTACGATGTCGCCCAGCATTTCGGCGTTGAGGCCGATGGCCGCGATGGGGTTGCGCACCTCGTGCGCAACCTTGAGGGACAGCCGCCCCACCGTGGCCATGCGCTCGGCCACCACGAGCTCCTGCTGGGCGGCCTGCAAGCGGGTGAGCGTGCCGGTGAGCTCGGCGTTCAGCCGCTCGACCTCGGCGCGGCCCCGCCGCTCGCGCTCGGCCACATGGGAAAGCGCGAACGCGGGCAGGCCGACGAGGCCCATCAGGATCACCACCGCCGTCCACGTCGCGGGCGGAGGCGCCAGCCAGCACGCAAGCCAGAAACTGAGTCCCGCCACCAGCGTGATGACCAGGCCGACGGCGCGGCCGAAGTAGTAGGCGTTGATCGCGACGAGAGGAAAGAACAGGAGGTAGTAGAGGCTCTCGCCGCCGCCGGTCAGGTAGAGCAGCCCGAAGACGATGAGGAGATCCACCGCGAGCGCCCCGCTGAAGATGAAGCGGGTGGCCAGGGGATTCACGGTGACCAGGGCCAGCACGCACGCCTTGTAGGCGGCGAACCACAGCACCAGCGAGAAGAGGTCGAATTGATAGCGCGGGCGCAGCGGGGCCAGGCCCAGGGTGGCGAGACCTCCCACCATGACGACGGCGAGGAGGAACGCGAACACGCGCTCGTCTCGCTCGAGGAGGCGGACGACGGCGGACCAGGGATGGCGCGTGATGCTGATCATACTCTGGCGACCACTATAACGCGGGTGGCCGTCACGGCGCGCCGGCGGGCGCGGACGGGACGGGCGTGCGGGCCAGGTCCGCCTCCGCGCGGCGGAGCAGTGGCACGGCGAGCAGCGGCACCACGCCGAGCACCGCCACCGTGATCATGAGGCGGCCGAGATTGTCGTAGCTCGTCTGGGTCACCCCGTAGGCGGTGTTGAGATACCGGGTGAAGAGCTCGCTCGCCGACAAGGCGAGGTTCATCAGGGACGCCATGATGGCGAACATGGTCGCCTCCGCGCCACGGGGCGCGGTCTTGGCGATGAGCACGAGCATGGGCACCATGGCGAGCTGGCCGAGGGGTGCCGAGATCGTGGTGTCGATGAAGGCGAAGGCGCGGGGCGACAGCCCCACCCACTCGTTCGCGCCGTAGAAGAGCCCGATGGTGGGCAGCGAGAGCGCGATCCCCGCCACGCTGACCCAGGTGATGGTGAAACTCACCGGCCGGCTGGTGATGGCCTTCCGGAAGAGGATCAGGCCGGCCAGGCTCAGGATCGAGCTGACCTGGGCGAGGAGGCCCAGGAATCGCTGATCGAACTTCAGCACGTCGATGGCCCAGTAGCTGTAGCCCTGCCCCACGCCGGGGACGGCGCGAAAGAGGAAGATGACGAACGCGGACACGGCGACCGCCCGCGAGAGCCCGATGCGCCGGAGCAGCACGACGATCAACCCCGCGGACACCGCGAGGACGACCTCCTGCCCGAAGGGCAGGTCGAACGCCTCGACGGCGACGCCGAACACACCGTAGGCCAGGCCTGCGATGAGGATGAGCCGCGCGCGGCCGCCGCCCAGCGGGCCCGCCTCGACCGCAGCGGGCGTGGCGACGGGTCGGACGGCGGGGCGGATGAAGAGCGATGCCACGAGCACCATGGCGGGCAGGAGCGCCGCGAGCGCGAACACTGGGCGCGGGCCCAGGGCGCCGGCGAGCACGCCGCTCAGGTACCCGACGCTGATGACGCCGCTGAGTAGCGCGATCCGCCCCAGCGTCTGGATCTGCGCCGTCTCGCTGTCGTCGCGCGCAACCTCGACGGACAAGCCGTCCGCGATCACGTCCTGGATCATGAAGCCCACCGCGATGAGCACGGAGACCGCCAGGTACATCTGCTTGCTGGCCACCGTCGTCGCCAGCACGACGTAGCCCGAGAGCGAGGCCAGCGCGCCCAGCACCAGGTAGGCGCGGCGCCGGCTCCCGAAGATCGGGTACGCGTCCGAGGCGACGCCGGCGACCATCTTCATGCTCCACGGCAGGCCCACCCAGAATGCGATCTCCGCCGCGTCCGCGGGCGTGAGGCCGAGCGCCTCCTTCTGGAAGAACAGCGTGGCCACACCGGTGACGCCGCTGGCGCCCCAGGCGAAATAGGTCAGGAGCACGGGGAGGTAGGCCGGGCGAACGGTGCCGAGCAGGCGCTGGACCACTCCGGTCGGCGCGTCGGCCGGCGCCGCGGTCACCGCGGAGTCGGGCATGGCCACAGTTTATCGCACCCGGGGGCGCCCGACCTTGACGCCGCCCGCCCGCGCCGGGTAGGGTCTCCGCCATGGCCCTGACCGGCGGCGGCGCTCTCGCGATCTGGAACGACATCGCGCCCGGCGGTGACGCCGAGTTCGATCACTGGCAGACCAGCGAGCACATCCCCGAGCGCGTCGGCGTGCCCGGATTCCTCCGTGGCCGCCGGTATACCGCCCTCACCGGCAGCCCGAGATATTTCACCCTCTACGAGACGGAGTCGGTGGCCACCCTGCAGAGCGAGGGCTACTTGGCCCGGCTCAACGCGCCGACGCCGTGGACTTCCAAGTGCATCCAGCTCTTCCGCAACAACCGCCGCACCGCCTGCCGGACCAGGGCGTCCATGGGGGTCGGCATAGGCGGCGTCATGGCAACGCTCGAGCTCGGTCCCCTCGCCGACGGGGACGCCACGCTGCGCGCCTGGCTGACGGGCACCGCGCTGCCGGCCGTCGTGAGCCGGCCCGGGATCGTGGGCGCGCACCTCTGCGAGGCCGACGTCGAGATGACTGTGGTCCGGACGGCGGAGAAGACGCTGCTCGAGAGGCCGGATACCCTCGCCCGCTGGGTGGTGATGGTGGAAGGGCTCGGTGCGGACACCGTCGAGGGCGCCTGCCAGAGCCTGCTCGACGCCCAGCACCTCACCCGACACGGCGCCGCGCCGGACCTTTCGCTCGCCGTCTACCGGCTCGTCTACTCACTCGCGCGCTGAGCCGCCGTTCCCTCGACTCCGGCGAGCGCAGGGCGGCGCCGATGCCACTCCGTCGCCTGCTCGTAGGCGTGGCCGGCGGCGAGCACCGTCGCCTCATCGAAGGGGCGGCCCACGAGCTGGGCCCCGATGGGAAGCCCGGCCTCCGAGAATCCGCAGGGCAGCGCCAGCACCGGAAGACCGAGCCCGTTCCAGGGGCGCGTGAGACGCGAGAAGCGCCCCATGCGCGCGGCGATAGCCTCGCCGTCGCCCGCCGTCGCCTCGGAGAGCGACGGCGCCGGCGTGGGCGTCACGGGCGCCAGCACCAGATCGGCCTCGGCAAAGACCTCGGCGATGAACTCGCGCGCCAGCCGCGCGCGGAGCCGCAGCGCCTGGAGGTAGTCGTGGGCGGTGATGCGCTCGCCCACCTCCAGTCGCGCGCGCACGGCGGGCTGGAGCTCGTGCGGCCGCTCCCTGAGGATCCGCGTGTGCACCACCGCGCTCTCGGCGCGCGCGACGATCCCGCTCACGTCGTGGATGACCTGTGGATCGGGCAGGCGCAGCGGAGCCACCTGCGCGCCCAACCCCGCGAGGACCCCGCCCATCGCCGACACCGCGCGCGCGACCTCCGGCGCCACGCCGTCGAAGTAGAAGTTGTCGGCCATGGCCACGCGTAGCCCGCGGATGGGCCGCTCGAGCCCCGCGAGGTACGCGCCCACCGGACGGGGGCTGGCGGTGGCGTCGTCGGGATCCGCGCCGGCGATGATCTCGAGCAGCAGGGCGACGTCGCGGACCGTGCGGGCCATGGGCCCGATGTGGTCCATGGACCACGACAGCGGCATGCCGCCCGCGCGGCTCACCCGGCCATAGGTGGGCTTGAGCCCCGCGATGCCGCAGCATGCCGCGGGAAGTCGGATGGAGCCGCCGGTGTCGGTACCGAGTGCCCCGAGGGCCAGCCCGGCCGCCACCGCCGCGCCGGAGCCGCTCGAGGAGCCGCCGGACACGTGGCCGAGGCGCCAGGGATTCTGCACGTCGCCGTGATGGGCGTTGTCCCCATAGGGGCCCATCGCGAGCTCGGCCATGTTGAGCTTGCCGAGCGTGATCGCGCCCGCCTCGGCGAGCCGCGTCACCGCGGTGGCGTCGCGCTCCGCCACGAAGTACTCGGCGGTCTTGGTGCCGCAGGAGGTCGGCAGGGGCGCGATGCGGAAGAGGTCCTTGTGGGCGAGGGGCACGCCGTGCAAGGGCCCGTGCCAGCGCCCCGTCATGCCGTCCCGCTCCAGCGCGCGCGCCCGATCGAGGGCGCCCGCCGCGTCGACGATGATGAAGGCGCGCAGGCGCCCGTCCAGCCGCTCGATGCGGCTCAGGAGCTCGCGCGTTGCTTCCACCGGCGAGATCCGGCGGGCCCGGATCGCGCCTGCGAGCGTGGTGATCGTCCAGTCGGTCATGGGCGCCCCGTCCCACCCGCGTCCGCGTCGGCCGCGGCCGCTTCGAGGGCGGCGACGAAGCGCGACGGCTCCTCGGCGATGGCGAGGTCCGCCTCCGCGCGCTCGATCAGCGCGGCCATGCCCGCGGTCTCCGCCTGGCGGGGATCGGGCGCCGCCGTCACGGGTTGACGTCGACGTACGCGTCGCGCGCGATCCAGTCCATGGCTCCGAATCCTCCCACGAAGTAGGCGCCCCGCACCTCGAGGCGCCAGAAGGCGAAGTCCGCGAAGTCCACCCAGGTCGTCGCGCCCGGGTGGCGCTCCAGGTAGCGCGCGCGATCGGCCGTCGCTTCATCTGCAGAGAGACGGCGGGCCTCGCCCAGCAGGGTCACCCGCGCCGCCGCGAGCGGGTCCTCGATGCCCTCGACGGGCGCGATGAGCAGGCTCGCGCGCGGGTCGGCCTCGAGGTTCTTCGTGTGCAGCGCGAGCCCACTGATGAGGAACACGGGGCGGCCCCGCTCGTCGGGCGCGTAGGGCGCTACCGAGCCGAAGGGATAGCCCGGCTGCTGCCGGGAATGCGTCGACAGGGCGCCGGTTCGCGCGCGCTCGACGAGGGCGCGCGCCCGCGTCGCGAACGAAGGATCCGGACGCCGGCTCATAGTCCGGCTCCGACTCTACCACCGGCGTCGATGAGGCGGTCGGCGAGCGCCCGCGCACTCGGGACCACCACCACCGTGAGCGGGGCCTGCCGGTTGCGAAGTGTGAGCTCGTGGCGGACGAGGTCATCCACCGCCACCCGCGCCCGCGCGACGACCTCCTCCGAGATCACGAGCTCGCAGCCGTAGTCCTTCGTCAGGGCCTCGAGTCGGGCGGCCACGTGGACGGTGTCGCCCACCGCGGTGAGATAGAAGGCCTGGCCGTACCCCATCCCGCCGACTACCGCGGGTCCCACATGAATGCCGATGCCCAGCCGGAGGGGCGCCTCCAGCTCGTCCCCCAGCGCCTCGCTCAGATCGACCACGCGCGCCACCATCGCCCCCGCGGCCTCGAGTGCCTGACGACACCCGGTGTCGCCGCCGTGCTCCACGCCGAACAGCGCCATCACCCCGTCGCCGGTGAACTGGTTGACGAGGCCGCCGGCGTCGGCGATGGCGCTGCCCACCGCCTCGAAGTACCGGTTGAGGAAGAACACGACGTCGTAGGGCAGCTTCTTCTCGGCGAGCCGGGTGAAGCCCCGCAGGTCGGCGAAGAGCACCGCGATCTCGCGCTCACGGCCGTGACGGGCGCCCACCTGCAGCGCGGCGTCGCGCGGCGCCAGCCTGGCTGGGAGCAGCGGCACCACCCGAATGTCACGGCTGGGGCGGAGCTGACAGGCGAGCCTGACATTGGCCGGCGCACCGATGCGGTCTAGCACGCGGCGCTCATCGGCGGTAGGAGCGGCCAGCTGGCGGATGTCGCCCAGCACCCGGATCCGGCACGTGGAGCAGCGGCCCCGCCCGCCGCACACCGACGCGTGCGGGACGCGCGCGAAGCGGCTGGCCTCGAGCACCGACCAGCCTTGCGGCACCACCGCGTCGCGACGCTCCGGATAGCCGACGCGGATCGTGCCGCGCCGCCGCCGGAGGCGCGCGCGGACGCCGCGGGCGGCAAGCACCCCCACCAGCGCCACGCCGTAGGTGGCGAGCATCACGCGCAGCGCCCGCGCGGGCGCCCCGCGCTGCTCCGGCGTCAGGGGTGCCGGCGTGCGCGTGAGCCCCGGCGCGAAGCCGGGGTCGGCCCCGGCGAGCGCCGCCACCTCGCGCGCGCCCGCCGCGAAGCCGAGCAGCGCCAGCACGGGCACGAGGAGGGCGAGCGCGAACAGGCCCTGCGCGAGCGGGCCGTACCAGCGCCGGAAGCGCAGCCAGAAGTGGAGGCCCATGCACCCGTGCGTCCAGGCGATCAAGAGGAGGCCGACCTGCCGAAGTCCGGCCAGAGGGTCCACGACCCAGAGGAACAGCAGCGGACGCGCGTACGAGGGCGCGGTCCCGTGCAGCTCGTCGGTGAGGCGCGTCCCCACGAAGTGCGACAGGAGCAAGACAGGGATGGACAGGCCGAACACGAGCTGCAGCGCCTCCCACGCCGGCATGCGCAGGGTCCGCCGGCGATAGAGGGCCCACAGACCGAGGGCCAGATGGGTGACGAAGGCGCCGTAGAGCGCGAGGGACGCCGGCGGGGTCCGCCAGAACGCCAACATCCACCCGAGGCCCGCTTCCATCGCCCCGTACGAGATCAGCCCGAGGGCATGGTTGACGAGGTGGAGCGAGACGTAGGTGAAGAGAACGAGCCCCGCCCAGAGGCGCAACATCCTGACGAGCGGCGCCCCCGCGAAGCCCGACGGCATCGAGCGCGGTAGCCCCTAGAGTGTCCAGACTCGGGTTGGTGTTGACACTATCGCTGTCCCAGAGTGAGGCATGACGTTAGCGGGGAGCCGCCACGGCGCCGTGGAAGAGGGTCGCGGGGGTGCGGCCCCGGACGCGGTAG
>Ga0075431_100000211_pt1 | contig 43098 bp, 26 predicted proteins | sample RhiMetdeltSRZDD5_FD_75297 | JGI IMG/M metagenome (GOLD analysis project Ga0075431, IMG submission 75297) | Populus rhizosphere microbial communities from Tennessee, USA - Rhizosphere MetaG P. deltoides SRZDD5 | ecosystem: Host-associated > Plants > Roots > Rhizosphere > Soil | place: USA... | reverse complement strand
TCACGATGCCCAGTCCGCGTAGTCGCGGGCGACGGCCTCGACGGCTCTATTCGCGCTTGCCGCCAGCCACCCGCCCCTCCGCTTGCTCAAGTCTCTGCTGATCTCGGCCCAGGAGGGTCGCGTGCCCACGTGGACGTTGGCGATCTCGAAACCCATCACGCGGAGCATGTCGGGCATCAGCAGCAGCGCAACCGCCTTGTCGGCCTCGATCTTCCGGTTGTTCGGAGAGAGGCGTCTCACGGCAATCCTGCCATTCAGCTTGAACCACGGATCCCACGACCTGAAACGGCCGTTGGCGATCTCGGCGACACGGATCCTGCCGCTCCCCCGCCCGTGAGGACGCAGCCACGCCGAGCTCACGACGGCCTTGGCCTCCCGGACGACGGGTGCTCCTTGCCACTCGGCGATTCCGACCCAGCGCGGACGGCCGAGGCTGCCGGTTCCCGCGCTGCGCGAGACAACCCTCAGCCCGAGACCCGGATGGGGCATGGCCGCGTCGAGGGCCGTCCGATAGGACGCCGGCGCCGCCTTCTTCCTTGCTGCCGCCATTTTGTCCCAGAACTTGGCGCGCTCCTTCTCCGGCACGATCACCGTCTCTCGCAACCACGCATGGTCGCGGTCGAGCACGATCGCCCGCGGATTGCCGAGCCCCGCCTCGTAGCCTTCGAGGAGACTGGAGCAGATGGCATCGGCTGTCATGTGGCGCCGGCCGCGCGCGAGCAGCGCGCTGGCGGCCAGGCGTACGAGATCGAGCGTGTAGGGCATTCGAGCCGCCTCGTCGAAGTCGTTCACGCCCCACGTCAGGCGACCATCGGCGTCTCGCCAGGTTCCGAAGTTTTCCAGATGCGCGTCCCCGATTGCGAGCGCCTCCTCGGCTCCGGCCAAGTCCGGACACACATCCAGGATGATCTCCGCCCAACGCCAGTACGTGGCCCGCAGGAACACGAACGGGCTCTCCCTCATCTTGCGATGCTTGCGGACGAGATCCGGCTTCACCACGTCCCCCTCGAGCTGGTGGCGCAGCCAGTCTTCATAGAGACGCGTGGACCGGCGGATGTTCATGGGAATTGCGTGCTCCGCACACTCATATCTTGCCCCGGAGGAAATTCGCCCACGTTTGCGTTGCGCGCGCAAGGGCCGGTGCAGGCACAGCTCGGCACCGACTGGCGAGGCATGACATCTGCGGGGTGCTGGATGCCGCGGGGGCGCGACAACCGCCTATCGCCCGCGGCGGATCACCGAGGGCAGGATGGAGAGGGCGAACAGGGCGGCCAGCACCAGCACGATGGAGGCTCCCGCCGGGGTATCGAGCGTCGCCGACATGAAGAGGCCGCAGGCGACGGCCAGCATGCCGAGGGCCGCGGATATGACCGCCATCGCCTCCGGCGTCCTGGCGAGGGGACGCGCGGCGGCGGCCGGCATGATGAGGAAGGCGATGGTCAGGAGCGCGCCGACGATCTTGATGGCGATCGCCACCACCAGCGCCAGCACCATCACGAACACCAGCTTGACGCGCTCCGTCGCGGTGCCCTCGGCGGCCGCCAGATCCTCGTGCACCGAGAGCGACAGCAGCGGGCGCCAGATCGCGATCAGGGCCGCGAGCGCGACGGCGCCGCCGAGGAAGATCCAGTAGAGGTCGGTGGAGCTGATGGCGAGGATGTCGCCGAACAGGAACCCGATGAGATCCGGCTGGCGGCCGCTCACCAGCGACGCGGCGACCACGCCGCCGGCCAGGGCTGCATGGGCGATGAGGCCGAGCAGGCTGTCGAACGGCACCACCTGCTGGCGACCGAGCAGGAGCAGGAGGCCCGAGACGGCGAGTGTGACGATCAGCACCCCCGCCGTCAGGTCGAGGGACAGGGCGAGGCCGAGGGCGACGCCGATGAGCGCCGCCTGGGAGATGGCCTCGCCGTAGTAGGCCATGCGGCGCCAGACCACGAAGCAGCCGAGCGGCGCCGCCACCACGGCAAGCCCGAGGCCGAACAGCAGCGCGCGCAGGAGGTAGGGGTCGGGCACGTCAGCTCCCGCTCTCGCCGCCCGCCGGCGGGGTCTCGCCCGCCGGCGGGGTCTCGCCCGCCGGCCGGGCCTCGCCCGCGGGCGGGCGCGGGGCGCCGGCCAGGTCGTGGCGGTGGTCGTGCTGGTGCTGGTAGACGCCGAGCACGCGCGCGGCCTGCGGCCCGAACAGGCGCGCATACTCGGGGTGCTGCGCCACCAGCTGCGGCACGCCCGAGCAGCACACATGGCGGTTGAGGCAGATCACGCGGTCGCTCTGGGCCATCACGATGTGCAGATCGTGCGACACCAGGAGCACGCCGAAGCCGCGCTCGGTGCGCAGGCGCCCGATCAGCGCGTAGAGCTCGGCCTCGCCGGCGTAGTCGACCCCGCGCGACGGCTCGTCGAGCACGAGGAGGCCCGGGCGCCGGGCGAGCGCGCGTGCCAGCACCACGCGCTGCAATTCCCCGCCGGACAGCTCGGAGAGCTGGCGCTCCACGAGCTTGCCCGCCCCCACGTCGCCCAGCACGCTCGCGATCTCTCCAGGGCTGGCGCCGGGCTGGCCCAGCGCCACGAACCGGGCGACGGTGAGCGGGATCGCGCGGTCGACATCGAAGCGCTGCGGTGCATAGCCGATGACGAGGCCCTTCGGGCGGCGCACCTCGCCGCCGTCGATCGGCTCGAGCCCGAGCAGCGCGCGCACCAGCATGGTCTTGCCGGCGCCGTTGGGGCCGATCACCGTGACGATCTCGCCCGGCGCGATGTCGATGTCGATGTCGGTCAGGATCGGGCGTCCGCCGCGTGCCAGCGCCACGGCGCGCGCGCTGATCAGCGCCGCCGGATCGTGCGGCCGCGGGGCCCGCACGGCGGCCGGATGGGCGTGGGCGGCGTGGTCGTGTCCTGGATGCTCGCCCCCCGGGGAGTCGCGCAGGAGCCGGCCTCCGGGCGCGGGCTGCAGCGGCCAGTTCAGCCCCTCACGGCCCTGCATGGTGCGCATCCTTGCCGGTGCAGTTGGCGCACAGGCCCCAGACCTCCACCACCGCGCCCTTGTCCGCACCCTTGGCGCTGCTGGCCGCGAAGCGGGCGGCCTCCGCCGCCCGGTCGATGGCGGCGAACACCTTGGTGCCGTCGACCTCGGCCACCGAGCCGCACCGCTCGCAGGCCAGCACGAGCTGGCGCTGCTCGTGGCCGGCGTGGCAGGCGAAGAAGGCGTTGCGGCTCTCGAAGCGGTGCACGATGCCGGCGGCCACCAGGGCGTCGATGGCCCGGTAGACCGAGATGGGCGCCAGGCGCTCGCCGCGGGCGGCCATCCGGTCCAGCACCTCGTAGGCGCCGATGGCCCGGTGCGAGGCCGCGGCGATCTCCTGGAACACCGCCTCGCGCAGGGGCGTGAGCCGCAGGCCCTTCTCCGCGAAGGCCGAGCGGGCGCGCGCCATCGCCTCGTCGAGGCAATGCTCGTGGTCGTGCTCCGGCGCCGGGAAGGCCTGGCTGGGACTCCTCAGGGTCATTGTGATACTATACCATTTCGAGCGGCAAACGCCATCGAGGCGGTGCCGGGACTTGGCCAAGTGTGGCCCAGACCTGGTCCAGACTTGGCCCAGACCTGGCCCAGACTTCTGGATTGACCCGGATTGACCCGGGTTGGCGGCGTGCCTGCTTACTCGAAGCCGCACTTCCTGGCGCGGGTGTGGCGCCGGGGTGCACAGCCCCGCATTTTCCACCGCCGAGGGGCCTCATGCCGCACCGGATCGAGATCCTCGTTGCCGACATCGCCACGCTCGACGTGGACGCCATCGTCAACGCGGCCAACCGCACGCTGCTGGGCGGCGGCGGGGTTGACGGCGCCATCCACCGGGCGGCGGGGCCCGAGCTGCTCGCCGAATGCCGTACGCTGGGCGGCTGCAGCACCGGCGAGGCCAGGATTACCCGGGGCTACCGGCTGCCGGCGCGCCACGTCATCCACACGGTGGGGCCGATCTGGGGCGAGGAGGGCGGCCGGGAGGATGCCCTGCTGGCCGGCTGCTACGGCAGCGCGCTGGGCCTCGCCAGGGCGCACGGGCTCACCTCGCTGGCTTTTCCGGCGATCTCCACGGGCGTCTACGGCTTCCCGGCCGACCGCGCCGCCCGGATCGCGGTGGGCACGGTGGCTGATGCGCTGGCGGGCGACAGCCACTTCGAGCGGGTGGTGCTCTGCTGCTTCACGCCGGCCTCCGCGGAGCACCACCGCGAAGCCCGGCGCCTGCTGGGGCTCTGAGGCGCCTTCGCCTGTCGTCGCGTGCACCTCCCCTGACGCCGGCGCTCGCAAACGGCAGAGGCGCTTTCACGCCGGCACCGCCTCGAGGAGGCTGTCCGGTGGGCGGAGGTTGCCGAGGTGCTGCACCTCGAGCCCGGCTAAGACGGTCAACGGGATTGCGGAGCGGATCGGATCAACGCGTCCAATCCTCCCGAGGACGAGCAACACGTCTTCGATGGGGTGCGCAAGACCGGGCTGCCGGAGTAGCTGAGGGTCTGCGCCCAATTGGGCGCGGCAGAAGTGCCTCTCACCGCTGACGAACTCGCGGCAGGGCAGCGAACGGTGAGCTTGTGCCACGTAGAGAAGTAGGCGTACGGGCGGTGCTTGCCTCAACGCGCCGGCGCCAGGTATCAACGCCATTCTCTCCTTTGCCTTCGTTTACACCATGATGGGCCGATGGATCTCCGTGAACTCTGGGAAACTCATGCCGCTCAGTGGATCGAATGGGCGCGCGCGGCTGGACACGATAGCTACTGGAGCTTCCACCGCGATCAATTCCTTCAAATTGTGCCACCGCCCGGCCGCCGGACGATCGACATTGGCTGCGGCGAGGGAAGGCTGACACGGTGCTTGAAGGCACTTGGACATAATGTCGTCGGCGTTGATACTTCACCGTCGTTGATTGCTGCCGCTCGGGGACTTGATCCGTCCGTGGATATTCGCCTAGCCGACGCTGCCGCGCTTCCCTTCAACGACGCGAGCGCTGACTTGGCGATCGCCTTCATGTCGCTTCACGACATCAACGCCATGCCCGCTGCCGTGCGGGAAGTCGCACGCGTTCTCGAACCCGGCGGCCGTTTCTGCGTGGCAATCGTTCACCCGATTAATTCTGCGGGGCGTTTTGAGACGACAGTCGCCGATGAGCCCGCGTCCTTTGTGATCAAGGGAAGCTATCTGGGAACGTTTGATTACTCCGACGCAGTCGAGCGGGACGGGCTGTCAATGACATTTCACGGCCAGCATCGACCGATTGAGAGCTATTTTATGGCGCTCGAGGAAGCCGGCCTGCTCGTCGAGGCCCTTCGGGAACCGAGGGTTCCTGATCGCGTGGTCAAATCGGACCGCGGTCGCCGCTGGCAGCGGGTACCTCTGTTCCTCCACCTGCGCGCCCGTCGCCCATGATTGGCACGGTCTTGGTCTGCAACGGGTCAAAGGCTGTAAAGCACCGGTTGAGCACAAAGCGGCCGTTCAGCACCCGAACCGGACACGCACGCAACTGGGTACACGCACTAGTGTCGTGACTCCGACGGTCCATACAGGTGTCATTCCGGCGCTCGTCGCCGGAATCCATCCAACACTTTGCTCCGGAACTCGCTGTGGGCTGGATGCCGGCGACAAGCGCCGGCATGACAAATGCGATGAAGGGTCGGAGACGGAGCACTAACGAGGCTTCGCCTCTGACCGACGAGTCATGTCCCGACTGCCGAAATCTCGACACCGCGAAACTTGACACATCTGCACCAACTCTTTGAGCTCAAGCAAGCAAGCTATTTGCCGGCGGCCGGGGCCTTGGACTTGGAGATCTCGGTGACCGGGTTCGGTGGCGGAGGCGGCGCCTTGACAGCCGCGGCCTTGTCGGGGGCGGCCTTCTGCGTCGCCCGCTTGACGGCTGCCGCGCGCGTGCGGCGGCGCTTGGACCGCGCCGCGCTGCGGCCGGTGCCGCAGGCCCACGAGATCACGCTCGAGCGGATGCTGGCGGCGCTCTTGGCCTCGCCGTCGGCGGGCAGCGTCTCCAGGGTGTGGGTGCCGAACATGGCCTTCCAGGAATTGGTCTGGAAGCCGTGCTCCAGGAGGTTGGCGGCGCGCGCGCTGCGCTCCTTGCCGGTGACCTCGCCCAGCACCACGGCGAACAGCCGGTGGCCGTCGCGCGTGGCGCTCGCAACGATGTTGAAGCCGCTGTCGCAGATGAAGCCGGTCTTCATGCCGTCGGCGCCGTCGTAGGTGCGCAGGAGCGGGTTGTGGTTGCGCATGCGCCGCTTGCCCATCTTCATCTCCGGCATCGCCCACATGTGCGCGTACACCGGATACTGCTGCACCACGGCGATCGTCACCCGCGCCAGGTCGCGCGCGGTGGTGACCTGCTCGGGCGCCGGCAGGCCGTTGGCGTTGACGAACCTGGTGCGCGTCATGCGCAGGCGCTGGGCGGCCGCGTTCATCTGCTCCACGAACGCGTCGTGCGAGCCGCCCACGGCCTCCGCCAGCATCACGGCAGCATCGTTCGCCGACTTGACGATGAGGGCGTGCAGGGCGGTCTCGACGCTGATCTGGGCGCCGACGGGAAGCCCCAGGCGGCTGGGCGGCTGGCTGTGCGCCAGCTCCGACACGGTGATCTTGTCCTGGAGGTCCAGCTTGCCGTTCTTGATCGCCTCGAACACCAGGAAGGCGGTCATGATCTTGGCCAGCGAGGCGGGATACCACTGGGCGTCGGCATCCTCGGCGTAGAGCACCCTGCCGGTGGCTGCATCGAACAGGAGCGCCGGTCCGGCGGCGGCGGGCGACAGAGCCACGGCGGCGGCCGCGACGACCGACACCAACTTCCTGGTCAGCATCTACTCACCTCGGGATTTCCCTGCTCCCCGGGCCACATACACCCACCCGTGCGCTATTTATGCGGCGCTTTCACCGCCGCGCCAAGCCTTCCGCTGTCTTGGTTTCCGATTGGATGGGGGCCAGTGGCATCAAAGGCGCGACACAAAGGACAGGCGGAAAGGCGCGCGGCCGGGCAAGAGCGGGGTCGGGCCCGGGTCAGACTCGCGTCCGGGCCTGCGTCCAGCATCGGCGCTGGAGCGAGGGGCCCGACCCCGCAACGACGATTGCTGGCCCTTGCCGCCGACCGCCGCAAGTCACAGGACTGTTATCTCGCGATCGGGGTCGGGGTCAGACCCCGTACTTTCCGGGCTTCAGCCGCCGCTTGTGCCGTTGGCGGTGCCGGTGAGGCTCTGGGGTGGGCGCGGGTCGCCCTCGGGCAGGATCTCCGGGGTGGTGAAGAAGACGCCGTCCGGCGTCGGATGCGGGGTGGGCGTCACGGCCACCTGCGGTCCGGCGGCCGACAGCAGCTGGTAGCGCAGCAGCATGGCGAAGTCCTCGTGCACGGTGTTGTGGCAGTGGTTGACGTAGGAGCCGCCGTACTCGCCGAACTGCACCTGGAAGGTGACCTGCCCGGAGGGGCGCAGCCGCCACACGTCCTTGCGCACCAGGCGCTCGGTGTCGGGAATGAGGTCGGCGCCGCGGTTGATGGTGACGCCTTCCTCGAAGTGCAGGTGGAACGGGTGGTCCCAGCCGCCGCCGCCGTTGGCGAGCGTCCAGTGCTCGATCTCGCCGGGCCTGGGGACCAGGAGCGAGATGCGGTTGGCGTTGAAGGAGTGCGCATCCTGCCCGTTGACCTTGACCGTCCAGGGGAACGGCATGCCCTCCGGGCAGTCGGGCGTGCACTGCCCGGTCACCGGATCGCGCGAATCGCCGGGGCCGGAGCGTCCGAACTCGAGGTGGCGCGTGCGCACCGGGGCGACGAGCGGGATCTGCTCGGTCAGGATGGCGGGCACCTGGCTCCTGTCGTTGGGCCCGCAGCTGTTGGCGCGCGTCAGGGTGAAGCCCGGCAGATCGACGCTGGGCGTCGCAGCCACCACGCGGAACTCCAGCATCGGCCCGACCACCGGGTCGTCCGGCCGTCCCGCCAGCGCCTGCCCGAGCGGCAGGGCCCCGTTCGGCCCGCGGCCGTCGTCGCGCATGCGCAGCAGGTTGACGAGATGCACCTTGGAGCCGACCGGGAACGCCGAGAAGTCGACCACGATGTCGTAGCGCTCGGCGATGCCCTGCTCGTCGAGCTGGGTGAGCGTGAGCGGATTGACGACGAAGTTGCCGTCGTTGGCGATGAACTTGAAGGGCACCGGCGACCCGTTGTAGCTGAGCGCCAGCTTGAGGAAGCGCGACATGCACGCGTTGAGGAGGCGGAAGCGGTACTTGCGCGGCAGCACGTCGAGGTAGGGCGCATAGGCGAAGTTGACGAGCGGCAGGTCGCCCAGGAAGCCGTCGGTGGTGAACACGTCGAAGAAGTACTGTCCGTGCTGGTCGGTGGCGCCGTCGGACAGGATCAGGTTCACGTCGAAGTCGATGTTGCCGAAGCCGAGCCTGGTGCCGCTCGGCAGCCGCAGGTTGCCGCCGTTGGCGTTGGCCTCGTGCCCGCGGTCGCGCCCCGAGTAGTAGTTCACCATCATGAGATTGCCCTTGTAGACGTTCTCCGCGGTGAAGAAGAAGCGGTGGTCGTGGGCCCACATGGTGCCCTGCAGCTCGCGCCAGTCGCCCTTCACCCGCACGGTGCCGGTGCCGTCGTCGGGGCCGGCCGCGCGCGGGTCGGAGGCGTCGGTGTTGGTCTTGTCGCGGCGGGCGAGCGTGGTGCTCCAGACGTAGTCGTAGAAGGTGCCGGGGAAGTGGTGCGCGCCGGTGGCCCCGTCGCTCTCGGCCCCGTTGTGGGCGTTGTGGAAATGCAGCTGCGTCTCGTTGCGGCCGAAGCCGTTGTTGGCGGCGCGATCGACGGGCGTGTTGTTGTAGATGCGCGACACGATCGGCTCGCCGTAGCGCCCCTTGATGAGCGGCGGCGCCATCGCGCCTTGCGCGAGCTTGCCGGGGCCGTAGCACCACACGCTGTTGGGGTGCTGGTCGGGGAAGTCGGGATGGAACCTGGTGCCGGGCACGCACGGCCCCAGCGACTGCACGTAGCCGACCTTGGGGAAGAACTCGTCCCACCTCTGGTGGGCGAAGAACTCGCCCGGCGGCCGGCCCTCCATCGGGCCCCGGTTGGTGACGGGGTTGCGGAACGGGTTCTGGTTCAGCGGGCCCTGAAAATTGCTGAAGTCGTTGTGGTAGGAGAGCCGCTTGGCGTTGTCGTGGCCCAGGCCGGCCGGGAACACCGCGTCGCCGTTGGCGGCCCTGGTCAAAGGCAGCGGCGTCTGCACCCTGAGCCGCGGCATCCTCTGGGAGAATTTGGCGGCGCCGAACAGCGGGCTTCGCGGCGTGCCGGTGGGCACGTCGGCAAAGGCGCTCCGCGCGAACGGGGAGAGGCCGCCCTTGAGGGCGAGCGCGCCGGCGGCGGTGAAGATGCCCCATTTGACCAGATCACGGCGCGTGATCTGGCCCTGGGAGAGCGCGCGCACGATCTCGGCGCGGTTGTCGCGCGCCTTCTGGGCTTCCCGTTCGCGGATGCGCGAGGCGGTCTTCGGCAGGTACATGCTGGCTACTCCCCATACGGAAAGTGAAAACGGATTGTTTCGACCTCAGGAGGACTGGCTCAGGAGGGCTGGCTCAGGAGGGCTGGCTGGAGGATTGGCTGGAGGATTGGCCGAGCGTCTTGACCACGACGCTGTTCTCGGGGCCCCGCATCCGCATCTTCACGCGCCTGCCCTTGAACTCGCCCTTGGCAAGCTCCTCCAGGAACCTCGGCACCGCCCGCCGGTCGCCGGCGACGGCCATCAGCCAGATGTTGTCGCCCGAGGCCCAGTCGGCAGGCCGCAGCCGCACCGGCTGGTCCAGGGTCTCCGCCAGCGCCTTGTCGACGGCGTCGGTGACGCGCGCCCACAGCGCCACGGCGACCGGCACCAGGACGCCGCCCTCCTGGCCGCCGTCCTTGCTCGCCTCTTGGCCCGCCTCTTGGCCCCCCTCTCGGCCCCCCTCTCGGCCCCCCTCCCGGCCCTTGACGCGGCCGAGGGGCGAGGGTGCTTGCGCGAGCTGGAACTGCCCGGCCATCACGGGCGGCAGCACCAGCCATTCGAGATCGGCGAGCCGCATGGTCCTGAAGTTGGGGTCGCGCATCAGCACGGCGACGATCTGGGCGAACGACTGCGCGAACCGCCCCTGGCGCGCGTCTCGGGGCCGGACCGCCGTCCTCACGGCGGCCTGGGCGGCCTGCACGGCCGTGGCGGGCGGCGGCTGCGGCCCGGCCGCTCCGTTGCCCTGCGATCTCTGCGCCGACGTGTCCACCACTTCCTCCTTTGCCGCTGCGAAGCTCATGGCCCTGCTTGCCCTGGAAAGGGTTAAGCCAAGATGAAGTCCTGCTGGGTGATGAGGTTGGCGCCCGCCCCGTTGACACCCTGCAACAGGATCGAGCCGGTGACCGTGCCGAGCCCGCCCACGTCGATCTCCACCAGCGTGCTGGAGCCGAGGTCGGTGATGTCGACGCTGGCCGCGAAGCTCGCCGCCGTGATGCCGAGCGCCGACAGGTCCAGCCGGTCCTGGCCGCCCGACGGATTGGCGTCGAAGCCGGCGACGATATCGTTGCCGAAGCCCGGCGCGAACACGAAGGTGTCGGTGCCGGCACCGCCGTTCATGATGTCGTTGCCGGCACCGCCGACGAGCACGTCGTTGCCGCCGCCGCCGCCGAGGTTGTCGTTGCCGCCGTTGCCGTTGAGCGTGTCGTTGCCGCCGTTGCCGTTGAGGATGTCGTTGCCGCCGTTGCCGGTCAGGACGTTGGCGAGCCCGTTGCCGGTGCCGGCGAAGTTGCCGGCGCCGGTGTAGGTCAGGTTCTCGACGTTGCCCCCCAGGCTGAACGAGGCGCCGGTGAAGAACACCCAATCCACGCCGCCGTTGCCGCTCTCCACGACGGTATCGCCCTGGCCGGCGAAGTAGGTGTCGTTGCCGGCGCCGCCGGCCAGCCTGTTGGCGCCGTCGCCGCCGGCGAGCGTGTCGTTGCCGGCCCCGCCGGTGACGTTCTCGATGCCGGCGATCGCAGCGAACCCCGATGCGCTGCCGGCACCCAGGTCCACCGTGACGCCGGCGGTCGAGCCGGCATAGCTCAGCGTGTCGGTGCCGCCCAGCAGGCTGGCGCCGATCGCCTCGACGTTGGCCACCGTTCCGCCCTCGAAGCCGGTGATGGCGGCGCCGTTGAAGATCACGTCGAGCGTGTTGCCACCGCTGGTGCCGGCGATGTCGAGGGTGTCGCTGCCGGTTCCGCCGTCGACCGCGTCGGCGCCGTCTCCGAAGGTGTAGGTGAAGGTGTCGTTGCCGGCCCCGCCGTCGAGGGTGTCGACGCCGCCGCCGCCGGCGAGCGTGTCGTTGCCGGCCCCGCCACCCAGGATATTGGCATTGCCGTTGCCGGTGAGCGTATCGCTGCCGGCGCCGCCGGTGACGTTCTCGATCGCGGCGAGGGTATCCTCGATGGCCGCCGCCGCCGCGCCGCGCCGCGCCGTGCCGCCCGCCAGGCTGACGAACATGGCGTCGGTCTCGCCGGCATAGGACGCGGTATCGCTGCCGGCGCCGCCGTTGAGGGTGTCGTTGCCCAGCCCGCCGAGCAGCGTATCGTTGCCGCCGTTGCCGGTGAGCGTGTCGTTGCCGGCCCCGCCGCCCAGGACATTGGCGCTGCCGTTGCCGGTGAGCGTGTCGTTGCCCGCACCGCCGGTGACGTTCTCGATCGAGACGAGGCTATCCTCGACCGGCGCCCCCGCCGCGCCGCGCCGCGCCGTTCCGGCCACCAGGCTGACGAACATGGCGCCGGCCTCGCCGGCATAGGACGCCGTATCCGTGCCGGCACCGCCGTTGAGGGTGTCGTTGCCGGCGCCGCCGCCCAGCGTGTCGTTGCCCGCGTTGCCGAGGAGCGTATCGTTGCCGGCGCCGCCATCGAGCGTGTCGTCGCCGGCGCCGGCGGTGATGACGTTGGCGAGCTCGTTGCCGGTGCCGGTGAAGTCGCCGGCGCCGATGAAGGTCAGGTTCTCCACGTGCCCGGTGTCGAGCTCGCCGGCGGGACCGAGCGTGTAGGCATCAAGCGTCGTCCGGACGGTGTCGGTGCCCTGGCCCGCGAACTCGAAGACCTGGTCGCCGGCATCGTCGACGACATAGGTGTCGTCGCCGCCCTCGCTGTCCCACATCTCGTCGGCGCCGGTGCCGCCGTCGATGAAGTCGTGGCCGAGGCCGCCGAAGATCTGGTCGTTGCCCGCCAGCCCGAACAGGTTGTCGCCGCCGCCGAGGCCCCAGATCTGGTCCGCGCCGGCGGTGCCCGTGAAGGTGTCGGCATCCTCGGTCAGGACGAAGACCAGGTCGTCGGCCACCGGCTGGGTCGGCAGCGAGAACACGGTCTCCACGGTGCCGCCGTCGTCGGCGAACGTCACCACCACGCGCAGCATCAGGCCGACCTGGTCCGGCCCCGGAACGAACAGCTGCCCGGTGCCGTCGTCGCCGACCGCGGCGTTGGCCGCATCGACCCAGTCGACGCCGTCCGACGACTGCTGCCACCTGAACATGAACAGCCCGCCCGCAACGGCCGCGGTCGTCCCGTCGGGATCGACGATGGTCGCCGTCGACACGGTCAGCGCCTGGCCCTCGGTCGGCGTCGCGTCGCTGATGGTCGGGAGACCGGTTGGCGCATCGTTGGTGCCCTGGATGGCCGCCGTGGGCGCCGAGAACACCTGCTCGAGTACGCCATTGGCGTCCTTGTAGACCCCGCGGACCCGCAATCGGAGGCCGGCCTCGCCGGCGCCCGGCGTGAAGATCGTGCCTTCGACGCGCGCCACCTCGCCTGCGGCGAAGTCGGTGAGCAGGTCCTCGAAGATGCCGGATCCCGGTGCCGCCTCCACCTGCCAGAAGTAGGCGACGGGCGCCGGGATCGTCCCGTTCGGATTGGTCGCGCTGACGTTGTCTGCGTCGGTCACGCCGGCGATCGACACGGTTAGCGGCTGGCCCTCGGCTCCCGCGCCGGCGATCACGAGGTTGCCAACCGGCTCGCTGTTGGCCGCGGGCACCAGGACGATCCTCTGGTCGGCAAACTGCAGCCGCTCGACGTTGAGCAGCGTGTCGGTGCCGTCAGGCCCCGCCACCCCGCCGACCACGTGGCTCACGGTCACCACGTCGTCGCCGTCGATGGTGATCGTGTTGCCGTTCTGCACGACGCCGTTGACGGCGATCGTGTAGTTGGCTCGCACATCGGAGAACACTGCCGTGTCGAAGTTGTCGGCAGCGTTGGCATCCCCCGGCAGGATCTCGCGCACGATCTGCAGCTGGCCGGGATTGTAGGTACCGCTCACCATGAACGGGACCAGGTCCACCATGCTGTCGAAGCTGTCGATCTCATCGCCGGTCGGCAGCCCGCTGACGGGGTCCACGCCCGCCCGCACGCTGATGCGCACGTTGAGCCAGCGGTCGCCGTCGATCAGGTCGTTGCCGCCGCGGCCCTCCAGGATGTCGCCGCCATCGCCGCCGAGGATGATGTTGCCGCCGTCGAAGGACGTTACGGGCGCGCCGAACGCCTCGGTAAGGAGCCCCTGCAGGCCGTCGATGAGGGCGATGTTGGTGAGCACGCTGCCCTGCGCGCCTGCGGTCCTGAGCGCGGCCGCATCGGCATCGTCGCCCTGCAGCACGTCGCCGAAGGCCGATCCCGACAGGCCTTCCACGAAGTCGAAGCGGGCGAGATCCGAGGCGCCGGAGCCCGGCACCGGCGGCTGGTCGAAGAAGCGGTTGGTGAGGTCGACGGTGACGCCGAACGCATCGTTCTTGAAGATCGCCCAGTCGAAGCCGGAGGCGCCGATGTAGCGGTCGCCCAGGCCGGGGCTGCCGACCATGATGTCGTCGCCGCCCTCGGCGTTGAACTTGTCGTTCTCGCCGCGGCCGATATAGACGTCGTTGCCGGCGATCGGGTCGTTGCCGAGCGGGTCGAAGTTGTCGCCCGGCGCGCCATCGGAGGTGCCGCCCTCCATCCAGTCGTCACCCTCGTTGCCCATGTTCTGCTCGTCGGCCTTGGTGCCGAGGATGAAGTCGTTGCCGGCACCGCCGAAGGTCTCGTTGGAGTCCTCGCCGCCGATGATGAAGTCCTGGCCGAAGCCGCCGAGGATCAGGTTGAGGCCGTTGCCGCCGTGCAGAACGTCGTTGCCGTCGTCGCCCTGGATCGTCTCATCGCCGCCGATGTCGGTGATGATGTCGTCGCCGGCGCCGCCGCGCATGAAGTCGTTGCCGTAGCCGCCCTCCAGCCGGTCGTTGCCGCCGTCTCCATAGAGCGTGTCGTCGCCCTCGCTGGAGAGGATGATGTCGTTCGCCTCGGTACCGCCCAGCACGACATGGTCCGGCCCGTTGTACTGGAGGTAGTTGGTATCGGGACCGACCGTGTTCGGGTTGTCGCGGATGACCAGCGGCACGATCTCGACGCCGCCGATCGCGGTGCCGCCGCTGGGATCGGCGCGACCGTCGGGGCCCAAACCGGTGAACTGCCCGGTCTGGTCGACCTCCAGCGTAAAGGCCGGCGTCTTGAACACGATGCCAGGCAGGTGCGTGGCATCGGTGTTCGCCATGATCAGCTTGGCGAACGAGTTGGTCTCGAGCTCGGTGTTGAAGTTGAGGCCCGCGGTGCGCTCCAGGTAGTAGAAGCGGTCGCCGTCCTGCAGCTTCTCGAGCTGGCTCTCGAACACGAAGTTGAAGGTCGAGCCCAGCAGGCCGCCGAACGGCATCTGCTCCTCGGCGAGGCCGCCGATCCACAAATCTATGCTGCCGAGGCCGGTGGTGGTCACGCCGTCCAGGTCCTTCGGCAGGCCGGCGTCGTTGGCCCAGGCCCCCGTGCCGTTCAAGAAGGCGAGCCGGTCGGCGGGCACATCGATCGCCCGGCCGTCGGAGAGCGTCACCGCCACGCCCATGACGATGGCGAAGGCCGCGGCGCGCTTGCCCTCCAGCGTCGTCTCCGACGTGATCGAGCCGTGCGTGCCGTAGGCGGCGATGAAGTTGATCAGCGACTCCGGATGCTTGAGGTGCTGCACGAAATCGGCCCAGCTCGTGTAGGGCTTGAGCAGGCTGTCGCCGGTGGCCGCGTAGAACTCCGCACGCGCGGCATTGAGAGACGGGATGCCGGTGTCGCGGCCGCGCGCCAGGTTGATGGCCGCGAGGTCCTGCGGCAGGCCGAGCAGGTTGTTGCGCAGGGCCTCGGTCTTGAACTCGTCGATCTCGTTGCCGATCTGGCGCGTGGTGCCGCGCACGATGGCGCCGGCGGCTTCCTCCGGGCTCAGGGTACCCACCGCGTTGAAGGCCAGCGGGTTGAGGAAGGCGTCGATCAGGCCGATCTCGCTGGAGGCGAAGTTCGGATCGAAACGGTCGATCTCGTCGAGCAGCATCGAGTGGCCGAAGCGATAGACCGTGTGCGCGAACTCGGCGACGATCGAGGGATCGAGGTCGGCGTCGTAGACCTGGGTCGGCGCGAAGAACGGATCGACCATCGGCTGCACGGTGCGGGCGAACTCCTCGAACACCAGGTGCTGGTATTGCATCTCGGTACCGAACTTGGCCGCCTGGAACAGGCGCTCGCCATTCCACACCAGCGCCGAGGTGTCGGCCGGAAGCTCGCTGACGGGCACGAGCAGCCACTCGTTGAGGAAGGCGATGTCGCCGGCCCCGGCCACCGCCAGCACTACGGCCTTGGTGTGGTCGACCAGGCGGTTGTGTTCGGCGTGGAAGATGTGGTGGACGGCGGTCAGGCCGATGTTCTCGTTGACGCGGCCGTCGCCGGCCATGAAGTGCGCGTCGAGCAGCTCGTCGTCGTAGAAGCCCTGTGCGACGGGGCCGCCCGCTACGTCGTCCACGTCGGGCGTGAGCAGCTGGTTCGGGGTCGCGGGGTTGCCGTCGTGGTCGCCCACGGGCACGGCGGTGTGGGCGATATCGTTCAGGAACTGGTGGCCCGTGCGCACCGCACCGGTGAGGTCGATCGGCGCCAGCGGATTGCCTTCGACCAGGACGTCGTCCGACGTGCCGGCGAGGCCGTCGTCACCCTTCATGACGACCTGCGGGAAGCCGTTCGGCCCCTTGATGAAGTTGCCGTAGGCGTCGGTCGCGAGCAGCGGGACGTTGTCGAAGTCCGCGTCGGTGAGGTTGATGCCGAGAATGTCGCGGGCCTGCGCCTTGAGGACCCCCCAGGTCGACATGCCGCCGAGCTCGACGTCGTCGGCCGTGCCGAAATCGCCGTCGGCACCCAGATCGCGGTTGGTGAGCAGCTTGCCGGTCGCGTGCGGCTGTCCGTCGGCGCCCATCGCGTAGGCGCGCAGGAACACCTGGTGCGAGGGATGCGAGCTGTAGGTCTGGTTCTGGTCGACGAACGGCGAGGTCTGGTTGGTGTTGTCGTGGATGTCGTCCGCCGTGCCCACGACGCCGTCGGGGCCGGGCAGGTTGGTGGCCCGCGTCAGGACCAGGAATTGCTGGCCGGGCGGCACCTCGTCTCCGGTGTTGGGCGCGCCGTCGGGACCCAGCGTCACCAGCGGATCGTCCGCCTGCAGCGGCATGAAGATGGTGCCGCTGCCGCCCTTGTTGACGAGGTCGAGGCCGTGGTCGAAGAACTGGCCGAAGAACACGAACCACTGATTGAACGGCGCCGAGAGGCCGGCATCCGGCGCCACGTTGTCGAACGAGAAGTCGGCGATGTCGTCGGCGGTGCCGAGCACGCCGTCGAAGCCCGGACGCGTGCGGAGGATGCCGACACCGTCGTTCAACGCGTCATCGGCGGTACCCCAGATGCCGTCGATGCCGGCGCTTCCGGCGATCGCCACTGCCGCCGGGTTGTTGCTGGTCTGGTCGACGATCAGGTTGGAGATGACGCGCGGGCTGGCGTCGAACACGAAGCCGCTGGTCTGGTCGTAGGAGGTGGGATCCCCCACGGCCTGGCCGCCCGGTCCGTCGAGATCGATGCTGACGTTGTCGGCACCGTGGAACACCGGGTCGGTGAGACGCGGGAAGGTGTTGTCGGACGCGCCGAACTCGCTCTGGTCGGCACCGCCGAAGGTGACCAGGTTGTTGAAGGAGCCGTCGACGGTGCGCAGACCGGCAGCCGCGCGCACGTTCGGCACCAGCGAGAGAAGATCGGCGCCGGCCGCGTGCGCCTCGGCGATCCTGATCTGGTCGAGGATGAAGTCGAGGTCGGACTTGATGAAGTGCACACCCTCGCTCGGAGCGGTGATCGACGCCTCGGCGGCGTCGGCCGGCGTGGCGGGCGGGGCGTCGGGCACGTCGACGACCGGCGCGGTTGCCGCGGAGAACACCGTCTCGGGGACTCCGTGGGCGTCCAGGTAGACGGCCTTGACGCGCAGCAGGAGACCCGCGAGGTCCGGGGTCACCCTGAAGGTGGTGCCGTTCGCGCTCTGGAAGGCGAGATCGCCGGCCGGCAGGTTGATGATGTCCTCGAACACGCCCGAGCCCGGACGGAGCTCGGCCTGCCAGACGTAGGACACGGTTCCCGCGATGGCCCCGGTCGGGTTGGTCGGGCTGACATTGTCGGCATCGGTTACGCCGGCGATCGAGACGCGCAGCAGCTGGCCTTCGGTCGGCGTATTCTCCGGTGTGTTGGTGGCGGCATCGAGGATCGTCAGCAGGCCCGCCGGCTCCTCATTGAGCCCGGGCACCAGCGTCATCGACTGGTCGGCGAACTGCAGGCGCTCGATGTGAGCCAGCCGGTCGATGCCGTCGCGGCCGACGACATTGTCGGCCACTGTGACGATATCGTCGCCGAAGTCCGCCGTGCCCCGGTCGTCGATGGTGATGGTGTAGTCCGTCAGGTCACCGGAGAACGCGGCGGTATCGAAGCTGAAGCCACCGTCCCCGGGCAGGATCTCGCGCACGATCTGCAGCTGGCCGGGGTTCCAGGTGCCGTTCAGCATGTTCTGCAGCAGGATCGGATCTTCCATGCTGTCGAACGTCGCGATCTCGGTCTCGGGTCCGGTGGTCTGCCCGGTGACCGGGTCGAAGCCGGCGCGCACGCTGATGCGCACGTTGAGCCACCGGTCGCCGTCGACGACGTCGTCGCCTCCGCGGCCTTCGATGATGTCGCTGCCGTCACCACCGAGAATGATGTTGCCGGCCACGAAACCGGTCGCCGGGGGCGCCACCGTCGTGTCGATGCCGACCGCGTTGAGCAACCCCGCCAGGCCGTCGATGAGGTCTGCGTTGGTCAGCGCGCCGCCGGTGGCGCCGCCATGGTTGATGATGGTGGTGGCGTCGACGTTGTCGCCGCGGAGAACATCGGTGAATTCCGTGCCGGACAGGCCCTCGACCTCCGCGAAGCGGTCGAGGATCGACGACGGGGAAGCCGCGAACGCCAGCGCGATGTGGTCGGCGACCTCCCCGACGCCGCCCAAGGCGGCCTGGGAAAGGTCCGCAGTGACCCCGAAGCGGTCGTTCTTGTAGGTGACCCAGTCGAAGCCGGACATGCCGTCCATCTTGTCCTGGGCGTCACTGCCGACGAAGATGTCGTCGCCGCCCTCGCCGATGAACTCGTCGAAGCCGCCGCCGCCGATGAAGACGTCGTCGCCGGCCACGTCATCGAGCAGCAACGGGCTGAAATTGTCGCCGGGAGCGCCGTCCTGGGTGCCCTTCTCGATCCAGTCGTCGCCCTCGCCGCCCATCTCCTGGCCGTTGACCTTGGCGCCGAGGATGAAGTCGTCGCCCTGGCCGCCGAAGATCTCGGAGATATCCTCCGTGGTGATGATGAAGTCCTTGCCGTTGCCGCCGAGGACGATGTTGACGCCTGCGATGGTGGAGTTGCCGGCGTGGATGACGTCGTTGCCGTCCTGGCCCTGGATGACGTCGTCGCCGCCGCGGTCGGTGATGATGTCGTCGCCGGCGCCGCCGAGGATCGTGTCGTTGCCGAAGCCGCCGTCGAGCCGGTCGTTGCCGGCGTCGCCGTAGAGCGTGTCGTCGCCGATGCCGGAGATGATGATGTCGTTGCCGGCGGTGCCGCCGAGCACGACGTGGTTTTCGCCGATGTACTGGAGGAAGTTGGTATCGGCGCCCGCTGTCGCCGGGTTGTCGCGAACGATCACCTGGCCGCTGATCGTGATGCCGCCGGTGGGATCGTCCGCCACCGTTGGATCGGCCCTGCCGTCGGCACCGAGGCCGGTGAACTGCTTGGTCGGGTCGACCTCCAGCCGCCAGGTCGGCGTCGAGAAGATCGCATCGGGAAGATGCGTCACGTCGGTGTTGGCCATCACCAGCTTGGAGAACGAGTTGTTCTCCAGCTCGGTGAGGAAGTTGAGCCCCGCGGTGCGGGCGAGGTAGTAGAGCCGGTCGCCGTCCTGCAGCGCCTCCAGCTGGGTCTCGAACACGAAGTTGAAGGTGGAGCCCAGCATGCCGCCGAACGGCTGGATCTTCTCGGCGAGGCCGCCGATCCACAAATCGACGCTGCCGAGGCCGGTGGTCGTCACCCCGTCCACGTCCTTGGCATGGGTGCCGGCGTCGTTGGCCCAGTCGCCGGTGCCGTTCAGGAAGTCGACGCTGTCCGCCGGCGGGGCGAAGGTGATCTCGTCCCCATTGCCGGGGATGCCATCCGGGTCGATCGTCTGCGTCGTCCCCAGCACGATCGCCATCGCCGCCGCACGCTTGCCGGCCAGCGTGGTTTGGCTGCTGATCGAGCCGTGCGTGCCGTAGGCGGCGACGAAGTTGATCAGGGATTCGGGGTGCTTCAGGTGCTGCGCGAAGTCGACCCAGCTGATGTAGGGCTTGAGCTGGCTGTCGCCGGTCATCTCGTAGAACTCGGCGCGCGCGGCGTTGAGCGGCGGAACGCCGGTATCGCGCCCCCGCGCGATGTTGAGAGCCGCAAGGTCGAGCGGCAGGCCCACCAGGTTGTTGCGCACCGCATCCGTCACGAACTCGTCGATCTCGTTGCCGACCTGCCGGGTGAGCCCGCGCACGATCGCGCCCGCTGCCGCATCCGCGGTGGCGCCGCTTGCGGCAAACTCCAGGGGGTTGAGGAACGCCGTGATCAGCCCGATGTCACTTGCGACGAAGTTGGGGTCGAGGCGGTCGATCGACTCGACCAGCATGGAGTGACCGAGACGGAACACGGCGTGCGCGAACTCGGCGACGATGGAGGCGTCGATGGTGGTATCGTGCCCCAACGGCGCCAGGAACGCGTCGACGTTCGGCTGCATCGTCCGCGCGAATTCTTCGAACACCAGGTGCTGGTACTGCATCTCGGTGCCGAAGCGGGCTGCCTGGAACAGGCGTTCGCCGTCCCACACCAGGGCATCGATCTCGGCCTGGGTCGCCGGCACGGCCGTCACGTCGACGAGCAGCCACTCGTTGAGGAACGCGACGGACTCCGCCAGCGTCGCCCCGCCGGCAAGCAGCTGCGCGGCGTCGCTCAAGAGCACGCTCTTGGTGTGGTCGACGAGACGGTTGTGCTCGGAGTGGAAGATGTGGTGGACGGCGGTGAGGCCGATGTTCTCGTTGACGCGGCCGTCGCCGGCCATGTAGTGCGCGTCGAGCAGCTCGTCGTCGTAGGTGCCCGGATCCTGCGGGCCGCCGATAACGTTGTTGTCGTCGGGCGCAAGCGGATTCCCCAGGTCGTCGGCCGGCACGGCGCTGTGGGCGATGTCGATCAGGAACTGGTGGCCGGTACGCGCCGCGTTGGTGAGATCGACGGGATTGTCGGGGTTGCCCTCGACCAGGGTAGTGCCATCGTCCGGCGTCCCGAATTGCCCGTCGGCGCCGGGCGTCGCCATGACCGCCTGCGGGAAGCCGTTCGGTCCTCTCAGGAAGTTGCCGTACTCGTCGGTCGCCAGCAGCGGGACGTTGTCGAAGTCCCGGTCCGTGAGATCGATGCCCAGGATGTCGCGCGCCTGCGCCTTGACGACGGCCCAGGTCGACATGCCGCCAAGCTCGACGTCGTCATTGGTGCCAAAGGTGCCGTCGGCGCCGAGGTCGCGGTTGGTGATCAGCTTGCCGGTGGCATGCGGCGCTCCGTCGGCGCCGATCTCATAAGCGCGCAGGAACACCTGGTGGGAGGGGTGCGAGGTGTAGGTCTGGTTCTGATCGACCAACGGGGAGGTGGTGTTCTCATGCTCGATGGTGTCGTCGGCGGTGCCGAGCACACCGTCCGCGCCCGGCCCGGGATGCACCGTGGCCCGCGCCATGACCATGAAGTTCGGCGCGCCGGGGGTGGGGTCGAACAGCGGATCGTCCGGCTGCAGCGGAATGAACACGACCTCGGCGTTGTTCTTGGTGACGAGGTCGAGGCCGTGGTCGAAGAACTGGCCGAAGAACGTGAACCAGGGGTTGAACGGCGCCGACAGGCCAACGTCGGGCGCCACGTTCGGGAAGAAGAACACCTCCGTGTCGTCAGGCGTGCCGAACAGCTGGTCGGGGCCGGCGCTCTGGACAACCTCGACGCCGGGCTTGAGCACGTCGTCGTTGCCCGGGGCGCCGAAGTTGAGGATGCCGTCGAGACCCGGATCGTAGGCGGTCGCGTAGGCCGCTGGGTTGTTCGCGGTCTGGTCGGCAATCAGGTTGCTGATGGTGCGCGGCGTCGAATCCAGCACGGCGCCCGAGGAGCCGTACGACGTTCCCCCCTGGGCATCGCGGAAGATCGGGTCGGTCAGGCGCGCAAACAGGTTGTCGGCGGCGCCGAACTCGCTCTGGCCGTCAATGAGGTTGTTGAAGAAGCCGTCGACCGTGCGCAGGCCCCAGGGCACCTGCACGTTCGGGAGAATGTCGACCAGGGCCTCGCCAGCCGCGTTCCGTTCGGCGATGACGATCTGCGCGAGGATGAATTCCAGGTCGGATCTGATAAATGCAACCATCGCTAGCTCCAGTGGTGCCAATCGGCGGATAGGCAGAGGCGCAGCCGGGCCTCTGCAGGCTCGACTCCCGATGCTAGAAAAGACGGGGAAATCCGCTAGCGACCACAGACTATGAGTCGATTGGCTCGGGGTCCTGGCGTCGCAAACCCCAAAGGTACGAGAGGGGGCCGCGCATGCATTAGCTCATAGTCTCATTGCCGGTCAGACTTAGTCCCCATTACCGATGGCGCCGAAGCGGCATATAGGTACGAACATGGCCGCCAGTGCACTTCTTCAATCGATACTCCTGCTTGCCGCGGATGTGTCCCCGTGGTGGCGAAGGGTGCGCATTCCCACCAAGGTCGCGGCCGCCGCGTCCATGCTCGTCGTCGCCTGCATGGTCTACCTCGGCGTCCTGGTCACGGGGCACGTCAGGGACAGTGCAGTCCAGCGGTCGGCCGCCGCCGTTGCCCACTACATGCACAGCTTCGTCGATAGCTATGCTCAAGAGCTTGCGACCAGGCCGGCCTTGTCCGCCGAGACCCGGGAAGCCCTCGAACGGCTGCTGTCGCCGGCGAAGATGCAGCGACCCATTGTCGCCTTCCGGATTTGGAAGGGCGATACCGTGGTCTTCAGCAACGAGCGAGACATTGTTGGCAAGACCATCCAGCGCACGCCGGCACGGGAGCGGGCCTTGCAGGGTCAGGTCGCCGTGGAGTTCGATCAGCCGGACGGCGACGACGACGATCAGGTGCTGTCGCTGAAGTTGCCGATCCTCGAGGTATACGCGCCGGTCCGCGAAAGGGGGACAGGCCGTGTTATTGCCCTCGTGGAGACGTACGAGGTTGCGGTTGCGCTCAAGAGCGAGATTCTCGCCGTTCAACTCGAAATCTGGATCGCGGTTGTCGCCGTCGCGCTGACCCTCATTTTGCTGCTGGCCAGCATGGCAAATACCGGCAATTCTCTGCTTGCGCGAATTGCGAAGCTGGCGCATCTGCGAGCAGAAAGCGAGCGCGGTCGCCAAAGGATCGGCAAGGCCAGCTTGCAGGTGAGCGAGATGAATGAGCGGACCCTGCAGCGCCTCGGAAGCGAATTGTGTGAAGGTCCTGCGCAGCTGGTCGCGCTGGCCATGCTGAAATTCGATTCGCTCGAGCAATTAGTTGCCAAAGCGAAGGAGGCAATGCCTTCGTACGAACAGGGGGAGGACCTGGCCGCCATCCGCCAGGCGCTGAACGATGCGCTTCGGCATATCCGGTGTGTGGCCGGCCGCCTGCCCCTTCCCGACATCGAGCCGCTGTCGGTGGTGGAGACGCTGGCGATGGCCGCGCGGCGCCACGAGCATCTGACAGGGGTTGCGGTCCAGCTCGAGGCCCACGCTCTTCCGGAGCAGTTGCCGTTTCCGGTCAAGGCCTGTCTCTATCGGTTTGCGCTCGAAAGCCTCGACAGCGTGTGTGCATCCTCGGGCGCACAGTCCCGGGGCATAAGCGCGGCGTGTGATAGTGAAGGGATCGTCGTTCGCACGTTCTGCGGCCAGGGAGCGCCGGGCGAGCAACCTCGCCCGCTTGCCGCCGATTGCGCCAAGCTAAAAAGCCTGCGCGACCGGATGGAGGCGGTGGGTGCGCATGTGGCATTCCGATCGACCGCCACCAGGGGCGCGCTCATTGCGGAACTCAGTCTGCCAACAGGGAGCTAGCGATGGGTGACGGATGCAGAGTCGCCATCGTCGACAAGTACCCAATTTTCCGCATCGGGCTCGCCCAGGCGCTGCGACGCGACGAGAGTTTCACGGTTGTTGCGGAGGGTACGACGGCCGATGAAGCCAGGCAGATCGTGTGTGAGAAGAAGCCTCACCTTCTGCTGTTGGAGGCGGCGGTGCCGGGGAGCCTCGCTACGGCGCAGGCCATCTTGCGGGCGCACCGGGATGTCAAGGTCGTCATCCTCGCCTCGGCCGAGGACCTCGACTATGCGGTCCAGGTCGTTCAGGCCGGCGCGCAGGGCTACATCATGAAGGGAATCACGGGGCCCGAGCTCGTCAGGGCACTCATCGCGGTTCACGGCGGAGAAAGATATATCACCCCAGACTTGGCTTGGCGCTTGGTCACACGGCCCGCCGTGGCTGCCGCGCCGAGCCAGGATCCGATCTGCGGGGACCTGAGTGTCAGAGAGCAACAGGTGCTGGACTATACCTCAAAGGGTCTGAGCAACAGTGAGATTGCGGGTGTGCTGGGCTTGGGCCTTAGCACGATCAAGTATTACAAGACCCTCGCATTCAGAAAGATGGGCGTTCGCAATCGGGTCGAAGCTGTGCTCGCCGCGAGCAAGGCCATGAAGCAAGCCAAGGCCTGATGTCCGCCGCTTGGAGAGCGCTGCGAGAGCGCTCACCTGGCCCCTTCGTTCCTGGGCCGGAGCGCCCATGGCACCGATCCAGTCGAGGCGCCTGCATGGGCATGCACGCCCGCTCGCGGGGCCGGTAGCGATCTTGGTGGTCGCCCTTTGGAAACGGCGCAACTACGCTAGGTGCGCAGGGCCTGACCGAGTTTCTGTTAGCAAATCTGAGGGTGGAGTTCTCCCGGCCGAAGGCCCCCCCGGGCCCCCCACATATGCCGTCCGGGGTGGGTTCCATCTACATAATGAGACTTTCCTTTGTCCCGCCTTGCGCTTCGAGCCCCTCAGACCCAGGTAGCTCGGTCAGGCTCCCGACAGCCCTTACCCGACGCTGAAGGACGCGCCCCTGCTGCGAGAAGGCGCGATCACGGTGCTGCGCGAGGAGACCGTTTCAGACCTGAAGGGCGCAGGCGTCTCCGACGAGCAATTGGCATCTGTCAAGGACGCCGTGAACCGCCGCGGCGTCGTGCACGAACGCTTTAACCTTGCTCATAGGCTTGTCGCCATTCTTGCGGGGATCTGAGCCACGCTCGGCATCGCGGTCTTTGGGTTCATCGTTGGCAGACACGTGCGGAATGACGGGATTCTGGGCCGCCACGATCGTTCCGCCGGAGATGACCGCGGAGACGAGAGATGAGCCCTCGCGGGCTCCAGGAGCCCAGAGGAACGCCGAGGCGGGGCCGGAGTTTCACGCAATAGCGGGCGAAAGTGGAGCAAGACGCAAGGGGCCTCTCGAGGGTACATGCCGCTTGCGGACGCTGAGCTGGCCATGTGCGTGGACTTTGTGACTGCTCACTCTGGAAAGCGTATCCGGGTCTGCTCATCAGCGGGTTCAAGACGCGGCAAGCTCCGCCTGCATGGTAACCGCCGGCTGGCAGGGAGTTGGAACTGCGGAATGACGCTGACCCATTCCATCGTCTACCTCGTCGACGTGGACAACACGCTGATCGACAACGATGGGATTCAGCAGGATCTGAAGGACCATCTCGAACAGGCCTATGGCGTGGCTTCGTGCGTCCGGTACTGGAAGATCCTGGAGGATCTGTTCGAGGAGGTGGGATATCGCGACTACCTCGGCGCCCTCCAGCGCTACCGGGCGGAGCACCCGCACCAGGTGGAGCTGCTATCGATGTCCTCGTTCCTCATCGACTATCCCTTTGCCGTACGGCTTTTCCCTGCTGCGCTCGCGCTCCTGAAAAGGATGCGCGCTCTCGGTCCGACCGCCATCCTGTCGGACGGGGATGTCGTCTTCCAGCCGCGCAAGGTGGAGCGCTCGGGTCTGTGGCAGGCCGTCGACGGACACGTGCTGATCTATGTCCACAAGGAACAGGCCCTGGACGACGTCGAGCGCCGATACCCCGCTGACCGTTATGTGCTCGTGGACGACAAGCTGCGCATCTTGGCTGCCGTGAAGCAAGTCTGGGGGGACCGCGTCACGACTGTCTTCCCACGTCAGGGATCCTACGCGCACGACCAGAAGGCGCTCGCAACCTTTCCCCCGGCTGACGTGACGGTCGAGAGCACCGGTGACCTTCTCGACTATGACTTGTCCCGGCTGCACACCGCGGCGCGTCCCCATGCAACCAACCATGAGGCGGCGCCATGAAACCGACCACCACGCTTCACGATCTCGGCCAGAGCCTGTGGCTCGACAATGTCACGCGGGGGCTGCTGAACAGCGGCACTCTGCAACGCTACATTGCCGAGCTCTCGGTGACGGGGCTCACCTCCAATCCCACCATCTTCGACCACGCCATCAAGAACAGCGCGGACTACGACGCTGACATTGCCAGCAAGGCACCAGAGGCGAGGTCGCGCGAGGATTTGTTCTTCGAGCTGGCGCTGGCGGACTTGACGCAGGCGGCGGACCTGTTCCGTCCGACCTTCGACCGCACCGACGGGGTCGACGGCTGGGTGTCGCTCGAGGTCTCGCCGCTGCTGGCCCATGACACCCCCCGCACCCTGGAAGCTGCGCGCAACCTCCATCGGCGCTGTGCCAGGCCCAACCTGCTCATCAAGATTCCAGGGACCAGGGAGGGCCTGCCCGCCATCGAAGCGGCGATCTTTGCCGGCATCCCGATCAACGTCACGCTGCTGTTCTCGCGCGAGCAGTATCTGGCGGCGGCCGACGCCTACCTGCGCGGCGTCGAGCGGCGGATAGAGGCGGGGCTGAACCCGGCCGTCACCTCGGTTGCCTCGCTGTTTGTCAGCCGATGGGACGTGGCGGTCAGCGGCAAGGTGCTGGGCGAGCTCACCAACCGGCTCGGTACCGCGATCGCGCAGCGCACCTACCGGGCCTATCGAGAGCTGTTCGCCTCGGCGCGCTTCCTGCGCGCCGCCAACGCCGGCGTCCGGGCCCAGCGCCTGCTTTGGGCCAGCACCGGCACCAAGGACCCGCAAGCCTCCGACACCCTCTACGTCGATGCGCTCTCAGCACCGTTCACAGTCAACACGATGCCCGAGGGCACCCTCAAGGCCTTTGCCGACCACGGCGCACCCGGGGCAGCCCTCGCTCCAGACGGGGGGGACAGCGAGACGGTGTTGACCGGTTTCGCCAAGGCCGGCATCGACATCGACGCCCTGGCCGCGCGGCTCCAGAACGAGGGCGCCGCGTCGTTCGTGAAATCCTGGAACGATCTCATGGGCTGCATCGAGGCGAAGAGCAAGGTGGTCTGCAAGGCGAGCTGACGCAGATGGCAACGACAGCTGGCGAGCACAAGCGCGTGCCAGAATCTGCCGAAGTGCAGTCGAGGAGGGTCCCTATGCTGCGCGCGCTCCCGGCTTGGGTGTCATTGCAGAAGCACTACGAGAGGATAAAGGGCCTGCATCTGCGCCAGCTCTTTGCTGAGGACCCCAGGCGCGGCGAGCGGCTCGCTGTCGCGGCCGCTGGCGTCTATCTCGACTACTCCAAGAACCGCATCACCGACGAGACGCTGCGCCTGCTGCTCCAGCTTGCGTGGGAGGCGGGGCTGCAGGAGCGCATCGAGGCGATGTTCCGCGGCGACAGCATCAACGTGTCGGAGAACCGCTCGGTACTCCACGTCGCCCTCCGTGCGCCGCGCGGCGCCTCGATCCTGCACGACGGACGCAACGTCGTGCCCGCGGTTCACGCGGTCCTGGACAAGATGGCCGGGTTCGCCGATCGCGTGCGCAGCGGCGCCTGGACGGGCCACACGGGCAGGCGCATCCGCAACGTCATCAACATCGGCATCGGCGGGTCGGACCTCGGGCCGGTGATGGCCTACGAGGCGCTGCGGCACTACAGCGACCGCGCCATGACCTTCCGCTTCGTGTCCAACGTCGACGGCACGGACTTCGCAGAGGCGGTTCGCGATCTCGACCCCGCGGAGACCCTGTTCATCGTCTCCTCCAAAACCTTCACCACGCTCGAGACGATGACCAATGCGCAATCCGCGCGCGGCTGGCTGCTGGCCGGCACGAGCGGCGAGGAGCCCGCCATCGCCAGACATTTCGTTGCCGTCTCGACCAACGCCAAGGAGGTGGCGAGGTTCGGCATCGATACCGACAACATGTTCGGCTTCTGGGACTGGGTCGGCGGGCGTTATTCCATGGATTCGGCCATTGGCCTGTCGACCATGCTGGCGATCGGCCCGGACAATTTCAGCGCCATGCTGCACGGCTTCCACGAGATGGACGAGCACTTCCGCTCCACGCCGTTCGAGCGCAACCTGCCCGTGCTGATGGGCCTGCTCGCGGTCTGGTACACGGACTTCTTCGGCGCGCAGACCGTCGCCGTGCTGCCCTACGAGCACTATCTCAAGCGCTTCCCGGCCTATCTCCAGCAGTTGACCATGGAGAGCAACGGCAAGCACGTCACGCTCGACGGCGCGCGCGTGGACTACGACACCGGGCCGATCTACTGGGGTGAGCCGGGGACCAACGGCCAGCACTCCTTCTACCAGCTGATCCATCAGGGCACCCGGCTCGTCCCCTGCGATTTCATCGCCTTCGCGCGGACCCTGAACCCGCTGGGACGCCACCACGACATGCTGCTGGCCAACGTCTTCGCCCAGACCGAGGCGCTGGCCTTCGGCAAAACGGCAGATCAGGTCAAGGCGGAGGGAACGCCGGACTGGCTGGTGCCGCATCGGCTGTTCGAGGGCAACCGCCCGTCGAATACCCTATTGCTCGAAGAGCTGACGCCGACGGCGCTTGGCCGGCTGGTCGCGCTCTACGAGCACGGCGTCTTCACCCAGGGCACGATCTGGCACATCGACTCGTTCGACCAGTGGGGCGTGGAGCTGGGCAAGGCACTCGCCCAGCGCATCATCCCCGAGCTGGAGAGCGCCAGCGAGCCCAAGCTGGAGCACGACAGCTCCACCAACGCGCTGATCCGGCGCTATCGCAAGCTCAAGGGACCCTGACACATGCAACTGGGAATGATCGGCCTCGGCCGCATGGGAGCAAACATGGTGCGCCGTCTCCTGAAGGGCGGCCATCAGTGCGTGGTGTTCAACAGGTCTCAGAAGCCCATCGCCGAGGCGGTGAAGGAGGGCGCCGTGGGCACCGCCTCCCTGGCGGAGCTCGCCGAGAAGCTTGCCAAGCCGCGCGCGGTCTGGCTCATGGTGCCAGTGGGCGGGGTGGAGCAGACCATCGCTGACCTGCTGCCACATCTCGACCACGGCGACATCCTGATCGACGGTGGCAACTCCTACTACATCGACGATATCCGGCGCGCGAAGGAGCTGCGCCCCAAGGGCATCCACTATGTCGACGTCGGCACCAGCGGCGGCGTCTGGGGCCTGGAGCGCGGCTACTGCATGATGATCGGCGGCGAGACCCACGCCGTGCAGCACCTCGATCCCGTCTTCGCCACCCTGGCACCGGGCCGCGGCGATATCCCGCGCACGCCGGGGCGCAACGGGACCGGCGGAACATCGGAGCAGGGCTACCTGCACTGCGGGCCGAGTGGAGCCGGTCACTTCGTCAAGATGGTGCACAACGGGATCGAGTACGGCGTGATGGCCGCCTACGCCGAGGGACTGGCGGTTCTCAAGGCGGCCAACGTCGGCAAGCGGAGAGGCGTCGTCGACGCGGAAACCACGCCTCTGCGCGATCGCGAGCACTACGAGTACGATTTCGAGCTGCCCGAGATCGCCGAGGTCTGGCGCCGCGGCAGCGTGATCGCCTCCTGGCTTCTCGATCTGTCGGCCGCCGCCTTGATCCAGGACCCCCAGCTCTCCCAATTCGCAGGCCGGGTGTCGGACTCGGGCGAAGGCCGCTGGACGATCAAGGCGGCGATCGACGAGGGCGTTCCGGCTCACGTTTTGTCCTCGGCCCTCTACGAGCGCTTCAGCTCGCGCGGCGAGGCGGACTTCGCGGACAAGGTGCTGTCCGCCATGCGCTACCAATTCGGCGGACACCTGGAGAAGCGCGCCGGGTCGTAGCGGATCGCGGAATACGCCATATCCGAATTGAACAAGAGAGGGGGGACAGGAACGGAGGCCGAAACGGCATGGCCGAGCAAGATCTCGATCAGCTGGCGATCAATACGATCCGCACCCTATCCATCGATGCCGTCCAGCAGGCGAAGTCCGGCCATCCCGGCACGCCGATGGCGCTGGCCCCTCTGGTCTACACGCTCTGGAACCGGGTCATGCGCTTCGACCCGAAGGACCCGATCTGGCCCAATCGCGACCGCTTCGTCCTGTCCAACGGCCATGCCTCGATGCTGCTGTGGTCCGTCCTGTACCTGACGGGCACGCGCGCCGTGAACGCTGAGTATGAGCGGCTGGGTGCGCCGTCGGTCACGCTCGACGACATCCGCCATTTCCGCCAGCTCGACAGCAAGGCCCCAGGGCACCCGGAATACCACTGGGTCTCGGGAGTCGAGACGACAACCGGTCCATTGGGCCAGGGGATCGCCACCAGCGTCGGCATGGCGATCGCGCGCAAATGGCTCGCGGTGAGATACAACAGGCCGGGTCACGAGGTGTTCGACTACAACGTCTACGCCATTTGCGGCGACGGCTGCCTGATGGAGGGCGTCGGCTCGGAGGCCGCCTCGCTCGCCGGCCACCTCGCCCTCGACGACCTGTGCTGGATCTACGACAACAACCACATCACCATCGAGGGCAAGACGCGCATTACCTTCACGGAGGACGTGGCGGCGCGCTTCCGGGCCTACGGCTGGAACGTGCTGCACGTCGGCGATGCCAACGACCTGCGCCAGATCGAGGATGCGCTCGCGACCTTCCGGGAGACGAAGGACTGCCCGACGCTGATCGTTTTGGACAGCCACATCGGCTACGGCTCTCCGCACAAGATCGACACCGCCGCTGCCCATGGCGAGCCCCTGGGCGAGGAGGAGGTGCGGCTGGTCAAGCGCGCCTATGGCTGGCCGGAGGATGCCCAGTTCCTCGTGCCCGAAGGCGTGCGCGAGCACTTCGATGCCGGCATCGGTCGGCGAGGCAGCGTTGCGCGCGAGCGATGGGAGCGGCACTTCACCTCCTACAAGATGAGGTTTCCCGAGCTCGCCACCGAGATCCACCAGATGCAGCGGCGCGAGCTGCCCGCGGCGTGGGACCGCAACCTTCCGATCTTCCCGCCGGACCGCAAGGGCATCGCCGGACGCGCGGCCTCGGGCGAGGTGCTCAACGTGCTCGCTCAGAACATTCCGTGGTTCCTGGGCGGCTCGGCGGACCTGGCGACCTCCAACAAGACGCTCCTGAAATTCGAGGGCGCCGGAGACTTCGAGCCCAAGACGCCCGAAGGCCGCAATCTCCATTTCGGGATCCGCGAGCACGCCATGGCGGCGATCGTCAATGGCTTGTCCCTCTCCAAGCTGCGGGCCTACGGAGCGACCTTCCTTGTCTTCAGCGATTATGCGCGGCCGGCGATCCGGCTGTCCGCGATCATGGAGCTGCCGACCATCTTCGTTTTCACCCACGACGCCATGGGCGACGGCGAGGACGGACCGACGCATCAGCCGGTCGAGCACCTCGTCTCGCTGCGGGCCATCCCGGGCTTGGTGGTTCTGAGGCCAGGCGACGCCAACGAGGTCGTCGAGGCCTATCGCTACGTTTTGCGGCTGCGCCACCAGCCGGCGGCGATTGCGCTCTCGCGCCAGGCGCTGCCGACCTTCGACCGGAGCAAATACGCCTCGGCCGCCGGCGTCGCGCGCGGCGCCTATGTCTTGGCGGACGCGAACGGCAGCCCGCCCGAGATCATCCTCATCGCCTCGGGCAGCGAGGTCTCCCTGGCGGTCGACGCCCATGAAACTCTGGTGTCCCGGGGGGTTCGCTCGCGCGTCGTATCCATGCCCTCCTGGGACATCTTCGAGCATCAGCCGGCGTCCTATCGGGAGCAGGTGCTGCCGCCCAGCGTGAAGGCGCGCATCGCCATCGAGCAGGGATCGGTGCTGGGATGGGATCGATACGTCGGTCCCGAAGGCCGCGTCATCGGCATGAAGACCTTCGGCGCGTCGGCACCGCTGAAGGAGCTGCAACGCAAGTTCGGGTTCGAGCCCGAGCGGGTCGTCGCGACCGCCATGGAGTTGCTCGGGCGCGCGTGACGCGGCTTCCCGCAGGTCCCACGACTCGCGCCGCTCCCCAGATCGCCACCGGAATTCCCGCCACGAACAGCCATACGCTTCCGCTCCCGGACCAACGGGGTACACGCCAGAGCCGCCAGCGAGGGCGAAAAAGGTCAATCACCTTAAAGTACTCGACGATGAAACCCATCAAGACCTCCCAAGGCGCTGGCCTAGCTGCCGCGGATGTTGCGCCATACTGCCGCATCCCAAAGGTGGATGCCGCCCGTGATGCCGTTGTCGTTCGAGGCAATTCTTACAGATCCCGGAAGATCGACCGAGAGGTGCTGCGCGTTGCCACCACCCAGGTAGAGCACATCATAATGCAAGAGGGAGTCGACCACCTCGATCGTCCTCAGGACACGGCGGTTCCACTTCTTCTTTCCGTGCCGGCGCAGCGCCTCCTTGCCGACGTAGTCGTTGTAGGTGCCCCCGTTGTAGAGAGGGTGGTGCGCAAGCTCGAGATGGGGTGCTAACCATCCGTCCACGAACACAGCGCTGCCGACACCGGTTCCGAGGGTCAAAACGACCTCCAGCCCTCGACCTGCGACTATACCGAGACCCTGCACCTCTGCATCGTTGAGCAGACGCGCTGGACGCCCCAGCCGCTGCGCCACTGCTCCTTCGAGAGGATAGTCGTGCCAGGCCTTGTTTCCGAAGTTCGGAGCAGTAACGACTTGGCCGTCGCGCACGACACCGGGAAAACCGATCGAGATCCGGTCGAAGGCCGGGAGCGGCGCCGTGAGCTCCGCAAGTGCGCGCAACAAGACCTTCGGCGAGCATGGATAGGGGGTCGGCAGGCGAAGCCTCTCCACGATCATGCGGCCGTCCCTGTCCAGAACCGATGCCTTGAGGCCCGTACCGCCTATGTCGATCCCCAAAGTGTATGGGCCGCGACCGCGGGACCTGCCTCCTGTGTCCCCTGCACCCCGTTCGGGCACGCGCCTCGACCGCCGGCTCGTCATGATGCCTCGCGCGGCGCGGCGGCACGATCCATAAAGAGGTGCAGCGTCCCCTGCACGGGATGAAGGTGCGCCGCAGGCAGGTCTGGGTCGCGTTTGAGCAGCTTCTCCAGCACGGGACGCTTGGCTGCACCGGTCACAAGCACGGCGATGGCGCCGCTGCTTTCGAGCGCGGGGTAGGTCAGCGTAATCCGGGGCTCGGCCTTGGCGCCGATGACGGCACCGACCCAGCGAAGGCGCTCGCTCAGAATTGCCGTGCCGGGGAACAGCGAGGCGATGTGCCCTTCGGGACCGAGGCCCAGGAACGTGACATCGAAGAGGGGGCGATCGGGCTTCAGCGTCGGTGCGCCGTAGAAGCCCTTGAGCTCGTTCTCGTAGGAGAGCGCCGCTTCCTGCGGCGTCAGGCCCTCGGTTGGTATCGGATGGATATTCCCGGTCGGCACCGGCGCGCGTGCAAGCATGGCGTCCCGCACCATGCGGTAGTTGCTGTTCGGACTGTCGTGCGGCACGAACCGCTCGTCTCCCCAGAACCAGTGGGTGCGCGCCCAGGGGAAGACCTCACGGTACGGCGGGTCGGACAAGAGCTCGTAGAGCCGGCGTGGGGTCGAGCCACCCGACAGGGCGACCCCGAACGGCCCTTCGCTTCCCACCGCCGCCGCCACCAGCCAGTCAGCGACACGGCGGGCCAAGGCCTCCGGGTCTGCCAGGATCTCCAGATGGGGTGCGGACAAAGCTCCGCTCCTGCCTGTGGGCTGCCCAGTCATCGCTGGCGGAAATTAACCGCGGGCGACGGGGGAGTGTCAGCAGATTTCAACCCCATTGGCAACTGCGTGCTACGCTCGCGATGCGCGCAAAAGGCGCCGGAGAAACCATGCCGTTCAAAGTCGCGGTAGGCCCGCCGCAGATTGCCGTTCACCATGGCCAGACGGTGTTCGTCACAGATCTCGATGCCCAGGTCAACTGGCCCAGCGACCGGGGCCTCTACTTCTTCGACACGCGCGTGCTCAGCAGCTGGAGGATCTACGCTAACGGCGTGCCTTGGGAGCTGCTGAACGGCGGTGCGACGAGCTACTACACCTCCAAGGTCTTCCTCACCAACCGAACGGTCATGACCGAGGACGGTGTCATCGCGCCGCGCACACTCGGCCTTGTCGTCAGCCGATCCATTTCAGGCGGCATGCACGAGGATTTGGATATCACCAACAACAGCATGAAGCCGGTGCGCTTCCAGCTGGAGATTGCCCTGCGCTCCGACTTCGCCGATATCTTCGAGGTCAAATCCAACAGCATCGTGCGCCGCGGGCGGATCACGACCGAATGGTCAGACCCCGGGCAGCAGTTGTGCACACGCTATCGCAATGCCGATTTCGCCCGCTCGCTCACAGTGTCGGCACGGGGTAGCGCTAACGCGGTCTACGCCAACGGCCGGCTCAGCTTCGAGGTGTCCCTTGCGCCCGGTGCGGCGTGGCATTGCTGCCTCCTCTACTCGCTGGCAGATGGTGTGCAAAACTTTCCCGCACCGGATCATTGCGTTTCGGACAGCCACAAGCTGGGGCACGCCGAGACGCTCGCGGACTGGGTGAGGACGGTGCTCAAGATCCGCACCTCCAACGAGGAGTTTTATCGCCTCTATCGCCAGGCGCTCGAGGATATGGCGGCGCTGCGGCTGCCCATCGCCGGCACCGACCATATGGTATTCCTGCCCGCGGCCGGCTTGCCCTGGTTCGTTGCACCGTTCGGCCGCGACAGCCTGATCGTCTCGATCCAGAACCTTCTGATCTATCCCGAGTTCGCCCGAGGCGCGCTCGAGATACTCGGCTCCCTGCAAGCGAAGGAGCGCGACGACTATCGCGACGCGGAGCCCGGCAAGATCCTGCACGAGATACGCTATGGGGAGCTCGCGCACTTCAAGCTGATACCCCACACGCCCTACTACGGCACCGCCGATGCGACCCCGCTCTATCTCATCACGCTGCACGCGACGTGGCGGGCGACGGCCGACCGACGGCTGCTCGAGCAGCACCTGGAAACCGCGGAAGGCTGCCTCTCCTGGATCGACGACTACGGAGACCGCGACGGAGACGGCTTCCAGGAGTATCAGACGCGATCGCCGGTCGGGTACGAAAACATGGGCTGGAAGGACTCCGGAGACGCCGTGGTCTATCCGGACGGATCGCTGGTGAAGGGGCCCAAGGCGCTCTGCGAGCTGCAGGGCTACGTCTATGCCGCCTGGCTCGGGATGGCCGAGATCTACGACGTGCTCGGCAGGAGCGACAAGGCACGCGCGCTGCGCGCGAAGGCCGCCGGCCTGTTCAAACGGTTCAACGATGCGTTCTGGGACGATGACCTCGGCTTCTATGCCTACGCGCTCGATGGCGACAAGAGGAAGGTCCTGACGGTCGCCTCCAACGCCGGACACTGCCTGTGGGGCGGCATCGTTCCTCCCGAGCGCGCGGCCAAGGTCGTCGCGCGACTGATGGCGCCGGATATGTGGAGCCCATGGGGCATTCGCACGCTCTCCAGCGAGCACCCCGCCTTCAATCCGTACAACTATCAGACCGGGTCTGTCTGGCCGCACGACAATGCGTTCATTGCCTTCGGCTTCAAACGCTACGGGTTCGGCGCGGAGGCCGCGCGAATTGCCCGTGCGATCAGCGGAGCCGGGCGCCATTTCCCGTTCAACCAGCTCCCGGAGCTCTACACCAGCACCGCGCGGCAGGACGCGGCGTTTCCAGTGCAGTATCTCGGCGCCAATGTGCCCCAGGCGTGGGCCGCTGGCTCGGTTTTCACGTTGCTGAGGACTCTGCTGGGCTTCATCCCGGACGCGCGCCGAGGGAAGCTGTACGTCGATCCCGAGCTGCCAAGCTGGCTGCGCGATCTGACCGTGCTGGACCTTCGCGTCCACAATCATATCTTTGACATCCGGTTCTGGCGCGAAGGGGAGGAAACGAAATTCGACGTGCTGCGCGGCGATCCGAAGCTGATCGAGCGCAGAAGGATGGCGGCAGAGCTCGAAGGACTGACGCGCGAGCCGGAGCCCATCGCGCCTTCCTGAGGCCCCCCGGATTGGGAGCTTTCGGCTGGCGCGAGCGGAGTCCGCTCAGCGCAGAATGAACCGCTCCACGGCTTTGGCGAAGCCTTCATCGTCAAAGGAGTCTGTGGCTGCGCTGGCCTGCAGCTTCACCTCGTCGCTCGCATTGCCCATGGCGATGCTGAAGCCGGAACGCCGGAACATCAGGACGTCGTTGGGTTGATCGCCGATCGTGGCGATCTCGGCCTGGGGGATGCCGAGGGTTCGAGACAGGTAGTCGGCAACGAAGCCCTTGTTTGCATCGCGGTGCGTCACATCGAGATAGTAGGGTTGCGAGCGGGCCGCGGTGGCCCTGTTGCCGAGGCGCGCCTGCGCGTCGGCCTCGCAACGCCTGACAAGCTCGGTGTCGTCGCTGACGCCGACAATCTTCACCATCTTTCCCAGAGACGAGTCGAAATCTGCGACGACCTTCGGCGCGAACCTGACCGTCCGCGCCTCGCGGTCGACATGGGGAGCCTTGGCGTCTCGCACCAGCCAATCGTTGCCTTCGTAGGCCCACACATCGAGCCCGTGGCCGAGAATGAGGCCGATCGCCTGCGCCGCCACATCGGGCGCAAGCGTGCGCTCCTCCAGGACGGAGAGGTCGGGTCTGACGAACAGGCCGCCATTGAAGCCGGCGATGGGCGTTTTCAGGGCCAGCGGCCCGATCAGCATGGCCATCCCCTTCGGAGGCCGGCCGCTGGTGATGGCGAACCGGATGCCCGCCTCTCCCAGGCTCCGCACAGCGTCTTGTGCCCGCGTGGTGAGGATCTTGTCGCGCGTGACGAGCGTGCCGTCGACGTCAGCGAGCAGCAGCGAGATCTTGCGGGCCTTCGTCATCCATGGTTCTTCCTGCGCCATCCGGCCCCGATCGGCAGCCAGGCGCGCCCATCGCGTGCTATCAGCCGATCAGCGGCCTCCGGCCCGGAGCTGCCGGCCGCGTAGTTCGGAAAGTCGCCGGGAGGCCGCGCGGCCCAGGCATCGAGGACAGGCTGCACGGCACACCAGGCGGCCTCGACCGTGTCGGCGCGCTGGAACAGCGTGGCATCGCCGATCAGGCAGTCGTAGAGCAGCGTCTCGTAGCCGACGGCCAAGAGGGGCTCGAAATAGTCGCGATACGAGAAGTCCATCGCGACGCCCTCGATCTCGATCTCCTGGCCGGGCCGCTTGGCGCTGAAGCTGATCGACAACCCCTCATCGGGCTGGATGCGCAGCGTCAGGAAGTTGCGCGGCAGCGCCTCGACCGGCGTCTCCCGGAACAAGGCATAGGGGGCCTGGCGGAACTGGATTGCGATCTCGGTGGTGCGCGCCGACAGGTACTTGCCGGTGCGGAGATAGAACGGCACGCCGGCCCAGCGCCAGTTGTCGATGCCAAGCTTCAGTGCAGCGTAAGTCTCGGTCGCGGAGTTGGACGAGACGTTGGGTTCCTGCCGATAGTCGCGGACGCTCTTGCCGAGCACGGCACCCGCCCCGTACTGCCCGCGTACGGCATCGTCAGGCCTGATCGGATGGATAGCGCAGAACAGGTCCGTCTTCTTGGAGCGCACGTCGTTGGCGCTGAACGAGACAGGGGGCTCCATGGCGATCATGGCCAGAAGCTGGAACAGATGGTTCGGCACCATGTCGCGCAGAGCGCCGGTGTGCTCGTAGAAGCGGCCGCGAGTCTCCACACCCACCGTCTCGGCGGCCGTGATCTGGACGTGATTGATGTGGTCGCGGTTCCAGAGCGGCTCGAAGATGCCGTTGGCGAACCGCAGGACGAGGATGTTCTGCACCGTCTCCTTGCCGAGGAAATGATCGATCCGGTAGATCTGGTCCTCGCTCAGGATCGTCCGGATCTGGGTGTTGAGCGCACGCGCCGAGGCCAGGTCGTGGCCGAACGGCTTCTCGACGATCACGCGCCGCCAAGCGCCGTTCGTCTGGCCGGTCAGGCCGGCGCAGCCGAGCCGCTCGATGATAGGCCCGAAATATCTGTCCGCGACCGCCAGGTAGAAGAGCACGTTGGGATCGCGGCCCTGGCTTGCGCTGTGCTCCGCGAGCAGGGCCTTCAGTCTGTCGTAGATCTCAGGCTGGATGAAATCCCCCGGGAGGAAGGTCATGCGTCGCGCCAGCCAATCCCAGGCTTGGTCGTCGATGCAGTCGGCCTGGAACTCGCCGCCGCCACCCACGGCGAGCGACTGCAGCATGTCCCGCAGGTCGTGACGCCAGGAGTTCGTGGTGACCTCGCCGCGACCGATGCCCACGATCGAGAAGCCGTCGGCGAGCCTGCCGGCGCGCACGAGATTGTAGAGCGCGGGGACGACGAGCCGCCTGGTCAGATCGCCGCCGGCCCCGAAGATCACGAGCGTTGCCGGTGGCGCCTGCCGGCTGTGCGTAGCCCGCGCCACCCGCGCCACCGCTTCCGGCGTTATGCTGGTCATGGCCCTCATCCTTCGGTTCCGGCCACACCCGCCAAAGCGGCGGCAGCTCCTGCCGGATTGCTGGCCTGCCCCTCAATTCATAGGCATGGACATCGTATTGGCGTTGAGGTGGGCCACGATCCAGATCGAGCCGGCGATGACGAGAAAGACGATCAGCACGCCAAACGCGAGAGCCAGGATATTGTTCGTGTCATCCGGCCCGCTGCCGAGATGCAGAAAGAAGACAAGGTGAACGCCGATCTGCGCCAACGCAAGCACGACCAGCCCGACCGCCGCACCAGGGGGCCACAGCAGATCTGTCTGCGCCACGATGAAAGAGGCGGCGGTCGCCACGATCGCAAGCCCGAGCCCCACCGTGTACGACAGCACATTGGCTGCCCGCTCGTGCTCCTCGATGCCGGGGGCCCGGTCCTCGTGCAGGTGATCGTCACCGTTCATCGCTGGACCCCCATCAGGTAGACCAGAGTCATCACCCCGATCCAGACAATGTCGAGCGCGTGCCAGAACAGGCTGTAGCACAGCAGGCGCCTCAGCACTTTCGGCCGCAAGCCTTTTGCGGCAACCTGGGCCGTCATGAAGAGCAGCCAAAGGAGGCCGGTGGCGACATGGGCGCCGTGCATGCCGACCAAGGTGAAGAAGGCTGACAGGAAGGCGCTGCGCGAGGGTCCGGCGCCCTTCCGCACCATGTCGGCGAATTCCGAGAGCTCGATGACGAGGAACGCCGCGCCAAGCAGGAACGTGAGGACGGCGAAGACAGCGAAGCGCTCAAGCGAGCCCTCCCCAGCCGACAGCATCATAAGACCGCAGGTATAGCTCGAGAGCAGCAGGCACACGGTCAAAATGAAGACACTGCGGAGATTGAAGAGCTCAGCCCCGGTCGGCCCGCCGGCGGTGTTGCCCGACAGGACGGCGTAGGCGGCGAACAGGGCCGAGAACATGACGATGTCGCTGAGGATGAAGATCCAGAACCCGTAGGCCACCACGATGCGCGTCGGGGCCGGCCCGCCGTGGCTCTCGCGCCCATGCGCACGCTGATCGGCCTCGGCCGTCACGGTCGTCATGCGGCCCCTCCGAGCCTCACGCGCGACCGCTCCAAGCGCGCCACTTCGGCGGCCGGGATCTCGTGCTCGCGATCGTCGCTCCATCCGAACGCCAGCATCGTGGCGGCAGCTGTCAGGAGGCCGAGGATCGCCATCCACCAGATGTGCCAGATCAGCGCAAAACCGGTGATGACCGCAAAGAAGGCGATGATGAAACCGGTGGGCGTATTGCGCGGCATCTCGATGGGCTCATAGGCAGCCGCCGCGGCCGGACGCGATTCCCTCTGCTTCATCTCCCAGAACGCGTCGATGGTCCTGACCCTGGGCAGCACGGCGAAGTTGTAGGCCGGGGGAGGCGACGAGGTCGCCCATTCCAGCGTCCGGCCATTCCAGGGATCGCCAGTAACGTCGCGGCGGCGCTCACGCGTACGGATGCTCACGTAGAGCTGCACGATCTGGCAGAGAATGCCGCAGAAGATGACGATCGCGCCCAGCCCTGCGGCCAGCAGCATGGGCCGCCACGTCGGATCGGCGATGTGCTGGAGGCGGCGGGTCATGCCCCTCAGGCCCAGGGCATAGAGCGGCATGAAGGCGAGATAGAATCCGATGAGCCAGCACCAGAAGCTGGCCTTGCCCCACCGCTCGTCGAGGGTGAACCCGAACGCCTTCGGGAACCAGTAATTGTATCCCGCCAGCGCGCCGAAAACGACGCCGCCGATGATGACGTTGTGGAAGTGGGCAACCAGGAACACGCTGTTGTGCAGCACGAAGTCGATGGGCGGCACCGCCAGCAGGACGCCGGTCATGCCGCCGATGACGAACGTGACCATGAAGCCGACCAGGAACAGCATCGGCGTTCGGAATACGATGCGACCCCGGAACATCGTGAACAGCCAGTTGAAGACCTTGACGCCGGTCGGCACCGCGATGATCGCCGACATGATGCCAAAGAAGGCGTTGACATTGGCACCTGCCCCCATTGTGAAGAAGTGGTGCAGCCAGACCATGAAAGAGAGGATGCAGATCCCCAGGGTGGCAAGCACCATCGAACGATAGCCGAATAGGGCTTTGCCGGAGAAGGTTGGGGCCACCTCGGAGAAGACGCCGAATGCCGGCAGGATTAGGATGTAGACCTCGGGATGGCCCCAGAGCCAAAACAAGTTGACATACATCATCTGATTGCCGCCGGCATCATTAGTGAAGAAGTGCATGCCGAGGTAGCGGTCGAGCAGCAGCATCAGGAAGGTCGCGGTCAGAACCGGAAACGCTGCGATGATCAACAGGTTGGTCGCCAACGCGGTCCAGCAGAATACCGGCATGCGGAAATAGGTCATGCCCGGCGCGCGCAGCTTGAGGATCGTGGTCACGAAATTGACCCCCGTGAGCAGCGTGCCAATGCCGGAGATCTGCAATGACCAGAGGTAATAGTCGACGCCGACGTCGGGGGAGAACGTGAGCCCGGACAGCGGCGGATAACCCATCCAGCCCGTGCGTGCGAAATTGCCGATGACGAGCGACAGGTTGACAAGGAGCGCGCCCGCTGCGGTGAGCCAAAAGCTGACGGAGTTGAGCACCGGAAAGGCTACGTCGCGCACGCCGAGCTGCAACGGCACGACAAAGTTCATCAGCCCGATCACGAGGGGCATCGCCACGAAAAAGATCATGATCGTACCGTGGGCGGAGAAGACCTGGTTGTAGTGCTCAGGGACCAGGTATCCCTGCGCCTCGCCGACGGCGAGAGCCTGCTGCGAGCGCATCATGAGTGCATCGGCAAACCCGCGCAGCAGCATGACCAACCCCAGAGCCACGTACATGATACCAATGTGCTTGTGGTCGACGCTGGTCAGCCACTCGCGCCACAGATAGGGCCACCAGCCCTTTACGGTGATCACCCCGATCACGACGAGAATCACGACGAAGACGGCCGCCCCGCTGATCAGCGGCAGCGGCTCGTTGAAGGGAATCGCCGACCAGCTCAGCTTGCCCAGCATCTCAACGTCCTTCCGGCAGGACCAGCGGACCGCAGGCCGCGTCGACGCCGGCCTTTGCGGCACCCGCTGCCGTCTGCCCGACGATGCGCTCGAACAGCTTCGGTGCGACCGAGCGGAAGGTCGTCGGTTCGGCCAAGCCTGGCTTTGCCAGCCCGGCCAAGCCGGCATCGTCGAGGGCAGAGCCGGTGGCCTGCACCTGTGCGACCCAGGCGGGGAAATCGCCAGCCGGCACGGCCTTGACCACGAAGCGCATGCGGGAGAAGTCCCGACCGCTGAAATTGGCCGAAAACCCCTGATACGCGCCTGGCTCGCTCGCGAGCAGGTTGAGGCGCGTGGTCATGCCGCCCATCGCGTAGATTTGGCTGCCGAGCTGCGGGACGAAGAAGGAGTTCATCACCGTCGCCGACGTGAGCCGAAACTCGACCGGCGTCTCCACCGGGATGGTCAGCTGATTGACGGCGGCAATCCCCTGATCGGGGTAGATGAACAGCCACTTCCAATCGAGCGCGACCACATCCACCCGGATCGGGCTGGCCTTCGCGGCAATCGGCGCGCGCGGATCGAGCTGATGCGAGCCGATCCAGATGACACCACCGAGCAGCATCACGGTCAGCGCCGGTATCGACCAGACGACGAACTCGATGCGCCCTTCGTAGGCCAGATCCGAAGCGCGGCTGGCGCGCGCATTGGCTGCCCTGTACCACCAGGCGAATGCCAGGGTCGCCAGGATCACTGGCCCCACGACCACCAGCATGATGGCGGTAGAGTTGATCAGGAGAAGCCGCTCCGCCGATGCGATCGGCCCTTTCGGGTCCAATACGCCGGCCGATTGGCAGGAGGCACCGAGCAAAGCGGCCGGCCAGAGACCTGAATACCGAAGGACGCGCTTGGGATTTCCGTTTCTCACCGGGCGCGATCCGACCCATGATCGCATGCGAAGCTCCCGCTACCGCCAAAGATTGGCGCGGGCGGGGGTCGACACCTCGTCAACCCGGCCGATGATCACTCCGCGCCAGCGACGGGCGCCGCCGGATTCGGATCGGCACCGGCCGCTAACGCGCAAAGCCTATGCCCTCCAACCGCAGTGCAACCATCCAGAAGAACCCTGAAAGATGCTGCGCCGTTCGTGTGCCGCGCGTTGAAAAATCGGCGGGCATCGTATTCAGCTGGTGTGCGGGGCCCACTTGCTTCGTATGGAGCCGTCATTCGGCTCCTCCGCGCGGGTGGAAGGGCCTCAGGGACCAGCGGGCGAAACCCGCACAGATCACAGCTCAGGTCGAAGCATACTGGGCGTGGGCCAGCAGGACCGCGTCTCCGTCACGCGGACACCTTGCCGAGGGCGACAAGGATGCGCTCCGGCGTAAAGGGCTGGGCGAAGACCTTGGCGCCGAAGGGGCGAAGCGCATCGTTGATGGCGTTCATGACCGCCCCCGGCGCGCCGGCGGTGCCGGCTTCGCCGGCGCCCTTGGCGCCAAGCAAGGACTCGTTGGTCGGAGTCTCGACGTGACCGACCTCGATGTCGGGCATTTCGGCGGCCATCGGCACCAGGTAGTCGGCCATGGAGCCGATCAAGAGCTGCCCCTCGGGCGAATACGGGCACTCCTCGTAGAGGGCGGCGCCGATGCCCTGTACGACCCCGCCGCGCACCTGCTCGTCGACGAGAAGCGGGTTGATGATGCGGCCGCAGTCCTCCACGCACCAGTGCTTCAGGAGCGTCACCATACCGGTGTCGATGTCGACCTCCAGATAGGAGGCCTGCACGCCGTTGGTGAACGCGAACGGGTACTCCTTGGTGATGAAGTGCCGGGTCTGCATGAGTTCCCGCGGCAGGTCCGGCGGCAAGGTATCGCCGCGGAAGTAGACAATGCGGGCCAACTCGGCCAGCGGCATGCGCGTCT
>Ga0075431_100000209_pt1 | contig 43302 bp, 66 predicted proteins | sample RhiMetdeltSRZDD5_FD_75297 | JGI IMG/M metagenome (GOLD analysis project Ga0075431, IMG submission 75297) | Populus rhizosphere microbial communities from Tennessee, USA - Rhizosphere MetaG P. deltoides SRZDD5 | ecosystem: Host-associated > Plants > Roots > Rhizosphere > Soil | place: USA... | reverse complement strand
CGCAGATGCTTGCCCATGATTTCCTCTCGGTGCTGCGGGGTGGTCGCTGCGCCCTGGGTCCCACGTAGGTCTGTCTCGATTTCGTGCCGAACGACGCACTCAGCCCGACGCATGGTTGACGACCCAGGGCACGAGAGCGGCTGCCCCGACTCGACGGGGCCTCCGAGCTGGTGGCTCGGCGCTCAGCGTGAGCTTCAGCCGCAGGGGCGGGGATCTGGGCTGCTCATTCCCCCCGCTTTTCAAAGGCCGCCAGGTCCTGCGCGGCACGGATCCGGTGTCCCGTTCCCGGCGGGGACTCGCTTCGCCGGTGCTGCACACAGCCCTCCGGGATAACCAGGGCACGGTCGGGTTTGACCCCTTCGTCTCCCGCGGGGCGTCGCTTATGAGGCGTGCCACCCAGGACCCCGTGCTGTTCGGGCCTACCCATCGCCGTGGACCGCATGCCCCGTTACACACACAGCTCCGTCCGGCCCTACGCACACCCGGCACCTGCCGGTCCTGCACCTACGCCACGCCGGTGACCGGCTCGCCCGTGTACGGATCCGGGAGCCCCGCCGCGGTCGCGAGAAACGCCTGCCCCAACGCGCGCAGCCGCTCGCGATCGACGTCCTCGGGCAGTGTGCGCTCCGTCAGGAACCCCTCCACCGTCTGCTCGAGGCTCTGCCGGCGCATCCGTGCCGCCCGCTCCGCACTCGGCGCCTGCGCCGCCGGCCGGCGCCACTCGATCTGCAGGTTCAGCGCAGCCGCTTTGAACACCCGCAGCGCCGTGTGATCGAGCCCGCGTTGCGTGAGGCGCGAGAGGTTCTCGACGACGAGCCGCGCCCAGGAGCCGGCGAGCTCCGGGACCACGAGGCGCTCCGCGAGCGCGGCGTTCAGCTGCGCCTCGGTCATGTCTGTTGCATCGATCGGCTGCAGATCGAGGACCCGCCGCGGCGGGTCGATCGGCTGGAACTCGACGATCGGCGCCCCCTCCCCGAGCGTGACGAGCAGCCATCCCTTCCCGGGCAGCCCGTGCTTTGCTTCCTCCCCCAGCTCGCCCCACGGATTGCTGGAGGCGTAGTCGAGCGAGCCGGCGTACCAAGCGTTGGCGCGCACCTTGGTCGCCACGTGGTAGTGGCCCAGGGCCACGTAGTCCCACCGCGCGAAGGCCGTCGCATCGATCGCGTTGCCGCCCTCAAACCCGCGCGCCTCGCCGTGGGCGAGCAGCACATTGCGCACGCCCGGCACCGGCTCGAGCGTCGCGACCTGGCGCGCCGCCACGACCGGCACCGCCGTGACCGTCACACCCTCGAGCGAGAACCGCTCGACGCGCTGCAGCGCGACCTGCATGTCGAGTGCCCGGTAGAGGCCCAGGATGGGCGTCGTTTCCGCGGTGCGCGGCGTGTCGTGATCGCCGGCGATCGCCAGCAGCGGCAGGCCTGCCGCCCGCAGCCGTTGCAGCTGGGCGAACATCTGCAGGATCGCGCTGTTGGGCGGCCGCACCTGGTGAAAGAGGTCCCCGGCCAAGAGGACCGCATCGACGCCGGCGGCGAGTACGCCATCGACGGCGCGCTTCAACGCCTCCGCCACATCGGCCTCGCGCTGGTTCGCGCCGGCCTTATTGGCCCGGTCGAACTGGCGGAAGCCGAGGTGGAGATCGGCGAGGTGGGCGAACTTCACGCCGTCGCCTTCGGGGCGATCGGGTCGACCGTGACGTCGTCCGTCTCGATCGGCTTGTCCCCGATCGGCGGCAGCGCCTCGGCTGTCTTCTCGAGCTCGCGGCCCTGGACCAGGAGCTCCTCAACCTCCTTGAGCTGCGGGTGCCCGCCGAACCAGGCCGGCTCCGCCTTCATCGCCGCGCGACGATACGCCCGGGTCTCCGCCGTCTTCGTCGGCTCCTGCTTCCCGACCGGGTCGCTGCTCTTGGCCCCTGCCCAGTTCACGCCGACGAACGGCCCGCGGCCCTCGTAGAACAGGGTCACGATCGCGGCGCCCATGGCCTCTTCGGGGACGCCCAGGTCCACGCGCGCCGCCTTCCGACGCTCCGCTTCCTCCGGCGTGCAGCGCGGATCCGCGTGGATGAAGCGCGTCTCGGCCTTCTGGAACTTCGGATTGGCGGCGCAGAGGTCCATCCAGAACGCCGCGTTCAGGTACACGGTCCCGCCCAGGATGTGGACGTGGCGGACCGGGTCCGCGCCGATCTCCATGCAGTAGCGCACGACGGCGGCGCGGCTCATGGGGCTGACGTCCTTGCCCCAGCCCGTCTCGGCGCAGGCGACGGCCACGTCGCGGATCATCTTCGACTGGCGGGCCTGGCTCGCGAGGCGGAAGGCGAGCGCGCGCTCTTCGGGGGTCTTCGCGTTCTCGAGGAGCGACGTCTCGAGCGCGTCGGCCTTCTGGCCGTCCGCGGTCGCGACGGAGGTGCCGGCCTTCTTGTCGGTGGTGGTCATACGTTTGCCCGTTCCTGGCCGGCGGTGGTATCTTCGAGCGCGACGGGGCCAGCCTCGCCCGTCTGCCCGTTCGGCCCGTCGATCGCCTTGCCGCGATCGGCGGGTTTTTCATTGTCGGCCGCCTGCGCGACGGCGAGCTCGCGACACTTCAGGCAGACGTGCGGCCAGTCCCCCGGCCGCACCTCCCGATCGAACTGCGCCTGCACCTTATCCGGCACCGGCGTCCCGCAGAGCGGCTTCCCGACCGCGAGGATGTGCCAGTGCGTCCACTTCCCGCTGACCCGCCAGGCGTAGATCCTCATACGTCCCGCCCCTTCCACTCCCGCGCCGTGCGCTTCGCCAGCCAGGCCCGGCGGATATGCTTCGGTGGCTCGGTCTCGCGATCGCGGCGCGTGAAGATCGGATCGAGGGCCAGGGCAATCAGGACGACGATGCCGAGGGGGATGAGGACCCACATCAGTGCAACCCCCGTCGCCGCTGCTCGGCGCGCAGCGCGTCGACCAGAGCCAGCCCGCGGTAGATCTCGGCTTCCTTGTCGCGGAGGTAGCGCTCTAGGTTCGCGTCGGAGGGCTCGAGCTGGAACGCCAGCTCGGTCACGTCCTCCTTGGTGTCCGCCGTTTGCTCGAGCAGCCAGGTGGCGGCGACGAGCGGCGGGGCTTCGCGGCAGTCATAGGCGCGCTGCAGCGGTTCCCAAAAGCGGGCAAGCCGGACATCGTCGCCGAGGGCGCGGAACGCGCCGACGTAGTGGGCGCAGCGGATGTTGATCGCCTGGTGCCCCTTGAGCAGCTGCTCGGCCGACGCCGGCGTGAGGCCAAGGCGCGGGGCGACGTAGCGGGCTACGGGGTCGGAGCGTCCGGACTCGCCCCACCGGCGCGGGCGGGTGACGTTCGGCGGCGTCATGCGAGACCCGCCAGCAGGAGGCGTTCATGCTGCTCGCAGCACCCGTGCGAAACGGGGGCGTGGGCATCGCCTTCGGCGATCACCGTCGTCACGCCCTCGCCCAGGCACCAGGCGCAAATCACGCGGGGCCGGACACGGACGACGGTGATGGTGACAGGAAGCCCGAGCACCAGAGGAGGGGTCATAGTTACCGGACGCCGGCGGGTTGGGGCTCGGCGGCAGCGATGATACGGTCAACCGCCGCCATCCCGACTTCCCGAAGCAGCTGGCTCAGGTCGACCGTCTCGCCGCGGCGCCGCGTCTCGATCTCGGCCGCCCGCTTCAGCCGTGTGCGCTGCTCGGGGCTGATCCGCACCATGATGGGCTTCCCGGCTGCCTTGCTGTGCCTACCCATGCGCCGTACCTTCCCCCCGTTTGTGCCGTGTTGCAGCCGTATAGCAACCGTGTAACGCGCCCTCAATATGGGGCCAAGTCTGTCCTTGTCAAGAGGGCCGGTCGAGTGCCACCCAGGCCAAGTCCGAAGGCGCATCCCATCGGCTTACGGATCAAGCAGATACGGACCTTCCTCGGCCGGCCGCGGCGGGCGTGGTCCCAGAGCGAGCTCGCCCGGGCGCTGGAGATGGATGTGCGGACGCTGCGGCGGCGGGAAGCCGACGGGCGGATCTCGGGGGACGACGCGGCCCGGCTGGCGCAACTGGCGCACTGCGATGCCGACTGGATCCTGACAGGGAAGGGGCGTCGGCCCGGCGGTACGATTCACGAGGCGCCCACGCAACGACCGGCGCCACCTTACCGAACGCCACCATCTAGCGAACGTCCCGCACCGCCCCCAACATCGGACCCTCGCCACCGACGCAGTGAGGTGGGGTATCTCTTACGCGCGCTGACCGCCCGGGATGACCATCTGCGGCTGCAGGTCAGCGAAGGCGAGGCGGGGGACGTCCACGTCCTACGGTTCTTCGTCCAACAGGCAGGGCAGGTGCTCGCAGAGCGCGTCGCGGCGGTCATCAAGCACACGTTCGAGAACAACGAGATCGCCAACACGGTCGCGGGCCGCGCGTTCGCCATCGCCTTCCTCGAGCAGATCGTGGTCGACTTCACGAAGCTGGGCCTCGACGTCAGCGACATGGCGACCTACGTCATTGAGTTGCGGCGCTCCCAGGGCCCGAAGGGGGAGAAGCATTGAGGCGAGGGCTGGCCATTGTGGCGATCGTCGCCGCGTGCACCTCGGTGCCCGTCATCGACCGCCGCGCGGAGCGCGCCGCCTGCGAGTTGATCAGCCCCTCGGGCAACGAGCTGGCCACCTGTCTGGTGATGAAGTATGATTGGCCGGCCGAGAGCGTGGGGCCGGCGAAGTTCGCGTGGCAGTGGCACCTCGACAGCCTGCGCCGGGACCACGAGGCTCAGGCAAACGCCGTCCTCGCCGAGCAACGGCGACGCGCCGACTCGATCGAGGTGGCACAGACCCGTGCCTTCCGCGTCTGCCTCCAGCGGTTCATCGAGGCTTACCACCGCAGCACCGCCGACACCGCCCGCGCGCGGGGAAATGAGTCCTATCTGGGGGCCAGCGTCCGGACGTGCCTCAGCCGTTTCCCGGCCGCCGATTACATGAGCACGGCGACCGGGGCGTTTATCGACAGCCTCATCCTGATTCCTGTTGCGCAACCGACTCGATGACCGGACCCGAAGCCCCGAACGGCACGATCCTCGACATCACCCTCCGGGCACTCCGCCGGCTGCTCCCCCTCCCGCCGCGGGTGCAAACGTCTGCAACGAACCGCCTACTTGAGGACCGCGACGAGCCCGGCGCCGAACGCGGCGCCGACGAGGTAGTGCCCGGCCCGGCAGAGTAGTCGGCAGGGCGGGGGCGCGGGCGGGAAGAACGTCACCCGCGGCGTGCCGCGATCCACCACGAGCGACCGGATGGGACCGACCGTGTAGAACTGGACCTGCCAGGTGCGCCACGTGTAGCCAGTGTCGGCCGACGCCCCGGTATCAGCCGGCGCCAGCGTGAAGCCCGCCACCAGCGTCGAGTCGCCTGCCCGCTCGCCCGCCGCCACCGCCACCACGCCATCCAGCCGCGGTACCACGAAGAGGGTCTCCGCCACCGTCACGGTCACGCGCTCGGTGACGTTGACCCGGATCGTATCCTGCCGGAGCTGGGTGACCCAGGCCGTATCCAGCACGCGCACCGTGTCGTACTGCGTGATGATGCGCGGGATGCTCGACGTCGTGGTCCGCTTCGGGAAGACTTCCCGCACCGCAAGCGCCGCGACGAAGGCGAGCAGGATCCACCCGACGGTCTTGATGTTCATGGCCGCGTCACCAGGACATAGCCGCGCGCGATGATCGCGCCGGTCGAGTCGTAGAAGAGCGCCACCCGATCGCCGAGCCGGAAGGTGCCATGCAGCGGAAAGCGCCCCGAGCCGAAGTCGGTGATCGACGCCGCCGCGATCGCGACGTCCCCTTCGTGCATCGGCGGCCGGCTGACCACCATGCTCCCGATGCGCGCGGCCGTCGTCGCCTGGGCGGTGTTCGACCAGCCGCCCCAATTCGCCGTCGTAGTGAGCGTGCCCGTGAACGGGATGACCTGGAAAGCATACGCCCGCTGCGCCGTCAGTCCCCCGAGCACGCAGCTGCGCACCCGTCCGCCGGCGGCCGTGGAGCCGTAGATCGGCGCGCCGCAGCCGCCCGTCGTGAGGAACGGGGGAGTCGCTGGCATCGGCGCGTCGATGGGGGCGTAGCGCACCAGGTAGCGAGCGACACTCGTGTTGCCGCTCGAGACTTCGGTCCACGTGAGCACGACCGAGGTATCCGTGACGGCGGTGACGCGGAGATCAGTGACTGTGCCGGGGGCGACCGCTGACGGGGGCAGGTTAGGCGCCGAGGACGCCATGCCGCCGTTACCCGGGGAGGCAGCCCCGCCCGTCATCGCGACCAGCGCCAACAGGATCAGCTTGGGGACGTTGCGCACGAAATCCTCCATCACCCGACGAAGCTCGGGCACGTCGATGTCGTGAGTCTTGGTGAGCGTGCGGCAGATGCGCCGCGCCAGCTCGACGAGCTGCCCGTCGGTCCGCTTCTTGACCCACGCGAGCACGCGCTGGGGCTCGACGACCGCTGGCGCGGTCACGTGAGCAGCGCCCGGATACCGAGGTAGAGCAGGGCACCGAGGATGCCAGCGACAATATCCATCAAGCCCACGCCGTACCCAGGCTGTCCCGCGTATCGCCGCCCCGCCGAGTCGCGCAGGCTGTACGCCGTATCGGTTTGGCCGGCCTCGTAGACTAGCGCTGTCCAGAGGACGAGCAGGAAGGCGAAGAGCGTAGGCGCCCCCAGGGCGACCCAGGTAATCGCAGGAGTGAGCTGCACGGAGAGGAACGCCAGCGCGAAGCAGGCGACGAAATGCTGCACCGTGGCGAGCCGACGCCAGTCCCAGTCCGGGTCGATGAGATCGCGGAACCTCATGCCGTCACCGGCGTGGGAAGTCGACCTCCGTACCGAGCGATGAGCGCACCGTTCGCCTCGAGCCAACCAAGGTGGTTGTTGCACCGATTGCAGAGTAGACCGCGCACGCGGCCGGTCTGGTGATCATGATCGACGACGAGCCTGCGATCGGGGGAGCGGCAAATCGCACACCGTTCTCCCTGTTTATCGAGCAGTGCCGTATAGCTGTCGATCGTGAGGCCATACAGGTACTTCAGGTTGCCGAGTTTCGCCGACATCCGGGCCGCCTCTGGATGCCGCTTACGCCAGCGTCGCTGGGCTTTGGTACTGCGTTTGCGCCATGGCTTCGTGCGTCTCGCCCATTCACGGTGATACTCGCGATAGCGCTCGACGGTCTTGAACCCCCCGTGGCCTGTCATGGCTGCACCGCGAAGGGATCCACCGCCCGCGACCACCCCGGCACGATCGGGCGGATCTTGATGAAGGCGTTGTCCTTGATGGCCTGCTCGTCGCTGATGGTCGCGCTACCACCGCCCGAGGCCCCGATGGTCTGGACGACGTCGTCATGCACGGCCCACACCATCTCGACGTGCCCGATCTTCCCGCCGCGGTTCCAGAAGACGAGCACGCCCGGCTTGAGCACCGCGGTGACGGGAAAGCGATTGGCGAGGTCTGCGGCGCTCCAGTCGCCGTCGCGGGGCAGGCGGTTCGTCGCCTTCAGCATCTCGACCATGAGCCCGCTGCAATCGAACCCGACGACGGGATCGTCGCCGCCCCAGCGGTAGGCCTTCCCGAGAAACCGCGCCCCGTACTCGAGGGCCTCGGTGCGTAGATCAGGCGCCATCGGCGTCGTCGCCTCCATGGTTCCGCTGTTGAACGCTGGCTCGCACAGAGTCATCACCAGCGCCACCGCGATCGCGGTGCGCGTATCGGCCCTGGGTTACGGTCCCTTCACGCGCGCGACCTTTAGCGCCTTGGCCGCTGTGCGCGTAATGATGCCGCCGGTCTCCTCGGCTGCCAGCATCGCGTCGCCTGAGAGCAGGTGCCCGCCGGCGAGCAGGAAGTAGGCGCCCGGCAATCCGGGGAGCAGCGCGAAGATCATCGACGCGATGCTCGGGGCGCCCTTCGTGATGATCATCGTGTAGATCACGAACCCGAACGACATCGCGATGAAGAGGCCGCCGGCGAGGAGGAACAGGACGCCGCGGCGGGTGTTCTGGATCTTGGTCCTCGCCCGTTCGGGCGGCACGCCTCGAGCCGTCAGCCCGACAAACGCGCCCGTCTCCTCCGGTGGCCTCATCGATCCCTCCGTGACACGTCGCGTTCTTCCAGTGTCTCAACCCGTTCTTGCAACACTCCGACATCAAGCTTCAGTTCGGTGAGCGCTTGGTTCACCTCGTCATGTTTCCATTCCCGCAAGAGCTTGATTTCGACGTCATGGGTTTCGAGGAGACGGGCGGTCTTGCCGCCCCAATAGAACAGGGCGGCCGTGTGGGCGAGGATCGCCACGCCCAAGGCGAGAAACCCCACGCCCGTCGCCGTCACGTCGCACCCTCCTCGGTCGCGAGTGGCTTCATTCCGGGTCCCGTCTCCCAGGCTCAGGTACGAAAAGCAAAATCCCGGCAGGACCTGGGCTGGTCCCACCGGGATGCCGCGTCGACGCGGGTGACCCCGAACGCTCCCAATCTACGGCGCGGCTCCGGAATCGCCAACTCCGCAGTTGCCGAAACCGGGCCGCCTGGTCATCGTAGGACAGCACTCAGGAGGTGCTGTCATGCGAAACGTACTGATGCTGCCGTTGGTCGGCCTGCTCGCCGGCTGCGGCGATGCCGCCAGTCCGCCAGTCATCCCACAGCTCGACATCATCGCGGGCGACGCCCAGGTCGATACGGTTGCGCGCCGTCTGGCGCAGACCGTAGTCGCTCGCGCGACAAGTGACGGCGGGGTCGTGCCGCAGGTCGTCGTGAACTGGTACCGGATCGCCGGACCCGATACTGTGTTCGCTGGGGCAGGGCTCACCGATGCACTTGGCGAGGCGCGCTTCGGCTGGACGCTGATGACCACGGCCGGTCCTCAGTCTCTGGTCGGCTGGGTCCTCGACGCGGCCGGCGATCGCCAGGACTATGCGCGCGCGACGGCGACGGCTCTGCACGATCGCGCGACGGTAGTGCTGGGCTCTCGCGCGGATACGGTCACCCTGGCCGTCGGCGCTCCCCTCTTCGACCACGACAGCTACAGTGCTGCCTATGACCGCTTCGGGAATTGGGCGGGACGGCTGCACTGGCAACCCGCGACCGGCTGGCGCGTCTCGGCGGACACGGCATGGTGTGACGTCCCTGGCCTCTACACCATGCGGCTGGCGCTGGACGATGTCACCTCGAGCCTGACGGTGCGCGTTCAGTAGGGTCAGGGCCAGATGTAGTGCCGCAGGAATCCCCGCCGAATGTCGGGATCGTCCTGGTCCTCGACTAGGATCTGCGCCGCGCGAATGTTTGGGAGCTGCCCGAGATCGTCGAGCAGGGCTCCGATGTTCCCCTCATAATCGCCCTCGATGAGCCGGGCCTTGATGGCTGGGGCGAACTTGTCGAGGCGCGCCTTGATCACCGACGGCGGCACTAGGTCCGGCGTGGCAAACCACAGCCGGACAATGGATTTGAAGAACCGGATTTCCACGGTGATCTCATCCATTTAGGAGAACCACGTAATCACGAGAATCCCACCCTTCCCCGCCCCACCCGCAGAGAACGCTCCGGCTGTGCAGGCTCCGCCACCACCACCAGCACCGCGCTGACCTCCAGCGCCGCCGGCGACCGGAGTGGGAGGTGTCCCACCTGACCCGCCACCGCCAGCCCCGAAGGTCGCGCCCCACGCCGACCCATCACCGCCATTCGGCGCGCCCCCGCCCGCCGCACCACCAGCCCCGCCTGACGTGCCGCTGCCGTTGCCGCCGACCGCCGTTGTCCCACCGGCACCGCCACCACCGCCGCCGCTCGAGCTGGCGCCGCTCGTTCCATTCGCTCCGGTGCCGCCATTATGTCCGACCGCGCCCGTGCCGCCGCTCCCTCCCGCGCCACCGGCAGACGTAGCGGCCACACCCTTGAGCCCTTTCTTGGCCACGACGGTTGTGGTGTTAAAGGTCGTATCGCCACCGTCGGTGCCATCCGCCCCGCTCGACGCGCCTCCCGCTCCGCCCGCGCCGATCACGTAGGGAATCGCGGCCCCGGGGGTCAGCGTGACGTTCGTTGCCATCCGGTACTCACCACCGCCCCCGCCACCACCGCCGCGCGTGTTGGTTGTGCCAGCCGCCCCTCCACCGCCCCCACCGATGCACTCGATCGTGTTGCGGTTGTTGTTCCAGTCCGCCGGCACGTCGAAGGTCGATCCACTGGTGAGGATCAGCCGCCGCATCACATAGGGATAGGACACGCGCCCCTGGGCGAGCGGTCCTTCGTCACCTCCACCGCTCGCCGCCGTGTAGGCCACGGCCGAGAGGTAGCAGATGTCCCCATCGTTCATCTGCATCGCCGATCCGGTCGCCGCATCAACGACCGTGATGGAGACGTTGCGGCCGTCGGTCGCGGGTTGCGCCTGCACGTCAGCGAGGGAGGGGAATCCGGTCTTCCGCCCGACCATCTTGATGGAGCCCGTCGTCGCGTCGCACTGGATCGTCCCGATCGCCGCCCCGGCAATCGTGAAGTCGATCGTGATGGATAGGATGGGTTGCGCCGGGCCAAACCCCGTGCGCGTGGCGGCATCCGATCCACTGAAGATGTCGGTATAGCTCTGAATCCAGACCCCGAACTCTTTCCCCTCGATGTCGTGCTCGATGACCCGGCAGATCGCCCAGAGGGCGCCCTTCAGGGTGCGCTGGCTCACCTGCGAGGGATCGCGCGCGAAGAAGCGATCCGTCTCGACCGCCACGACGTCGCCGAACTCCAGCTCGGGGTGTGGCTCGCTGCTCGTAAAGCTCCACACCAGCATGCCGGCGCCGAGCGTATCGACCCGGCGTTTCCCGATGCGCTTCGCGAGCTCTTCCCCCGGCACCCAGCGGCACACGTCATCGCGCAGATCAGTCACCGCGTCGATGCGCGAGGGCTTCAGGTTTGTCGCGAAAATGTCGTTGCCCGAAATGAGCCGCGTCTCGCCGGCGTACTCGCCGGTGGCGGACTCGTAGCCGTACTTCGCGAAGAACCGCGGCACCCGCTGGCGGAGCCCGGGGGCCGTCGAGCGCCAGCGGATCTTCTGCGAGGGGAAGAGGACCTGCACCGCACCCGGCCCGAACATCGGGAAGCTCTTGAGTTTGCCCGCGCAGGTCGACAGCACGCAGCCCGCGACGTGGTGGATCGCGTTGAGCTCGGTCAGGCCATCCGAGTCCTGGAGCGTTTGGGAAATGAGACAGCTCTCATCGATCAACCCCTCGCCGCGGTAGCGGGCCGGGATGTCGGGCGCGAGCTGGTTGTTCACGATCTCTGCGTAGACCTGCTTCGGCGTCTTGTTGGCGAGCTGGAGGGGCTCGCGCTTCTGGGTCGTTGTGTTGTAGACCGGCAGCGCCCCGTTCACGAACACGAGCGGCGAGTGCGCGAGGATCGTCACGTCGGCCGCGGTGGGGTCGTAATCGTCCAGCAGGGCGGCGTCGTCTTTGTGGAGCCACTCGGCCCGCGGCCGGGCAGGGTCGCCCCGCCAGAAGCGGAAGGCCAAGCTGCCGATCGTGTTCGTCGAGAGCAGCTTCGTCACCCGGTCGTTGAAGTCCTGCTCCCCGTTCTTGATGAGCACGATCTCGAACTCGGGGATATTGGGCACGAGCTCGGCCACGTCGGGAATCGCCCAGCGGGCGCGGATGCTCTTGATGAGATCCGAGAGCCAGACCTTCTTCACGTCCCGGACGCCGATCTCCCAGAGCGTCGGGGTCGCGTCGTTGGTGGCGTTCGGGGAGGCCCGCCAGCGCACTTTGTACTCTTCCCGCTGCGAGACCCCAACCTCTGCGGCAGTCTGCCCATCGGTGAACGGGAGCCAGGCGGAGTCGGCGTCGTTCCGCACCTCGAAGACCGAGCCACAACCGTCCGGCACCCCGGCCACTGCGGCGAACTCCACGGTCTCGGTGGGCGTCGCCCCCAGGTCGATCTGGTTGCCGCCGGCGGTGTATTCGAGGTTCGCCGCGGCGTAGGAGCCGCATTCGATCTTGCAGCGGAACGCCGGGCGGGCGGCATCGACGCCCGCCCCGGGCATCTCCGCCAGCCAGCGGCCAGGCGCGAAGGTCGTACTGCTGATCCGCACCGTCCGCAGCTTGCGGCTCCCGTTCACAACTTCATTGACGCCGGAGTCGCGGGCCCAGCCGATGTTGGAGGCGGGGCTCCCATCGGCCGTGACGGCCCAGAGGAACCAGAACGTCGTGGACGAGCCGTCGTATTCCGCGTTCGTCACCCCGGTCGCACCCACGCTGGCGGTCTTCCACTTCACGCTCTTGGGCCGTGGCTTCCGCGACAGGGTGACGATCGTATGCCCCGGGCCGGTGAAGCTCCGGTCGTAAAACGAGAACACGTAATCCTGCGCGGTGGTCCCATCGCCTGCGGGGACGCGCACGGGATCGCAGAGCGGGACGAGGGTGACGAGGCCGAAGAGCCCGGGGTCCTCGCCCTCACGGGGGCCAGCCTCCAAGAGGGCGTAGGGCTGACAGATGAACCACGCCACATCTTTGGGCTGGCCGCCGTCCTGCTTCGGGTGGAGTTGCGCGGTGAAGCGGTCGATCGCAATGTCGGTCGAGTCGTCCTTGCCCCAGACGGTGCGGGCCACCACGAAGGGCGCTTGCTCAGGCGACAGAGCGGGACCGTTCAGGTCCAGCTCGTAGCCGTCCGAGGTGCCGAGACTGATCTTCGAGACGACAGTGTCCGCCAGCGTCGCGCCACCGCCATCGAGGAAGTCGATCGCAGGGCCCGTGTGGTAGGTGACACCCGAGAGCAGATCGAGATCCGTGGCGAGGTTGAAGCCGTGGACGGCGAACGACCAGCCGCCGGGACCGGACGCGCTCTTGATCTTGAGGCGCAGCTTGCTGGACGACGTGAGGCTTGGGACCCGCACCGGCAGGCGCTCGGACGGCCAGACGACGGCGGTGGCGGGCTCGCCGACTTTGCGGATGACTTCGTAGGTGAACGTCCACTGCTCGACCCACGTCCCGCCGCCCGTCAGGTCCGTCTCGACGGCGACGACCACCGTATGCGTGTTGGTCCCCGCGCCGGGAACGACGGGGGTAATCGTGACCTTGAAGTGCGCCTCGTAGAGACTGTTCGCAGCGGGGGCGTTCGAGAGCGTGACCTCGGCCGTCTCTGCGGCGGCATCGAGCACGTTGGCGCTCGTGAAGTCGTGGGCGCGGGCGGTGAAGCCATCCGCTGACTGTAGGTCGGCCTTGGTCTTGAGAATGTCGCTCCGCTGCTCGGCCTGGGCTTCGCAGAGCGTGCGAATCGGGGAATCCGCCGCTGCCTGCGCGATGCGGAAGTTGGGATGGACCGGCCTCACGGGATGGCCGTCATCTCGGCAAGGCTGAACAGCCCGCGGGTGATGAGGATATCCAAGAGGACCCCGTAGAACTCAGAGCCTGCCACACGCCGCCCGACACTGAGCGTCTGCGCCCCACCGAACGTGCTGAACGCCGCCGCCGCTGAACCGAACGCCCCATAGCTGGAGCCGGAGTCGTGCGCGGCTTGGCCCGCCGTCGTGAGATTCTTGAATTGCGCGGCAAGTGTTTGCGTCGCGCCCGCTGGAATGTTGGCCGATGGCGAGAACGAATCGGCCCCCGGCGTACTGACCGCTACCTGGTACTGCGCGGCGGTTTGGAGTCGGTAGGCTTGGAGGTGCGGCTCGACACCGTTACCGAGCGAATAGATGCCGGGGAAAAACCCGATGTCGATGGCAGGGTCCGCCCACGCCGGCCGAGCGAACCGGGCCAGGATCGTCGTGTCCAGTGGCCCGAAGTTAAACGGGAGGGTGAGACTGTCCGCCGCTCGAATGACCGCTGCCGTCGTCGTCTTGATGTACGACGACCGGAAGGCCGCCTTTTCCAACTGCGCCCCCCAGACGACCGCCGAGCCCTGAGCGGCCACATCATCCGCGCCGGGATTACTACCACTATTCGTGCCGCTGGCCGGATAGACACTCAAGGTCAGCGTAGTGTTGCCTGTGGTGTTGTTCGTTACGCGACTCACGAACAGCCAATAGTTGCCGACACTAATGGCCTGGGTGTCGAAGCCACTCGACACGACCCCAGAGTTGGTGTTCAATCGAGGAGTTGATGCTACACCAGTCCCGCCGGAGAGCGACAAGTTGAACCCAAAGGTGTTGGTTGCCGCAGTGGTTTTCTTAACGAAGATAAAAAAGACGTGTGGGAGTGAATCGTTCGCCACCGTGAACACCTGTTGGCGACCCTCAAATGCCGCCGCGTTATCATCGGTAATCGTATCGGCGGTGGTCGCGCCGTCGGGCGCCACGTCCGTATTTGACGTAACCACAGGCGTCGCGATATCAGTCCATGTCGTGCCGAACGCCTCCGACTGCAGGCAGAGATTGGTACGGCTGCCTTCGAGGAGGAGTCCTGGGGTTTCGCGGATGCCGTCCCCGTCGAGGTCCACCCACTCGATGCGTGGGACATTCGCCGCCGCAAGCCGGAGGATCCCGTCGCGGTCGATGTACGTCGCGCAGGTTGACGCATCCGCTCGACTGAACGTGATCGGCACATCGACGAGGCCACGACGGGACCCGGCCACCGCGAGCACGCCGTGACGCTGCAGCGTGCGAGCGCCCACACGGAGGAGGATGTCTTTCGGGAAGACCTCAGCCATTGGGGTCGGCCTCCACGTAGGGCAGATCGAGCTTGGGATAGAAGTAGCTCGATTCGAGATTCATCCCGACGAGCTCGTCCGGGATCACCGCCAAGAACGCGTCGTCGGCCCGCTCGTCATCGGCAATGACCCACATGCGTCGCCCGGCTGCGTACTGGTCCAGATGCCACACGGCCTGCTCGGCATCAAAGAGCGTCGTAAAGGCGAAATGCAGGACGCCCTGCCGACGCCGCACGGCCTTCCCCATGCCGGTCCAGCCCTGGTCACTCTCCGATCGCTCGACGACGAGCCGCGTCGCCCCAGGGGCGTGCGGCCGGTTCACGAAGCCTGGACGCCAGCACAGCCCGATCCAGAGCCCGGGGACGAGGCAGCGAATCCCCGCCCCCATGGCGCCGACGAAGTGGCGCCAGTCGGCAGCCCCACGGCCCGAGAACCGCTTGAGCCATGCGCCTTCCGCCGTCCGCACGCCCAGTGCATCATCGAGCGACCCGGCGCCAGGCGTCGAGGGCGTGAGGGAGTTGAACGCATCCTGCGCCGGGCTCACGAAGTCGTCGTCCGAGCACTGCACCTTCACCGTCTTGCCGCCCTGGTTGTGTCCGCGATCGACGGCGACCATGTCCGCATAGCGGGTGACGCCGTTTCGGCTCTTCAGCCACGCATCGAGGTTGGGCGTCGTGCTCTGGTAGGCGTCGTAGGTCGAGCGCCGCGCCGCGCCCACGAGCGGCGCATCGGTCGAGTTCTCGGCCGCACTGAGCGTATGCCCGGCGTAGATCCGGGCATTGAAGAAGTTGTCGACGAGGAGGCAGGGTTGGCCCATAGGATCACCGCGGCGGCAGGACGGGGACGGCGTTCGTGCGCTCGGCCCGGCCGATGCCGTACATCACGTCGCCCAGGATCTCCGCCGAGACTTCCTTGCCGTTCAACAGCACCGTCAGGCTGATGTTCCGCAGCTCCCCGCGGCGACCCGTGTTCTCGCGAATCCGGCGCAGCTCCTGCAGGTTCTCCTCGTGATGCCGATCGGCCGCGCTGGCGGCAGACGACACGATCGTCCCGAGGCCGGCGATGCCAGCGCCGAGGAGCGGATTCCCGATGCCCACCACGCCGCCTACGGTCCCCAGGATCCCGCCGATGATGCTGCCGGCACTGCCGCCCTGGATGACGCTCGCGATCGCGCCCGAGATCGCCCCGATCAACGTCACGCCGAGGATCTGCGACTTCCGCGTCGTCACGCCCATCGCGTCGGACAGCCGCTTCTCGGCCGCCGCCCGCTCGTCGGCGGTGAGCGTCCCGAACTCCACGTTCTGCCGGAGGATCTCCAGTGCTTCATTGAATCGCTGCTGCGGCGTGATGAGGCTCCGCAGGATGACGCCGCCCTGGGTCTGGATCCGCTGGAAGTCCTCGACGGCCTGGTTGAAGACCGCGCCGGTCCCCGCGGTCGTGCCGCCCGGCGGTCCGATGCGCTGAAACAGGTTCGCGCCCGCGGCGTTCACGGCGGGCATCACCGCGCCGCCGAGGCGCAGCGGGATCGGCGGCATGTGGTTCCAGGCCTCGAGGAACGCCCGGTGCCACAGCTGGGCCGACTCGGCGCCGCGCGCCTCGAATTCGCCCCGGTTCGCGAGCAGCTGCGCGAGCTGCTCGTCGAGGCGCAGGTCCTTGATCCCATCGAGGAACCGGCGCCCCCAGTCCTCGACCGCATCCGCGCCGCCCTGGGCGAAGAGCTTCCGCCGCTCCTCGACGACGCGCGTGGCGTCTGACAGCGCCTGCTCGGCCTGCACGATCTCGCCTGGCGAGCGGGGCACCCGCACGGGACCGATGAACTGGGGGGCGCGGACGCGTTCCAGCTCGCGCTGCGCGTCCGCCTCCTCCTTGATCGCCTTGTTGAGTTCGTCCCGCAGCGCGACGAGGGAGTGGCCCTCGCCCCGCAACGTGCGCCACGTCATGTTCAGCCGTTCGCTCTGCTCGCGGAGCTTCGTCGCTTCGGCGCTCGCGAGCTTGAACGCCCCGCCGACGAGCGCGAGGCCGGCGACGACACCGAGGGTGACCGGCCCGCCGACGCCGAACATCAAGAGCCCCGAGGCGAGCTTCCCGGTGATCCCCGTCGCCCCCACAGCTTGGAAGGCGTACATGCTGAGGCCGGTGCGGAGCAGCCCGAGGCTGCGGCCCGTCGTCCCCGTCGCCGTTCCGAGCCCGACGGTCTGCGTCGCGAGCTGGTTGACCGCGCCGCCCGCCCGCTTCGCGTCGCGTTCCATGGACTGGAGGATCTGGGCCTGGGAGGCCCACCCGGCCTGGAAAGCGTTGCGCCCGGCGACCGCCGGTCCCTGCATCGGCGCGGCGGCTTTCGTCAACGCCGCTTGCGCCTCGACGAGACTGCGTAGCTTGGCCTGGGCGGCGGTCGGCAGGTTGCCGCCCTCCTCCTGCCACTTCAGCTTGAGCAGCAGCTCGTCGAGATCAACCGCCATTGGGCCCCACGATCAGCGGCGTGTGGCGACCCCACGCCGTCTCTTCCAACAGGTGGTGCACCTGCATCCGGCCGGCCACGCCCTCGCTCGAGAGCGAGGACAGCGCGAAGCTCGGGCCCACGATCGCCGCGTAGAGTTCGCGCGCGCTGAACCGCGCCGTGCGCGCGACGCCGGCCAAGAACTTCGCCCACGAGTGCCGGCGGGGGTCGATCTCCCCGTAGGCGTGCTCGTACTCGAACACCAGGTCCATCAGGTCGACGGCGCGGCCGTCTCCGCCGGGCGCTGCTCTTTGAGCAGCTGCACCATCCAGCCAGGGAGCGACCGGCGGTGGGAGAAAAAAGAGGACAACACGTAGTCATGGACCTCGCCGAGTGTGAGCTCGTTCAGCACGGACAGGTCCTCGACATCGAGCTTCGTCTTCAGGTCGTGGACGATGAGGCCGAGCGTCTCGCTGTACGCTCCCCCTCTGCGGTGGCGCTCGAGCCGGTCCATCCAGAGGAGCGCGTCTTCGAAAAGGAGCGGTTTGTGCGCGACGAACAACTTGCCCGTCGGGAGCTCGATGCGGATCCCGAGGAAGGCCTCACGCGCGACGGCGATAGGCGACGGTTCAGCGGCTGACTGCATGACACACGTCCGATCTCTGGTGGCGGTGTGGCGGGTGGGCCCGCCACTGAGGGGCGGGCCCGGACGGATCGCGGATGTCGGTCCCGGGGCAGGTCGCCCCGGGGGCGGGGTCAGTCGCTGGTGATCGTCGGCGTGGTGCCGGCGATGTCGTAGCTCAGCACGTGATCGATGAAACCCTGGCTCGTCGCCGGCTCGGGCGCGTTCACATACGCTTCGGGGCAGGAGAGCTTCAGCCGGTTGAACGCCACCGACCCGAGCGTCGCCAGGATGGCGCGCGACGTCCGCGCCTTGTGGTCGGCGTAGGGATCGTAGGTCGCGAGCGGGGGCTTCCGCGCCGTGACCGCGAACGTCGGCTGGCACTCCGCCCAGTCGAACTCGCCGAGGCCGTCCGTCTGGTTCGCGTCCTCGGAGAGCTGCGGGTCGGCGCCCTGGGTGAACTCGCAGGTCGCGAGCGCCGGCGTCCACGCCCCCACGCTGCACGTCAAGCCGACGGCCGACAACGCGTCCGTGGTGTCGTAGGCAAACCCGCCGGGCAGCGCGGTGGTGGCCGGCTCGGCGCCGAGCCGGCCGCGGATCAGGAACCGCCAGGCGTTGATCCGGCCCGAGCTCATCGACCAGCGCAGCGAGCCGCGGCAGCCGACCGCCTTGATCAGGAGGTCGCCCGTCCAGAAATAGATGCTCGCCGACTCATGGTCCGCGGCGCCGAGCGTGTAGTCGAACTTGTTGGTCCCGTCGACGGCGGTCCACCCGCTGCACCGGAGCAGCGGATCCGCCTCGATCACCGCGTCGATGCCGGCGCCGCGCGGCTCCCAGTTGATCTCGGCCTCCACCCAGCGGCCGCGCGGGAGCCCGGGCTTCACGGGGTACGGCAGGCTGCCGGCGACCTCGTTCCGCTTGTTGGGCCACTGCTCGTGGATCCGCACGACGGACCACAGGTCCCCCGAGATCCGGAGCGCATCGGTCCCCACGACCGGCACCGAGTCGACGCCGTAACCGCCGGCCTCGATCTTCGCCGCGACGCCCTTCGCGAGGAACGACTTCCAGGCCATGGGTTAGCGCTCCGGCTTCTGCATGCGGTGGTCGTCGGGCTCGGGCTTCGGCGCTTCGACGAGACGATCACCATCCTCGGTGAACACGCCGCCCGTCGTGGGCGCCTTGGTGAGCTCCCGCTCCCGCTGCTTGGGCGGGACCGGCGCTTCAGCCGGGGTCTCGTCGGGCACGGCCGCCGGCTTCTTCGTCATGTGACGGCGTCCGTGTCCCAGATGGGCGAGACCACGTGCACCCAGTTCTCGTAGAACTCGAGCCCCTCGGCCGGCCCCGAGCCGTCGATGTCGACGACGACGCTCCCCGGCTCCTGCCCGCCGCCCTCGATCCCGCCGGCGATCGACGCGAAGCGATCGACGAGCATCAAGATCACTTCGGCGGCGAGCTCAGCCTGGGCGCGGACCGTCGCGGCGATAGGGCCGCGGCAGAGGTACTCGTAGTGCGCCTCCATCCGGCTGTCGCGCTCCTGCTGGGACTTGGCCTGCGTGCGGGCTTCGCGCGCGTAGCAGCCGAGCCCAGGCAGCGCGTGCTCTTGCCCGCCGAAGACGACCGCCGGCTGGCGCGGGTAGATGGTCACCGCGGTGACGAGCCCCAGCCCGCCGACACCCTTGGCGGCGATCAGCGCGTCGAAGTCGGTGGTGAAGTACGCCGCGGCGAGCGTGCCGAGGCCCTCCGAGACGTCGTAGAACACGGCGCTACGCGGGGCCGCCGGCGGCGGGGCCGCACGGACGGGCGCAGCGATCGCGGCGGTGAGCAGGGACAGCAGCAGGCAAGGGCGGAGCGAACGCATACAGCCTCCCGGGGAAGGTCACACCCGCAAGCGGGTGCGCATGGTGGTCTCGATCGCGCCGGCGGGCACGCCCTGGAGCCACAGGCGCACCGGCTGAAACAGGATCTCGCGGCGCTGGAAGTCGTCCCGAAACTGGATCGGTGCGCGACGTGGCAACCGGAGCCGGGGTCGGGTCGACTGATGGTAGATGCCGTAGGTGACGCCGCTGCCCCAGGTGAGCCCGGACGGCGTGACGATCCGGATGTGCGCGACGCCGCCGCGGCGGAAGCTCCGCGCGAGCCGGCCGTGCCACGTGAGGATCGGCCCCAGGCCGCCCGCGCCGGCCGTCGGCGCCCAGCGCCGGTAGTATCCCCAGCGCCGGGTGCGCGCGCGAACCGTCGACGCGGCGAGGGGGGGCCACGGGGTGCCGCCGTGCGCGCCCTCGGTCGCGAAGGTCCGCGCCACGTGCGCCTCGAGGAGATTGGCGACGACATGGAGCGCCGGCTCGGGATCCTTGGCCCGGGCCGCGAGCCCCGCGATCCGCGCGACGATCTCGTCCACGCCATCGAGCTGCGCTCCGAGCCGCACCGGCATGCGTCATGACACCTCGTCTCCGACGTACTCGCTCGCGTCCCGGCCGAAGCCGTCGCGCCGGTAGTCCACGCTGTCCACTTCCTCGTGCGGCACGATGTCGCCCGGCTGGATGACCTGGCCGCCCACCACCAGGATCCCCGCGCCCTCGGCCTCGAGCTGCTGCGCCAGCTTCAGGTACGTCTCGGCCGACACGTTCTTGGGCGAGCCGACCTGGGGCACCACCACCGACCCCTGGCGCGCGAAGGCCGCGGCAATGCTCCGGCAGAGCGACGCCGCGGCCTTGTGCAGCGCCAGCTTGTTGGCCTCGGTGATCGGGCTCGTGGCCGTGAGGCCGTTCATGACCAGCGCCCCGTTCACCTCGTCGTCGTCGAGCTTCGGCGACGCATCCGCCTGGACCGCGCCGACCTTGAACCGCACCCAATGCAGCGCCTCGGTCGGGACCTTCGCCAGCGTGTACGTGAACGCCACGGACTACTCGGCCTCCGCGGTCTTCCCCTTGCGGCGAGACGTCTTCGCCGCCCCCTCACCCTCGGCCTGCGTCTCCTCGGCCTGCGCCTCCGCCTTCCGCGCGTGCGCGATCGCGACGTCGGCCGCTTCGTCCTCGAGGGCGACCAGCTCCGCGTGGGTCGCGCTGGCCGGTGCCGTCACCTCGCCGACCGCTTCGAGCCCGCGGTAGATCACGATCCGGTGCCCGTCAGCCGTCGCCGTGCGGTAGCCGGTGGGAAGTGGCTTCATCCTGCCTCCGAGAGGTGGGGCGGGGGTGATCGCCGTGTGGGCCGACTCACCCCCCAGGGTGGATCTCGTTAGACGGCGTTGACCTTCACCACCAGCCGGTGATCGGTCGCCTGCACGTCGCCGTACTCGCGGACCTTGAAGCGCGCCACGATGTCGCGCTCGAAGTCCTCGTCGTTCTGCGCCGGCGCGCGGAAGGTCTGGAGCGGCCAGATCTCCTTGTAGATGAACTGCCGCTTGAAGTCGCCGATCAGCCAGTCGGACGCGTCGTCCCACTGGTCGGCGCCCTGGGCCGCATCGAGGAAGGGGCTCGAGACCGCGCGGAGGCCGGGCACAAGCTGCCGCGCCACGCCGGCCGTGATGACCGTCGCCGTGGTCGTGTTCGTGCGGTCCTCGACGGCGTTGACGATCCGCGCGGCCGTGCCGGCGAGCTCCTGCGCCGTCACGATGTGCGTCGGCATCCAGATGATCGGATCGGGGCCGCCCGAGTCATCGGGCTCCCGGTCGTCGCGCTGGTTCAGTGCGTAGAACGCGAGCGCCTCCTGGATGTCGGTCCAGTCGACGAGCGGCGTGGCGGTCGAGAGGAGGGAGTTGTTGCCCGCGCTGTAGAGCTGCGTGGCCACGCCCTGCGGGCGGTACACCCGCTCCGTCGAGGCGACGTCCGCGATCGCGCGGATGATCCGCTTCTCGCGGTTCGCCCGGAGCTGGCCCCCGAGGCTCTGCGCCCGGAGCAGCATCTGGCCCGTCTGGTCGAAGAAGACCGCCTCTTCGGTGATCGAAAGCAAGCGGCCCCGTTTGGTCTCCGTCGTGGTGACGTACTTCTCGCGGAAGGTCGAGTCCTGGTACGGCTCGCCTTCCTCGATGACCTTGGGTCCTTGCAAGGACGTGAAGCCGACCATCCGCTCGCCGCGGAGCTTCGAGGGGACGACGGTGACGAGCTCGTCGCCGATCGCGCCGGGCATCTCGTAGCCGTCGATCACCTTCGCGGAGATCAGCTGGCCGACGGCGGACGGGAACGCGCTGGTCGTCACCGCCTCGCGGATGGGCATCTGCACGTAGCCCATCTGGTCCGCTGCGAAGCCGAGCGTCGACTCGATCGGCCCGACGAGACCCTCCCAGAGGGAGCGGAGGGAGAAGTCTTCGGGCCGAGCGCGCTCCTTCCGGCCGTTGGGCAGCGTGCGCCCCTCGAGCAGCAGCGCCTGCACCTGGAGGTAGCCCTCCCGGCCATGTTCGAGGACCATTGCCTCGATCGCGTCGCGACGAATCATCGTCCGTTCCCCTCCGTCGGCTGGCCTGGAACGGGGCGCGCGCGCAGCCGTCGCGCGCACCCCTCAGTCGTCAGACGGTGTTGGTGGTCCGGTTGCCCGAGATCCGCACGAGCACGCGGGTCGTGGTGGCCGTGTACTTCTTCCACACGCGCCCGATCGCGTCGGTCTGGGCGGCGGCCGCGATGACGCGGATGTTCGAGAGCGCCACGCCGCCGTCCTCATCGGGGCCGACGAGCGCGAAGGCGTCCCACGCGGTGGCGGCGCACTCGAACTCGAACACGCCCTCGGTCGCGAGCGTCACGTCCTCGGCGGGATCGTTCGCCACGTGGCCCGTGATGGCGACGCCGGCGAAGTTGTCCTTGAAGAGCGCCTGGTTCGCGGCCAGGGTGAGCTGGTCCGCCTGGATGCTGGCGCGCTTGACGGTGTCGTCCGCGGCGTCGTAGTAGCAGAAGTCGCCGACTTCGATCGCCTGCGCGGACAAGACGGGCAGCTTGATCGTGCCCTTCGCGTCCATGAACCGGAACCGCTGTACGTGCGCCATCGATTACTCCCTCCCCGTCACGGGGATACGTGGGGACCGCTTTCCGCCCGGGCCGTCTCGCCCGGCGCGTGCTCGGTCGGGGGTCAGCTGGCGACGAGCCGGAGCCCGAGGCCCTTCGCGTACTCGCCGATCTTCTCCTCGTCCACGGGCCGCGTGCCGTCGGGCTCCGCGACCGGGCGCCGCTCGTCGAGATCGCGCTCCGTCGAGCGGGGCGCGTTGCGGCCGAACTTCACCTTGCCGGCGATCATCTTCCGCTCGGCGATCAGCGCGCTCACCGCGGCGTCGCTCGGCGCCTCCTTCAGCTGCGCCCGGAACTGCTCGGTCACGAGCACGTCGGGCAGCTTCGCCTCGGCGAGCTTCTTGGCGATCAGCGCCGCGCGATCGCGCTCGGCCTGCGTGGCGTCGCGATCGTCCAGCTGCTCCTGCAGCGCCTTGACCTGCCGGCGCAGCGCCATGGCGTCGGCCGCCTCCGGGTGGTCCGCTTTGATGAGGGCCTCGATCAAGTCGGGCCGCTCTTTCTTGAGCGCGGCCACGGTGAGCGCCTTGAAATCCATGTCGTCCCCCTGGGTGATCGACTCGAACAGGCCGGTAGTGGTGGCGGGATCGGTGACGAGCTCGACGGCGAAGACTTCGGCGAGCGACTCGACGACGTCGGCCTTGCCGGGCGCGCCCGGGCGCACGGTGCCGCGGCCGCGGTGCGACATGCCGGCGCGATGGGGCATCTGCTCGGCGAGCGCGAAGGCGAGCGAGCTCGTCGGCTCGCGCTCGAGGATGTGGAGGTCGCCCTTCACCTGGTCGCCGACGCGGCGCGGGTTCAGGATCTCGCCGGCCAAGTCCAAGACCGAGCGGGCGCCCTTGCGCTCGCGCAGCTGCGCTTCCGTCGGGTGGTCGAAGTAGAAGGGCGCGTGCTCGTACAGCCGCACGGCGTCGTTCAGCGCCTGCTCCGAGTAGATGCGGCCGTTCTTCGAGTTCTTGCCGCAGAGCGTGACGTTCTTGATCAGCCGCTCGCCCCGCTCGACGCGCGCTTCCCCCAGGCCCTCGAAGTCTTCCCAGAGCCGCTCCTCGCGCGGGTCGGGGCGGTCCTCGAGGAGCTCGTCGTCGTCCGCGCGCCGTCGCTGCTTCGCCATCGAACCCCCTGAACGCAAAAATCCCGGCGCGCCGTGATGGCGAGCCGGGATGCCGTGTCAGAACGGGTGACCCCAACGCTTCAGGGACTCAAGGTAAGCGTCGGCCCCGTTTCGCGCCAGTAGGGGCCACCTCCTCGAGCGGCACCAGGTCGCCCGGGATGATGGTGCGGTGGCGCCCGTAGCGCGCCACGCTGCCGCTGTTGCAGTGCAGGACCAGGCGGCCCGTGAAGCCGCGGCCCTCATCGTCGAGCAGGCTGTCCAAGTCCCGCGCCACCCGCGACAGCGTCGCGGGCTCGATCGGGAGCGCCGGGATCCGGCCGCCCTTCAGCACTTCCTGGACTTCCCACCGCTCGACGTGTCCCTGGGCGCAGTGGACCTCGATCGTGCCGGTGAAGGCGCCGTGGAGGATCTGCGCGAGCTCCGTCGCGAGCGTTGCAGACGTCTGCACGGTCATTCATCCACCCAGAGCTCGAGGAGACAGCGGCAGGCGGGATGCGCGGGCGGGCGATCGTCGCCCGAGGGGAAGACCTCGGTCAGGCCGTAGCGCTTGCCGTCGTCGTTCCGGACGCACGGGCCGATCGGGCTCCCGCCGTCGACGTGCGCGTCGCGCGCGGAGACCCACTGCCGGCTGACGTTGGCGCCGGCGGCCGCGGCGGCCTCGCCGCGGGCCTGCACCAGGTCGCCCACGTAGCGCACGGTCTCGGTTCGCGCGATCAGCTGCGCGCGCGCGCCGAGCAAGCGCGTCCGAACGCCGCCGGCGGTGCGCGCGGCCGCGGCCTCGCTCGCCCCCCCCTGCAGTGCGTTCCGGCGCGCGCGCTCGACTTGCGCGATCTGCCGGCGGGTGAGCCCGGTCGCGCGGCCGATCGCGGCGATCGCCTCGGGCGTGATCCCGGCCTCGGCGATGAGCGACAGCTGCAGGCGGACCGCGGCGAGGCCTTCGGCGGAGAGCTCGCGGATCAACGCGCCGACGCGCAGCCGGGCGAGCTCGTCCGGCGACGTCTGCTCGTGGATCAGGATCGCCCCGGCCGCGCTCGCGATCGTGCGCACGCCCTCCTGGATCTCGACCGGCACGCCCTTCCGGATCAGCGCGAAGGCGATGCGCTCGAGCGGGCCGACGGTGAAGAGCGACTCCGTCACGGCTTCGGTGACCAAGCGCCGCACCAGCTCGTCTGACAGGGTGGCGAGCTGCGCCGCGAGGCGCACGGGCAGACTCGCGGGCACCATGCGCGTCGCGGCCGCGTGGATCCACTCCGCCGGCGAGAGCAGCTGGCCGAGCTGGGCGAGCGCCTGGCGCAGGAGCGGGCGCAGCCGGCGCTCCATGCGCGCCACGGTGCGCAGGTGCGCAGCGCGACCGCCCGTCAGGCGTCTCAGGGACGCACCGCGACGACCGCGCGCCGCGTGACATAGTTCACGTCCTGGCCGTTCCCGAAGACTTCGAAGACGTCACCGCCGACAAACGGCGCGAGGTGCGTCGCGAGGTCCGTCCCCTCGAAGATCGCGAAGTACTTGCCGGTCACGCCCCGCTCGGTGGCCACCTTGTTCAAGGAGGCATGGATCGCCCCGCCGCTCTCGGTGGCCGCGAGCCGGAAGGTGAGCCCCACGAGGCCGGTCGCGACCTCGAGCGCACCCGTCCCCGCGTTCTTCTGGCGCACGAGCTTCTCGGGCTCGTCGTCGTTGCCGCCCAGGTACAGCGGCGCTCCACGCTCAGGCATGTTGGCTCACCCCCAGACGGACGGCGCTCGCATCGGCGAGCTCGAAGCGCGCGTGCGACGTATCACCCAGCGCGTAGCGGACCCCGCTCAAGTCCTCGAATCGGATCTGGACCAGTTCGAGGACCCCATAGCGCGTCTGGCTGAGATCCTCGACCTGTACCAGCCGGGAGAGTGGCACAAGCCATATCACGACCTGCGCCAGATCCACCTCAACGGCTTGCGCGACAAGCCGGGTCTTCCGCCGGGTGATGGTTTGCGCGAGGTCCGCCTCGATCGACTGCACGACCAGGCGACGCTTCGGCGCCCACGTCACGGCCTGGGCGCTATCCGTCTCGACGACCTGGCCCACGGCGACGACGATGGCCCCACTCGCCTCCGTGACGTCCTGGGCGACGTCGATCTCCGACACCTGCCCGAGCGTGCGCGACTTCACGCGCGTCACGGCCTGCGCGAGGTCGGCCTCGACCGCCTGGGCCAGCGTCCGTGTCTTGCGCGCCGTGACCGCCTGGGCGAGATCGGTCTCAGTAAGCTGTCCCGCAAGTCGGTGCTTCGGTGCCCACGAAACCGCCTGCGCGACATCGGTTTCGGTCACCTGGCCAACCGCCACGGTCTGGCCTGCAGTCGCGCCCGCGCGGTAGTACCACTTGCCGTAGCCGAGCCCGATCATGCGTTATCGAACTTTCGGATGGACCAGTTGAACGCGCGCGCCGTGCCGTTCTCTTGGCGAATCCAGAACGAGCAGTTGTGCACGCTCTCGAATGGACCGAACGGCACCTGTACCCCCGGCCCTTGGGCATGGCGCGCGATGACCCTCCGTTCGTCCTCCTTCACGGAATCGCCCGTTCGCACCTTTTGTTTGAAAATGCCGATCAGCGTCTCGCCATCGACGAGATTGTCCACGTCGATGCGGAGGATGAAGATCCCGGCCACGGTGATGTCAGACCCAAGTTGGGTGTCGGTGGCCAGGGTCGGCGTCGTCGAGCCGCTGGCATGTTCGATGACTTGCGCCATATCTAATCAAGCCCCCAGGCGATGACCGTCGACTCGCGCTCGGTCGCGGTGGCGTTATTGTTGCGGGCGGCCGCGCGGAGGTCCGAGCCTGTGGGAATGTTGACGAAAAACGGACCCGTGGGATCGCCACTGATGAAGTGGTCATCGGTGGAGTTGAAGGTCCAGCTCGGGAACTCGGGCGTCAGCGCATTCGCCGTGTTGCCAAGGAAGAACTGTGTGGTGGCGGCCCCGTTCGCCGCCGCCGCCGCTTCCGTCAGGCGGTGCGCCTGCGAGTAGAGCAAGTGGATCGGGTTGGCCGTAGACGCAGCGATGGAGGTCTTGGTGCCTTGCGTGCCCGCCGTGCCCCCAGGGTCCACGGTGGTCCCGCGCGCATTCGTGAGATCGACGCCGTAATCGGTGATCCGGTGAAAGGGCGGCAGGTAGCGCGCCGGCTGCTGGAGACCAATCAAGTAGGCCCGCGTCACGGCGCTGGCCGTCACGGAGCGCCGCACACGAGCGGCGATGCGCGAGCTTCCGGGAATGGCGAGCGGCAGGAAGCACTGCATCCACCCAGAACGCGTGTTGGACGCTCGGGCCGAGGTGTGAAATGTCATCAACGTCTGCTCGGCCGCCGCAGCGCCTTGGCCAAACTCAGCAAGCAGGTTGCCCGCAATACCGCCGCCGTAGTGAATGGCCACGATGAGCGCGTCGTACTGGCGCGCCGTCGACGCGATCAGCTGTGTCCACGCGCCATCGGTGCCCGGTGTGGCATGGCCCGTGATCGCGGTCCCCGCGCACGTCGTCGAAAGCACGACGCCGACGGCTTCCGCGTCCCCCGACCCTCCGCCCCAGGACGGCCAGTGCAGCGCGTACACATCGCCGAGCTTGCCGTTGGCCCAGCGCCACCAGTCGTCGGAGTCCCACCGTTCCTGGCCCTCGTAGAGCGTGCGCCGGGGCGGCGGAATCCACAGCCCACGATGTCGCGTCATGCGGTCGAAATCGCGGTGCATCCGCTCGATCGGATTGCCCGGCAGGATCAGCATGGTGGGCAGTACCCGACAGAATCAGCTGGCACGATAGAAGCCGGCCGCCGCAATCTGCGCCGTGATGTCCGAGCCGTCCGGCGTCACCACGAAATCGTGCAGCGTCAGCGGCACGACGCTCGCATCGGTCCCCGCCCCGGTGTCGTTGTCGTAGGCCACGACTAGATCGTTCCACCCATCACCCGCCGCTACCCCCGTCCACGTCTGATCCGGAATGTCGAGGTCGACGCGGTCGTTCGTGTCGTCGGGCGCAAACGCGACGATGTCCGCATCGGTCAGCGTCTTCCGCCCATACCCGCCGTTCGTGACTTCGTTGGTCGTCCCCGAGACGAGGTCGGTAATAGTGTCTTTGTCCTTGAGGACGGCGTCGGACTCGATCCCGGCCGTCGCGAGGATCAGGATGATGAGCGCGGAGGCCGCGGGATCGTTCGTGTCCACCCGATTGTAGAGCTCGGCGACGCGCCCAAGCGCGATGTTGAAGACCTGGTTCGCCATGGGTCAGTCCTCCCGCGCACAGGCGTAGAAGTTGTCGCGGCGGTAGCCCGCCGGATTCGCGGGATCGGGGCTCGGGACGTCCGGGTGCTCCTCGGCGAGATGCGCGCGCGCCACGCCACTGTCGTCGAGCGGCCGATGGCAGTGGCAGCAGTAGTAGCCAGGCGTGCGCACGATGCGATAGACCACGCGGGGCTCGCTCAGGATGGTGAGCACGTTGCCCGAAACGGTCATCCAGCCTTCGCGCTGCCCGACCTCCAGGATGTTGGGCGAGAAGTGCTGCCGCGCCTTCGCCCGCAGCACCGTGATGCCGTTCACGACGGGTTCCTCACCCGACCGATCGTAGAGTCGCTTCAGCAACATGGCGTGCCTCCTAGAGCTCCGGGTACGGGTGAACCATCGCGCCGGGGACGTGCGGAGGGACCTGTCGCCCGGGTTGCTGTTGCCGCGCCTCACGCGCCAGGCGCTTGTGAAGCTTCCGGATCTGGCGCCCGGACAGGCCCGCACGCTTCAACTCGTTCTTCATTTCGCGTGCGCTGGTGTGCCGCTGCGGGAGGACCTCGCGCGTCTTGGGATCCCGGGTGACGAGGCGCACGATCCGCGCGCCCGCCTGGGCGGCCTTCCGCAGGTGGTTCATGCCGGCACCGGCGGGCGACCGAGCGGCGGCAGCGCTGGATTGCCGGGGTCACCGAGCGGCGGGGCATTCGGGTCGATCTCGGGCGGGATCAGCTCGGGGATCCCGAGCCCATCGCGCATGAACTTCTCGAGGTTCTCGTCCGGCGTCAGCGCGCCCGCCATACAGGCCTGCGCGATCGGGGCGAGGAGCGTCGCGACGGGCTGCTTCGGCGGATCCTCGGCCTCCGCCTCGAGCCGCTCGCGCTCGACCGGCCAGTCGAGCCCCTCGTCCCGCGCCATCCCCTCGAGCGAGAGGATCCCCGCCTCGCGGCGCACCTTGTTCGCGGCCGCGTGCTCAGCTTCGTCGCGCGACAGCATCGGCGGCCACTCGACTTTGATCGGGATGGTCTCGGCCTCCTCTTCGGAGAGGCCCTCGATCACTTTGGCCCGTGCGCCGGCGACGAGCGCCCAGCGGTGCAGCTGCACGAGCACCGGCGTGAAGAAGTCCTGCCAGCTCTCGAACTCCCGCACGCCCGGCGACTCGGCCACCATCGTCGACGCGTAGTTCGCGTTCGACGCATCGCCCGTGAACATGTACTCGGGGAGCCCGCTTGCCGCGGCGAGCGTCAGGAGGATGGCGCGCCCGTCCTCCTTCGCGTCCATCGCCTGGATCTGCGGGTTCTTGAAGTCGTAGGTGACGCCCGGGCTCGCGTGCACCGTGGTGCCGGGCTTCAGCATCTTGAGCTGGCGGCCCGCGCCCGGCTTGTCGTCGCGCTCCTTCTGCTGCGCGTCGCGGATCCCGGCGATCTGGCCGGGGCTGCCCTGGACCGTCTTGACGAGGACCACGGCGGTGCGCATCAGGTTCAGCGTGATGCGGTAGTTCAGCCAGTCCTCGTGCTGGCGCAGGCGCTTGAGCAGGGGCTCGAGCAGCGAGCGCCCACGCTTCACATCCGAGTCGACGCGCACCTTCACGTGGAGCATCTGCTCGGCGGGGATGATCTCCTTCACGACCTTCCCGTCCGGGCACCAGCAATAGCCGAGGACCGTCTCGACGTCGTCCTGGGCCGTGATGATGCCGTGGCTGATCTCGCCCATGGGATCGGCGATCTGCTCGGCCGGCACGAGGCGCAGGAAGATCATGCCGTCGGGCGGCTCCTCGGGCCGCAGCTCGGCCGGCGACACCCCGAGCGTCGCGAGCCGGCGCGCGATCGCCGGCGACACCTCGGGCTCGGGCGGCTCCGTGAAGCGGCGGATGAAGACTTCGCCGTCCCGCCAGGTGCGCCCGGGGATCTCGTCCTCGCGCGTCTCCCACTTGTTCCAGCGGCGGAACTCGGTGAGCCAGGCGTCGCAGGCCTGCGCGACCTGCTCGTCGTCATGCTCGACGGTGACGGTGGCGCCCTTGCCGACGACGAACCGGCGGAGGCTCTCGAGGTAGCCGACGGCGTGGGTGTTCTCGAGGGCGGCGCGCTGCGCGGCTTCGCGCAGGCTCGTCGCGGTGGCGACGTCGAGCTCGCGCTTGCCCACGCTGTCGAGCGGGAGGAAGCCGTCGTCCTCGGGGGTGACGCGCTGCACGATCTCCTGCAGCACGGCGCTCGAGGCTTGGAATTGCAAGCGCTCGTGGCGGGCCCGCTCCTCGCGGAGCACTCGCTCCTCGAACGGCGCCGCGACGACGGCGCGCAGCATCGCGCCGATCCCTGGCCGGGCGCCGGGCGCGGGCTTCGGGGCCATCAGGTCTTGACGATCCCGTCGCCCGAGACGACGAGGAGGTCGGTGCCGTTTTTCTTCTTAGCCTCGCGTGCGGTGGCGCGGTTCTGCACGACGCGCAGCGCCTCCATCAGCGCGCCGGCGCACCAGAACGGGTGGTCGAGCGGCCCCTGGACCTGGACCGACCCGGACTGCGGCTCGAACGTGACGATCAGCTGAAAGGCTTGCCCTGGCTGCATGGCCGCGTCTCCCGAAAACACGTGAGGGCCCCGAAGCGCGGGGACATGCGTCCCCGTCGATCTCCGGAGCCCTCACCCGCCGAACGCGGATCGCGGCCCCCGTCTGGGTGGAGGGCGGCTTATCAGTTAGCCGACAAGTCAACTACCCCAGCCGGGATTCGAACCCGAATTGCCTCCACCCGGCCCCCAATCTAGCACGTCGGGCGCATTAAAGCACGAACCCGTCCTCGCCCTCGAAGACCTCGTCCTCGTCGCCCGGCACCTGCATCCCCTCCCACCCGAGCGCCGCCTTGTTGAACGCGCCGGCGGCGGCGTCCATCTGGTCGACGTACTGCGCGCCTGGCCCGGCCGCCTCGAGCTCGCGCAGGAAGGCCTCGTTCCAGTCGGCGCGGCGGAGCTTCACGTTCCCCGCCTCGGCCGCGGCCGCCAGCGGGTTCGCGCGCACGAACTTGTCCCCGGTCGGGCGGTCGCCGTAGATCGTGTGGCCGGCCAGGTTCTTGATCGTGTTCTCCGTCGACTCCTTGCCGCTCGCCCCGGGCTCGGTCTCGACGAACGTCGCCACGGCCCCGGGCCCGAACTGGCGCGCGTCGGCATCCGCCACCTGCTTGATGATCTTCTCGCGACTCGCGGCGCCCCACTGCCCGCGGACGACGTCCTCGATCGTGGCGACGCCGGCCCAGTAGGCGAGCCGCACGCTGGCGGTGTACTTGCCGCCGTCCTGGGTGCCCGCCTTGTCCCAGTAGCGGACGCGGATCGCCTCGCGCGGGGACGCGTCGACGATCGTGAACCAGGCGCGGTTGAACTGCCCGCCGCCCCGCGCGGTCGGGCGCTGCTGGAACTGGCCGGCCGTGCCATACGCCCCGAGCGAACGCTTCTTCGAGTCGATCCACTTCCGGTCGAAGCGCGCCGGCCAGAGCAGCTCGCCCTCGGTGGTGCGCGGATCCTGCGTGCCCAGGACCGTGACGCACGTCTTGCCCTCCCACTCGGCCGGGAGGCAGAGGTGCTCGTACCCACCTTCGGCGAGCAGGAAGCCGGTGAGATCCCGCTCGTGCAGCCGCTGCATCACGACCACTTTGCGCGCGAGGCGCGTGCTCATGGTCTCACTCCACCAGGTGATGACGTTCTCGCGCTCGGTGTCCGACTCCGCCTCGTCGATGTTGTGCGGATCGTCCGCCACGCCGATGTCCGCGCCCTCGCCCGTGCCGGACCCGACGCCCATCGCCAGGCGGTAGCCCGTCTCGGAGTTGTCGTAGCGCTTCTTCTCGTTCTGGTCGCTCGTCAACTGCACCCGGTCGCCGAAGCGGGCCTGGTACCAGGGATCCTGAATGACGCGGCGGGCCTTCAGGCAGTCGCGTGTGGCGAGCTGCTCCTTGTAGCTCGCGTAGATCCAGCGCATGGAGGGGTCGAAGGTCCAGACCCAGGTGGGCCAGAGCACCCCGACGCTCAGCGACTTCATGTGCCGCGGCGGGATGTTGATGAGGAGCGCCTCGATCTCCCCGCGCGAGACGGCCTCCAAGTGCTCGGCGATCGCGTCGATGTGCCAGCTGGGGACGAACGGGCGCTTGGGCTCGACGAGATGCCAGGCGCGCTCGATGTAGGTGCGGAGGGAGCGGCGGCACCGCTCGGCCTCGACCTGCGCCACGGTCGGGAGCCGGGCGGTGGTCGCGGTCATGCGTAGCCGAGCAGATCGCCCACGCGCACCGGCACGTTCGCCTTGCAGGTGGACTCCCGGCAGCGCACGTCGACGATCGGGAGATCGAGGAGCTCGGGCGGTAGCGGCCCCAGACGCGCGCGCAGGAGGCGGGCGGCCTCGGTGAAGACGCGGAGCGGCACCGTCGGGCGCCGGCCACAGCTGCAGCGCGCCGCGAGGGCAAACTTCGCCGCGGCCGACGTCGTCCCATTCACGCGACGAGCTCCATCTTGCGGCGCAGCCGTTCCAGCTGATCGAGCTCGGCGTCGGAGAGCTTGGCGACGTCGAGCTGGTGCTGAATCGGCCCGCCCTCGAAGCCCGTGTGCTCGAGCGACTGCACCGGGTTGCCGTAGCCGTGGCGCGTCACGTACTCGAGCGCCTTCAGCTGCTGCTCGGGCGTCCCATTGCAGATCAGCTTCCACAGGACCTGCGTCGCCTCTTTGCTCGAGGCGAGCGCGCGCATCTGCTGGCGGAACTCGTCCGTCGGCCGGCCGGCATTCGGCGCCCCCTTCTTGGGCCCGCGCCCGCGGCGCGCGTCCTTTCCGGGCGCGAACGTGCCCGGCCGGCGGGGGCGTTGGCGAGCGTGAGGGCGGCGGTCTCGCCGGCCAGACTTGTGACCAGACTTTCGCGCGCGTTTGCGCTGGCGGCGGCCCTTCGTGGGCGTGCGGTGCCTGGTCACGTCGCCCCGCGCATGAGGTAGGGCGGATAGATCGGGATCCCGCAGGCCTGTGGGTCGGTCAAGTCCTTCGGGTAGTGAAAGCGCGCCGCGAGAGCGGGCAGGTCCTCAGAGAACGGTCGCGGCTGCAAAACTCGTTCGTGCCCCGTGTGCATGAGACACGGCCCATTCATTTTCCACGGCGGCGCGCCCTGACAGGTCGGGCATCCGCCGGCGACGAACGGCACAGGCACGATCACGCGCCCGCTCGCCGTCTTGTACCATGGGGAACGCTGACCGGCGCGCGGGCCCGCCTTGATCAGCAGGAGAAATTGGACGTCGCGAGGCCCCTCGCAGCCCTCCTCGAGGTAGAAGTCGAAGCCGCGCCCGCACGCATTGCAGCGGTACGGCATCAGGAGCCAGAACGCGCGCGCCGCGAATAGATCGCCGATCGGCTTCATGCCGGCGGTCACGCCGCGCCCTCGAGGAACAGCACCGGCTGCGCGATGACCACTCCTCGTTCGTAGTCGATGAAGCCCAGCGTCCGAAGCCGCCCCACGGCATTCGTGAAGCCCTTACTCTGCACGTGCCCGTAGCCGGCCAGCTGCGCCAGCTCCGCCCGTTCGATACCCTCACGCCGCTCGAGCAGAGGCCGCAGGATCCGCTCACTCGCCCCGCCCAGCATGCGGCAGATCCGGTCTTGCAGCTCCGCGGGTGAGGCTGGCACGATGGCCACCGCGGCCAGGGCGCGGCCGTCGGCGGTCAGCAGGACGTCGCCCGCCCCTGTGTACTGGACGAGGCCTGCGGATCGCAGCGCCCCGATCGCGTTGGTGAATCCCTTGCTCTGGATATGCGTGTAGCCCGCGAAGAAGGCGAGCAACGCGCGAGATGGCTCTCGGGCCCCGAGGACCTCCAGCTCGGCGAGTCCATCCAGGATCCGCTGCATGACGGGCGTGACGTCACCACGGGACGTCGCCGCCACCGTCCGCTCCGTCGCGGCGCGCATGACACCCTGTCGCGTCAGTGGCTTTGCAGGCGTCTGCAAAATCCGCTGCGGGGCCGTCGCCTGCGCGATCGCGACATCGATCTTGTGCAGCACGTCGGTGAGCGCGCCCCGGTGCTCGGTGAGCTGCTCGACCAGGCCCCGCGCATTGGCGAAGGTCTCCTGGATGATGCGCGCCGCCAGCTGTAGCCCATGGAGGTGATCCTCGGTGAGCATCGGCACGATGACGCGCTCCACCTGCGTCTCGACCTTCTGCTCGACCCGGACCGCCGGCGCCCTCTTTGCCACCACGAGCTCGCGCTCGAGCTTCCCGATCCGATCGCGCAGCAGTTTCGGATCCTCGGCCTTGGCCTTCTCGATCGTGGCGGCCATGTCCGCGCGGATCCGCTCGAGATCGATCGGGGCCAGCTCGCGCGCCACCGCGGCCGCGCCGACTTCGGGGGTGGCCGAGGCGTTGAAGGTCCGCTTCTCGAGTACCCCGACCACCGTGGAGATCTCGAGCCACTCGGGGCTCCACACGTGCGGCCGGCCCGTCTTCAGCTTCGGCAGGTCGGCCGCGATGTCCTGGTCGGCGATCGCCTTGTCGTCGATCCACCGCTTGATGGCGGCGCGCTCATGACTGCCCGTTGTACGGAACACGAAGAGCGTTGACGCCAGGTTGAGCGCCTTCTTCGCCACCTCCTGGGGTCGCTGCGTGATGAGCGACGTGCCAATGCCGTAATTGCGGCCGATCTTCTGCAGGCGGGTGAACACGTGCAGCATCCGCTCCTCGCCCCGCTGCTGGTGCTCAGGGATGAACTCCTGGCACTCCTCGAGGAAGAGGTGCACGGCGGTTGGGGCGGCCTTCCGGCGGAAGAAGAAGCGATCGACGAAGTCGGCGGAGAAGCGCGCCTTCTGGGCATCGCTCTCGAACTGCGACACGTCGAGGATGGCCGAGATGCGGCGATCGGCGATCAGGTCGGCGAGGATCGCGCCGCCCGTGGGCTCGAGCGGCACGTCGCCGTGCAGGCCGCCGAAGATCGGGATCGTGATGTCGCTCGGCTTCTTGCCGTCCTGGGCGAGGCGCAGCCCGTACCAGACGCCGACCGGATCCAGGACGACGAACTGCGCGCCGGCGTCCCACATCAGCTCGGCGAGCTTCGAGGCGCCGTAGGTCTTGCCGCTCCCCGTCGTGCCGATCCACGCGAGCTTCTGCGTCACCGCATCGAGCGGGAGAGTGAGATCCTCGGACAGCTTCAGCTTTTTCACCGAAAATCCTTTTCTTCCGGGATGGGCCCCAAGTATCCCGGGACTTTTCCCGGGAGTTTCGGGCGCTCATCGGGGGCCGACTGGCGTCTCCTGACGCCCGCGTTCATCTTGCCGTGCAGACTCGAGGCGGGCGTTGCAGGGCCTTTTAATCCGTAGGTCCTGGGTTCGATCCCCAGCCGCCTCACTCGCTTACCAACCTATCCGAAAAACACCCCGGGACTTTTCCCGGGACTTCAGTTCTCCTTGAGCTTCCGTTCGCTGAGCACTGGCGAGTCCTCAAGCCGACCGATCACCACCTCGCCCTCCTCTGGCATCAGCAGCTCGTCGCTGACGACGATCGGCAGCCCGAACAGCAGCGGCCGCGGCGTGCTCTGGAGCTTCCTCGTGCGCTGGCGCGGCGTTCTCTTGGCCGCCGCCTGCCGGCGCTGTCGCGCGCGGTGGTTGCGGGCGTCCCCTGGGCGCCGCTTCATGGCATCGCTCGTAGCCGCTGCGCCGGATCCCCCGCGAGGAGGGCCCGCAGCCGATCGCCGTCCTCGACGAGGAACGCACGCACGTCGGCCTCCTCGTACAGGTCGGTGATGTCGCGGCGGCCGTGGCCCAGGTACAGCCGCCGGCGGGTGCGGGGGATCCCCGCCTGCTCAGCCCAGGTCGCGAACGTCTTGCGCGTGTCGTGCGGCCGCACGTGCCCGCCCGTCAGCTTGTTGAGCGCCTGGGCGAAGCCCCAGTAGGTCGTCTCTGGCGTCGCAAGCGGCAGGACGAACGGGACGAAGCGATCGGCGCCGGCGGTCTTCGTGCCGTGGACGAGGACCCGGTCGCCCGAGACCTCCCACCGCCCCTGGAAGTACTCGCCCGAGCGCATGCCGGTGATGGAGAGGGACCAGAGCACCGGCCCGTGGCCGCCGAGCTGCGCCGCGAGCTCGCGCGCCCGGGCGATCGAGAGCGGGTTGCCCTTCCGCGGCGTCTCGCGCAGCCGGCCGACCGCGGTGATCGCGCGCCACAGCCGATGCTCGGCGCCGAGCACGTCGCGGGCGAAGGCCTGCGCGGCCGCACGCGCCATGTTGAACGTGCGGCGCTGCCCGCTGCGCTGGCAGGTCTCGCGGTGCGCGGCGAGCAGCTTCGGGAGATCCGCGACCGTCGCCCGTGGCCGCCCGGTGACGAGCTTCGTGAGCTCCACCTGGTAGCGCGCGCGGGTGCCGGCGCTGACGTCGAGGCGCGGCAGCCAGGTTTCCAATGCGGCCGCGAACGGTTTCAAATCCTCGGCCGTTGGCAGGTGGTCGAGCTGGCCCTGGCGGAACGCGTTGTAGAGCTCGAGCGGGTGCAGCACGCGATCGCGCAGCGCGCGCAGGAGGTCCAGCCGCCCCATCTCGTAGATCTCGGAGAGCACCAGGTTGATGCGCGCGAAGACGTCGCGATCGCGGGTGCCCGAGGCGCGGCAGATCCGCCCGACGGGGCCGAACCAGCGATCGAGGACGAACGTGCCGGAGTCGTGAGAACGGTGCGGGGTCATTGCTGCTTCCGCTTGAGGTGATCAAGGACGGTCCCAACATGGTAACGGATCGTCCGCTTGCCAAGCCGGATCACCGGCAGGTCGAGGCGCTGCAGCTGGCGCTCCGAGATCTGCAACCAGGCGCAGACCTGGTCCCGGGTGAGGACCGCGTCCGGCGCCGGCGTCGCGGGCAGCTCGAGGACGCCGGGCTCAGCCATCGACCGCTGCCCCTGGGCCGTCGAGGAGGATGGGCTCGCGGCTCACGCCATGCAGCTCGCGCCAGTCCTCCCAGCGCAGCAGCACCACCGCCTCCTTCGTGGACTTCCCCCGCCGCTGGATCACCACGATCGGCGTCCGGCCTTCCCCCTGGGCGGCCGCGGCCACGTGCGCGGCATCGAGCCAGCCGAGCACCTCCGCCGGCAGACAATCCTTCCGGCGCTTCGCCTGGCCGAAGAACATGTCGGTCTGGAAGTCGGCCCCGTGGCGTGCGCCCGTGGACGGGATCCGCTCCGTGCCCATGTCGCGGGCGAGCTCGCGCTCGAAGCGCTTCCAGGGCGGGTTGCTGGCGCCCACTAGCGGGGTTCCCCGCTCGACGGGGAGGCGGCCCCCAAACAGGCGCGCCACGCTGCGTCAAGAAGTGTCCCCGCGAACGCGAGCGCGTCCAACTCGTGAGGCGATTGTCGGTGCTCTTTGGCGATGGCGCGGATCGACTCCCGGAACTCCGCGTAGGTTGCTTCGCGCTGACTCGGCGGCTCTGGGCTTCCGGCGCTGCCCGCCCCCCGAACGTCGGCGTCACGACCAGCCTTGGCTTTCAGCGCCGCGACGATCCAGTCCACGGCATCGGCGGAATCCACATCGCCGTCGTTGGGGTCGAGCCCCATCCATCCGCACACGCCGTCGAAGATGCGCTCGCCTTCCGCGTGAAGCACGTCCCCTGCTGGGGCGCTGCCAGCCTGAGACGAGCCCCGCGCCAGCACGTAACCGCGCCGCACGAAGGCGAGATAGTCGCGCGTGAATAGCTCGGCGGGCACCCACTCGAAGGGCCGCTCGCAATGCGGGCATTGAATCGTCACCGGGCGCAGGTCTGGCCCCTCGAACTCCGGCTCGCGCAGTACCGTGGACTTCAGGACATGCCCTGACTCGTTGATTTCGATAATCTGTTCCGGGGGCGGCGCGTCGCGGCCTTCGGGCTCCCCACTCATAGATCCTCCATCGAATAGACGAGCCCACAATTCGGGCACGACAGGAACGTGGCGATAGGTGGCTCTGGCGGCCCACCGATAGGCGTCTGCATCGTGAACAGGGCGCGAATCTGATGAGGCACCAACTCCTTCAGCGGGCGGCACTCCGCGCAGCACTTCAAGGTGCGCACCACGTAACGGCGCGATTCATCGGCGGGCACTTCGCGCCCCACGGCCTTGTCGCGCTTGCTCGGTTCTTCTGGTGCTCGGGGAGCCCCTAGAGAGTCAGTCATACCACCTCCAAAAGTGCCAACTGCGAGTCTCCCGCCGCATCGGGCGCGGGCATTTCGTGCGGCAGCTGCTGGAAGCACAGCAACCCGCCTTCGGTGCGCCCCAACGAAGTGCCACCCTGCCTTCCGGTAGCAGCGTCCGGGATCGCGCTTGTGCCGTACCTCGTCCTCGTCCACGAAGCTCACGATGCCAAGCGGCGGCACGTTCGGCCACTTCGCCCGCGTCGCGGCGACGGCCTTGGTGATGAGGTAGCTCGACAGCAGGGGCGACTCATTGCGAAAGAGCGAGTTGACCCACGCCCCTGCCCATCGGTGCTTTGACGTACTCGGCGATGGGCCATGTCGTCGTCCACACGGCGTCCGCATCTTCGAGCAGGAGCACAAGGCATTTCCCCGGAGGGACGAATTGCGCCGCGCCCACCTTTTGCCGGTTGTAGTGCGCGTCTGCCAGCGGGAGCGCCCGAGGGTCAGCCCGGTTCGAGACATACCACGGGCTCATCGGTTCCCTTCCGGTTCTGGGGAGGAGCCCAACGCTTTCCGCATCGCCGCTGCGACGGCTGCCCGAATGTTCTCCGGCGACATCTCCGCATCCTGTATGGCGATTTCCGCATTGCAGCCCGCCACGTAGGCATCGAGCAGCGCCGCGTCGTTCGGTGAGGCTGGGGGCGGGCTCTCCACCCGCACCCCGACCGTCAACAGATAGCGGGCCAGCGCGTTGGCCTCGCGCCCCGTGAGCTTGTGCGGCAATCCCCGGTTCCCGCTTCCGGCGAGAAACAACTCCGCCGAGTTGGAACCCAGGAGCGCATTAGCAAGCGCCTGTTCTGGGGGGCTCACGTCGGGGGCGCTCACCGGGATACCTTGGGGGCTCGTCATCAGTGATTGCTCCCGTCGACGAGGATCCGCTGGCGCCGGCCGATCGGGCGCAGCTGCCGCGCCAGGGCGGCGAAGAAACACGCCTCTTCGTCGAAGAACTCGGCGTCATCGTCGGCATCTTCGGGCGTGCCGTAGCACTTGTCCTCGCAGATCTGCCCGTCCGACGATCGCATCCAGGCCGCGTACCGAATGGCGTCGTCGCGCTCGTCTTCACACTCCGCCTGACGCGCAATGCAGCGGTCGAGCAGCTCTGCCAGGGTGAAGGTCTTAGCCATCAGCCTTCGCCCCGTTCGTGGTAGCGCACGGCATAGCCTTCGGCCCGATACCGCAACCGCTTGGCGCTGATCCCCGTCACCTGGTGGAACCGTCCCCGGTGCTCGTCGTACTCTTTGTGCGCGACTTCGCAGAGCGGCACGCAGCAGGCCACATCTGGTGCGCCCTGAGCCTGGTGATCCCCGACGTGCGCCGGCGTGATCTCGCCCCAGCAGTGGTGCACCCAGAGGCCCGGCTGCCCGGTCGGCTGATCGTGCAGCGAGAACGCGCGGCGGATGAGCTTGCCCTCGAGCTCGCACGCGAGCGACCGGATGAACGCCCGGTAGCGCCGATTCTTCACCCCGGGGAACAACGCGCCGCCCGACTTCTTCGTCCGGGGACCATTCGGCCGGAACCCTTTGGGCTCCTTGGGCACGCGTTGGGGCTTCGGCACGGGAAAGATTGTCACCGGGACGTCCCCTCCGATGCCGGGGCGGCTGCCGCGGCCACGTGCTGGTCCGACAGCCGCTGAAACGCCCAGCACGCCATGCCGCGCATCGGGGGTGTGGCGTAGTGCATCAGCCGTTGCCGAGTCTCGTGACAGACCCCGACGAACGGGCACGGCACCGTCTCGTCCTCCGCGGAGCGACAGAGCGCCACACCGCTCATGCCTGCGCCCTCGACGTCGCGCGGTTGAGAATCGCCCCGATACGAGACGGAGCGCGGCCCTCGGCCTTGCGGACGATGTGTAGGAGCTGCTCAAGGACGGAACCCGACCCCCAGTGATCCGTCAGTGCCCGCATCGTGAGCTTGCCTTGCTTCGCAAACCAGCGGCGCAGGCTGTCGGATGCCCCTGCCCCCGTGGCGCGGAGCCGGGGAATCACCAGGATGGCTTCCCGTAAGTCGTCGGTGGTGTAGCGGCCGGAGCGCACGAGCTTCGTGCAAATATCCGCGCAGCGACGGGCGTTGTAGCCGGCAGGCGGTTGCCCGTCGTGGACGTACAGGTGCTCGCGAATCAGCGGCCCCAGAACGGCCATGGGGTTGCCGCCGTTTGTTTCTTCCGCATCGGCGGTTGCCGGTAGCGAAGCTACCGAACTCTCCCTCTGCTCTGTCTCTCCTCTCCTCTCCTCTGGTCTAGCGCCCCCGGACGGTTCTGTACGGATTGGTACGGGTGTGCTAGCAAGCTCGACGAACTCACACACGCGGAGCGTTTCCAAGTCCGCGCGCATGGCGTCCACGTCCAGCCGGAGCCGCCAGGCCATGTCCACCAGGGGAAGGCTGACCTTCCCGTCCTTGGACTCGGCCGCGAGCATCCAGACGTCGATCAAGAGCTTCGCCGCGGGGCCGGACAGGTCCCGCCAGGCGCGGCGATGCGACAACTCCCGATAGAGCTTGATCCACGTCGGACTGCGGTCCTTGTAATGCTGGAACTTGTCCCACTTGGGGACGCGAATCGTCCAGGTCACGGAAGATCTCGCGGGATTCCACGAACCAGCCATTCGACGGGCAACATGACGTTGAGATTGTTGTTGTCACCGCGACGCTTAAGCAGGCCTCGCCGCCGTGCTTCGTTGGTCAGAACCCGGAGTAGCGACGTCCGGACCACGAGCCACACGTCATCCTGCACCTCGATCGCGTAATACCTTGCTATCGTCGTCTCAATGTAGGGCGGGTTCATCCAACAGACGCCGCGCCACTCCTGACTTAGGCCGTCATCCTTTGGCGAGAAGAACCGCTTGCACTTGGCGGTCTCTTTGGTGGCGCAGACGTCCAGGTCGAAGCCGAACTCGGCGTGCAGGACATCGAATAGCTCCTGCGGCGTCTCCCAGTCCCCACTCTCGCTTGTATAGAGGGCGGCCTTACTCTCCCCGCCGGGTGTGTTTGGGTTAACGAAGGCATCCCAGGTCCGAAAACTGGCTAAGGCCTTAGCCAGTTTAGGATTTTCCGTAAAGAAGCGGTGACGGTGCTTCAGTTCTGCGCGCGACTTCCCGGTCAGTTCCACGAGTTCGTCCAGCCGTCCGTGCGGCATCCGGCCATTCGTGGCTTCCCTCTCCATCGCTTGGCCGAATGCCCAGCGCGCCGCCAGCCCATCGCCCTCGGCGCGGTCCACCTTCGCGTCGAGATCTTGGTAGCGCCGCCTGGCGGCTTGCTCAACCGTGGCGACGATCGCTGCTGGCGGTCTGACGCTCACGCGTGTGGCTCCCGCGCGATCTCATCGAGGGCGCGCTGCAGCGAGGCATCGATCGGCGCGGACCCGTGCACGTGCGACGGGGCTGCCAGCTCAATCCGTCGAGGGCTGACGACCCACCGCCGGCCGAGGTACTCGGGCTCGCGCCGCATCATCCCGAGGCCCTCGGCCACCTGGTCGCGGTGGTCGTTCTCGTCCCCAGGGTCCGCGCCGGGCATCAGCCGCGTCTCCTCGATCGGGCGCACCTGGTAGGGGCAGTCCACGCCGTGTTGCGCGAAGTACGTGCGATCGCACACCTCGGCCGCGTCGCCCACGTGCGCGCGGCACGCGTAGCACCAGAGCTCGCCGTCCGGGCAGTCCTGCCCGCAGCACCCGCACCCGAACGGCAACAACAGGTCCTGTCGCGCGAGCTCGATTTCCTGGACGCGGCGGGTCCGGTCGATCTCGGTGCGCAGCTGCCCCTCGGCCAGGGCGCGGCGCGCCTCCCACCGATCGAGCAGCAGACGGAGCCCGAGCCCCACCACGGCGATCACCGCGAGGCGGCCGACGAAGACCCATGTTTCGGGAGTCACCGACCGAACTCCTCGCTGTCGAGCAACTCGCCCTCGTCGTCGTACTCCGCCTCGTCGTCATCGTCCTCGAGGTCCTCGTCGAGCTCGGGCGGCGCGGTTTTGGGCTTCATGATTTCGCTCACGTGCCGGTCCTTTTCGGGATCTGCACTGCCGGCGCCGGCGTGCGATGACAGTTCACACACCGATCGATGACCCCGCCATTGCCGTTCGTCTCGGGCTTCAGGCGACCCCCGCAGAACTGGCAACCGCCGGCCGCCGGCAACAGCGCGAGCGGAATGAACGCCGTGGCGGTGTGCTGGGCGCCCGTGGCGTTAAGTAACTGGATCTCCGCTTTGGCCGAATCAACGATGACCCGGGCGACGTCCGCGATCGCGCGGGCACGTTCGATCTCCATCGGCTTCTTCTCGTCCGACAGCCTGTCGAGGGCCGCGAACAGATGGTTCCGCAGATCGTCGATGTTGTGACTCATGCCCGGGCTTTCCGGTTGATCTTCCGCCGCAGCGCGCCGATCAGCTGGACCGCCTGCGCGAGCGGCTTCGGGAGGTTGTGAACGGTGTTCCGCGCCATCAGCTCGCGGCGGTGAATGAGCTCGAGGTTCTCCGGCCGGATGTCCGTGCGGTCGCGGTTCTTGAAGACGACCGCGTGCGCCGACGGCACCGGGCCGTGGAGGGACTCCCAGAGGAGCACGTGGACCAGCTTCCAGTTGCGCGTCCACGGCCCGGGGATCGCGGCCACCTTCCGATACAGGTAGCCGTCGATCGTGCGCTCACTGCCGATCGGCTTGAAGCGACGCGCGGAGACCCCGTTCAGCATCCCCTTCTTGAACTGCGTCTCCTTCATCCGCCCCGGTCCCCAGCCGGGACGACGCAGGCCCTTGTTCGCCGGCACGTGCCCCTTCTGGAAGCGGAAGCGCGCGCCGACGTGGTCGCCGCGGCGCAAGCGACAGGCGGCGGGGCTGGCGAGGTACACGGGAGACTTGTTCAAGCCCAACTTGAACGCCCGCCCATAGGTCGCCGCGACGGTCCGCTTCAAGCGGCGGGCGACCTCAGTCGTGGGCGTGTTCGGATAGAAGCCACGCATCAGCCGGTCGTCCTCACGGGACCAGGGGCGTCTCGGTGCGCGGTCCGGGCCACGCGCGGTCATGCGCTCCGCTCGGCCTGGCACGCGTCCTCCCACGCGTTCAGCTTCCGGATTTCCGCGACGCGCAGCGCGAACAGCTCGCGGCGCGGGGCGTGCGGTTCCTTTGCGATCGCGCCGCGCGGCGTCTCGCACGCCTCTCCTGGTTGCGCGTGGCACGACGGGCAGG
>Ga0075431_100000207_pt1 | contig 43553 bp, 32 predicted proteins | sample RhiMetdeltSRZDD5_FD_75297 | JGI IMG/M metagenome (GOLD analysis project Ga0075431, IMG submission 75297) | Populus rhizosphere microbial communities from Tennessee, USA - Rhizosphere MetaG P. deltoides SRZDD5 | ecosystem: Host-associated > Plants > Roots > Rhizosphere > Soil | place: USA... | reverse complement strand
TTCTCGCGCGAGCTCTGCGCCTCCTTGAACAAGGCGCTCGAAGTCAACAGGTAGATCGTCGGATCGCCGATCCGCACGAACGCTTCGGCGCGCTCGCTCACGTCCGGCGGACGGGTATCCACGAACGCGATCGGCGGAAGCGATGGGGCACTGCGACCCAGCAGGTCCAGCGCGCAGACCAATATCGTCGCGGCGCTCCACATGACCAGCCTCCTGAGCAGGGCTGGCCCGTCTCCTATACTGGGATCAGTCCAGCCCGCAGTCGTACCTGCGAGTTGTGATCAGGAACGACGGCGCGCTGCCACGCGCCGCCGTTCCGCCCTGTTGACAGGCCCTGCACCGGCCCGTCGAGCTGCCATCCCCGCACCGGCCGTGCCATGTCACGGTTCGACACAAGGCGCGCCCAAAAGATACTGGCAACCAGCCCGAGGACTCCGCCCGATATCAAGGGCGGAGCCCTGGCTGGTTAGCTGTTAATACGCGACAGCTACCCCCGCGGTTCTCACTTAGCTTCAACGTCTGGAGTGACCAGATACGAACGCGCCTGTTTCGATTCCGGACGACTGCTAATAGACAGACACGGTCGTGTTACGTGGTGATTACCCACTCTGGGGTTACGAGGAGTTAGCTGACGAAATCGGATCCCGAGTCCCGGATCCCGAGTCCCGAGTCAGTTGATCTTGTCCAGTCCCTCCGTGAGCTCGATGTACGTACCCCACGGATCGGTGATGAAGGCGATCGAAATGTTGAGCGCAGGCACCTGCCGATAAGGTGATGCGAGCTTGATTCCCTGCGACTCGAGCTTCTTGGTGAATGCTTCGAGATTCTTCACTTCGAAGCCGACGTGATCGATCGCGCGTCCTTGTGTGCCGACTACGGGCGTTTGTGAGGGCGAGAAATTCATCGTGAGGCCAGGCAGGCTCGCGCTGATGAACGCCGGATTAGCCGAGGCGAGCGTCGCGGCGCCGAACGTCTGCATATACCAGGCCTGCATCTCCTTGTTCATGCCGAAGAAGTGAAGGTGATGCGAGGCAATGGGTGCGGTCTGCGCTTTCATCTCGACCAGTTCGACCTTTGCGTCGTCAGGAGCCATCACATAGGCGATGCCGCTGACCGGCCCGCCCTCGACGACGCCGATGTCGTCCTGTACCTTGACGTTGGGCGGCGCTTCGGACGAGGTGACCATGCGGTAGCCACCAGCTTTCACGCGGTCGACGACCTGACGCAGATTCTTCACTGAGAACCCGATGTGATCGACGGTCGAACCCTTGCTCCCGCTCGTGGGCTTCTGGGCGCGCAATAACATCAGCGCGTTCGGGAACTTGATGATCTCGCGCTTCTCCGGACCGACGATGACCAACACGCCCCCAAGCGCGTCGACCCAAAATTTCTTCGCAGCGCCCATGTCCGTGACGTTCAGGTGATGGTGGCCGTAGACAATCGGGCCATCCTTTGCGGCCAGGAGCTGGGCCGAGGCATTCGAGGCGGGCGCGAGGACAAGCAGAGTCAGACAGACAGCAAGTAGTCGGTTCATAGACACGCTCTCGTCAAAGACACCGGGTGTGATTTCCGCATGGTATCGTGGAAATCACACCCGGTGTCATTATCACCGCCCCTGCAACGCAAGCAGCCGATCGAGTTGCTGGCGCGCCGCCGCGGACTCAGGCTGGATCCGGAGCGCTTCACGCGCTTCGGCGATCGCCTGATCCAGTTTCCCCTGCAGCCCGTAGGCGACTGACAGGTTGCGATGGGCCTCGCTGTTCCTCGGCGTCAGCTCGACCACACGCCGCAGGTGCGCGATGGCCTCATCCAACCGGTTCTGCGGCCCGAGCAGCATCGCGAGATTGAAGTGCGCGTCGGCATTCTCGCCATTGAGAGCGATGGCGCGCTCGTATTCGCGGATGGCGTCATTCGATCGGCCTGCCGCCGTCAGCCCATTCGCGAAGTTGAGCCGAATGCGATCGTCGTTGGGCTTGAGCTTCACCGCCGTCTCCAGATGCGGCGTGGCCTCGGCGAGCCTGCCCTGCATCTGCAGCACTGTACCCAGGTTGCTATGCGCTTCCGCATCGTCTGGCGCAAGACGCAGCGCGTCGTTGAGGCGAGCCTGAGCATCCTGCACCCGGCCGGCCTGCACGTACTTCAGCGAGAGCCGGTTGTGCGCGGCAGCGTTCTTCGGGTCGGTGCGGACCTGCATCTCGGCGTTCGCGATGTCGGTGACCAGTGCGCGCCGGAAGTAGTCCTGCGTGAGAACCGCAGCATCACCGCTGTTGCGCGGAATGACCTCCACCCACAGCGCGCCCATCTCGTCGGTCGCGTTCTGCCCCCACGTGACGCGTCGTGCAGGACGCGGGCTCCGCGGGTTGGCCTCGGAGTTGTCATACGTGAAGCGCATCCGCAAAGTCGTTCCCCTGGGCAGGGTGACCGGATCTTTGTAGCGGTACTGGTCCTGCCAGCGGATGTCCCATTGCTTGATCCAGATCAGCGGCTTCACTGAACCGTCAGGCAGCGTCGCCGTGCCGCGCATCTCCCTGGCCAGATAGTGAGCGTGCGGATAGACGCTGACGACAGAAACGTCGACCGGGAGGACGTAGCTGTCTTCGATGACGTAGTTCGGTTCACCGGCTGGGATGTCAATCGTCTTCGACTCGAGCTTGATGACGATCGGGACGCGCGTAGGCGGAGTCGACGTGAAGAAGAGTCCTATCGATGGCTGGACGGTCTCGGCTTTCGCGCCGGGGACCATGTGGAGCTGCACAACAAGATCGCTGCCCTCCTCCAACGCCCATGCCGTGTCTTCGGGCTCGCGGATCGGAACCTTGCCAGGTGACCAGCCGAAGACATTCTGCACTTCGTCCTCTGGCATCGTGGCAAATCCCGGCCCTGGATCGATTCGATCGAGGCGACGCGATACGCGCGCGGGATCGACCGCCACGTTGGCGTGGTGCAGCACCTTCGGGTTGTCGGCGCGGAATTCAATCGCGCGCACGTAGCGCGTTGACGAACGCGGCACGGGAAACACGAAGTTGCGGAAGACGTCGCCCTTGCCCGGTTGCAGCGTGTACGACTCCGCGCTCTTCAACACGACGTCGGGAGTTCCCAGCTGCCAACCGTCTGGAAACGACGGTGTCTTCGGTCGATCAGCGGCCACGCCCTCGGGCGCACCCTGTTCGACCCACTGCTGAATCAGCGCGATTTGCTCGTCGCTCAGACGACGCGCGTTGAGAAACTCGCCATGGCCCGATTCCGGCAGCCATGGTGGCATCGCGCGCGTGATCGTGGCCTGCGCGATTTCATCAGCACGCGGGCGCGCGCTCGCGTAGTCCAGCAACGGAAAGGGTGCACCCGCCACGCACAGCACTTCGCCGCCTTTTGCAGTCGGCGTTGCTTCGATCGGCCGGTGGCAGCTCGCGCAATTCTCGAAGAGGATCGGCGCGATGTCTTTGTTGAATGTAACGACGCGCGCCGGTTGTGCGACCGGCGCGCTTGTTTCAGGGGTCGGCGCACGATTGCAGCCGACGAGAAAGCAGATGCCCAGGAGGTAGAGGCGGGTCTTCAGACCCGCCTTGAATTCAAGCACGCAATTAGAAGTCTACTTGCACTCCAATGTCCCAGAACCTCGCCTGCAGGATGACCGTCGGCGACAACCACGCGGCGCCGTAGGTCGTGTTGTACGTCTGCACTGGGTTCGCGTTGAACAGGTTGTAGACCGAGAACGTTGGCCGAATCACTGTACCGCCGGTCCGGAGCGCCTTGCTGATCCGAAAGTCGGTCTGGTAGATGCGATCGCCGTACATCGTCCCATTGGGAACGATGTTGATGTTCGGCGGAACGCCCGTGTACGGCCGGCCGAGCGACGGCCCGGCAATCGCGTTCGACATCGGGTAGCTCGCGCTGAGTTGCGGACCCGACAGACTCTGGAACGTCGCCGACAGACTGACATCCCACCGTGGCAGCGGGTACGCCACCTGGCCTTTCACCTGTGGCTGGAATGGCGGCGTGATGTTGCAGTAGTCGTCTGTCCTCGGATCCGTCCCGAACGCGAGGCTGAGGTCGTCCTTGAGGATGCAATTGTTGACGCGTTCCCGGCCGAGGGTCACGCCACCCGACAGGATCACGTTTCGCGCGAGTCTCGCGTTGACGTCGAAGTCGAAGCCGTCGTAGACGTCATCGATCCCGCCGATGTCCGCGGAGCTGAAGATAAGGTTGTTGGGAGTGATGACGCGATTGACGTCGTAGAGCCCGCACTGCTGGTAGCCGCCACCGTTTGGCAGTCGTGAGTCGACCGGGATGGGGATGCAGTAGTGCGTGTAGTCGGCGTTGGTGACGTTCTGGTTGCGAGTCGCCGTGAGATTGCCGAACCAACGGCGAGTGTACGCCGCGTACGCGGACACGCGAGGCACGATCTCCCGCTGGATGCTCACCTGTCCCTCCCAGTTGTTCGGGCGGACGTGCCAGCCGTTGATGACGGCCGGGTCGTAGTTGGTCGTGCGCGCCGTTACTTGTCCGAATGCAGGGTTTTGGATAGCGCCACACTGTATTTGTCCTGGACGTTTGGTGTTGGCGGCCGGGTTGAACAGGTCGCAGTCGTTGTACGGGTTGTAATCGCCGTTATAGATCACCCCTGCGGGCGGTGCCCACGTCCGCGTGACGGTGTTGACGCTCGACTGCACAGGGTTGGCGGGGCGTGCGATTTCATAGGCCGCTCCAACCACGTACCGGCCTACGCTGCCCTTCAGCGCTGTCTTGCCATCACCGAACAGATCCCATACCACACCGAATCGGGGATCGACATCCTTCCAGTTCGGCACGTTCTCGACGGCGTCGAAGTGTCGCGCCGGTGTGAACGGCCCCGCCACGATGTCCTGCGGGTCGACACGCGCGTTCAGAAAGTCGAGGCGCACGCCGTAGTTGAATGTGAAGCGGTTGTAGCGCCACTGATCCTGGGCGAAGATGCCCATGTTGTAGCGCAGCGTCTCGTGAAACTGAATCGGCGTCGCGTACTGTGTCAGCGAGAACGGCTGCGTGCCACGAACGCTGAGCGACGCCGAGTTGTTGGGCTCTTGCGTGTTGTAGCGCCACGCGTGCATGAGCATGAACCCGGTTTTGATCGAATGCGAGCCGGTCACGTAGCTGGCCGACGCGCGGTAGTTCGTCTGGTCGCTGCGATTGTAGCCATAGCCCGTTGACGCTCCCCAGTTCTGCGGCATGCCGGCGGGTGCCGTGGTGTCGTTCATCGCAAACTGCGTCTCAGACACGCCTGGCCGCCGATAGCCGTGGAAGTCCTGCGGCGTAATAGTGCCGCCGGCCTCGAGCAGGAGCTTATTCGTCACCGGCGAGCTCCAGCTCCCCTGGAGAATGTACTGAGGAATGTTCTTGTATTCAGGACACGCGCTGATGGCCGTCAGATACGTCGGGACGAAACAGTTGCCGAAGTAGGTGTACTGCCAGTCGGTGTAGAGATTGAACTTGTTCTTCTGATTGGCCTGCACTGTAAAGCGCGCGACGACACTCTCGTGCCACACCGGGTTCAGGTTCTGCTCGGTCGTCGGGTGATAGAAGATGTCGGAGAAATCCGCGTCCTTGAACGAGTTGGCGACCGTGTTGTACGTGCCCCAGTGCCGGAACCCGCCGTAGACCCAGAGACGATCGCGGACGATTGGTCCCCCCACATTCGGGTTGATGTCCCAGATCCGGTCGATGCGATTGCCCGTCGACAGACCCTGGGCCTTCTGCTCGTCGGACAGGTTGTCCGACTGCCATGATTCCCCGGCCCACCGGCCAAACACCGATCCCCGGAACGTATTGGATCCTTCCTTCGGGATGAAGTTGGAGTAGACCGTCGCGCGTTCGAACTCAGCGTTGTGCGAGTCGGTCTGGAACGTGATCTCCTGCGCCAGCCCGTTGTTGAGATAGTTGCCGTACATCAAGCCGCCGGTGCCACCGCCGTTGATGATCGGCATGCCCTCGACTGTCACGAGGCTGTCGCTGGCGCGGCTGCCGTGCACGACCAGGTTCATGCCGGTCTCGGGAATCGACCCGCCGACGTTCTGCCGCACGCCGGTAACTAGCACTGATGACGTCAACGCGGCAAAGCTGACGAAGTTGCGGTCCGTCGGCAACACGTCCATCACTTCACGCGAGGCGGTTGCCAGCTTACTGGTGCTCTGCGTGTCGACGATGGGCGATTCGCCCGTGACCGTAACCGTCTCTTCGATCGTTCCGACCCTCAGGTCCGTGTTGACGTTCGCCGTGAATCCCGAGGTGAGTTCGATTCCTTCGCGCTTGACTGTGCTGAACCCGGTGAGGGTGAAGGCAACGCTGTACGTGCCGGGGCGCAGATCGACGATGTTGTAGCGACCCTGACCGTCAGTGACGACAGTTCGAACCTTTTCGATGAGGGCCGGGCTGGACGCTTCAACCGTCACACCAGGCAGGACCGCGCCTGACGTGTCGCGCACGACGCCGGCGATGGAGCCGGTTTGTCCCTGGGCAAAAGCCCCGGGCGAACTGAAGATCAGTACTGCAAGAGCTAGAACGCCGACTGCTACACCGCGTCGAACCGGCATGAAATGCCCTCCTACCCTACGGACTTTGACCGTGGACCTTGGAATTCTACAGACAATCGGTCTGTATAACTCCCCGGTCCGGGCGAAGTCAACGCACCGCGGATCCCCTAAATTGGGTATGCGGCTTAAAGAGATCGATCAGTGCCGTAGGTGACGTGACGGCTCGATGTTGGGGAGGAACCACGTCAGCAGGCCGATCGCAGGCAGGAACGAGCAGACCGTGAATACCGTGTCGATGCTGGTGGCATCGGCGAGCTGCCCGAGCATCGCCGCGCCAAGCCCGCCGGCGCCGAAGGCAAACCCGAAGAAGATGCCGGACACCATGCCGACCCGTCCTGGGACGAGTTCCTGCGCGAAGACGACGATTGCTGAAAACGCCGAGGCGAGGACCAGGCCGATGATGACGGTCAATACCTCGGTCCAGAACAGGTTTGCGTAAGGCAGGAGCAGCGTAAACGGCAAGGCGCCAAGGATTGAGACCCAGATCACGTATTTGCGTCCGATGCGATCGCCTACCGGCCCTCCGATGAAGGTCCCCGCGGCCGCCGCGCCCAGCAGCACAAACAGATGCAGCTGTGCGCTCTGCACGGTGACGTGGAACTTGTCGATCAAATAAAAGGTGTAGAAACTCGTCAGGCTTGCCAGGTAGACGTTCTTCGAGAAAACCAGCAGCACCAGAATGATCAGCGCCACGCGGACGCGACCCGTCGGCAGTCCCGCGCGGATCGCGGCGCCCTTCGACCGCACCAACTCGATCAGGCGATGGCGATACCAGCTGCTGACACGTATCAGGATCGCCATGGCGGTGAGCGCCGTCACACCAAACCATGCGATGCTGCGCTGCCCATAGGGAAGCACGATGTAGGCGGCCAGCAGAGGACCGGTCGAAGAGCCGATGTTGCCGCCGACCTGGAAGAGCGACTGCGCGAAGCCATGGCGTCCGCCTGATGCCAGACGCGCCACTCGAGACGACTCGGGGTGAAACACCGACGAGCCGATGCCGACCAGGGCGACCGCGAGCAGAATCGACCCATACGTCGGCGCGACCGAGAGCAGCAGCAACCCAACCAGGGTAAATGCCATGCCTGTCGGCAGCGAGTACGGCTTTGGTTTCCTGTCGGTGAAGGTTCCAACGACCGGCTGCAGCAGCGAGGCCGTGGCCTGATTGGCGAACGTGATGAGCCCGATCTGACCGAAGTCCAGGCTATAGGCGTCCTTCAGGATCGGATACACGGCCGGCAGCACCGATTGCATCAGGTCGTTGAGGCCGTGGCACACACTGATGGCGGCGAGGATGCCCAGCGCGGTTGCAGGCGCCACCGCTCGTGACGATGGGGTCTCGACTGCGGCGGCTTCAGCACGACGGGTCGCGCCCTGTGGGTCTGCCGTAGGGCGGGTCCTGTTTGGTGGACCCGCCGTTCTCGGTGTGGCTGCGTCTGTACTCAATAGAAACGGCTACCTGACAATACAACTCCAGCCGTTCTTTGAGTATAGCGGCAGTGTGAACCTACGCGCGCGGGGGAAGCAGGGCCCCGCAGGGTTTCAGCGCAGAGAACGCTGAGGGGCTGCGCTCTCCGCTACCTCTGCGTCGATCGCCGATTGTACGTCTTAGAATGGAAGGTTGATGGTGATCGCACTGTTCGCGGTGATGGTCGCCGCGCAGACTGCCTTCGTGCCGGTGACGCAAGAGGAACGCTATGTCGCCGATCTGCGCGCGCGCATCGCGCGTGGGGATGTTGAGGCGGAAGTCGCGCTCGGCAATCTCTACGAATCCGGAGACGTGTTGCCGCAAGACCCGGCGCAAGCGGCCGAATGGTATCGCCGCGCCGCCGACAAGGGGCACGCCGGCGCCCAGATGAACCTCGCGATGATGTACCTCGAGGGCCAAGGCGTACGACGGGATGTTCAGCAGGCAGTCGCATGGTACGAGCGCGCCGCCGACCGCGGCGATGTCATCGCCAAGTTGAGCCTGGGATCGATCTACGAAAATGGCGCCCCTGGCGTCGCCCGTGACACGGTCAAAGCCGCGTCGTGGTATCGAAAGGCTGCCGAGCAGGGGTTGGTGACGGCGCAGTATCGACTGGGACTGATGAATCGCGACGGGCGCGGTGTGCCGCGCAATCAGGCGCAAGCGCTGTCCTGGCTTCGCAAAGCCGCCGATCAGGGCGACGCGGACGCCCAGATCGAGTTAGGGATCCTGCTCAGTCCCGGCCACAGCCCGTCCGCCGACATCGTCGAGGCGCACACCTGGCTCAATCTGGCGGCATCCCGTTGGAAGGACGAGAGCAAGCGCATCAAGGCGAGCGCCCTCCGCGACGCGATCGAAAAAACAATGACCTCCGACCAACGAGCACAGGCGTACCGCCGCGCGACCGAATGGCAGGACGCGCATTCATGGCAGAGACAGAGCGCGGCCTCTCTATCCGGGACTCGGGACTCGGGATCCGGGACTCGGGATCCGGGACTCGGGATTCGGGAGCGTTGACTCTATGACTACGACGGCACAACGCGAAACGCTCGGCTTTCAGGCCGAGGTGAAACAACTGCTGCACCTGATGGTGCATTCGCTCTATGGCAACAAAGAGATCTTCCTTCGCGAGCTGATCTCGAACGCCTCGGACGCGGGCGACAAGCTTCGCTTCGAGGCGCTTGCCGATCCGGCGCTGTTCGAGAACGACACCGACCTGAAGATTCGCGTCGCCTACGACAAGGCCGCACGAACGATCGCCGTGTCCGACAACGGCATCGGCATGTCGCGGCAAGAAGTGATCGAGCAGATCGGCACGATTGCCAAATCGGGGACGCGCGAGTTCTTTCAGAGCCTCACGTCCGACAAGGCCAAGGACGCGCACCTCATCGGCCAGTTCGGTGTCGGCTTCTACTCCGCCTTCATCGTCGCCGACCGCGTCACGTTGACGACGAGGCGCGCCGGTCTCACTGCCGCACACGGCGTGCGCTGGGAAAGCACCGGCGAGGGCGAATACTCGGTCGAGACCGTGGAGAGAGAGGCTCGCGGGACTGAGGTCGTCCTGCATCTGCGGCCGGAGGAGGATGATCTGCTCGCCGGCTTCAAGCTGCGCGAGATCCTACGCAAGTACTCCGACCATATCACCGTCCCGATCCTGATGAAGAAGGAGCAATGGGACCAGACCGCCAAGGCGCAAGTCCTGACTGCCGAGGACGAACAGATCAACCAGGCGTCAGCGTTGTGGGCGCGGCCCAAGACAGAGATCACCGAGGAGCAGTATCACGAGTTTTACAAGCACGTCGCGCATGACTTCGAGTCGCCACTCGCGTCCGTCCACGCCAAGGTGGAAGGTCGCCAGGAGTACACGCTGCTGCTCTTCCTCCCGAAGGAAGCGCCGTTCGATCTCTGGAACCGGGAGCATCGCCGCGGCATCAAGCTCTACGTGCGGCGCGTCTTCATCATGGACGATGCCGAGCAGTTGATGCCGCCGTATCTCCGGTTCGTGCGCGGCGTCATCGACTCCAACGATCTGCCGCTCAATGTGTCGCGAGAAATCCTGCAGCAATCCCGCGACGTCGAGGCGATCCGTGCAACCTCGGTCAAGCGGGTCCTCGGCCTGTTGGAAGATCTCGTCAGCAAAGAGCCCGACAAATTCGCGACGTTCTGGACGCAGTTCGGGCGTGTCCTGAAGGAGGGCGTGATCGAGGACACGGCGAACCGGGACCGCATCGCGAAGCTGCTCCGATTCTCGTCCACGCACCGGGAGACGGAAGAACAGACCGTTTCATTCGCCGACTACGTGGGACGGATGAAGGAGAAGCAGAGCGCCATCTACTTCATCACGGCCGACGGCTTTGCCGCCGCGAGGAACAGCCCGCACCTCGAGATCTTCCGCAAGCTCGGGGTCGAGGTGTTGTTGATGCACGACCGGATCGACGAGTGGGTCGTGTCGTCGCTCGCCGAGTTCGAGGGCAAGCCGCTCCAGTCGATCGCGAAAGGTGGTCTCGACCTGAGCGCCCTCGGCGACGAGGTCGCGAAGAGAGAAGAGGAACAGCAGGCCGAGGAGCACAAAGGCCTGATCGAGCGGATGCAGAAGGCCTTGAGCGATCGGGCAAGCGCCGTTCGAATGACTCACCGGCTGACGGATTCGCCGGCGTGCCTGGTAAGCGATGAGCACGGCATGAGCACGAATCTGGAGCGGATGCTGAAAGCCGCCGGTCAGAACGTTCCGACGTCGAAGCCGGTGCTCGAGATCAACCCGGGCCATCCCATCGTCCGGCGCCTGGGCGATGAGACCGACGAGAGAAAATTCGCCGACTGGAGCCAGATCCTGTTCGATCAGGCCACGCTGGCCGAGGGAGGCCAACTCGACGATCCTGCTGCCTTCGTCAAGCGTCTTAACGAATTGATGCTCACGCTCGCGGGCAGTGGGCCGTCCAGGATCTGGACTCCGTAGCTATTTTTCGCCCATCAGCTGTCGGCCTTGCGTAATTGCCGGCACGGTCGAGCGGATGATGCTCCAGCCTTCTTTGACTCGACGCGCCACGTCGGCACCCGAGCCCGCCGTGATGCCACAGGGAACTTTGTGCGACTTGCACGCGCCCAACACCTGTTGAAAAGCTGTCTCGACTTCAGGCGCGTTCGGACGAACACCCATCGAGCGGGAGAGGTCGGAGCCAGCGCCCAGGAACAAGGCGCCGACACCGGGCACCGCGGCGATCTCGTTGAGATTCTTCAAGCCCTCTTCAGACTCGATCATGACGACGGCCAGCAGATCGCCGTCGGGATTGAGCGGCCACACGTCGGCCCGCCGCTCGTACTCGGCGGCGCTGACACCCCACGCCCACGTGGCGCCGCCGGTGCCGTAACCTCGGATCCCAACCGGCTCGCGGCGCGTCTCCCCTTTCAGCGGCGGATAACGCATCGATCGCACGGCGCTGATGGCCTGCTGCCTGGTGTCGACGCCGTTGAAGATGACGCCCATCAGGCCAATATCGAGCGCCTGCTTGACCACCCAGTTGGACTCGTCGGCCTCGGGGGGGAAGCGCGCAAAAAGCGCGACGTTGGGCTGAAGATTGCCTTTGCTGAGAATCGCGGACTTGTCGATGAGGCCGGCAAGGAAGATGGCGAGCCCGGGAAAGTCGAGCGGGTTGTGCTCCATGTCGGCGTAGACGAAGTCAACCGGGGCGCGCGCCGTTTCGCGCGCGTTGACGAGGGACAGATCGCCGGAGTTAATGAGGCCGTAAACCGTTTTGCCCGCAGCCAGCTTGGCGATCACCGGATTCAGATGCACCCCGGTCTGCGCCACCGGTGCACCGGACGAGCTGAACGCCAGGGCGACAACGAGTGCGACGAGAGATCGGTTTGGCATAGGGGCGCATTGTAATCTCGGGATCCGGGATCCGGGATCCGGGATTCGGGATTCGGGATCCTTGGCGCGTCGGCTTGTCCGCCGTAGCGCGAGGCGCCAAGGTGGAAGCGCTTCGCGCGAAGGCGGGACTTGGAGAACATCATGGAAAAGGACCTCGTTTGCGGAATGCAGGTGGATCCCGCGAAAGCAGCGGCCACGAGCGAGTACAAGGGCAAGACGTATTACTTCTGCGCGAAGGTCTGCAAGACCAAGTTCGACGCGAATCCCAGTCAGTACGTGAAGTCTTGAACGGGGTACATCCATCCGCCACTCCGGTTGAGGGCGCCGTCGATCCCGTCTGCGGGATGACGATCGACCCCTCGGACGCGGTCGGGCACTTCGACTACAAGGGACAGACGTACTACTTCTGCGCCCAGAGTTGCCTGGAACGATTTCGCGAGAACCCGGAGCAGTTCCTGGATCCGGGCGTACGACCGGCTTCCCCTGTCGATTTCGAGGCTGAGTACACGTGTCCGATGCACCCGGAGGTGCGTCAGAAGGGCCCCGGCGCCTGCCCGATTTGCGGCATGGCGCTCGAGCCGGTCGATGCATCGCACGCCGGCGAGGGCCACCCGGAACTGGAGGACATGAGGCGACGCTTCCGGGTGTCTCTGGTCCTGACCGCTCCGATCCTCGCCTTCATGCTCGCGGAGATCCTGCCAGGCCGTCCGTTGGAGCGCCTGGTTCCCCACGGCCTTCGCAACTGGATCGAATTTGGACTCGCGACGCCAGTAGTGCTGTGGGGTGGTTGGCCGTTCTTCGAGCGCGGGTGGGCGTCGATCGTCAGCCGCTACCTGAACATGTTCACGCTGATCGCGATGGGTGTCGGCGCGGCATATGTCTACAGCGTCGCGGCCACGCTGGCCCCCGATCTGTTCCCCGAATCGTTTCGCATGGGAAGTGAGGTGGCCGTCTACTTCGAACCCGCTGCCGTCATCGTCGTGCTCGTACTGCTTGGCCAGGTGCTCGAGCTGCGCGCGCGCAGCCGGACGAGCGCCGCCATTCGCAACCTGCTGGGACTGGCGCCGAAGACGGCGCGTCGAATCGACGCCGCCGGCATTGAACATGACGTGCCCCTCGATGTGGTGGTCGCGGGTGATCGTTTGCGCGTCCGCCCCGGTGAACGAGTCCCGGTCGACGGTGTCGTCATCGAGGGGACGTCGAGCGTCGATGAGTCGATGGTGACGGGCGAGCCGATCCCCGTCGAGAAGACCGCGCAGTCGCCCGTCACCGGTGGCACCGTCAACGGCACCGGGACGTTCCTCATGCGAGCCGAGCGAGTTGGACGCGACACGCTGCTCGCCCAGATCGTTCGCATGGTCAATGAAGCGCAGCGATCGCGTGCGCCGATTCAGCGCCTCGCCGACACGGTGTCATCCTGGTTCGTGCCGATCGTGATCGCTGTCGCGCTGGTGACCTTCGTCGCCTGGTCGGTATATGGGCCCGAGCCGCGACTCGCCTACGCCCTCCTGAATGCCGTCGCCGTGCTGATCATCGCCTGCCCGTGCGCCCTCGGCCTGGCCACACCGATGTCCATCATGGTCGGTACCGGTCGGGGTGCCGAGGTAGGTGTTCTCATTCGCAATGCCGAGGCGCTGGAAACGATGGAGAAGGTGTCGACGATCGTGGTCGACAAAACGGGAACGCTCACGGAAGGCCAACCGAAATTGGTCACCGTGCAACCGGTCGCAGGGCTCGACGCTGGAGAACTGTTGCGACTCACGGCCAGCCTCGAACACGTCAGCGAACATCCACTCGCGGCCGCGATCGTGGCCGGCGCGCGCAACCGGAACGTCAGGCTCGCTGACGTGACGGACTTCGAGTCGATCACTGGCCGTGGCGTAGTTGGAACCGTTGATGGCAGGCGCGTCGCGATTGGGAGTGTTCGCCACCTCGAGACATTCGGTATCGATCTAGGAGCGCTGCCCAACCAAGCCGCCGATCTGCGGCGTCGCGGCCAGACCGTTGTCTTCGTTGCGATCGACGGAAGCGCCGCGGGGCTCATCGGCGTCGCCGATCCAATCAAGCCGAGCACGACGGACGCCATTCGCGCACTACATGCCGAGGGGATCACGATCGCCATGGTCACCGGCGACAACCTGACCACGGCCGAAGCTGTCGCGAAGGCCGTGGGCATCGATCGCGTCGAGGCCGACGTGCTGCCGGATCAGAAAGCGGAAGTCGTCAGACGCTTGCAGTCGCAGGGAGCACGCGTCGCAATGGCCGGCGACGGCATCAACGATGCGCCGGCTCTGGCGCAGGCCGACGTGGGTATCGCGATGGGCACCGGGACCGACGTCGCAATGGAGAGCGCGGGTGTCACGCTGGTCAAGGGCGACCTTCGCGGCATCGTCCGCGCACGGCGGCTCAGTCGCGCGACGATGGGGAACATCAGGCAGAATCTGTTTTTCGCATTCGTCTATAACGCACTGGGTGTCCCGATCGCTGCAGGCGTGCTGTATCCGGTATTCGGAGTTCTCCTCAGTCCGATGATTGCCAGCGCGGCGATGACGTTCAGCTCAGTGTCGGTCATCGCTAATGCGCTCCGTCTTCGCCGAATGAGCCTCTGAACCACCTTCGCGAGCCGACGCCTTCTTCGCGGCCGCGTATCTCAGGACGCGAACGCGCTCGACGGTCACCAACGCGCCGCCCATAATCATCTCGTCGAGGATGGGGAGCAGGCTATCGACATGCGCCTGATCGTCGACGACTTCAATCAGGACCGGCAGGTCGCTTGACAGTTCGACGAGGCTGGCCGTGTGAATCACGCTGCTCGCGCCGAATCCCGCCACGCCGTGCACAACGGTCGCCCCGGCAAAACCTTCAGCGCGCAGCCGCTCGAGGATCGCACGCGAGAGCGGGCGGCGATGCCAGGTATCAGACTCGCCAAGGAAGATGCGAACCAGAAACTGATCACCATCGAGAACGCGCATAAGGCCCTCTTTCTAGTGGCCGACGATTGCACGCGCCGTCATCAAACCGGCCCAGCCCGCCAGCACGCCGCCGACCAGCGTTGCGGTGAGGTTTGCCAGTGCGGTGACGGGCGCTCCTTCCTGGACAAGCCGCATCGTCTCGTAGTTGAAACTCGAGTACGTCGTCAGGCCACCCACGAAGCCGATGGTGATCGCGGCGCGAACAGTTGGGGACCACGCCAGGGTCACGCCGATGTGCATCACCGACGCGATGATGAAACATCCGATCAGATTGACGATGAGCGTACCGTAGGGGAAAGCGCCGCCAAGGCGTTGACCCGCCCAGACGGCGACCAGATAGCGAGCGCCAGTACCAACGGCGCCGCCCAGGCAGATCCAGAGGAATCGTTCCATGTCGCGTCACCTCGAGGCGCCGCGGCATCTGGACAGACTCCCGCGACGGTCGCAGGAGTCATTGGCCGTCGTGTCTTACGACGGCGGTTGCAGGCGGACCCCACCGCCAACGAGTCGTATCTGAGTGTGACGACCCGTCCCTCTTGCTGTCAAGACACTGTGTCGAGTAAGAGTGTGCCGGGTCAGACCCTTGAATCGATTCGTCGGAGGCTGACCCCAAGCCTGATGCCGCCAATCAATCCTCTTCTCTTGTCGGATGCCCGGATTCTCGCCGCCTATCTGATCTTCGTTGGCAGCTATTTCGTATTCGCGCTCCGGAAGTTTCCGTGGATGAAGATCGATCGACCCGGCGCCGCCATCATCGGCGCCGTCCTCATGGTCGCCTTCCGCATTGTCGGGCCACAGGAGGCGCTTCAGTCGATCGACTTCGCCACCATCGTCCTGCTCTTCTCGATGATGCTGGTCGTTGCCAATCTGCGCGTCGGCGGCTTCTTCGAGCGAATCGCCGAGTGGGCGATCGAGCGGCTCCATCCCCATCACCTGCTTCCGACGGTCATCTTCACGACTGGCGTGCTCTCGGCATTTCTCGTCAACGACATCGTCTGCCTGGTCATGACGCCGTTCGTTGTGCACATGACGCAGCGGCTCAAGGTGCCGGCAGTACCGTACGTCATCGCCGTGGCCACCGCGTCAAACATCGGCAGCGTGGCGACGATCACCGGCAATCCGCAGAACATGCTGATCGGGTCGCAGTCCGGCATCACGTATCTGGAATTCATCGCGCATCTCGGCCCGGTCGCCATCGCCGGGCTGTGTCTGAACTGGCTCTTGATTCATTGGATCTACCTCCGCGGGCCGATCGATCGGGTCAGCGTCTCGGAAGCGCTGTCCGCTCCTGAATTTCAATACGAACCAATGCGGAAGAAGCCGGTGATCGTGCTCGCCATCGTGCTCAGCGGATTCCTGATCGGAATACCCGCGGCCATGATGGCGGCGATTGGCGCGGCTCTCCTGCTCATCACGCGTACGGTTGAGCCGCGGAAGGTATATGACGAAGTGGATTGGGGGCTCCTGGTATTCTTCGTCGGTCTGTTCATCATCGTCGCCGGTGCGGAGCGCGCGGGTTTGACTGCTCGCCTGCTTCAACCGTTCGCGCGGTGGGACTTGCATCAGATGGGGGTCTTCGTTCCGCTCACGGCCGCGCTTTCGAACGTGGTCAGCAACGTTCCCGCTGTCATGTTGCTGCGTACACTGGTCGTCAACTTCCCCGATCCGCATGCCGGCTGGCTGACGCTGGCGCTGGCCTCGACGTTGGCGGGGAATCTGACGATCACCGGGTCCATTGCTAACATCATCGTCGTCGAGCGCGCCGCGGCTGAGGGCGTGCACGTCGGATTTCGCGAATATTTCCGCGTTGGTGTGCCGCTCACGCTGGCGACGCTGTTCGCCGGTTCAATCTGGCTTTTTGTATCCTTGTAACGAAACGCGGCTGGCCTTTCGTTGTCACCGTCTGACCCCGCACAACGCGAGATGATGGAGACGTATCGAGCTCGGCGTGTACTTCACGCCGATAGCAGCGGCAGCTCGTGGCCGGTGTTGGTCGAGACGGATGCCGGCGTCTTCTACACGAAGCTTCGTGGCGCCGCTCAGGCGCCCGCGAGTCTCGTCGCGGAGATCGTCGTGGGCGCCCTGGCCGACGCGCTCGAATTGCCGGTTCCTGCCCGCGTGCTCATCGAGATTCCACCCAACGTCGTCGTCGATGACCGGCACTGGGAGCTCGTCCAACTGCTGCGGTCGAGCACCGGCCGCAATCTCGGCTTCCAGCGCCTGCCAGATGTGCGCAGCTTTCAGCGCGACGATGTAACGAGGGTCGACGAGGAACTGGCCTCGCGGATCGTGTGGCTCGATGGCCTGATCCAAAACCGCGATCGAACGCTGAAGAACCCGAACCTGTTGTGGTCACATGGACAGTTGTGGCTGATTGATCACGGCGCGAGCCTCGGATTCCACCATGATTGGACGCTGGTTACGGAAGACTCACCGCGGACGCTCGCGTGGCAGGCTCGTGACCATGTGTTGTGCTCTCGCGCGACGCAACTAGCGCGGGTGGATGGGGCGCTCGCAGCGCGACTCGATCTACGAACCCTCGAGTCGGCGCTGGCGGCAGTGCCAGATGACTTCTTGTCGGAACAGGCGGCCGAAGGGAGGCGGCGACGCCGGGCCGCATACGTGGCGTTCCTGTGGAAACGACTGAAAGATCCGCGGCCATTTGTAGCAGCCGATGTGACTTTGGCGGGCTAACATGCGATCGTGCGCAACAATTCATTCGTTCTGCCTCAACAGGCCGCGGCCATTCCGGTGCGAAAGAAGAGCAGCGACCTCGAGGTGTGCCTCATTCGCAGAAAAGGATCGACCAGTTGGGGCATTCCGAAAGGCTCCGTCGACCCGGGCGACACACACGAAGAGACCGCGCTCAAGGAGGCGTGGGAAGAAGCAGGGATTTCCGGCCGCCTGGTTGGTGTGTCGCTGGGAACATACGAGTACGACAAGTGGGATCTGACGTTTGAGGTTGCCGTCTATCTGATGGAAGTGCTCAAGCAGCATCCCACGTGGCAGGAGGCCGGATTCCGTGAGCGCCGGTGGACGTCGTTCAGCGAAGCTGCTGCGATGCTCGCAACGCACCCTGCTCGCGTATTTCTCGATCGCGCGAAGCGCTTGTCGTCGGATTCGCTCGGTTAGCGCACCGCAATGAGCGACACAGTCAGTCCCAACGTCAGACAAGCGGTGCCGTTCCTGGGTGTCACCAACATCGACGCCTCTCTGAGCTTCTACGCCGACGGCCTCGGATTCACGCTGAAGCAGCGGTGGACGCCCGAAGGCCGAATCCGGTGGTGCTGGCTCGAACTTGGTACCGCGGCGTTGATGCTCCAGGAGTACTGGAAAGACGGAAAGCCCGGCGGTCGTCCGGCGGGACCGCTTGGCCAGGGGGTCTCCATCTGTTTCATATGTGCCGACGCGATCGCGATCTATCACGACGCGATGACGCGAGGCCTGACACCTGCTCGCCCGTACGTCGGCAATGGATTGTGGGTCACCTCGTTCGTCGATCCGGACGGCTATCGGATCGATTTCGAAAGCCCGACGGATGTCCCCGAGGAGACTGTCTATTCGGATCGCGCATAAGGGCCGACGTGAGGGACGGTCTCAAAAGATGTCCTCGAATCACATTCACCTTCGCAGCGCCACGTTGTCTGATGCCGAAAGGATCGCTGCGCTCGTCGCGCAATTGGGTTATCAGACGACGGCAGACGATATGAATCTCCGCCTCGAGCGGCTGCTGGCACATCCGGAACACGTGTTGGTCGTCGCGGAAGTATCCGGGGACATCGTCGGACTGGTCGCCGCGCAGATCGGGCAGGGTCTCGAGATCAACGACCCTTACGCGCGGATCACGGGCCTCGTCGTCGACAGCCGTTGCCGACGGCACGGTGTTGGCAGGATCCTGATGGAGCACATGGAGAGCTGGTGCAGGGGCCGCGGGGTACACAGTGTGATCCTTACAAGCGGCAACCATCGCGTCGACGCGCACAAGTTCTACCAACGCATCGGGTATACGGCGACCGGGCAGCGATTCATCAAGCGCTTGTAAGCCCGTCCGATCCGCTCACGCCGCGGCGCTATACTGGTCTGGTGACTAGCCCGTTGTGCGAGCCCAAGCGCGAATTGTGGCCCTTGGCTAGTTGGCACACTCGAGTCACCGGTGTCGTACTGGCTGTCATCCTCGCGGGAATGCCTACCGTGTCGCTGACGTGCGCGCTGGCGTGCTCACATTCAGGCGCGATGCACGGCCACTCGGAAGGAGCGGCATCGTCAAACCACAGCCATCATGGAGCCATGGCGCATCCCGGCGCCGCAACGACGGGTACTACGATGAATGCGGCGTACCAACCGGCCTGTTGCCGTGACCTCGCCGCTCTTGCTGCGTTCGTGGCCGTCGCCCGCTTCGACGGCAAAGCGTCATCGGCGATCGCTCTCTTCGTTGACACCAGTGCTCCGACGTCGCCGCAGCGTATGTCCGCACGCGCTGATCGACACGGCGCTGCTCCACCTGGTGGCTCATTCCAGATCGTTCAGCGTCTCCCCCTCCGCATCTGATCGCGTCCTGAAGCCGGCCGCTTCTTTACGTGCGGTGGTGTCCACGAGGACATCACCGCGAGGGGTTCGATCATGGACGCACATCTCGACGCTCATTTATCTCGACGCACGTTTGTCAAAGGCCTGGCCGGAGGCGGAGTAGTCGTTGGCCTGGGACTCTGGCATGACTCCGCCTGGGCGCAGACCGAAGCAGCGCGACGCGGCGGATCGCTTTCCGGTGCAGACTTCGATCTTCGCATCGGCGAGTCACTCGTCAACTTCACCGGCGCACCGAAGGTCGCACACACGGTGAACGGTGCACTACCAGCGCCAACGTTGCGATGGAAAGAGGGCGACACCGTCACGCTGCGCGTGACCAACACGCTTCGCTCGCAGCAGGCGTCGATCCATTGGCACGGCATCGTGCTGCCGGCCAACATGGATGGTGTCCCGGGCCTGAGCTTCCACGGCATCTCGCCCGGGCAGACGTATACGTATCGATTTCACGTCCGGCAGGCCGGGACCTACTGGTACCACAGCCACTCGGCATTCCAGGAACAAATCGGCCTCTATGGCCCGCTCGTGATCGAGCCACGCGAGCCGGAGCCATTTCGCTACGACCGTGAGCACGTGGTGATGCTGTCGGACTGGACCGACGAGAGCCCCGAGCGCGTGTTCGCCAAACTCAAGAAGCAGTCCGACTACTACAACTATCACCGGCGCACCGTCGGCGACTTCTTTCGCGACGTCCGCGAACTCGGCCTCTCGCGCACGCTCGCCGATCGCAAGGCGTGGGGCGAGATGCGAATGAACGCCACCGATCTCGCCGACGTCAGCGGCGCCACCTACACGTATCTGATGAACGGCACGGCGCCGTCCGGCAACTGGACGGGACTGTTCGGTTCGGGCGAGCGCGTGCGGCTCAGAGTGATTAACGGGTCGGCGATGACGCACTTCGACGTGCGCATCCCGGGCTTGAAGATGACGGTCGTCGCAGTCGACGGCCAGTACGTGCACCCAATCACTGTCGACGAGTTCCGCATCGCCGTTGCGGAGACGATCGACGTCATCGTCGAACCGTCGGGCCAGGAGGCGTTCACGATTTTTGCGCAATCGCTCGATCGCACGGGCTATGCACGCGGCACGCTCGCGGTCACAGAAGGCCTGAGCGCGCCTGTCCCAGATTTGGATCCACGACCGCTTCTAACGATGAGCGACATGGGACATGAGGTCCGGCTGACGCCGGACACTACGTCTGACGCACACGCCGGACACAGTGCGCCGCCAACGCAGCCCGATCCGCACGCCGGGCATCACATGCCGGCGGCCGCGCAATCGCACCCCGATACGGAGGAGAGGAACCCGCTCGTCGACATGCAGGCGATGATGCCGGTATCACGCCTCGACGACCCCGGTATCGGACTCCGCAACAACGGCCGGCGCGTGTTGACCTACGCCGACCTGAGAAGCCTGTTCGACGATCCTGACGGCCGCGATCCAGGGCGCACGATCGAGCTCCATCTCACCGGGCACATGGAGCGATTCGCCTGGTCCTTCAACGGAGTCAAGTTCTCGAGCGCCGAACCCATTCGCTTCACCTACGGCGAGCGCCTGCGCATCGTCCTCGTCAACGACTCGATGATGGCGCACCCGATTCACCTGCACGGCATGTGGAGCGATGTCGAAGACGACACCGGGGCGTTCCTCGTGCGGAAACACACGGTGGACATGCCGCCCGGTACGAAGCGCAGCTATCGCGTCACCGCCGACGCACTCGGGCGCTGGGCCTACCACTGTCATCTGCTCTTCCACATGGAAGCCGGCATGATGCGCGAGGTTCGGGTAGAGGAGGGAGCAACGTGATGCGCCCCCTCATAGCGCTTCTCCTCGTTGTCTTTTGCCCGGCGCTCGCGCGCGGGCAAGAGCCGCCGCCGGTTACTGATGCCGACCGAGCGGCCGCCTTCCCGGACGTCGAGGGACATGCTGCTCACGACACGGCGGTGAACTACTTCCTCCTGTTCGACCAACTCGAGTGGCAGAGCCTCGACGGCGGGGACAGCGGCGCGTGGGACACGAAGGGCTGGGTGGGCGGCGATCGAAATCGCTTCTGGATCAGAACTGAAGGCGATGTCAGGGATGCGAGCTTTGCCGCCACACAGACGCACGTGCTTTTCGGACGCTCGATCGCGCGGTGGTGGGACATCGTCGCCGGCGTTCGTCAGGACGTGCGGCCCGGTCCGGCTCAGACATGGGCGGCTGCAGGGATTCAGGGCATCGCGCCGTACTGGTTCGACGTCCAGGCGACGGCGTACATCGGTGCAGCCGGACGCACGCACTTCCGCGTCGAGACCGAGTATGACCTGCTGCTCACCAATCGCCTGGTGCTGCAGCCGCTACTGGAAACAGAAATCTACGGCAAGGCCGATCCGGAACATCGATACGGTGCCGGACTCGCGACGCTCGACCTGGGATTGAGACTTCGCTACGAGATTCGGCGCGAGATGGCGCCATATGTCGGGCTGGTCTGGAGCCGCAAGTTCTTTGGCACAGCCGACCTCGCGGAGGCGGCCGGCGAGACGCCAGCAGGGGCGCGGCTGGCGATCGGAATCAGGACCTGGTTTTAAGATTGTCACGGTAGAGATGGGCGTCCGACTCCTTCTCAGAACTGCGCAGTGGAATCACTGCGTCTTTCAGCGTATCCTCCGCTCTGTGACATGTCAGGTTGCCTGGGTGCGACGGCTGACTGCCGGCGCATGCGCGTTTGCCTTTGCGTACGCGCTGCTCGCGAGCAGCCAGGCAGCGACGCCGGATTCGCAATCCTCGACGACTCCGCCATCAGCGCGAGCGGCGGACCAACGCGCGCTTCTCGATCAGTACTGCGTGACCTGCCACAACGATCGGCTGAAGACCGCGAACCTTTCACTTGAAAAGCTGGACCTCGCGACCGTCGGCGATCATCCCGAGTTATGGGAGAAGGTCATCCGCAAGCTTCGCGCCGGCGTCATGCCTCCCCCCGACGTCAGGCGTCCGCCGCTCGCCGAGTACGAGGGCCTCAGGGAATGGCTCGAGACGGAGATCGATCGCAAGGCGACGCCACGCGCGAATCCTGGCGCCGTCGTTCTGCATCGCCTGAACCGAACCGAATACGCGAATGCGATTCGCGACCTCCTCGGCCTCGAGATCGATGTCGCGACGTTGCTCCCGCCGGACGATTCAGCGCGCGGATTCGACAACGTCGCCGGGTCGCTTACGATCTCGCCCACACTGCTCGAGGCTTACACGACCGCGGCGACACGAGTCGCGCGTATGGCGGTCGGGTACTGGAAGACACCGACTGAAGCGACCTACCTCGCGCCCGGCGACACGTCACAGAACCATCACCTCGAAGGACTGCCCTTCGGTACCCGTGGCGGAATGCTCGTCAGGCACAACTTCCCTGCCGACGGTGAATACAAGTTCTCGATCCAGAACTTCGGCATCGGCAGCTTCATCCCGGGGGAGCGGCTCGAGCTCGTCATCGATGGCGAGCGAGCGCATTTCTTCAGGTACGAAGGAGTAGGCACGAGTCAAGGCATGGCGGGCGACGCTGGTGATGGCGTCCTGGAGGTCACCGTCCCGGTGAAGGCGGGGTCACGAATGGTGGGCGCTACTTTCGTGGCGACCAACTATCGGCCCAGCCTGGACATGATCAAGCAGTACGACCGGAAGTCGCTCGAGAACAACAGCATTCCGCAACTGCAGTACTACCCGGCGATCGGCTTCCTTCGTATCCAGGGTCCTTTCACACCTGTCCGTCCGACTGCTTCACGCAGCCTTCGCAAGGTCCTTACGTGCCATCCGGGCGTCGCGACCGACGAAACATCGTGCGCGAGGAACATCCTGACAACGCTCTCGCGTCGTGCGTATCGTCGCCCGACCGCCGCGCCGGATATCGAGCCGCTGATGGCGTTCTTTGCCGAGGGTCGGCGCGACGGCACGTTCGAAGACGGCATCGAGCTCGCGCTTCGACGGCTGCTGGCGAGCCCGCGCTTCCTCGTCCGCGCGGAGAAAGAACCGGCCAACATTCCTGCGGGCCGTGCGTATCGCATCAGCGACCTCGAGCTCGCATCTCGACTCTCGTTCTTTCTCTGGAGCAGCATCCCGGACGACGAGCTGATTACCGTTGCGAGTCAGGGACGATTGAGCAATCCGAAGACACTGGAGCAACAGGTCCGGCGCATGCTCGGCGATCCACGCTCGTCAGCCCTGGTCGAGAACTTCGCTGCTCAACTCCTCTACCTGAGAAATCTCGACGCGACCTCACCTGACGGCATCTTCTACCCTGACTGGGACGATGAGTTGCGACAGAGCTTCCGGCGGGAAACAGAGCTCTTCTTCGAGAGCATCATGCGAGAGGATCGCAGCGTTCTCGATCTTCTGACGGCCGATCACACGTTCGTCAACGAGCGCCTGGCCCGGCACTACGGCATCCCGAATGTATACGGATCACATTTCAGACGAGTCACTCTCGGGCCCGATCTCGATTACCGGCGCGGCCTGCTCGGGAAGGGAAGCTTTCTCGCCGTGACGTGGACGCAGAATTTCAGGTCCTCACCGGTGAAGCGCGGCGTGTGGGTGCTCGAGAATCTGCTCGGCACTCCTCCGCCGGAGCCGCCGCCGAATGTGCCGCCCCTCGAAGACTCATCTGGTGGCCCGGGCAAGATCCTGACGCTTCGTGAGCAGATGACGATGCATCGGAAGAACCCGCCATGCGCGGGGTGTCACAAGATCATGGACCCCATCGGGTTCGCGCTCGAGAACTTCGATGCCGACGGCAAGTGGCGCACGAAGCAGGGCGGCGAGGGCGGGACCCCCATAGACGCGTCGGTGCAACTCTTCGACGGTCAACAAGTTGATGGTCCGGTCGGGCTGCGGGAGTCGCTCATGCGTTACTCGCCGCAGTTCGTGCGGATGTTTACCGAGAAGATGATGACCTACGCGCTCGGACGAGGCGTAGAGTATTCAGATATGCCCGCGATTCGTTCGATCGTCCGCGATGTGGCGAGTGAGAACAACCGATTCTCTTCGCTCGTCCTCGGTGTCGCTCGCAGCGCACAATTTCAGATGCGGGTGAAAGAAGCGGTAGTGAGCACGCAGTAGACAGCGTAGGCCGGGTCCTAACGGAGGCAACGTAGGCCGGGTCCTGTTTTTCGGACCCGGCGGGCCAGGAGATTATCGATGTTTGTCACCAAGCGGCACCTTCCACGTCGAACGTTTCTTCGTGGTGCTGGCGTCACGCTCGCGCTTCCGCTGCTGGAGTCGATGCTTCCAGCGATGACACCTCTACGCCTGACCGCTGCGGCGCCCGTGAAGCGCTTCGTTGGCATCTGGCATCCGCACGGCGCGGCGCCAGGTTATTGGAGCCCGGTGCAGGAAGGTCGCGACTTCGACTTCTCCTTCATCACGAAACCGCTGGAGCCGTTCCGCGATCGTGTCGTGCTCATCACCGGACTCGACATGCCAGAAGCCATGGCCACCGACGAGGAACCCGGCGGCGATCACGCTCGCGGCGCTGTGCTGTTGTCAGGCGCCCGCCCGCGACGCAACGCCGTCAGCCCGTACCTCGGCGTGACGATCGATCAACTCATCGCGAATCAGTACGGACAGGACACGATCCTGTCGTCCATGCAGTTGGGCGTCGAGGACACCGGCAACTTCGGCAACTGCAATTGGGGCTATAGCTGCGCGTACACCAACTCGATCTCGTGGTCCTCGCCGACGCAGCCGCTTCCCACGCAGGTCAACCCTCGGGTCGTGTTCGAACGGCTGTTTGGCGACGGCACGAGCCCGGAAGAACGGCTCGCCGGCCGCCGGCAGAACGCGAGCATCCTCGACTCCGTGACCCGCGAGCTCACGCACTTCAAAAAGGATCTTGGCGCCGGCGATCAAACCAGGCTCGACACCTATGTGGACAACGTGCGCGAGCTCGAGCGGCGAATCCGGATTGCGATGACCAACGCAGTGAAGGAGCCCAACGGTGATGTGCCGTTCGGCCTGCCGGAGAGCAAGCACGTCCACTTCAGGCTGATGTACGACCTGATGGCGCTGGCGTTCGAGGGAGATATCACGCGCTCGGCGACGTTCATGCTCGGACGCGATCTCACGGGGACGAGCTTCCCCGAATCAGGCTTCAACGGCGGATGGCACGGCTCCTCGCATCACGGCGACAAGCCGGAGAACGTGGCCAACTACGCAAAGGTCAATCGCTACCACGTCCAGAACGTCGCGTACTTCTGCGACAAGCTGCGCAACATCCCGGACGGCGACGGCAACTTGCTCGACCATGTGCTGATTTACAAGGGCAGCAACATGGGCAACTCCCATCGCCATGCGCACGAGAAGGTGCCGGTGATTCTCGCCGGCGGCCTCGATGGCACCTTCAAGGGCAATCGACATCTGGTATTCCCGGATAACAAGCAGCGCACGTCGAACATGCTCCTGAGCCTGCTCCATCTGTACGGCGTGGCGCAGGACAAGCTCGGGACGAGCACCGGTCCGTTGCCGGGCATCGAGCCGCTGGAGATCGCATGAAGGGTGTCGTTCTCTTCGCGATCTGCGTGTACTTCACCGTGTGTTCAATGCCTATCTCGGCACAACTCGCCGGCCGCCCAACGAGGCCGCAAGTGCAACCGCCTCAGGGTGCCGTGAGGCAGGTGATCTTCAAGAACTGTGTGTCGTGCCACGGCATCGACGATTACGCGTTCTTTGCGCTGGACAACGCGGGATGGAAATCGCTCATCGAGACCAAACACAAGGATGTGAAGGTCGGGATCGCTGACGCCGACCGCGAGCTCCTCGTCGGCTGGCTCGTCACGAAATTCGGGCCCGGGACAAAACCATTTCCAAGGACGTACGTCGCGCCCGAAATCACCACGTTCTTCTCGGATGCGGAGGCGCAAGCAGTATTGAATCGGTCGTGCAGCACGGCCTGCCATACTCTCGATCGGGTCAACGACGCGCGCTTCAGCCCGGATCGCTGGCGCGTCGTCACCGTCGACATGCGGGAACGCGGCGCGAGGTTGACCGACGAAGAGCTGGAGCGGCTGGTCGAATGGCTGGGTCGAGTCAAGGGAACGAATCCGAATCAATGACTATGGACTACGGGCAACGGTCTGCGGGCCTGACACTGATCCTCGCTTTCATTGTCGCGATTCCGCAGGCGCAGACGACGCCGCAAGTGAGTCTCTCCGCGACAACGGCAAACGTGGGTCAGCCGGGTAGCCCGGTGAACATCAAACTGCTGCGTTGGTCTACCGACGAGGAGCGAGCGCCGATCGTCGCGGCGCTGAATCCACCCCCTGCTCCACCCCCGCCCGCTGCTGCACCACCCCCTGCTGCCGAAGCACCGCCGGCGGCCGCACCAGCGCCGGCAGCCCCGCCGACGGATGCGGCACCGGCCGGCGCCGAACGCGGAGGCGCGGCGCGGGGACGTGCAGGCGGACGCGGCGGCCGTGGAGGAGGCCGCGGCGGACGCGGTGACGCCGCCGCTCCGATCAGCCCGATCGCGGCGCTGACCGGCGCCATCAGCAAGGCGCCGACGATCGGCTACATCTGGACCGACGAAGTGACCGGCTACTCGATCAAGTACGCGTGGCGCGCGCCCATTCCGGCCGGCGGAGAACGCATCATCCTGGCAACCACTCGCGCCCTGGGCGCGCAGTCGCCGCAATGGAAGCCCACTGGCAGCGAGCCCGCTACCGATTACGAGTTCACCGTCATCGAGCTTCGGCTCAACGCCAAGGGACTCGGTGAAGGCAAAACGTCGCTCACGTCCAAGGTCATCATCGACAACGACGCGAAGACAATTGCTCTCGAGAACTACGCTGCGGCGCCGGTCATTCTGCAGAACGTGAAACGGTCATGAAAACACCGGGTGTGATTTTCGATCGTGATGGTTGCAAAAATCACACACGCTGTCCTTGAAGAGAGACGTCATGTCAATCCGCCACTTGATTGGGTGCCTTGCTGCGATGTCGCTCTCGGCGGTCAGCGCCAGCGCGGCTACCAGTGAGGTGGCAGACGCAGCGATGTCGCGCAACGGCCAGAGCGTTCGTTCGCTGCTGCAGAAGAAGGCCGACGTCAACGCGCCACAAGTCGACGGTACCACCGCGTTGCATTGGGCGGTACGCTACGACGACCTCGACACAGCCGATCTGCTGCTCCAATCCGGTGCCCGCGTCTCGGCCGCCAATCGTGAAGGCGTCACGCCGCTGCAGCTCGCAGCGATGAACGGCAGCGCGGCGATGATCGACAAACTGCTCAAGGCGGGCGCCAACCCGAATGCCGCGCTCACTCCTTCCGGCGACACGGCACTGATGATGGCTGCGCGGACCGGCACGCCCAATGCGATCACGGTCCTGCTCGAGGCCGGCGCGAACGTCAACGCGAAGGAATCGTGGGGTGGTACCACGGCACTGATGTGGGCCGTGTCCGAACAGCATGCTCCCGCGGTCAAGCTGCTCCTGGATCACGGCGCCGACGCCAACGCCCGATCCAACTTCGTCGCTGCTGCCAACGGACGCGGTTTCGAAGGCCGGACGCCCGCCGCTCCGAAAGCCGAACAGAAGGTCGAGGAGTTTGCCAGCGGCTGGCTGACGCCGCTGATGTTCGCGGCACGCGAAGGCGATCTCGAATCAGCAGACCTGCTCGTGCGTGCGGGCGCCGACGTCAACACCATCGCCGGCGACGGCAAGGATGCGCTTGGGCTCGCGATCTTCAACGGCAACTACGACCTCGCGGCATTCCTCATCGACAGTAAGTCGGACGTCAACCACGCCGACACGCAGGGCTTCACCCCGTTGTTCTGGGCAGTGGATCGACGCAACATGGAAACGGCGCCGAACTTCCCGTGGATGATCACCGCCGATCCGTTGCCGCTCATCAAGAAACTGCTCGATGCGGGCGCCAACCCGAACGCGCTCGTCAACAACACGCCGCGCGCCCGCATGCGCGCCGGATCGCCGCGCATCGTGTTTGCGACGGCATTGATGCGCGCCGCGTTCTCGGCCGATCTCGAGCTGGCGAAACTGCTGCTGTCGTACGGCGCGGACCCGAAGATCGTCTCCAGTGATGGCGAGACGATGATCGAGGCGGCCGCTGGATTGGGATTCATCCAGGGGTACAGCAAGGGGAAGGCGGCGGCAGAACGGCTGGAGGTCGTCAAGTTGTTCGTCGGTCTCGGGGCTGATGTGAACCAGGCCGATAACTACGGAATCACGCCGCTGATGGTGGCCGGCAACATGGGCGACACCGCCATCATTCAGTACCTCGTCGACGTCGGCGCCGACCTCGGCGCCTACGATCTGGGCAAGAAGAATGACGGCGCCTTTGGCGCGAGCGTCGAACCGCTGATGCCTGTCGACTATGCCATCGGCGTCGGCACGTTCGTGCCGAACAACGCCGTCATCATTCACGAGGACGCCGTCGCCCTGATGTTCCGCCTGATGAAAGAGAAAGGCATCACCCACACGACGTCGGAGTGTACGCTGCGTGGATTCACGTGCGCGCAGGCCAACGTCGATCCCAAGGTCGCCACGCCGGCCGAAATCGCGCGCATGAGAAAGGTCGCGATCGGGCACCAGGTGGAAGGCATCACCGGAGGCCTCGAGGCGAAGTAGTTCGCTTCGCTCGAGGTCAAAGGTCAAAAGTCAAAAGCCGTCGCCTGCGTCCTTTCTTCGATCTGGTAGCCCGGGCGGAAGAGGGTCGGGCCGGTGGACAAGAGCCGGCGTATGGACGGTTGTACGGCTGATAGACCTCGTGCGCAGTGTCAGCGGGCCGGGGCTTCGCATCTGGCGGAACGAACGGCTCGCTGCCGCCAGCCGCGGTCGCCTGACAGATCTTGACCTGTGTCTTGGTGGCGATAGGCTGCAACATGTACGAGCGGAGGCTGTAGCCTCCAAGGTCGTCAAACACACTGCACATGGGGAGCGTCGTCGTTTCGCGGTCGACGAACCAATTGCCGCGGCCACCCTGTTCGTAGGGAGCGCTGTCCACCTGTTTGACGATACGGCGATCTTCGTGGATGGTCCAGCCGGCCGCGATCTCCTGGGCACTGGCGACGTTCTCCAGGGAACACTCCGCCCACGTGGCACGGGGGAAAGCGCCCGCCGCGACCACGGCGAACTGGAGGATCATCGCTCCACGACGACAGCACGACCATCCAACGCGTCGTCGCCTAATTCTCGACATTTCTCTATAATCCTCGTCGAATCAGCAAGGGGCGTTCGAGGCTAGCACCGTGCCGGGACCTCGTCAACACGGGAGCAGGGTGATGAAAACGAACAAGACCGTTGCAGCGGGCGTGGTCGTTGGTCTGCTCCTTGTCGCTGTGCTCGCCCGAGCCGCCGGCGACGAAAAGACGATCACTGGCGTGATCAGCAAAGTCGATCCGAAGACGCGAATCGCAACGGTGACGCCGGCCAGCGGTCCGGCAATTTTCGTGCAGTTCGCCTTCAACGCCGGTGGTCCGTGCGACGCCTGTCTTGGTTCGGGCCGCTCAGGGCCCACATTCGCCGAGACGGTAACTGAGGGCTCGACCTGGACGCTCACCTACACGTCGTCAATTCCCGAGGGCGCGGCGGCATGGTTCCCGGGAGGCACGGTCAACACGGTGTACAGGGCCGTGCCGGCGAAGCCCAAATAATCACGGTCGATCGTCGTCCTTCGCCTCCGCTTCTTCTTCCTTGCTCTTGCGGCTACACCCGCCCCTGCTGAAGGCGAACCGTAGTCTGAGACCGTGAGAATTACGCAGTCAACAGGCTGGTGAGCCCCCACACGATGAGTTGGCTGCCGTAGCCACCTGCGATATCCTCAGGCGGCGCTGAGCGCATTAACGCCGCAACCTCCAACTCCATCTGGCTCGCGGATTAGTGGACAGCCGCACGAAAGGCGAGAGCATCATGGCGAAAAAACCACTGACCCTCGGAATCATTATCGGACTCATGGTCTGGGCGGGAATCGTGAGTGGTACCCGTGCCGCGCAAACATCGAACGACGCGATCGCGATCGACAACGACGACCTGGCAGGAACGGTAACCGGGCCGTCCGGGCCCGAGGCCGGTGTCTGGGTCGTTGCCGAAACGACCGACCTGCCCACACCGTTCGCGCGGATTGTCGTCACCGACGATCGCGGACGTTATCTGGTGCCCGATCTACCCAAGGCCAGTTACCGCGTCTGGGTGCGCGGATACGGGCTGGTCGACTCCCCGAAGGTTCAGGCAACTCCGGGCAAGAGCCTTGCCCTTCGTGCCGTGAAAGCGAGTTCTCCGGCGGAGGCGGCACATTACTATCCAGCCGCACACTGGCTGGCGTTGATGGAGATGCCGGCCAAGAGCGAGTTCCCGGGCACTGGCGACAGCGGCAACGGGATCTCGCCGAACATGAAGAGCCAGGGCGATTGGATCCGCAGCGTGAAATCAGGAGGCTGCACTGCGTGTCATGCGCTCGGCACCAAGGGCACGAGGGAAATCCCGGCGGCGCTCGGTTCATTCCCCAACAGCGTCGCGGCCTGGGATCGTCGCGTGAAGTCCGGGCAGGCTGGCGGGCAGATGACTGGCCAACTGAATAATTTCGGCCGCGCGCGCGTCTTGAAGATGTTCGCGGACTGGACCGATCGGGTCCGGGCCGGCGAGGTTCCACCGGCGCCGCAACGTCCGCAGGGGATCGAGCGAAACGTCGTCATCACGCAGTGGGACTGGGCCGATCCCAAGGCATACCTGCACGACGTCGTCTCGACCGACCGGAGGAATCCGCGCGTCAATCCGAATGGGCCGGTGTACGGAGCGCTTGAACTCAGTGCCGACTACGTGCCGGTGTTGAATCCGGTTACCAACACGGCGAGCCAGGTGCCGCTGACGGTAAGAGACCCCAAGACTCCCCCGACGAATCCCGCGATGCCGGAGCCGTCGCCGTACTGGGCGGACGAGGTGATCTGGACCAGCAAGAACAACGTCCACAACCCGATGCTCGATCACAAAGGACGGGTGTGGCTGACCTCGACGGTACGGCCCGCAGCGAATCCGCCTGAGTGCAAGACCGGCTCGAGCCACCCCTCTGCGAAACTCTTCCCCGTGGAAAACGCGGGCCGCCACCTAGCCGTGTACGACCCGGCGACGAAGAAGCTGACGCACATCAGCACCTGCTTCGGAACCCATCACCTGATGTTCGCCGAGGACGCGAACCACACGTTGTGGACCAGCGGCGGCGGACAGGTGATCGGATGGCTCAACACGAAGATGTTCGACGAGACGCAGGACGAGATGAAGTCGCAGGGCTGGACGGCTCTCATCAGGGACGCCAACGGAAACGGAAAACGCGACGCGTATACCGAACCGGATCAGCCGCTCGACCCGAGCAAGGATCAGCGCATAGGCGGTGCGCTCTACGCCGTGGCGCCGGCGCCTGACGGTTCGGTGTGGGGCACGCAGCTCGGGTATCCGGGAGCTCTCATCAGACTCGCGCCCGGGTCGAATCCCCCAGACACGGCGCTCGTGGAGATCTATCAACCTCCCGTCGACAAGGGATTCTCACCGCGCGGCGGTGACGTCGATCGCAACGGCGTGTACTGGGCGGCCATGGCAAGCGGCCATCTCGCGAGCTTCGATCGCCGCAAGTGCAAAGGCGCGCTGAACGGTCCGAAAGCCAGCGGTCTGCATTGTCCCGAAGGCTGGACTTTCTACACGGAGCCGGCGCCGCAGTTCAAGAACGTCACCGATTCCGGAAGCACGGAAGGGAGCTACTACACGTGGGTCGATCAGTTCGACACGCTGGGACTGGGGCGCAACGTGCCGATCAACACCGGGAACGCGACTGAAGCACTGCTGGCGTTGAAAGACGGCAAGTTCGTCACCATGCGCGTGCCGTATCCGCTTGGGTTCTACACGAAGTGGATGGACGGCCGTATCGATGATCCCAACGCCGGATGGAAGGGTCGCGGCATCTGGACGACGATATCGACCAGAACGCCGTTCCACATGGAGACGGGCAAAGGGACGACGAGCAAGGTGATGAAGTTCCAGATGCGTCCCGACCCGCTCGCGAAGTAGTCGCGTCCTGGTGTCAGGCAGTGAATCGTGAATGCGCTCCTGGTGCGCTCCTGGTGTCAGGCAGTGAATCGTGAACGCTACGACATGAATACGAGGCTGGATCTGTGACATTTCGTAGGCTGAGCCACGTACTCACTAGTCGCTGCGAACGAACAGTTGGGCGATGGCGTGCGCGCGGACGCGCGGCGTGGATTCTCACGGCCGCCGTCGCCGCGGCTCTTACGATTCCCGTGACGGTCTCCGTCCAATCCGGTCCGGCGCCATCCAGCGGCCGCGAATGGTCGACCGTCATGGGCGATCTGGGAAATCGCTACTCCACCCTGAATCAGATCAACACGCAGACTGTGTCGCGGCTCGGTGCCGTGTGGATGTCGGACCGGCTGACTCCGCCCGCGAATTCGCGATCGATGACGGTCGTGAAGAACGGCATGATGTATTTCACCGCCCCGCCCAACGTCGTGAAGATCGACGCGAGGACCGGCAAGACCGTCTGGCGCTTCACGGCCGGCGGCGGTGGTGCGCGCGGCGGCTCCGCCGCCGGTGCGCCACGGATGGGCGCACCCGACCGCGAAGGTGTTGCAATCGGCGATGGTCTTGTCTTTGTCGGGACGTCCGACGCGCGGGTCATCGCGCTCCGCGACGACACCGGCGAGCTCGTGTGGAACAAGTACGTTGGCGAGGATGCACGGGACAAAGGGCAGGGAATCGCCGGTGCGCCCGTCTACGCGGGCGGTATCGTCTCGGTCGGATTGAGCGCCGACAACGGCTGGCGCGGACAGGTCGTCGGACTCGATGGCAAGACGGGACGCGAGGTCTGGCGCTGGTTCGCGGTGCCCGCTCCCGGAGAGCCAGGCAGCGAGACATGGCCCAAGACCGCCCAGTGGAAGTTCGGCGGTGGCGCCCTCTGGCTGACGGGCGTCGCGGACGAAGAGTCCGGCCTCTTCTACTACGTCACCGGCAACGGCGTACCTCAGCTCTCCGGTGAGCATCGCGAGGGCACCAACCTCTTCATCTGCTCGATCGTTGCCCTCGACATGAAGACGGGCAAACTGAAGTGGCACTACCAGACGATCCGCCACGATATCTGGGAAGCCGACATGTCTATCTCACCCGTGTTGTACGACGCACAGGTGGGCGGCAGGACGGTGAAGGCGATCGGTGCCATTCGGCCCGATGGCTACGTGTTCACGTTCGATCGAGTCACTGGCAAACCCTTGATGAAGATCGAGGAGCGCAAGGTCCCGCAGGACCGCTTTCAGAAAACCGCCGCAACGCAGCCCTTCCCTGCCGGTGCCGAAGGCGTCCTTCCCGACTGCGATTGGTGGCGGAAGACGCAGACCATGCCGAAAGGCTTCGAGGTTGGCTGCTACTACCAGGCGGTGTCGATCGACAAGCCGAACGTGCTGATGCCGTATTACGGGATGCGCGTCGCGCCGATGTCCTACAGCCAGCAGACCGGGTACTTCTACGCCGTCGGGGAACGTTCGCTGCGCTGGCTCCGCCGAGCCGAAGATGGGTACTTCTTCAGCACCGCCTTCAGCAATCGCGTGCCCGGGATCGATCGGTTCGAGACGTTCGTGATGGCGGCAATCGATGGCGAGACGCACAAGATCGTCTGGCGCCGCGAGTTCCCGTCAGGTGCCGGCCGCCCGAGCGGTGTACTGACCACGGCCGGGGGGCTGCTGTTTCACGCTGCGCCGGACGGACACTTCAGCGCGCACGATGCCAGGACTGGCGAGATCGTGTGGCAGTTCCAGACCGGCGCTCCCGCTGGAGGACCAGCGGCGTCGTTCGAACTCGACGGCGAGCAGTTCGTCTCGCTCGTGACCAGCACGAATGTCTGGGCATTCAAGCTCGGGGGCACGATGGCACCACGACCGGGGCCGCCGGCGCCGCGCGAGCCGGAGCTCTTCACCGGCATGGTTACCGAAACGACGCAGATTGAGACCGCGGCCCTGCAACGGGACAACGCCTTCACCGGCGCGCGTTTCATGACCGACGAGTACCAGTTCAATCCGTACCGCGCAAAGATTGCGGTGGGCACGACCGTCACATGGCGCAACAACGGCACCATGATCCACTCGGCCGAGGCCGACGACGGTTCATGGTCCACGGGTCCGATCGATCCCGCCGGTGTCGCCGGCGTGAAATTCGATCGACCGGGCACCTACGTCTACACCTGCAAAGAGCATCCCTGGGCGTATGCTCAGATCATCGTCGAATAGAAGGGACGCCACCGCAGTCGGACTGCGGATCCTGGGCTGTCGTGGCGGCAGCCATCCGACTGATCCTGACGGTTTGGTGTCAGGCAGTGAATCGTGAACGCTGAATCAATCGACATCCTTGCCAAGGATGAACCACACCGCCTTGACCTGAACCTGCCGAGGCTCCGCGAGATAGTCTGAGGCATGCCGGGCGGCCACAATTCCAAGAGTGTGGAGAAGATCGCCGAACTCTGCCTGACGTCGAGGTCACCAGGACGAGGTCAACGTGTGTGTTTCCCAAGGAATTGACGCCCAGCGTCTTGGGCGTCGTGGATCTCGGAGTCGTTACGCCGCGTCCGACTCACGCGCTTCACGTTCCACGTCATCGACGGCACCCTGCTAGCCGAGGGCGAAAGTGTACAGCTGGCGGCGCGGCGCTGCGCTTGCGACGCGAGCTCATGTCGTCGTGCAGCCTTCGGTAGCTACAGCCGCTGACATCGCGATATTTCTGGCGGTGGCGCCCTCTACCGTCAGTAAGAAGTGAGCCGGGGCCCAGGCCGGACGTCTCCAGCGGGTTGGGATTTGGTTGTCACGGCCGACCGGGGTCCTGGCCGCAATAACGTTCACGATTCACCTTTCACGATTCACTGCCTGACACCGAAGAGAGCCGTCGAGGAGAGCCGTTGCCCTGCCTGTTCACGGTTCACGTTCACGATTCACTGCCTGACACCGTTTAGCGGACAATCGCGCCTTCACGATTCACTGCCTGACACCGTTTAGCGGACAATCGCGTCGTTCACGATTCACTGCCTGACACCGTTTAGCGGACAATCGCGTCGTTCACGATTCACTGCCTGACACTGAGGAGAGCCGTTGCTGCGATCTCCTCGCCGTGCGGAACAGGTTCAACGAAGACACCAAGGATCCGAGTGGGCACTCGAAAGCCGCGAGCCGTTGAAGACCACCCTGGACGCGATGCGGTGAAGCGCGGCCAGTCGTCGTTTCCGCAACTGAGGCCGCACCTCACCGTGGCCAGCATCGATTCTTCACGGGCGGTGCTGCTGTCAGACGTGGAGTCGTGGCCCCTCGAGGGGCCGATCTTCCCTCGCCTGGCGCCCCTGCTCGATGGCACGCGGTCGGTGATGGACATCGTTCAGGAACTGCGAGGTTCAGCAAGCGTCGCCGAGGTACTCGCATCGCTCGCGATCCTCCATCGATCCGGTCACCTCGTCGATGGCCGTCGGCGCACGCGTGAGGGAACTCGTAACGCGGCGAACGCCGCCACAATCGATGTCCTGGACAAGCTCGGGCTCGCGCCACGTCGCAACGGCGACGTGGAGGTCGTCCTGACCGATGAGTACCTTCGTCGCGACGTCTCCGATTTCGCGAAAAAAGCCGCACGCGCCAATCGTGCCTGGCTGCCTGTCAAGCCCATGGGCACAGTCATCTGGGTGGGTCCGCTCGTGCATCCCCCGTCGACACCATGCTGGGATTGTGTGCTCGCACGAATCCGGGCCAACCGACCCGCACACACATGGCTGGAATCGTCGGGCGGACTCGCGAGCGATCCCGTCGATTTGAAGACGCTTCGCATCCGGCACAATCAGCTTCGCGCCCCGTCCAACACCTTACTGCAACCGTTGACTCGGATCGGGACGATGATTGCGCTCGATCCTCGGTTGTGGCGATCCAGCGCTCACCTCGTGGTCCCGCAGCCAGGCTGTCCACGGTGCGCGCCGCCAGTAGCCAGTTCGGAAAGCGGAACGTCATTACCGGATCCGCGAATCGTACTTACGCGACGGCCGAGAGCCGCGTTCTCTGACGGTGGTTGGCGCGCGGTGCCGCCCCACAAGACGTTCAGTCGCTACAGGCATCACATCAGCAGGTGGACGGGCATCATCACGCGAATTACCCGGAGGACGACGGCATCACGCGGGTTGGAGCTGTATTCCGCCGAGCACGTGTTCCTGGCGTCGGAGACCGAGCCATTCCCAACTGGCCGTCGTCTCAGCTCGGGGAAAGGCATCGGGCGAGCCCAGGCAAGGGCCAGCGCCCTGTGCGAAGCGCTCGAACGGTATTCAGGAATCTTTCGCGGCATCGAAACACGGGTACGGACGTCGTACGACGCCCTGGGCGGACAAGCCATTCATCCCAACGCGTGCGCCGCATTCAGCGAGTTGCAGTTCGAGGAGCGCGACGCCTGGAATGCTCGTGCATTGCCGCAATGCTGGGTTCCCCGACTTCTCGACCGCCAGCAGGAAATCGACTGGACGCCTGTGTGGTCGCTCAGCCACGACACAATCCGTTACGTGCCGACGGCCTACTGCTATTTTGGCTATCGCGCACCTGAAGCGGAGCGATGCAGTCGCGCCAACTCGAACGGCTGCGCGGCCGGCAACAGCCTGGAAGAGGCCATTCTGCAGGGCTTCCTGGAGCTGGTCGAACGGGACGCGGTCGCGATCTGGTGGTACAACGAGCTTGCGAGACCCACGGTCGATCTCGCCACCTTTTCGAATCCGTTCTTTCGGCGAATGGTGCGCGATTATGCCAGGAACGGCCGCTCGCTCACCGTCCACGACCTGACGACCGATCTCGGCATACCCGTTTTCGCGGCGGTTTCCGAGGGACTCCAACGCGGAACCGGCGAACTGCTCCTCGGCTTCGGCGCGCATCTCGACGCCAGCACGGCGATCGCCCGTGCCATCACCGAGCTGAATCAATGGCGCAGCGGAGTGCACCTGGGCGTCGCGGGACCAAGTTTCAGTCACCGACGTTCGGGCCTCGGTCGGTTCCTGAGGCGCACCAGGCAGACCGCCGTTCGCGACCGGCGGAACTTTCAGGACGCCATCTACACGGACATCCGGGACGCGGTGATGGCATGTGTGACCGCCGCTCACCGGTGTGGCATGGAGACGCTCGTCCTCGATCAGACGCGAAAGGATGTTGGTCTACCGGTCGTTCGAGTGATTGTGCCGGGCCTTCGTCATTTCTGGCCTCGATTCGCACCCGGCCGGCTGTACGACGTACCGGTCGCCCTGGGGTGGCGCCGGACGTCCCGGACTGAAGGTCAGATGAACAATTTTCACATCGTCATTTGACACTCGGCGATAATCACCCTCGCGCGAGGAGGCGTCATGGCGAAAAAGTCCGCGAAGAAGGCTGCCAAGAAATCCACGAAGAGGTCAGTGAAGAAAGCCGCGAAGAAGACTGCGAAGAGAAAGGCTGCGCGCAGGACTGCGCCGGTCGGACTGGTGGCGTTCGTTCCAGACGACTCACCGGTCTCCCGGTTCTTCACCGCAGTCGAGACCAACGCGGACTTGCAGGCGAGGATTGCCGCACACAATTCCAGGATCCTCGACATCGCCAGGGAATTCGATCCGGAGTTCGTATTCACCTACGAGGAAATGGCGGACCACCTGCGAGAGCGCTGGGGCATCATGCGTGGACCGAGAGAACACTACTGCTGTTTCTGAAGTGGTTTCGGTACAGAGGAGCGCGGGGCTTCAGCCCCGGTCATAATTTCCGCCCAGGCTGAAGCCTGCGCGCTCCGGCGAATCGTGGAAGACGGCCGAGAATGAACTCGCCGACTGAGCCTTCGGCGTAGTAGTCCATTCCGGCCGCCTTCGCGAATAGATCGGAATCGCCCCCGCCAAGCGCGCACGCGCCAAGTCCCATCGCCGTGGCCACGAGATACATCGTCTGCATCAGCGCTCCGACCTCTTTCAGGACGAGGGAGTAAGAAATCGACGAGTACTTCCACGCGGCACGCGGGAATCGAGCAGCGATGAGAATGAGCAACTGCGGTTGCGCGGCGCGGACCGCGCGACCGGCGCTGTCGAGGAGTGACCGGACGGGAACCGTCAACGAGCTCACTCGAGAGAGCGCATGTCGCTCGGGAACGTAGTGATACAGCCCAGGTGCCAGGCCCGCACACAGCCGGACCGCTATATACAATTCCAGCGAATACACCGAGCCGCCGCTCGGGTAAACGCGCACACTGGCGGCATAACGATCGTGTGGTCGGGCGGATCTGACGGCCGCTGATCGGAAGAGAAACTCGCCAAGTTCCCGTCGTGTGATCGGTGAATCGCTGTGGTCTCTTTGCGATCGCCTCGCCTCGAGCGCGCGCGTGAGCGTCCAATCGGTGCGACGAAGTCGCGTGACGTCGGGCCTGAACAAGCGGATGCGCGTGCGGCGGTCGCGAGGTCTGAACACCGGCGGCATCGGCACGCGACCTTCGAAGGGATAGGTTGCCCCATACGGATTGTGATGCCGGCCAAGGCGCGATCGACTATGAAACAGCAGATCATGAAACTCCCAGAAGAACAGTTTTGGGGGCTCTCCTGCATCGGGTCCGTCATTTCCGGTCACGAGGAACCCGGCGCTCCAGAGCATGCCGCGAACGGCGCGGATCACAGATCGAGGCAATCCGGCTCCCGGCGTGCCGGCGCGCGAACGCGGGCGGGAACGCGAGAGTTGCCACAGCAGGAAGAGTACTCGCCAGTCATGCAGGACGATTTGTGCACGCGCGGTTGGCGATTCGAGCACCATCTGCGCACCGACGCGTCGCATGAACGCAAAGCGCGAGAGTCTGCCTTCCCGATCACCGTTCGACCCGTCGTTCCATGAATAGTCATCGGTCAACGGGATCGCGCTGACGATCGCAGCCGTGCCGTCAACGACACGCTCGATCAGCCAGCCCCGTGTGATCAACTCGGCAAGCAGCTCGTAGAACCGGCGTAACCCCGCGAGCCCGCCGTGAGCGATGGTGCGGGTCGTGAGCGCGCTGTGCGAGCTTCGTCCCAAGACGAGCCGTCGAAGTGTTTTCAGATCTTGGGCGGAGGGCCGGTCCAGCACGAGGTCGACGCCCGGGCCCAAGATACGCGTCACCGATTCGGACGTGTCGATGTGCACGCCGTCGATGAGCGCGAGCGTAGCCGGCACGGTCAGGAACTGGTGGAGAGCTGAAAGCGTTTTGTGATGTCGTCGAGCGCGTGGGCGATGTAGTCGGGGGCCTCGGCGCGGCTCTGCGCCATTCGCACGACAGACAGGGTTTCTTCGAAATTTCGACGCGATGTGCGGAGCAGGCGTTGGAAGCGCGTGTCGCCACGCAGCGGATCGAGATCCGGGTGCGTCACGAGATGGTCGTACGGCTCGATGATCCCCATCATCGCGCGGTGCGCGAATAGTTCGAGCGACAATGCCGGTGAACGCTTGGCCAGCAGCCGTGTGATTCCCGACGTCGTCAGTTCCCAGCGCGGGAACTGGTTCTCACCTCTCGCGAAACCTGCCAGCCTCTGTGTCGTCCGATCGAGCATCTCGGTGTCCCCGGTCGTGGCGGCGTCGTGATACGCCGCGACGTCCTTGAAGATTGCCGGCCATTGTGGCAGCAGCCGGCCTTTTGCGGCAAAAGGTTCGAGCCGTGCCATGATCTCCAGTGCCGGATCCGTGCGGCCGGCATCGGCAAGGATCAGGCCTTTGATGAACTGCGCAAGGAGCATGTCCGGCTCGATGTTGAGCACGACTTCGATCAGCGATAGTGCCTCGTCCCTGCGACTCAACTGATTCAGGCTGATCGCCGCAAACACTGGCGCATCGAGGACGAGAGGATCGAAGCGCGCGCCCTCACTGGCGGCGAGCAACGACAACTCGTAGGAATGCCACATGAGACATCCGGCGAGCCTCGCGTGCGCGAACGCATCGCGGCCGCCGAACGCCGCGGCCTTGAGCCCGTACTCGAACGGTTTTCGAAGCTCCGAGCGCATGGTCTCGAGCTCGCAGAGAATCGCCCACGCTTTGCTGTTCCGGCGGTCGATTTCCAGCGTCCGCTTCACCCAGGTCTCACACACAGGAACGACCTCCGATGGAGAGGCGCCGGTCACGAGCCGTGCCGTATGCAGCAATGCAAGAGCGGCAGGAGCATCGGCTCGCTCCGGCTCGAGGTCGGCGGCGCGGCGAAGCGTCGTCTCCGCGCGCTCGAAATCGGTCGGCCGGGCGAGATTTCTGAACAGGTTCAAATGGTACAAGCCCTGTTGCAGGAGCAGCTCGGCCTCGGGATTGACCACCACCGACGTCGTCGCCGGCGGCGGGTCCGTGTCCGGTTGCAACGCGCGCCGGATCCCTTCCGCCGCCGCCTTCACGATACCGGTGTATCCCTTACGCGAACCCTTGTACTCGTCGCACCATCTGAGTTTGCGAGACGCGGTGTCGACCAACTGGACAGACAGCTTGAATCGCCCACTCGAGACGTTCAGCAGGGACACGACGTACGCGGTCGCGCCGTACACGGTGGCCACCTGATCGAGATCGCCGGCGACGCGCTCGAGGTCGCCGGTCGTGGGCGGGCGCTTGGTCTCGATGCCCGGGACCTTCAGCAGATGCTTGGAGATGGCATTCGGAATAGCATCCGCAAGAAACGAGTCGGCTTCCTCAGCCAACACTCTCGTTGGCATCACCACGACGGATATCTGCCCGCTCCTCGGGTCTGTCTTCCCGCGGACACTGGTCGTGGTCTGACTGGTGGCTCCCGCCCGGACATCTATCCGGATCGCCAGTGCTTTCAGATCCCGCAACAAGGCCCCCGCGGTGTGATAGCGGTCCTCGGGATCTCGAGCCAGCAGCTTGTGCACAATGGATTGCAACTCGTCCGGCTGACGCGGTGCCACGTCGGAGAGCGCCGGCGGATCCTGGTCGAAGACGTTCGCAACCGTTTGAGCGATCGATCCGCCCTCGAAGGGGGTGAATCCGGCCGCCATTTCGAAGATCACCACGCCGAGCGAGAAGAGGTCACTGCGGGGATCGAGATTGTCCTGCCGGATGCGCTCGGGGGACATGTAGTTGACAGTCCCCACGGGCCGTCCGTCCACTGTGTGGTCCTCGACGGTCTCGTTCTCGGTCCCGACGAGCAGTTTCGCGAGACCGAAGTCGAGGACTTTGACGCCGTTCGACGTGATGAAGATGTTCCCCGGCTTGATATCACGGTGGACGATGCCCTTCTCGTGCGCCGCCTTCAGGGCCTGGGCTATCTGCGCGGCGATGTCGACCAGCTCCGCAGGCTCGACTTTTCCTTCCGCGAGGCGCGCGCGAAGCGTTCGCCCCTCGAGTTTCTCCATCGCGATGAACGGCTGCCCCTCGAACGCATCGACCTCGTGAATCGTGCAGATGTTCGGGTGATTGAGGAGCGACAGCGCAGCCGCTTCGCGCTTGAACCGGGTAAGCGCCAGCGGGTCGTTCGCGAGCTTGTCGCGCAGGAACTTGAGAGCGACTCGTCGAGGCAGACGCACATCCTGCGCCTCGTAGACGACGGCCATGCCGCCCCCACCGAGCCTGTCGGTGACGAGATAGTGAGAGACAGAGATGCCGATCATGTCGGAGGACGCCGCGTGCGCGACCGAATGAACTCAGCGCTAGCATACAACGATGCTGATTCGTCCTCTCCTTGCCTCCTTCGGGGCTGAGGTGGTGGGCTTCGATCTCGAGCGGATCACGCCGGCCGGCCGACGCCAGCTTGTGCGTGGGTTGCACGAACGCCTGCTCCTCGTTTTCAGGGATCAGATTTTGTCGTATGACGATCAAGTGGCGCTGACGAGCATCTTTGGGGAGGTGGACGAGCGGGTTCTTCCCAGGGATGCGCCGTTCAGGCTCCGGGACGATCGGCGGATTCAGGTGGTCCGGCACGACCTCGGAGCTCCTGGCGTCACCAGATCGACTGTCTTCTGGCACACCGACCAGTCATTCAAGCCAGACCCGTCGCCCGTCATCGTCCTGAAGGCGGTCGTCGTGCCGTCACCCTGCAGCGCCACGATGTTTGCGAACATGCGGGGGGCCTACGAGGCGCTGCCTCCCAAGAGAAAGGCCGTTCTCGAACCTCTTGCGGCCCGTCATTGTTTCGGCGCCTTGCTCGGAGCGTCAGGGCTCACAGCGCCGCGGGATGGGGCTACAGTCCACCCACTTGTCCGCGAACATCATGTGACCGGGCGGCGGTCGCTCTACCTGAATCAATTCAGCATCGATTCGATTGTGGGACTGCCAAAGAGGAAGGGCGTCCAGCTCCTCGCCAGTCTCTATGCGCATGCGCTGAAGCCGGAATTCATTTACGCGCACGCATGGCGGCCTGGCGACGTGCTCGTGTGGGACAACCTGTCGCTCATGCACCGCGCCGAAGATACATCCGTGTCAGCACGAGTGCTTCATCGCACGCATACGCGCTGGCACGGCACGCCGGGCCGCGGCTGACTGTGACCGTATTCGCCAGGAAGTACCTACCGACATTCCACTAAAGCCTGCCCAACACCGACTTGGCGGGGGCGAAGAAGTACTCGCCGCCGCGCATGTGGATGAACTCCCCAAAGTCGAATGGCACACGGGCTGCGCTGCCGCGCCCCGCGGGAAACGCGATACGAGTCTGCCCTCGCTGGCCAATCACCGCATCCTGGCCGACTCCGGCCCTGATGAAACTGGGATCATTTGCCCACCGGCCTTGAATCGTTTCGAACTGATTTGACAGAACGGCCTGGCAGCATTGGAAGAGCACACCGACACCGTTTTCGGGCCAGTGCGAACTACTTCCGTTGCGGGGCGTGGGGTCGCCATAAGTAATGCCTCTGCGAGCAATACGATGGACACCTTCGGCCCCCGGGATCCCGTTGTCGGTAGCCCCACGAGGATTGGCTTTGCGAATGTGGGAAAAGAACGGACACACGTGGCCGTGTCCGTCTGCGCCATAGTTGAAATCGTTTTCCCTTCTCCCGTTCTCCGATTGGCGCTTCGTAATGGGTGTGCCGTCCTCGAAGCGCCCCATGATCATGGCGCCTGCCACGGCCGTCGAGACGCCCAGCTTCCGTGCGAGGGCCTTCCGTCGCAG